>Ga0105240_10012220_pt1 | contig 11868 bp, 7 predicted proteins | sample KBSC54metaG_FD_80426 | JGI IMG/M metagenome (GOLD analysis project Ga0105240, IMG submission 80426) | Corn rhizosphere microbial communities from Kellogg Biological Station, Michigan, USA - KBS C5-4 metaG | ecosystem: Host-associated > Plants > Roots > Rhizosphere > Soil | place: Michigan, USA...
GCGGCGATGACGCTCAGGCCGCCGCCTGCCGTGATGCTGGCGCCCGAATTGATGTTGGCCGCGACATTGGCCTCGATCTGCCCGACCACCACGGTGGCGGCCGCCGGGTTGAGAATGCCCGAGCCCAGCGTGATGGCGGGGTCTGATGCCTCTTCCGAGCCCGTCGCCGAGAGGCTCACCTTGCCGCTGCCGCTGACGTGAGCGCCGTTGTTGATGTTGATCGTGGACGTCGCCTGCCCCGCGACGTAACCGCCATTGAGACCGCTCAGCGCCGACTGGAACGTCTGACCGACCGTGGCAAGGATGCCGAGGCCGCTGATGTAGGACGATACGGCCGTCGCGCTGGTGTTGAGCGTGATGTCCTTGCCGGTGATGGTGCCGTTGATGTCGATCGTCGCCGTCGAAACGGCCTTGTCTGACACGAGGGTCTGACTGTGCGTCGACGTCAGCGTGACATCGCCGGCGGTGAAGCCGGTATTGTCGGTGCCGGCGAGGACCTTGCCGTTGACGGTAATGACCGGCGCGCTGAGCCGGATGTCGCCCGAATTGCCGGTAAGCGGGTTGGTCAGCGAGACATCGCCGGCACTGTGATCATAGGCGCGGCTGTCGAGCACGCCGTCCGAAGCGATGGTGATGCTATGGTCCGCCGAGAAATCGATCACGCCGCCATTGGTGTACTGGCTCGATCCGGCGTTGATGATCAGGTCGACCGGGTCGACGTAGAGCCGGCCGGCCTTCCCGTTCGGCGCCGACAGGTCGTAGACCGCGCTGGCGAGTTCGACGGTGTTCTTCGACGACAGTTCGATCGTGCCGGCGTCACCGGCCCTGGACGATGCGGCGAAGGTCGCGCCGGACTTCACCGTCAGCTTGTCCTGCGCCAGCAGCGTGATGTTGCCGGCGTTGCCGGCGACCGTCCCCTTGGCGCTCGATGAAATGTTCGCGTGCTTGCCGACGCTGACCGACTTTGCGGTGACGGAGATGTCGCCGCCGTTCCTGCCCTTGTGGCCGTTCGCCGAGAGCCGTCCGTTGATGCGCGCGGAATTGCCCGCGACGATCTGGATCGAGCCGTTGCGGACGACGATGCCCGATGCGCTCTGGAGACCCTTGCTGTTGACCGTCGCCGCGAATTTGGAGGCGTGGTCGAGCTGCGCCACATCGGCCGGCGAGTGGTTGCCGCCGATATAGACGTTCTCGCCGATCAGGCGCGCGCCGTCATGCGCGTTAACGCGGCCTTTGATCGAAATGAACCCGTCTGGCGACAGCGGCACGTTGCCGCTCATCAGGTTGTTCACCGACGATTGGTTGATCTGGCCGTTCGGCCCGATCACCCCATCCATGAACTCCCGCGTCGGTGTTGTGACGTTGAGAGAACCGACGTTGACGACGCCGCTGCGGCCTACGACGAAGCCATAGGGATCGGCGAAATAGACGTTTCCGCCGATCTGCCCGTTCTTGTAGGCATTGAGGACGCCGTCGACGACGGCCGGGCCGCCGCGGACGAGGTTGATGAGGTTGCTGGTGCCGTTCGGCAGCATCAGATTGGCGGTGTTGCCGGCGCCGACCTGGAAGGCGGAAAACGAGTTGAAGGCGTTCTGACCGCTGATCGTATTGGTGGTGACGGTGCTGGTACCGCCGGTGGCCGTGACTGTGGTGGCCGTGCGGCCGTCGGGCACGATGTTGGTCACGCCGGCGGGAACGCTTTGGGCGAAGGACAACGTCGGAGAGAACGTCATCAGCACGGCGAGGCTCGCCGCCGACACGCGCATCGACGCCCGGTCGATGAAGAGCCGGACCGGTAATTCACCGGCGGGCGCGGCAGCCTCAGCCCTCGAAGGTTGCCGAGCGGCGACCTGGGCCGAAGCCGTGACTTTAGGTTGCGATCGTGACATCACGCAACCTTGAAACCAGGGGTGACCCTGATGCAGAGCCCGGGGGAGCATGCCGAGAAGCGCCCGAGTAGCGACGGCTTCCCACCGTGCCGCGGTCAGCAAAGGACCCGACAACAAGGCGCGCGCCAACAGCAGCTAAAGCGGCTGTACCCTCGAGACCCGAAACCAAGATGACTCCCCGTACGGCCGCCTTTGTTAATTATCTGCGGCATCAACAGGCTGGCAGAACGCTGCCGCCAAGTCCTGACAGGGCGCGGTGACATTCTGAAAGATTCCTGATATTTCCGGCTCGGGAGCGGTTTTGTTAAACTGTGAGGGTTTCGTGCTCCGTTTCGCTGGCTTCGAGTTCGATCAGCAGCGTGCCGAGTTGCGAGGCCCCGGTGGCGAAATCATCAGGCTTCGCCCGAAGACCTACGACCTCTTCCGGATTTTCCTCGACAATCCCGGCCGCACTCTCAGCAAACAGGAGCTGATGGAAGCGGTCTGGCCGAGTGTCCACGTCGGCGAGGACAGCCTCTTTCAGTGCATCAAGGAAATACGCGCGGCACTCGGCGACGAGCAGCGCCAGATGATTCGGCTGGTCTCTGGCCGCGGCTATTTGCTGGACATCCAGGTCGAAGCCGCGCCGACGCTCGATGTGGCGAAGGAGGCCGCGCCCGTCTTCGCCCCGGGATCCGGGATGACGCCTCCTGCCGCTGACGAGGCGGGCCTCAAGCGACCTTGGCGGCGCGGGCGCGCTGCGCTCGCCGCCGCAACCGCAGTCGGTCTGGCGGTTGCGGCCGGCTTGGCCCTGGTGGTGTTCCAGGCTGAGGGCCTGCCTCAGGTCCCAACCATGAATGTGATGCCGGTCGTCGCCGCCAGTCAGGATACCGAGGCCACGGCGTTGGCTGTTGCCGTGACTGATCGTCTGGTCGACGGGCTCGCCAGGATCGACAATATCAAGCTCGTCACGCCGGACACGCGTAAACCCGCGGTCCTGCCCGGACAAGCGGCGCCCAATCCCGGAAACGCCGATTACGTCATCTACACCGAACTGTCCGGCGATCCGGCCTCGTGGACATTGCGGGCGCGGATGGTCAAGACGTCCAACGGACAAGTCGAGCCGGTCCCAGCCGTCACGATCGAGAAGGCCGATCTAAGCCCCGATCTCCTGCGAACGCGATTGGCGGCCGGGGTCGGCCATCAACTCGCCGTTCGCATCAACACGCTCATCGAGGCAGACAATCAGCGCGCCGACCCGGCCAGTGCGGCCCGTCGCGCGGCTGCCAAAGCGGCGATCAATCAGGCGACCGCGTCGATCATGCAGACGTCGCAGGAGCGCTTCCGTGTGGCGCAGACCATGCTGGAAAAGGCGCTCCAGGACGATCCCGACAACGTCGATCTGCAGATGGCTCTTGCCGCGTTGCAATTGCGCGGCGTTCAGATGGCTTGGTACGATGCACTGGGAACAGCGACGGCGGAGAAGAACGCCCAGACGATGCTGCAGCGAGCCCAACGCGCGCGGCCCAATAGCATCGCAGTCCTGGAAGCGCATTGCAGATTTCTCAACGCCACCAATCAGTTCATCGAGAGCCTCGTGACCTGCTCACGGGCGATGGCGTTCGACCCCTGGGACGGAATGGCGCTCTACCTCATTGGCGTCGGACAACTGCAATTGGGCCGCTTCGAGGATGCGCTCGCGACCTTCAAGCAGGCCGACCGCTTCGATACGCCGCGGGTCTCACGCTGGACCTGGCTGCTCGGCGTCGGCTGGACTTACGTGATGATGCAGAAATACCACGAAGCGCTTCCCTGGCTTGAACGGTCGATCGCCATTACACCGGCATCCGGACGGCCGCTGATGCTGCTCGCCGCCGCCTATGACGGCGCCGGGAATTCGGACAAGGCGAAGGCGGCGTTGGCCAAGGCGATGGAAATCCGCCCCGGCTCGACCGCGACCAACATCATGCTGCCGAGCAAGAACTCGAGCCATGCATTCCTGGCCGCGGGCCTGAAGATCCGCGACCAGTTGATCGCTCTCGGATTGCCGAACCCGTAGTCCGGCCTAAGCGCCGGTCATCGGCGCGCGCAGAATAGGAACGACCGCCCGCAGCGGGCGGCCGTCCCTGGAATCATGCGCTCAGCGCCAGCCGGACTGCTTGTCGCAGGCCTTCCGTTCCGCGGGGTGCGATTTTTCCCACTGCGTGATGGACTGCTTTTCATTGTCGTCCATCTTCTCGTTCATGCACACACAATAGGCCCGAACAATCGGCGGTGTTCCGCCGGGCTCGCCCTTGTTATCGGCGATGCACTGGTTGATCCATTTCAGATCGTCGGCATTCATGTTCTGCGCCGATGCAGCCATCGGGATCAAACAAGCGCCCAGCAGCAGCAGTCCTGCCAGAGTTTTCATAGACAGCCTCCTTTTGATGCGCTGCGTCACATCTTCGGAATCTCAAACACGACGCAAACGCGCGGCGATATCACCGCACGGGAGCGGACATTGAGGCATGTGGGCTCGCTTTGGTCCTGAGTCGGCGCCGCCAATACCCTGATATTTTTCTGAAATTGTCGCCGATCGATGCGATCAGGGCGCTCTTCGCTCGCATCGACAGCGAGGTCTCCGCCAGCGGCGTGATGGTCGCCGGCGCCGCCGGCGCGCGTATCCGCTAACGATTCAACGCCATCGCGGCGTGCGCTCCGCGGACAGAGCGTGTGCCGTCAATTGAATTTCTTCGCGACGGTCAACACGAAAAGCGTGACCATCGCGGTGTTGTAGGCAAACACCGAGGTCCGAGCTTTGAATTTTATGGCGGTCCGGGCCTCGGGAATGTCGTAGTTGATGACACCGCCGAGGCTGAGCACTTCCGACCGCCGCCCGTCGGGCGCAACGACAACCCCACCGCGCGTATCGTCGGCGAACTGCCGGAGGTAGTAGCCGGTCACGCCGACCTGCCAACGCCCGATATGCTCGGAAACTGCGAAGTCGACGTCCAGATTCCTGCCGCTGACATAATCGGTCGCCGGGTTCCGCGCGTAATTGTTCAGATAGATCTTGCTGCTGAACTCGGTGCCCTCCAGGAGAAGCGGCGGCGTCGTATACGTGAAAGCAATCCACGGCGCGACGTCGACGATATTGCTGCCGACCGTGACGCCATTGCTGGCCTGGATACGCGAGTCGTAGAGGCCCGTGGGAAGCACGGCGCCGACGCCGGTGCCGATCGCGAGACCTTCTCTGATAGGAAGAGCGCCGCTCTCGCGAGACGGACGCGTGAATCCGAAAAAGCGGGACCATGAGGTCTCGACGTACATGTCGCCGAAGCCCGTTCGGCAAGTCGCCGGACTCGCGGATTTAATTTGCCCACAGAGAGATCCGACGCCGGCCACGCCCAGAAACCCGACCGAGCCGTCGAACAATTTGAAGCTTGGTACGAACAACACGGCAGCGCCGACTGCCCTCGCCTCGATGCCGACCGCGTCGAGCCCTGCCCGGGTTTGTCCTGCGCCATCGCGGAGTTGATATGCCGATGCAGCGCTCGTGATCAGAGCGCCATATACACCAGGCGGCGGCAAGAATGCCGATCGGATATCGGTTCCGCCGATGGGACCTGCAACAGTCGTACCTTCAGCGCCCCACGACGCCGTGCAGCCCAAGAGCCCGCATAGTGCAAGAGCGAGCCGCACGCATTTCACGATCTGAACCATTCCATGGGCATCCAAGCAAACGAGGGATGCGGTGACAAGAGCGGGCCGGCACGATTCGATCGACGCGCCGTGTTTGCACAAGTCATTATCGTCACGGATCGCGCCTTCGATGGCGCGACACATGAGCGAATGATTGTCTCTCCCGGAGAGAGTGCTCGCCGGCCGGCACCGCAGAGCCCATTGCGATCAGGGCGCTGGGCTTGGGTCAGACATGAAGGAAATCGACCGAGCGGAACGACAATCAGTACGACGCGAGGATATGGGCGTAGCGCATTTAGCGGGATTGACTCAGGATTCCGGCGGACTTCGCCCATCCATCATCGGCGCCACGGCGAAGCGGCAGTCCAGCGCCTTTCGCGCTTTGCTCATTGGTTTGCAACAGGTTACGGAACTCTAGTGGCGCCGACAGCAGAGACGATGTCAAGCCGTCTTCTGCTCGGCCAGTCCTAGTTCACGGATACTTTGATCGCGCATCATGAACTTCTGCACCTTCCCGGTCACCGTCATCGGGAAGGCATCGACGAAGCGGATATAGCGCGGGATCTTGTAATGCGCGATCTGGCCACGGCAGAAATCCCGGATTTCCTCCGCCGTGGCCTGTTCGCCCGGTCGCAGTTTTACCCAGGCGCAGAGCTCCTCGCCGTATTTCGTATCGGGGACGCCGACCACCTGCACGTCGGCGATCTTCTTGTGGCGATACAGAAACTCCTCAACCTCGCGCGGGTAGACGTTCTCGCCGCCGCGGATGACCATGTCCTTGAGGCGGCCGACGATATTGCAATAGCCCTCGGCATCGAGGGTGGCGAGATCGCCGGTGTGCATCCACCGCGCCCGGTCGATGGCCTCCGCCGTCCGTTCGGCATCGTTCCAGTAACCCAGCATCACCGAATAGCCGCGCGTGCACAATTCGCCCGGCGTGCCCGGCGGCACGATATGTCCTTCGCCATCGACGATCTTGACCTCGACGTGCGGGTGTACGCGCCCGACGGTGCCGACCCGGCGCTCCAGAGGATCGTCGTACGATGTCTGGAAGCTGACCGGGCTGGTCTCGGTCATGCCGTAGGCGATCGTCACCTCGGACATGTGCATTTCGTCGACGCAGCGCCGCATCACCTCGATCGGACAGGGTGAGCCGGCCATGATGCCGGTACGCAGCGACTTCAGGTCGAACCGCGCGAAATCGGGGTGACTGAGTTCGGCGATGAACATCGTCGGCACGCCGTAGAGCGCAGTGCAGCGCTCGGCTTCGACGGTCTCGAGCACGGCCAGCGGCTCGAAGCCTTCGCTCGGATAGACCATCGCGGCGCCATGGGTGATGCAGGCGAGATTGCCGAGCACCATGCCGAAGCAATGATAGAGCGGCACGGGAATCGCGACGCGATCGCGAGACGTGAGCCGCTGCGCCTCGCCGATGAAGAAGCCGTTGTTGAGGATATTGTGGTGCGTCAGCGTCGCGCCCTTCGGCGTCCCGGTCGTGCCGCTGGTGAACTGGATGTTGATCGGATCGTCGAATTGCAGCTTGCCCGCCAGCTCCGTCAGCCGCCGAATATGGCGTTCGTCGCCGGCCGTCATGACATCGTCGAAGCGATACATGCCGCGCCGCGCGTCGGCGCCGATCCGGATGACGGCCGCGAGCGACGGCAGCCGCGTGGCCTTGAGGGAGCCCGGCGCACACGTGTCGAGCTCCGGCGCCAGTTCGCGCAGCATGCCGACATAGTCGCTGGTCTTGAAGCTGTCGGCGGTGATCAACGCCTTGCAGCCGACTTTGTTGAGGGCATATTCGAGTTCGGCCAGCCGATAGGCGGGATTGATGTTGACCAGGATCAGCCCGGCCTTGGCCGTCGCGAACTGCGTAATCACCCATTCCGCATTGTTCGGCGACCAGATACCGATGCGGTCGCCCGGCTCCAGGCCGAGCGCGAGCAACCCGGCGGCAAATGCGTCGACGCGGCGCGCCAACTCGCCGTAGCTCCACCGCACCTGCTGATGCCGCACGACCAGGGCCAGTTCGTCCCGCCAGCGCGCCACGGCACTATCGAAATAGGCGCCAAGGGTGTCCCCCAGCAGGGGGACCGTCGAGGCCCCGTGCACGTAGCTCTGCGTGATTGTCGCCATGGCCGTCGCGCCTTCCAATCGATTCTCTCGCCCGGCCGAATTTTCGACTCCCGGGCGGCCGGCCGCAACGGGAAATCGGCGGGCCCTTACCGGCGTTGCGACGTGGCCTGAAGGGCTGCCGCGCGCGGCGGCGACGGCAGGGCCCCCTAGCTTTCATAGCGCGTGGCGCCGCGCCGGCTGGTGTCGATCGGCAACTCCATGAACACCGGCTGATGTGCGCGCTGGGTGCAGGCCTGGCGGGGGCAGAGATGGCAGTTGATGCCGATGCGGGCGAAAATGCGATCGTCCTCGATATTGAAGGGCGCGGCATAGCGCAGCTTCTTGGCGTATTGCAGCTCGCAGCCGAGCGCGATCGACAGCCGGTGGTTCTGCGTCTCGAGGTTGATCGCCGGGCGCTCGGCGCTGCGGCTGATGGTGAAGAAGCGCGAGCCGTCCGGCAATTCGACGAACTGCGGCAGGACGATGCCGGGCGTGCGGAACGCCAGATGCACGTTCCACACCGGGCAGGCGCCGCCATATTCGGCGAGGTGGAACGAGGTCGAGTTGAAGCGCTTGGTGACGTTGCCCGCCTTGTCGACGCGCACGAAGAAGAACGGCACGCCCTGCGCACCCGGCCGCTGCAGCGTCGTCAGCCGGTGGCAGGTCTGCTCGATCGACACCGCGAAGCGCAGCGAGATGCGGTCGATGTCGTAGGCCGAACTCTCGGCCGCCTCGAGAAACGACTCGTAGGGCATCAGGAAAGCGGCGGCGAAATAGTTGGCGAGCTCGACGTGGCAGCGCGCGAGATGCGCGCTGGTGCTCAATCCGCTGCCCGCGGTCGACTGGTCGAGCAGATGCTGGAATTCCAACAGGCACAGGACATGGGCAAGCTGGAACACTTGGTTAGGATGGTCAAGCGCCTCCGACAAATGCACGACCTTGGCGTCGCGATCATAGACGCGTAACGCGCGCGTCATTTCCTCCGCCGGACGCCGCTGCACACTGATGCCATGCGCACGCGCCAGCCGCGCCTTGAGCACACTGTAAGTGTCGTCCGGCTCGCCGGGCTCCTCGGCGCGCAGGCGCTCGGCGGCGAGTTCGAGCGGATGGAAGTAGTTGGAGTGATTGCGGAAGAAATCGTGGATCACGGCCTCCGCCGACGACGCCATCAGACCTTCGGGCAGCCGGCCGGCGCCCTGACTCATCACGCGCTCGAGCGTGGTGCGATGGATGTCGTAGAGCTTGAGGAACTGTTCGACGAGGCGCGGGGCGTGATCGAGTGCGGCGCGCAGCTCCTGGATGTCGGGCACGCCGCCGGAGAACATCGGATCGCGGATCACCGTGCGCAATTCGGCGAGCTGGTTTGAGGTCTCGTCGCGGACGATGTCGCGCCAGTCGACCTTGTAGTGATCGGCGAGCGCCATCAGCAGCCGTACCGACAGGCTGCGCTGGTTGTTCTCCAGCAGGTTCACGTAGCCCGGGCTGATGCCGAGCACCGCGGCCATCTGCGCCTGGGTCTGCTGGTGCTCGCGCCGCAGCTGGCGCAGTTGCGCGCCGACGAACGTTTTGGCCACAGGCCTCTCCAAACATTACAACATTACATTCAATAGCATTATGTATGCAGACCTGCAACACGAATACCATATTTTGAATGCAAAACATTCGATCCGGGTGTTACTTCGCCGAGTGGGGCCGGCACAGCCGACCGGCCGCGGAAAGCCAATCGGGAGGCGCGCATGATTTACCGAATCCTCGTTCTCGGGGCGTCCTACGGCTCCCTTTTCGCCACCAAGTGCCTGATGGCCGACCATGACGTCACTCTGGTCTGCCGGAAGGCCACGGCCGAGCTGATCAACGCCGAGGGCACGGACGTCCGGCTGGCGCTCAAGGGCGAGGCCCCCCGCGCCATCCGCTCGGCTGACCTTCCCGGCCGCCTCGACGCCACCACGCCGGAGCTGACCGAGCCGTCCGACTACGATCTTGCGGTGCTGGCGATGCAGGAGCCGCAATACGCGCACCCTGAGCTGCGCGGCCTGCTCACGCGCGTTGCCGACGCCGGCATCCCCTGCCTGTCGCTGATGAACATGCCGCCGCTGCCCTACCTCAAACGCATCGCCGCGATCGACGCCGCGGCGGCCGAAGCCGCCTACAACAATCCCCGGATCTGGGACCGCTTCGATCCCGAGAAGGTGACCCTGTGCTCACCCGATCCGCAGGCCTTCCGGCCCGCCGACGAGCCGGCGAACGTGCTGAAGGTCGGCCTGCCGACCAACTTCAAGACCGCGTCGTATACCGATGGCGAAGACACTCAGATCCTGACGCAGCTTGCCGACGACATCGAGCGCGTGCGTCTCGACGGCCGCGACGTGCCGGTCAAGCTGCGCGTCCACGCCTCACCGTTCGTGCCGTTTGCCAAATGGCCGATGCTGCTGACCGGCAATTATCGCTGCATCACCGCGGCTCAGCCCGTGGCGATGCGCGAGGCCGTGCTCGGCGACATTCCGCTATCCCGTGACATCTACGAATGTGTCGCGTCGATTGTCCGGCACCTCGGCGCCGATGCCGACGACCTCGTCCCGTTCGACAAATACGCGGCGGCGGCGGAGCACCTCGCCAATCCGTCGTCGGCGGCCCGCGCCATCGCGGCCGGCACGGCGACCGTCGAACGCGTCGACCGCCTGGTGCAGATCGTCGGCCGCCAGTTCGGCATCACGCATCCTGTCATCGACCGCACCGTCGCACTGGTCGACGCCAACATCGCCAAGAACCGGCTGCGCGTCGCTTAACGGCCGCACGACACCCGGCGGCGCGGGGCCGGCGCTTGCCGACGCCCTCGCCGCCTCACCCGCATTCAACCGCTTTCGTGATTGGAGAAACGCAATGCCAGGCTTCAAAGGACTATACGTTCCCGGCCCGACCAACATGCCGTTCCGCGTCCGCCAGGCGATGGACGTCGCGCTGGAGGATCACCGCGCGCCGGACTTCCCGCAGTTCACGCTGCCGCTCTTCGCCGACCTGAAGAAGATCTTTCAGACCAAAACGGGCGAGGTCATCATCTTCCCCGGCTCCGGCACCGGCGGCTGGGAATCCGCCATCGCCAACACGCTGTCGCCCGGCGACAAGGTGCTGGCGGCGGTGTTCGGCCAGTTCTCGCTGCTCTGGGTCGACCTGTGCAAGCGCTTCGGCCTCGCTGTCGACGCCGTCGACGCGGAATGGGGCAAGGGCGTGCCGCTCGATCAATATCGCGCCCGTCTCGAAGCCGACAAGGCGCATGCGATCAAGGCCGTGCTGGTCACGCACAACGAGACCGCGACCGGCGTGCGCTCCGACGTCGCCGGCGTGCGCCGCATCCTCGACGAGCTCAAGCACCCGGCTCTGCTGTTCGTCGACGGCGTCTCCTCGATCGCCTCGATCGATTTCCGCATGGACGAATGGGGCGTCGACGTCGCCGTCACCGGCTCGCAGAAGGGCTTCATGATGCCGACGGGGCTGGCCATCGTCTGCGTCAGCGAGAAGGCGCTCAAGGCGGGCGAGACCGCAAGGCTGCCGCGCGGCTTCTTCGACTACAAGGACATGCTCAAATCCAAAGCGCAGGGCTATTTCCCCTACACGCCGGCGGCGACGCTGCTGCGCGGCCTGCGCGCCTCGGTCGACATGCTGCTCGAAGAAGGCCTGCCGAACGTGTTCGCCCGTCATCATCGTTTGGCGGGTGCCGTGCGCGCCGCGGTGGAGGCCTGGGGCCTGCGCAATTGCGCACAGGGCCCGCAATGGTTCTCCGACACGGTCACCGCCGTGGTGGTCCCCGAGGGCTTCGATGCCAACGATGTCATCAAAATCGCCTATAGCCGCTACGATCTCTCGCTCGGCGGCGGCCTCAACAAGGTTGCCGGCAAGGTGTTCCGCATCGGCCATCTCGGCTGGCTGAACGAGATCATGGTGCTGCAGGCGCTGGGTGGCGTCGAACTCGCCATGCGCGACGTCGGCATTCCGTTCGAGCCGGGCGTCGGCGTCGGCGCGGCGGTCCGGCACCTGTCGCGCGCCGACGAGGCGATGCGCGTCGCCGCCGAATAGGCGACGCGAACGTCTCGACCGAAATAGACCGGCTTCGTCGGGCCTGCTTCGAGCTGTTGACGCTCGACAGCCCCGTTGCGCCGCCCGCATGTCTGGCCGCATGCTCGCCCGAGGGAACGCTTCGGGACGA
>Ga0105240_10012221_pt1 | contig 11867 bp, 13 predicted proteins | sample KBSC54metaG_FD_80426 | JGI IMG/M metagenome (GOLD analysis project Ga0105240, IMG submission 80426) | Corn rhizosphere microbial communities from Kellogg Biological Station, Michigan, USA - KBS C5-4 metaG | ecosystem: Host-associated > Plants > Roots > Rhizosphere > Soil | place: Michigan, USA...
ATCGGCCTATCGACCAGACCGTCAACCTTCAGTCGCCGATCAGTGAACCCGTTGGCTTGGAAAGCCGCATAATCCTCACTGCCAGGCTGCGATGTGCCGTTTACTCGGAATACCGGCGACAGGTCGGTCTCGGCGAACTCTCGCGCGAGAGATCGCCGACCTGCGAGCCTCTGGATGCGCATGGTCAGTTCCTCGCTCGATTCGAGGACCGAGTTCACTCTGTGGCTGCCGGAAAACCGGCCACAACCTCCCAGCGCTATCGAACCGATGCCCAGAAGGCCGCCCCTGAGCAGATTACGACGAGACAAGGTTGTCATCAGTTTGCTCCTTTACTTTGATTGCATAAGCACCGGTGATTATCGAGCGCATGTTGTTCCAGAAACCTGATAGCAGCACCATCAGCACGTGCACCAGAACGAAGACTACCAGCAGCGCGGCTGTGATGAAATGAATCGTGCGCGCCGATTGCCGGCCGCCGAATAAGTCCGGCAATATAGGGGCCGCGGCATCAATCGCTGGCGACATGGAAAGCCCCGTCAGCACCATGAGCGGCAGCAGGATCACGATCACAGACAGGTACGACAATTTCTGTATTGCGTTGTAACGACGAGCCGCTTCGCCCTTTGGAAAACGTAGGTGAACGTGCTCAAGAACCTCGTGCCAGATGTAGCGCGGCCGAAGCTCCCTTGAGCTTGGTAGAAGGTCGCGTTTGAAATGGCCGCGCAGGAGTGACACCAAACCATAGAGCAATCCGTTGATCACGAACACCCACGCAAAGAAGAAGTGCCAACGGCGTCCGGCCGCTAGATCCTGCCCTGAAGGAAGCGTCATCCAAGCGGGGAATGCGCGTGACGTCCATTCCCCGTTCTGTTTGGAAGCACCGAAAAGCCCCGTGGTCGGGATTGCGTGATTGCCAATCCGTAAAGTTCCGCGCGGTTGGTCACCCACATTGCTTGATTCAATCCGGGCAAGAAAAGGATCCGTGTCGGCGCCAATGTTGCCCCATTGCAGCGTCGGATAGGCATTGAAGATCTGAAGGCCACTGAGCACCAGAATTCCAAGGCACACGGCATTGAGCCAGTGCGTCAACCGAGTAACGAGGCCGTGCCTGTAGATGAGGACAGTACGAACACCGGAAAGCTTCGTCGTCTTTTCATTTGAATCAATCATCTCAACCTCTGATATAAGCGGATTGACAATGGACAGGAGCGGATACGCGCCCCCAAGAGAGCCGGCTATCGCCTCGATAGCCGGCATATTGACTACATGGGGGGGACAACCCCATCTTTGCCAACGACCACTTGATGGGTGGAAGCCTTGCCCTTATCAACACTGCCAGGATCGGCAGCAACAAAGACGGGAGCGCCAGGCTTAAGGTCATCCGGGGTTGCTGGCGCAATGGTCACTACTGGCGTGCCCTGCGGGATGGTGATCGTCTTCTGCTGACCGCCGTTGTAGGAAAGAGTTACCGTGCGCCCGTTGACGCCTTTGACAAGGTTCGTCACCGAAGCGTTGGTCATGGAACTGTGGGGCTTCAGATCCCATCCGTAGCTGCCTTCGCCGGCGCCTTTCAAGGCCGGAGGAAAGATCAGCACTTCAAGGGCGTGATCGCCGCCAGCCTTCGGCAGAGATGCGATCCCTACGAAATCGCCGGGCTTGACCGACTCCAGCGATGCATTCGCCACGCTCGAAATCTTCCAGCCTTCCGCCAGCGCGACATCGACGAACTGCCCCTCTCGCGACTTCATTTTCAGGATCTTGCCGTCGTAGGAGACGACGGTTCCACGTAGATGTACGGCAGGAGAGCCGTTTTGTTCCGCAGCGACGCTCTCCGTCGCCAGTGTGAGACACGCGCAGGCGACAAGGATTCCTGCGCGCAGCATCGATTGTTTAAACATGATTGTTCCTTTCTATTTCCGCTCTGTCTTGAATCGCTGCCGCAACTGATAGCGGCAGTCTCGGTTTGCGTACTAGTAAGTCGGTGATTGCAGCACTTCTCGAATCAGTCGCCGACTACCTATTGGCCTTAATGTTCCGGAAGATGCCTACTTTGTCATCGGGCTATCTCCTGTTTTTGCAACGCGCGCACAGCGGTCGCCTGCGACAGCTTGCGACTGAGCAGGATTCCCCCGACAAGAAAATAGATTGCTCCGAAAATTGCATATCCACCGAGATCCTTCGTGTGGAAGTTGCCTTGAAGACCACCCAGCCCAAACGCAGCGCCAGCTGCTATGGACTGAAGGCCGCTCAAGATCATGGACCACTGTCCGCCCAATTGTTTCCGGCGGATCAGACCAGTGGCGAGTTGGAGCAAACCCGCTCCGAACGCCCAGGCTCCGAAGATCCCAATGGCGTAAGCTGGCTGTCCAAAGGTAGTGAAGGCAATACCTATCGCGGTCGCAGTGCCTACCACTGCATTGAGGATCTGTGACGTTCTCGCGCCTCCGTCAAGCGCCGAAGTCTTTAGATCGAAGATGGTGCAGGCGACGTCCCAAAGCGGATACAGGATGAGTAGAACACCGGCAATCGCTGGTTGTCCTACCGCAGTAACCATGACGCTACCAGCCCAGAGAACCTGAAAAACAGTTCGTGTGAAATACAGCTTCCTTAGGGAGCGCGCACGCTCAACGTTTGTTGCTTCCATTTTGTCTCTCGCTATCGTTTGCATATCGGTGCCTATCTTCTTTGTGCTCTGGCGCAACCTGACAAAACCCTCGGACGTGATCAGGCATTGCCATCAAAGTTGGTCGACCGTGTGACGTGTTCCCAAGCTGCGAACTCGGCATGCAGTATCTCCAACTCCTTCTGCGCATAGTCGAAAGCGTCAGGTCCAAGCAGCAGATGGAGAGGTGGTTCCGGGGAACTCAGGAATTCGGCAATCGCTCTACCGGCTTTGGCTGGATCGCCCGGCTGGCGGCCGTTCCTCTCTCTTCGGGCCTCCCGAAGGGGATCAAAGATCGCATCATAATCCGCGATCTTCCGCTTGGAACGCACCATGGAGCGGCCGGCCCAGTCCGTCCGGAACATTCCCGGCTCCACGGCAGTCACATAGATCCCCAGCGGACGTACCTCTTTGGCCAGCGAGGACGAGATACCTTCCAGGGCGAACTTGCTGCCGTGGTAATAGGACAATCCAGGCATGGTCATCAGGCCGCCCATGGAGGTCACGTTGAGAATCCGGCCCTCGCGCCGTGCGCGCATATGCGGCAGAACGGCCTTGATCATCGCGACGGCTCCAAAGACGTTGACCTCAAACTGCCGGCGCAGCTCATCCATCGAGCTCTCCTCGAGCGTTCCTTCGTGCCCATACCCCGCGTTATTAATGAGAGCGTAGACCGGGCCAATATTCTGCTCGATCTCGTTCACAACATTGGCAAGCTGCCCGGGATCATCGGTCACGTCGAGGACTCGTGCAAAGGCTGCTCCGCTCTGAAGGCGCTCGAATTCTTCTACCGCTCCCTGTTTCCGTACGGTGCCGACCACTTTGAAGGCGGCCTGCAGCAAGGCAACAGCAAATGCCCTGCCGAGCCCGCTGCTGACGCCAGTGACGATGACGATCTTGTTCATTTCATCCTCATTCCGATACTCATAGTATCGTTTGCATTTAGTATGATACTGAGAGTATCGGTAAAGTTGCAAGGTTTTTTGAGGAGACCATAAGAAGTCATGGGTGCGAAAGGACGACCCCGAAGTCAGGAAGCGCACGATGCAATTCTCAAGGCGGCTTTCCGTCTGGTGACTAAGCGGGGATTCCGAGCTGTCAGTGTGGACGAGATCGCTGCAGCAGCTGGGGTTGGGAAGATGACGCTCTATCGGCATTGGCCGAACAAGGCGGCGTTGGTCATGGATTCGCTACTGGTCTTAATCGGCAGTGCGACTGCCTTTCCGGAAGCGAGCAGCGCTCTTGAGAGCATTCGCAAACAGCTCGACCTGCAGGCCGCCTTCTTTCGCAGTTCCAGCGGAAATCTGATCCGCTCTCTCATAGCCGAAGCGCAATCCGATCCGGAGCTGGCGAGTGCTTTCCGCAAACGCTGGCTCGAACCGCGACGCGAAAGTGTCCGCGAGATTCTGCGGGCCGCAATAGCGGAAGGCTCTCTGCGAAGAGATCTCGACATGGATGCCGCCATCGATCTCCTCTATGGCTCGCTGTACTATCGACTTTTGCTTTCCGGAGGTCCGTTCGACAAGCGTTTCCTTGATCACGCCTACCAGCAATTCCTGGCGGGGCACGGAAGAGCGGAGGACCAGAGATCGGCTCCACATCGATAGTTCTAACTTCGGGTGTTCATCGGAAGCTGACGGCGACATCACCTTGCACACGGGCGGTTCTCGCAAGTGGAGGATATTTCAGTTCCGGAAGAGAAGCAGGTACGTTAGCCTGGGCGTGGAAGACACCAACAGCCAGCGTAAACAGAGTTGCTGCAACTCTTAGCTCTGAGCGCATGGCTTCGTACAATTCAACGGTACACAACAACGCTCTTCGTTATCTCTAGCAGGTTCGCGAAAGAAAACAGTGAACGAAGCACGCGCTTATGCGAAGTTCGAATCCACGACGGGCGACAGTCCAGAACGAAAGGTAACTCCAATAAAATCAATGCGGGCTGTGTGGCTCCCCTTCGTGGCCAACTATCGAACGTTTTGGATGAAGACAGAAGACTTTCAGGTTTTCGAAGCCATTTATGGCCCACAGTCCGGACCGTAGTGTTCATGAGGCTTCTCAAACAGCCGCATCGATTACTAGACGCTCAATGGAGAGGAAACGATCTCCCTAATGACCGGTACAAGTGATCTGAATCGACGACCGCTGATTCGTTGTGGGGCGCGCACGCATCTATTTCTCCGATGATGGTGTTGAATCGCCGAGCCGGGCCATGAACTCGGCAACTTGCGTAGCCCAAAGGTCGGGGCGTGTCATGGTGAAATGTCCGGGCGATGACGGCGTTCCCTCTTGAACGATAAAGCGGCCGCGCGCGAGCTTTGGCACCACTGTCTCAAGGACCTGCAACCGGTCGGGATTAAATTCGTCGTCGGAAAAATTGAGCGCGAAAAGCCTGGCCTCGATCCTGGAGAGCCCTGGCTCGGGGTTGTAGCTGAAGGAGGATTTGAGCGAATAGAGGATGTCGTTTGCATCGACATGCTCGGATGTGGCCCGGTTGACGGCGAGGAATCTGTCCGCCGCGGGACCGTCGGGCACTTCGGACTGTAAGGCAGCAATACTGTCGATCATCATGCGCAGGATGTTGTAGCCGACGATCCAGCCGCGGGGAGTTTCGGTGTAATCCCCGTTCTTCCATTCCGGATCGGAACGGATTGCGTCGATCACCATGCGCCGCCAGAGCGATTGCGGCCCGAAACCGGGATGGGCAGCGAGACTACCGGCATCACGCCGTCCATCATGCCAGGGTAGGTTTCGGCCCATTGCCAGGCGTTCATGCCGCCCATGGACAGGCCAACAATGGCGTGAAGATGTTTAATGCCCAGGGTTTCGGTTACCAACTTGTATTGAAGGTCGACGATGTCGCTGTAATTGTAGTTGGGGAACTTCATTTTCAGGCCATCGCTCGGTTTGCTCGATTGGCCATGTCCTACACTGTCGGGAAAAATGAGGTAGTAACGATCTGAGTCGAGCGGACGGCGGGGACCGTAAAGCGCGCTCATGAATACCGGGCTTAACAATGCGCGGCCATCGGCTCCCGTCCAGTGCAGCATTAGCACCGCGTTGTCGATTTCGCCTTTGCCGTTGCGGTGCGCTGCTCCCAAGGTCGCGTAGTGGATTTTGACGCGTGTCAGCCTTTCACCGTCGCGGAATAGGTAGTTGTTGAACCAGGCGTCCGCCTGACTGGCGGTGGGACTAGCCGTCCCGGGTGAGGCCGTGCCGCCGCGATTTGCCGCGGATTGCGCAAGGGGTTGGGCAAGTGCGCCGCCCGCCAGCATGATGGTGCACAGGAGACCCAGCAGCCAGCTTGTCGTTGCGCGGATAGAGTAATTGCATGATGATGTCCTTATCTCGAACAGATGCTCTGTTGAATTCAGGTGGTTGGATTGTGGTTTTGCCCAGTTCTGGAGCGACGCCGCAGCAGGTCGAACGCCATGATGTGGCTCGCCCCCGAGATACCGACGCCGTATAGCGGAATGAGCGCCATCGGTAGCGTCTGGATCGCCGCCATGCGAGGATCTTTTAGAAGAAAGAAGGAGAGACCAGTTCCGACCGCGACGACGAAGTCGGCGAAACCGAAAAGGTGGAATGCCAGATACCGGCTGAAGCTCTCTTGCGGCAGCATGACACCAAGCGCCATGAATCCCGCGATGAGGTCACCCCATCCCGCGTTGTGGACAAAGGCCTCCGGCAAGAGGTCATGTGCCCCGTACCAGAAAAACACCAGCGCCGCCCCGATGCGCCACACATGAAATGCCGTCAGGGGCCGTAAGCCGACAGCCTCGATGTATGCACGGAAGCCCTCCGACATGGCATAGACAATCACCGGTACGATGATGCCCAGGGCAATGATGGGAGCAAGCGACAGCGTCAATGCACGATAGACGCCCGTCTCGGCCATTACCACGACCGCCAGTCCCCATATTGCAAGCACGCCCAATAAAATGCGGGTTCCGCGGCGTTTGAGGGAGGACTCAATGTCCTGATTCATCACCTGTTTCTTCAGCGAGTGCATTACAAACGGCCCTTCCTCTTGTCCTCGGTTAGCTTAAGGAGCGGAAGCGACTTAACTAAGTTTTCCGGCTGGACTCTTTCCCAGAGGCTCTCTTTGCCCAGCTCACGCCCCAACCTGTCTTCCCGCCGTAGCCAGTCTTCAACGCTCCTGATCCGCTGGGGATGGATCTCATCAAGCAATGCGTAGTCCCTTTGGATAATTCCGTGTTTCCAGATATTCCAGAATCCCGTGAAGTTCGCCTTGAAGCTCATGGTGCTCTTATCGTTGGGATCGGCATTGTAACCGGCTGGTAGGCTGGCGGCCGCCCTCAGCGGGCCATTCCAGTAGGCATCCAGATCCGTATCGATGTACCGCGCCGGGTGCCCCGTCACCTTCACGAATGCCTCCGCGAGCGCCTGATAGCGGACATGCTCGATCGCGACCTCAAGATTCATGCCGTTCGCACGCTCCGGATTGTCGAAGAGCCAGCGGACATAATAGCCGCAGTCGTCCAGGGCCACGTGTGGTACGACGCCATCGCCGAGCGGGACTCGCCAGGTCACGACGCCTTCTTCCACCGACGGCGTCATGGGGGTCATGGCCGAGATCGCCATTTGCATGTACGGCCCCGTCGTAAACACGGCCGCGCCCATCCGGTCGCTATTGACTTCGTTCTGAAACAGAATCCATTCGCCAATGCGGCCTTTGCCATCGTAGTGACCAGCGCGGAATTGCGAGTCGTAACCCGACTTCTTGAGCGCGTAGTCGAGATTTCCGTAGACGAAGAATCTGATCCCTTCCTCAATGGCGATCTCATAGCTGCGGATCGCCCAGTACATTTCGGTCTTTTCGCCGGTATTGAACCCGTCGATGTTGATGAAAGCCCCGTCGCAGCCGCGAAAACCCTCGCGGAGCACGGCTTCATCGGCGAACGTTCCTTCGAGGATGGAGACGTTGCCGAGTGCGAGCAAAGCCTTCGCCCGGCGAGAGGACCCGTCGCGGCTGAGAGCCTTGACGGAATATTTCTTGTCGGCAACGAGCGCGCCGATGACGGGCAGCCCCTGAGCGCCGGTGCCACCAACCACGAAGATTCTAGAGGTATGAGGAGATGACATATAGATCTTTCTGCAGACGGTGAATTCACGCCGACAGCTTGTTTTTATCACTCTAATAATGAGAGTTACTATAACTCTTATAACAAGAGTGACAAGGAAGCGCAAGTGATTTGTTGGCGGGATCAGCACGGCCGGTGACGCCGCGGGTTGATGCTGCAGGCTTCCCAACCCTTGTTTGCGCGGCTGCAGCGTCCTATTGAAGCCCGGCATTTCTCTGCGCTAGACTGACTCTTATAATTAGAGTTTGAAAGCCCACTTTTGGGCAGTTTTGGGAATTCTCATGCGCTCGAAGAGTTTCGACGGAATGGTATGTTCGATCGCCGGCGCGATGGCGGCGATCGGTGATCGTTGGGGCCTCCTGATCCTGCGTGACCTCGTCCTTGGCCTTAGCCGCTACGAGGATTTCCGCCGATCGTCCGGCGTGACCAATGCGACTTTAAGCGACCGGCTCAAGCACCTGGAGAGCAATGGCCTCATCGAGCGGCGACGCTATCAGGTCAATCCGGAGCGGTTTGAATACCGGTTGACGCAGAAGGGACAGCAGATAGCTCCGGTGATGCCGGTGCTCGCCCGAATTGGTGATGCCTGGGACGTCTCCGGGGCTTCAGCGCCGCCGCTGAAATTTGTGAACCGTAAAACGGGCGGGGATGTCGAGTACGGTTTCTTTGACAAGAAGACCGGCAGGAAACTGGGCGCTCTCGATCTTGCAATCGAGGAAGGACCGGGGGCGGACGAGATGGTTCGCTGGCGATTGTCCGCGGGGCGTCGTCGTGTGCATAAGGAGAAATAACGGCGTCGAATAGAACGGGATGGCTTACCATCGCAAGATCGTGGCTGTCACCAGCAACGCTGTTTACTTCGCCCGCCGCGCAGGTTTTCGAGCGGAGCGTGGAGAGGTGTGCCCACGTTTTTGAAAGCCTTTGCTAACCGGCTTCGATTCACGCCATTGGCCCATGGCCAAGCTGATTGTCCGGTGAAGGTCCTTCGTCGAAACGCCGCCGGCAGCCTGCACCGAGATTCCGTGTGAGATAGCGTTGTAAAACAGGGCCATGGCATCAATGTCAGTATCGGGCGGCAATTCGCCAAGCTTCAGGCCGCGCTCCAGAAAAGATCGGATGAGCGCCAGACCCTCTTTCCGAATTCCGCACAGCGCATCGGATACACGTTTGGATTCTTCGCTGGCAACAAGAGCTCCTTGAACGAAAAGGCATCCTTGGGGCTGTCCCGGCGAGCTCTGAAATGAAGCCAATTCGCAAAGGTATGCCTCCAGGCCGGCCCGCGCCGAGGGCAAGGTGAATGCCTCCGATACGGCCCCGGTAAGCCGTGCCTTATATCGTTCGACAGCCTTGAAAAAGAGGTCCTCTTTACTGCCGAACGCAGCATAGAGGCTCGGTTTCTCGATCCCGATCACGCCTATCAGGTCATTTAACGAGGTCCCTTCGTACCCCTTCGCCCAGAACAGGGCGAGGGCCTCATCCAGCGCCTTTTCTGTATCGAATTCTCTTGGCCGTCCGATTGCCGCTCACTCCCTTCGCAAACCATTCTTTACCTAAAGGTATATTACGGTCTTGACAGGCTCCTGTCCAGCGGCACATACTATACCTATCGGTACAGAATCATCATTCACAACAGAAATGGAGAAAAAGTAAAAAATCATGTCTGGTCGTTTAAACGGCAAAGTGGCTCTCGTCACAGGCGGAAGCTCAGGTATTGGGCTGGCAGCCGCGATACGCTTTGTGGCCGAAGGCGCCACGGTGTACGTCACAGGCCGAAAGCAGGACGCCTTGGATAAGGCTGTCCGCTCGACCGGAGGGAAGATCACCGCTGTCCGGGCTGATTCAGGCGTCGTTGCTGATCTGCACAAGCTCTACGCCACGATTCGCCAGAAGAGCGGAAAGCTCGATGTGTTGTTTGTGAATGCCGGCATCGCCGCATTCGTGCCTTTGCAAGCCGTAACGGAAGAACACTATGACAGCATCGTCAATACGAACCTGAAGGGCGTGGTCTTCACGGTCAAAGAGGCATTGCCGCTTCTTTCGGAGGGCGCTTCGATCATCCTCAACTCCTCCGGCGCGGCCTCCAGGGGCCTGCAGGCTTTCAGCGTCTACAGCGCCACCAAGGCCGCCATTCGGAATTTGGCGCGCAGCTGGATTCTCGACCTGAGGAACCAAAAAATACGCATTAACGTCATTAGCCCGGGAATGATCGACACGCCGGCCATCGACGGCCTGGCTCCGGACGAAGCGAGTGCCGCTGCCATGAAGGCGCACTTCGCATCGCAAAACCCCCTTGGGCGGATCGGTACGCCGGAAGACATCGCTTCTGCGGCCGTATTCCTGGCGTCCGAGGACGCCGCTTACATCAATGGCGTTGACATCCCTGTAGACGGAGGAGCTGCCCAAATCTGACCCGCGACTCCCGTGGCGCTGAAACACCATGGGAGCTTCGCACAAAGTAGAACTGGCAAAAAAGCAGACTCGCAGGAAAAGTCGCGCAAGGCCGCGCCTCGGGAACCGGCGGACATCTGGCGTTTTTCTCCCGCGACTGATGAGATGCTGTTCGGTGTACTTGCCGAATGTTGACAACAAAGCACATAGCATTTCCGTGCACCGAGTTATGGTGATTGAGGATGCTGTTTTCATCCAGGGCTTTCGAGCTTCGCGGACTTAATGTTCATGACTGTTCACCGATAGCGCGGCTTAAGATCTCTCCCCTGCCCGGTGTCGTCAGGCAACCGACCCGCCGAGAATCGTCCGTAATGCGTTTTCCCGTGCAGGAGGTAGGGGACCTGGAATTTTTCAAATCGCTCACGGTGGACGAATCTGGGCAGAATGCGGCTAATTCCAGGAACCGACCGTGGTGCAATACGCCCACCCTACCCCGCTACGACCCGGTTTCGGCGACATCACGATATTACGAAACGCCAACACTGCAATATTACGGTTGTTTCGCATCTGGTTGCAGGACGCGTAGCAAAAAGGCGGTGAGGCGGCAGGCCCATGCGAATCAGGCGGCGATTCCGAACAACCGTTCGATGAACCGCTTCTTGGCCGTGAACTTCGCCTTTCGGCAAACAGCGGATCTGACCCTTTCGGATGATGTTCATTGCTTCGTATCCCGCGATCGGGCTCAGTGCTCCTTCAACTGATCGGAAGCCCTGACTCGCTATGATCCGCTTCTTCACGAAACGGTGGTCCTGCTCAATCATGTTGTTCAGGTAAGGAGATGGCCGACAGCGGCATTTCCGGCTTAACTCCCAGGGCGTGTACTTCATCCAGCACGATAGCGCCCGCTCCGCCTCAATCCGTTTCTTAAACGAGGAAACAGGCGCGGTGCGAGTGCTGCAGGTGCTGACAAAGCCGCTCTCGGTGATTCCTAAGCGTCTCACCTGACGAGCAGTTTGTCTTGTGGACGCAAGCGGATCAGTTTGGCAGTGACTTGATGATGATTGAGAATTTCCGGTAGGGTTGACTCCGCACGATGCTCGGCCATCGCTCCAGACAGCACCTCTTCAAAGAAGTTGCCAGGCCGTGGTAGGTTTCGGCGCCCCAATTCCGCTTGAGAAGGAGCACGCGAGAATGGACTTCGCCGCGAAGCCGCCGAAGTCACTTGGATGGAGGAATCGGCATGTCAAACCACGTTTTGGGGCAAAATCGGATCGTTCTGAATGCGGAGCGTCCATGGCCCGCGTTGGTGATAGAATTTGCCGCCATGGGAATCGTACTCCTGCTGTGCCTTCTGATCTTGGAGACCGCAATTGCCGGCGAACCAGCCCGCTTGCAGTCTACGCGGATCGGGCCTACTCGGATCGGCCTGTTCCTCGCGAATGCGAACGGGCACAACGAACGTGCGCTGCTGCCGGCAGACGGCCTGGACTATACCCCGTCGTTCTCCGCGGATGGAAAGTGGATCGTGTTCACCTCCGAGCGCAACGGATCGGCGGACATTTTCCGGGTCCACCCGGACGGCAGCGGGCTGGTACGCCTGACGGATGATCCCGCCTTTGACGACCAGGGGGTCGTGTCACCGGATGGATCGACGCTCGCGTTTGTTTCCACCCGGGAAGGCGGCTTTGCCAACCTTTGGTTGAAAGATCTCTCCA
>Ga0105240_10012222_pt1 | contig 11867 bp, 12 predicted proteins | sample KBSC54metaG_FD_80426 | JGI IMG/M metagenome (GOLD analysis project Ga0105240, IMG submission 80426) | Corn rhizosphere microbial communities from Kellogg Biological Station, Michigan, USA - KBS C5-4 metaG | ecosystem: Host-associated > Plants > Roots > Rhizosphere > Soil | place: Michigan, USA...
CGTAGCGGCGGAAGAACGTCATCTCCGGCAGCGTCGCCAGCAGGCTGAACTGGCTGCCCATCCGCACGACCGCGTGCTCGCCGGTCGCCAGCCTGCCAACCGCGTGCCCGTCGACGAGCACGGTGGCGTCGACGCCGAGCGTCTGGTTGGTCACCGTCACGTCCACGCCTCGCGGCACGACGAGCGGCCGGATGTCGAGGGCGTGCGGCGCGACGAACGTCAACGCCATCGCGTCGAGCCCCCACACGAGCACCGGGCCGCCGTTCGAGAGGTTGTAGGCAGTCGAGCCGGTCGGCGACGCGCAGAGCAGGCCGTCGCACGGCTGCTGCCCGAGATCCTCGCCGCCGATCGAGTAGCCGAGCTCGATCATCCGCCCGAGCGTCTCGCCCGCGACGACCACGTCGTTGACGGCGACGTTGGGGGTTCCGCCGACGGTCACCTCCAGCGTCGAGAGCTCGACGGTGCGGAACTCGCCCGCAAAGGCGCGTGTGAGCCCTTCCTCGAGCTCGTCGGCCGGAATCGCGGTCAGGAAGCCGACGCGGCCGTAGTTGACGCCGAGCACCGGGACGCCGGTGCCGAGGAACCGCGTCAGGGCACGCAGCATCGTCCCATCGCCGCCGAGGACGATCGCGATGTCGGCAGTCGCCTCGTCGACGAGCTCAGCAGCATCGTCGAGGAGCTCGACACCGGCCCGCTCGGCGACGACACGCAGCCGGGCGACCGCGTCGTCGACCCCGTCCTGGCCGTGCGTGACGATCGCTGCCTTCTTAACCGACGGCATTCGCAATCCAGCCGTCGAGCTCAGGGGCGAGCTCGGGGCGCTCTCGGTGGACGAGGTGGAGGACGAATTCATGGTTTCCCTTCGGGCCGGGCAGGCCTGAGTCTACGACCCCGCACGTCTCGCCCCCGGCCGCGAGCAGCGCTTCGGCCGCGGCTCGCACGACCCGGCGGCGGACGGCGGCGTCGCGCACGACACCCTTCGGCGCCTCGGCACGCCCCGCTTCGAACTGCGGCTTGACGAGCACGAGGGCCTGCCAGCCCCGCCGCGCCAGAGCCAGCGCGGGTGGCAGGGCGACCTGCACCGAGATGAACGAGACGTCGCAGGTGACGAGTTGCGGCGCAAAAGGCAGCTCGGTCAGCGAGCGGGCGTTCACGCGCTCGAGCACGGTCACCCGCTCATCGCGACGGATCCGCTCGTGCAGCTGGCCGTGGCCCACGTCGAGCGCGATCACGCGGGCTGCGCCTCGCTGCAGCAGCACATCCGTGAACCCGCCGGTCGAAGCTCCCACGTCGAGGCAGTCGAGCCCTGCCACGTCGATCCCGAACGCGTCCAGGGCGTTTGCGAGCTTGTGGCCCGCGCGTGAGACGTACGGTGGCGGCGCCTCCACCTCGAGGACGGCGTCCTCGGGCAGCTGTTCGCCGGCCTTCGAATGGCCCGGCACGCGCCCGGCCATCACGAGCGCCTGCGCCTGGGCGCGGGACTCGGCCAGACCGCGCTCGACGAGCAGCAGGTCGAGCCGCTTCTTCACGAGGTGCGCGCTGCGAGGCCCGCGACGATCTCTTCGAGGACGCGCGTGTCGGCGTCGATCTCTGCCAGACGCGCCTGCGCACGATCGGCGGCGTCGTCCGCGAGGCGGCGCGAGGCGTCCTGGCCGACCTGTTCGACGTAGCCGTCGCCGTCGAGGATGTCGTCGACGATCTGGAAGAGCAGGCCCAGCTCGGCGGCGAACGCGCGCCACGGCCCCTGTTCGGAGCGCGGCACCTCCGCGGCCGCAAGCGCACAGCCGATCGAGGCTGAGAAGAGGGCGCCCGTCTTCAGGGCGTGCAGCCGTTCGAGCTCCGCGCCGCCGTCCAGGTCGAGCTGCTGGCCGCCGATCATCGCCAGTGTCGCGTGTACCAGCTCGCGGGCCACGGCGGGCGAGTCATAGGTCAGTGCCAGCCGGAACGCCTCGGCCACCAGGGCATCCCCTGCGAGCACCGCGGTCGCCTCACCGAACTGCGCCCACACCGAGGGCGCGCCCCGCCGCTCGCTGTCGTTGTCCAACGCCGGCAGGTCGTCGTGCACGAGCGAGAACGAGTGCACGAGCTCGACCGCCGCCGCTGCCGGCAGGATCTGCTCGGCGCGAGCCCCAACCGCCTCTCCGGTGGCCAGGCACAGCACCGGGCGCACCCGCTTGCCGCCGAGAGCATGGCGCATCGGCGGCTCGAGCGCCCCCAACTCGGGCGTGAGCGCGAGCTCATCCAGGTAGGCCTCGACGAGCAACCGCAGCTCTCCGGGGGTGCTCGGGGTCATACCGCGGGCGGGTCGCTCGGCGGGGTTGCCGCCTCGGTCTCGGCCGACCGCTTGGCCCGCTGCAGCTCGGCCTCGATCTCGCGGGCCAGGTCGGCAAGCTCCTGCAGGATCTCGATCGCCTGATCGGGGTCGGACGTCTCGTCCAGCCGTGCCCGCGCCGCTTCGAGCCGCGCCAGCAAGTTCTCTGCATTCTCCAGGGACTCGTCTGAGGTCATGCAACTCCTTCCCGTTGGATTCGACCAAGGATGCCGTTGACCAGCCGTGCTCCGTCGTCGGAGGCGTAGCGCTTGGTGAATGCAACCGCTTCGTTGATCGCAACCTCTGCGGGCACCGTGCCCGTCTCCAGCTCGTGGATGGCCACACGGAGCGCGCTCCGCTCGACCGTACCCAGCCGGTCGGCGGTCCAGCCCTCGGCCGCAGCCGTGATGCGCATGTCGAGCTCGCCGGCCTGCCCTGCAACCGTCTCGGCCACTCCACGGGCCCACGCGTCGATCTCGCCTGCGAACTGCGAGCCGATCTCCTGGCCCGAGAGATCCCACTGGTAGAGCAGGAACAGCGCTTGCCGCCGGGCCTGACGGCGCGAGAGCGTCACGCGATCGCCCCGCGCAACTGGTCGAGCGTCGAAGTGGAGTAGTCGCCGCTCGCGAAGGGCTCGCTTGCCAGCACCATCCGCGCGAGGTCGCGCGTGGTCGGCACGCCTTCGATGATCGTCTCCGAGAGCGCGCGCTCGGCGCGGGCGATCGCCGCCGGCCGATCGGCATCCCACACGATCAGCTTTGCGATCATCGAGTCGTAGTACGGCGGGATCGTCGAGCCCGAGTCGACGAAGGTGTCGATGCGCACCCCGGGCCCCTGCGCGACGTCGAAGCGCGAGACGACCCCCGGCGAGGGGCGAAAGTCGTGCTCGGGATCCTCGGCGTTGAGCCGAATCTCGATCGCATGCCCGCGCCGTGGCGCGCGGCCGATCGTCCCGAGTCGCTCGCCGGCCGCCACGCGCAGCTGCTCGCGCACGATGTCGATGCCGGTGCAGAGCTCGGTCACGGGATGCTCCACCTGCAGGCGCGCGTTCAGCTCGATGAAGTAGAAGCTGCCGTCTGGCCCCAGCAAGAACTCGAACGTGCCCGCATTTCGGTAGCCGACGGCGCGGCAAGCCCGTTCGGCCGCAGCCTCCATCGCCTCCCGCGCCTCGGGCGTGAGCGCAGCCGAAGGCGACTCCTCGATCAGCTTCTGGTGGCGGCGCTGGATCGAGCATTCGCGCTCGCCGAGCGTCAGCACGTTGCCTTGGTGGTCGCAGAGCACCTGGATCTCGACATGACGGGCCGGCGACACCGCCTTCTCGACGTAGAGCCGTGCATCGCCAAATGCTGCTTGCGCCTCGGCCGAGGCGGCTCCGAACGCATCCTCGATCTCGCCGGGCTCGTGCACCAGCCGCATCCCCTTGCCGCCGCCGCCGGCGCTTGCCTTGAGCAGGATCGGGTAGCCCATCTCACCGGCAGCGAGCCGTGCTTCGGCGACCGTCGTCTCGCCTTCGGTGCCGGGCACCGTCGGCACGTCGGCCGCGCGCATGGCGCGCTTCGCCGAGATCTTGTCGCCCATCGTCGCCATCACGTCTGCGGGCGGGCCGACGAAGACCAGGTCGTTCTCGACGCAGGCCGCCACGAAGAGCGGGTTCTCGGCGAGGAACCCGTACCCGGGATGGACAGCCTGGCAGCCGGCTGTGACCGCAGCGGCGACCACGCTCGGAATCTGCAGGTAGCTCTCCGAGGCGGCAGGCGGGCCGACGCAGATCGCGTGGTCGGCGATCCGCACGTGCTTGGCGTCGGCGTCGGCTGTCGAGTAGATCGCGACCGCCTCGACGCCGAGCTCGTGCAGCGCCCTGATCACCCGGACGGCGATCTCGCCCCGGTTCGCGACGAGCACCCGCGAGAACATCAGATCGCGTCGAGCGGTCGGCCGGAGATCGGTTCGAGCTCGAACAGCAGCTGGCCATACTCGACCGGCTCCCCGTTGCCGACGTGGATTGCCCGCACCACGCCTTCGATCTCCGACTTCACCTCGTTCATCAGCTTCATCGCCTCGAGGATGCAAAGCGTCTGGCCGGCGGCGACCGCATCGCCCCCGCTCACGAACGGCGGCGAGCCCGGAGCGGGACCGCTGTAGAAGGTGCCGACCATGGGGCTCTCGACCCGGACGAGCGAGTCGTCGCGCGGCGGAGACGGCGCCGGTACAGACTCCGTGCCGACCGGGACCGCAACGACGGGCGCCGCCGGCGCGTACGACGTCTCTGCGGTGCGGCGCACGCTCACACGCATCCCGTCTTCCTCGATCGTGATCTCCCCCACGCCCGTCTCCTGCACGATCCGCACGACCTCGCGGATCTGCTGGGCGCGAGCCTGGTCGACCCCGCGCGCACCGAGCGACTCCTCGCCGTTCGAGCGATCGCGCAGCGAACGCAGCAACGCCTCGGCCTCGTCGCCGAAGAGCGCGAGCAGCAGGAGATCTTCCTCGCTCGAAGCCAGCCCTTGTGCCTGGTCGCGCAGCTCATCGAGGTCGACCGGCGTGTCGCCCGCCGAGTCGCCGTCGGCGTACGCGGCGACGGCGCGCTCGAGTGCAGGGTCGACCGGGCCAGGCGTGCGGCCGAAGCGGCCGTTGACCAGGTCGCGAAGCTCGTCGACCATCGTCGAGTACCGGTTCGCGGTGAGCACGTTGAGCAGCGCCTGCGAGGCCACGATCTGGCCGATCGGGGCAGCGAGCGGCGGCGAGCCGACCTCTGCGCGCACCTTCCCGACCTCGTCGATCACCTCGTCGAGCCGGTCGCCCGCGTCCTGGCCGCGCAGCTGCATGTCGAGGGCGGCCACCAGGCCGACCGGCAGCTTGTGCTGCGCGGCGCGGACGGCGACGCGCGGCGGGAGCGGCGAGACGGGCTCGTCGCCGATGTGCTCGTCGACGAGGTCTGACGCCGCCCAGAGCAGCTCGAGGTCGACCCCGGTGTCGAGCCCCAGGCCGGCCAGCGCCTGGACGGCCGACTCGGCCGAGACGCGGTGCATCGTCAGGGCGACCGGATACAGGGCAGTGGCGATCACGTCGGCGCCGGCCCGTGTCGCTTCGATCGCGGCGGCCAGGGCGTTGCCGCCTGCGCCCTGGGCGTAGAGGCCCACCGGCAGCCCCGAGACGTCGCGGAGCTCGGCGACCAGCTCGCTGGCCCGGTGCGGCTGCAAGAGCGCCGCCGGGTCGTTGAGCAGGATCCGGCCGGCGCCCATCTCGGGCAGCCGCTTTGCGGCCTCGACGACCGCATCGTGGCGACCGCTGCCGTAGAGCAGCCCCGCCTCGAACTCTTTGCCGGAGCCGACGATCGCCTCGGCCGCCTCGCGCAGGTTGTCGACGTCGTTCAGCGGGTCGTGCAGGCGGAAGACGTCAATGCCGCTCTGGGCGGCGCTGGCGACGAACCGGCGCGCAAAGTCGCTGCCGACGGGCCTCGAGCCCACGAGGAACCGCCCGCGGAGCGCCAGCGCCAGCGGTGTCTTCGTCCGCGCCTTCAGGGCGCGGATGCGCTCCCACGGGCTCTCGACCCCACGCCGGACGGCGCTGTCGAAGACGCCGCCGCCCGAGACTTCGAGGTACGCGAACCCGGCTGCGTCGAGCTGCTCGGCGAGCTGCAGGAGGCTCGCGGTCGGCATCAGCCCGGCCAGCGGCTCCTGGCTGAGAACGCGGATTGTGGTGTCGACGAGGCGTGGCACGGCTAAGAGGTTCTCACAGAATCACGTTCGTCGATCCGGGTGCGATCAGCGAGTGCGATACGACACAACGCTCATTTTGTAGGAACCTCTCAACCCTACCGCGAGGCCGGAGAGCCTCAAGCTCTTTGGATATAGCGGCGTTCGCGCGGATCGAGCTTGATCTTGTCGCCGACGTTGACGAACAGCGGCACCTGGATCACAGCCCCGGTCTCGAGCGTGGCCGGCTTCGTCACGTTCGAGACGGTGTCGCCCTTCACGCCCGGCTCCGTGTCGGTCACCTCGAGGACGACCGACGACGGCAGGTCGACGCCTGACGGGTCGCCGCCGACGAACATCACCTGCACCGACGACGACGGCTGCATGAAGGGCAGCTCGTCGGAAAGCAGGGCATGCGGCAGCGAGAGCTGCTCGAAGGTCTGCTCGTCCATGAACACGACCTCGTCGCCGGAGTCGTAGAGGTACTGCATGTTCTTCTGCTCGGTGCGGACGCGAGGGAACTTCTCGCCGGCACGGAATGTCCGGTCGACGACCGAGCCGCTCGCGAGCCCCTTGAGCTTGGTGCGAACGAACGCGCCGCCCTTGCCCGGCTTGACGTGCTGGAACTCGACGATCCGCCACGTCTGCCCGTCGAGCTCGATGTGCATTCCGTTGCGGAACTGGTTGGTGGAGACGACCTCGGCCATCGGCGCGCCAGGTTAGCTGACGTCGATCAGATCCTTCGGGAAGGAGGTGAGCAGCTCGACGCCGTCCTCGCGGACGATCGCGAGGTCCTCGATCCGCACGCCGCCGAGGCCGTCGAGGTAGATCCCCGGCTCGATCGTGACTGCATTGCCGGGCTCGAGCGTGTCGGTCGACTCGGTCGAGAGCCGCGGCGCCTCGTGCACCGCCATCCCCACGCCGTGCCCCAGCCCGTGGCCGAACTCGGCGCCGAAGCCGGCGGCCTCGATTGCGTCGCGTGCGAGCGCGTCCGCCTCGGCCCCGGTCATCCCCGGCTTGATCCCGTCGCAGGCCAGGAGCTGCGCGGCCAGGCAGACGTCGTAGGCCTCGCGCAGCCGCGCCGGCAGGTCACCGGTCGAGAACGTCCGGGTGCAGTCGCTGACGTAGCCGTCGAGGCTGACGCCCCAGTCGATCGTGACCAGGGTGTTCCGCTCGACGAGCTGGTCGGTGGGATCGGCGTGCGGCCGTGCGCCGTTCTTGCCCGCTGCGACGATCGATCCGAACGACAGCGCCTCCGCGCCGTGGGCGTGCGCGAGCTCGACGAGCCGCCAGGCGATCTCCTTTTCGCTGCGGCCGACCAGGGTCTCGGCCGTCAGTGCCTCGAGCACGCGATCGCCGACCTTCGCCGCCCGGCGCAGCTGCTCGATCTCCTCGGCATCCTTGATGGCGCGCAAGCCTTCGACGATCCCCCGTGTCGCGACGAGCTTGGCGCCGCCGCTCGTGAGCACCTCCCACTGCGCGTACGGCAGCGCGTCGGCCTCGACCTGCGTCCCGGCCGGCAGGGAGCCGGCGAGCTCTTGCAGGATCGAGCGCCTGGTCAGCACGACCGTGACACCGGCGCACTGGCGTGCGACGTCGATGTAGCGGAAGTCGGTGTAGAGCGTCGCGTCGCCGCCGGGGAGCACAAGCACTGCGGCATTCGAGCTGTCGAGACCCGTGAGGTAGCGGATGTTCGTCAGGTCGGTGACGAACAGCGGCGCGTCGAGCGACGCGGCGAGGGTCTGCAGGCGCGTGGTCATTCGGCCTTTGCTCCGGCCAGGAACTCGAGCGCTTCGCGGTACCCGTCGGCGCCCTTGCCGATCACCCGCAGCGACGCCAGGTCGGCGAGCACGCTGTGTCGCCGCCACTCCTCGCGACCGTCGATGTTCGACAGATGCACCTCGACGAAGGGTACGTCGATCAGCTCGACCGCGTCGCGGATCGCGTAGCTGTAGTGACTCCATGCTCCTGGGTTGAGGATCAGCCCGTCGACGTTGTCGTACGAGTCGTGGATCCAGTCGATGTATTCGCCCTCGCTGTTCGACTGCCGGCAGCGGGCGGTGATGTCGAGGGCGTGTGCCCAGCCGTAGACCTTCGTCTCGAGCTCGTTCAGGCTCAGGCCGCCGTAGATCGCCGGATCGCGCCGCGCGAGCGTGTCGAGGTTGGCGCCGTTCAGGACCAGGATCTGCATCAGCGACGGATCACAGGATCAGACTATCCAGGGCGGCGCGCACCTCTGCCTGCGGACGCGCTTCGAGAACGGGCCCGTGATCGCCGAGCAGGACCAGGTTGATCTGCTCGCCGGTGCGCTTCTTGTCGCGAAGCAGCGCCTCCCAGGCGCGTTCGCGGTCGACGCGCACCGGCTGCGGATCGAGCGTCTCCTCGACGAGGGCGGTGTCGCGCCCGCTCAGCCGCAACGCCGCGAGTAGACCGAGCGCGACCGCCTCGCCGTGCGCGAGCTCGAACCCGGCAGCCGCCTCCAGCGCGTGCGCGAAGGTGTGCCCGAGGTTGAGCCACTGCCGGCGTCCGTGGTCGTGCGGATCTCCGACGCAGATCGCGGCCTTGTAGGCCGCGGCGCCACGCACGTCCAGATTCCGGCCGGCCAGCAGCTCGGTCTTGACCAGCTCCGCCTGTCCCTGCCGCCGCTCTCGCTCCGGGAGCGTCTCGAGCAGCTCCTCGTCGATCACGACCCGGTCGGGCCAGTGAAACGCGCCGGCGAGGTTCTTGCCCTGTGGGAGGTCGAGCGCCGTCTTCCCGCCGATCCCGGCGTCGACCTGGCCCACGAGCGTGGTCGGCACCGCCACCCACGGCACGCCGCGCAGGTAGGTGGCCGCAGCGAAGCCCGCGGCATCGGTGGCGGCGCCTCCACCGAGCGCCACGATCGTGCCGCGCCGGTCGAGCCGCAGCTCCGACCAGAGACGCTCGACCACCGCGAGCTGCTTGGCCTGCTCGCCCGCCGGCAGCTCGTGCGCCGATTGCAACCGGTCGCCCAGCGCACGCTGCGCTACGGCACCGTGGATGCCCAGGACCGTCGCATCGCCCACGAGCGCCACCGGACCGTCGCCCGGGACCAGCTCGCCGAGCCGCGCAAGCGAACCGCGCTCGTGGTGGACGCCGGCGGCGGCGAGGATCGCGCCGTCGACGTCGCCGCTCGCGACCGTCGTGTCGGCCACCTCGTGGTAGAGCGGCTGCCGCTCGGCGAACAGGCGCCGGAAGACCTGCTCGTCCTGGGCCAGCGGGCGGTCGCTCTCGCAAGCACGCTCCCAGGCGGTCTCGACGTCGACCTCGAGGAAGACGGTGAACGCGTCGGCGGCAAGCGTGCCGTGGTTGTCGCGAAATGTCACCGCTCCGCCGCCCAGATCGAGGATCGACGGGTGACGCCGTTCGGCGGCCGCACCGATCGCATACGCCTCGATGCGCCGGAAGCCCTGCTCGCCGTGCTCCTCGAAGATCTGCGGGATCGGGTCGCGGTAGCGAGCCTCGACCTCACGGTCGATGTCGATAACCGGGCGGCTCAGCCGCCGGCCGAGCTCGGCCGCCAGGGTCGTCTTCCCCGCGCCCATGAACCCGACCAGCGCGAGATGCCGGCCGAGCGCGTTTAGGACCATCGAATGCGCTTCACGTACGCGGCGTGCGCGCCGACAAAGTCTTGGATCGCGTCGCCGCCGAACTTGTCGAGCGCCGACGCGGCGAGCTCCCAGGCGACAGCGGCCTCCGCCACGACCGCCAGTGCCTCGACGGCGGCGACGTCGGAGCGCTCGACGAGCGCCTGGCCGGCTTCACCCGTCTGGAGATCGACGGACGCGAGGGGCTTCATCAGCGTCGGCAGCGGCTTCATCGCGGCACGGACGACGATCTCCTCGCCGTTCGAGATGCCAGCCTCGATCCCGCCGGCGTGGTTCGTGTCACGGCGCCGGTCGGTGCGAATCTCGTCGTGCGCCTGCGAGCCGAGCAACCCGGCCAGCGCGAAGCCGTCGCCGATTTCGACCCCCTTGACCGCCTGGATGCCCATCAGCGCGAAGGCGAGCCGTGCGTCGAGCCGGTCGTCCTTCGTCGCGTAGGAGCCGAGCCCCGGCGGCACGCCGGTCGCTCGCACCTCGACGATGCCGCCCACCGTGTCGCGTCCGATCCGCGCCTCGTCGATCCGGGCACGTAGCTCGTCCTCGTCGACCGTCGAGCCGGCGACGCCGATCCCGATCGTCGCCAGTAATGCCTTCGCGACCGAGCCGGCGGCCACGTGCACGGCGGTGTGCCGGGCCGAGGCGCGCTCGAGCGAGTTCCGCACGTCCTCGTGCCCGTACTTGAGCACGCCCGGGAGGTCCGCATGGCCGGGACGCGGCAGTGTCACAGGCTTTGTTCCCTTGCCCGACGGCTCGCCCTCGGGCGGCCACGGCGCCATCCCCCAGGTCCAGTTCTTGTGGTCGACGTTGCGCACCACGAGCGCCAGCGGCGTCCCGAACGTGCGGCCGTGGCGGAGCCCGGCCAGCACCTCGACCCGGTCCTGCTCGATCTGCTGCCGGGGTGAGCGGCCGTAGCCCTCCTGGCGGCGCTTCAGGTCGGCGTCGATCGCCGCGCGGTCGAGCTCGAGCCCGGCCGGGAGCCCACTGAGGATCGCCACGAGCGCGGGCCCGTGCGACTCGCCCGCGGATGCAAGCTGCAACGTCACGTCCGGAACACTAAGGCCGCCCGCATCGCGTCGACCGGCGGCTCGATGCCCGTCCACAGCCGAAAGCTCGCCGCACCCTGCCGGACGAGCGCCTCCCGCCCGTCGACGACGGCACAACCAGCGGCCCGCGCAGCGGCGACGAGAGCGGTCTCCTCCGGCCCGTAGGCCAGGTCGACCACCGTCTGGCCGGCGACCGGAACGACGAGCAACTCGTCGCGCACCGGCGTCGCATTGACGATCAGGTCGCAGCCTGCGGCGTCGGGCGGCCACGCGCCCGAGCGCGAGTACGCGCGCGTATCGGGCGGCAAAGCGGGCAGCAGCGCCTGCGCTGCCCCGCCCGCTCCGATCAGGCACGCACGCTCTGTGACGATTCCCGCCAAGATCTCGCGATCGGTGTTGTGCCCGACGACCCGTCCGTCGCGGAAAAGCAGCGTGTTCACCGCGTCGCCGTCGGCCTCGTCGCAGGCGGCAAGCACCGCACGCTTGTGCGGGATCGTGACGTTCGCACCCGCGAACCCGAGCGTCTGCAGCGCGTGCACCGCGGCGACGGCATCCTCCACGTCGAACGCCGTGTACTGCCAGCCGTCGAGCCCGCAGGCGGCGAACGCGGCGTTCTGCATCCGCGGCGACAGCGACTGCGCCACCGGATGGCCGATCAGCGCGATCTGCGTCAACAGCCGTACCCGTGCTGGCACTCGTAGGCGTTGAACGCCGAGCCGCTGGCGGTGAAGAAATGGTGCACCTTGTCGGGCTTGCGGACGAAGTACAGGTAGTCGACCTTCGCAGGATGTGCAGCCGCCCCGATCGACGGGAGGCCCGGGTTGGCGATCGGCGTCGGCGGCAGGCCGGTGAGCTTGCGCGAGTTGTACGGGTTGTCGCTCTGCAGCTGCGACTCGAGGATCGACTGCGTCGGCGGGATGTGCAGGCCGTAGCGGAGCGTCGCGTCGATCCCGAGCGGCATCCCCTCGTGGAGGCGGTTGTAGATGACGGCGGCCACGAGCCGGCGCTCCGAGGACGCGAGCGTCTCCTTCTCGACCATCGACGCGATCTTCAGCACGTCGTACGGCGTCAGGTTCTTCGAATGTGCGTAGGCCAGGTCGACGCCGCTCCACTTCTGGCAGAAGGTCGCCAGCTGCTGCTGGACGAGCTGGCGCGAGGTCGTGGTGGCGAGGAAGTCGTAGGTGGCAGGGAACAG
>Ga0105240_10012224_pt1 | contig 11866 bp, 5 predicted proteins | sample KBSC54metaG_FD_80426 | JGI IMG/M metagenome (GOLD analysis project Ga0105240, IMG submission 80426) | Corn rhizosphere microbial communities from Kellogg Biological Station, Michigan, USA - KBS C5-4 metaG | ecosystem: Host-associated > Plants > Roots > Rhizosphere > Soil | place: Michigan, USA...
TACGCACGCATCTACACCACGGTGTCGGACAAGCTCAGGGGCTGGGGTAACGGCAATCTGTCCTTGACCTACCAGGCGGTGAAAACCGATCTCACCGTGCAGCTTTACGTAAAGAACATTTTCAACGACACGCCGATTACCGACGCTTTCGTCAACAGCGACGACAGCGGACTTACCACGAACGTCTTCACGCTCGATCCCAGGATTTACGGGATCTCCGTTCGCATGGGCTTCAACTAAAGCCTCACCCGCTCACCGCGGGGATAGCGCAGGCGCGTCTGCGATGTCCCCGCACCCAAGCTGGCATCGCACTGTGCGTTGCCGGCGCATGTCGCTGCTGCCTTTTTTCAGAGGCCGTGGTGCAGCCTGGTGCTAATGGCACCTCCCAACCTTGAAAGGAGTCATCGCATGACCTTCGTCAAATCCATCGCTGCAAGTGGTGTGCTGGCTGTTGGCATGTTGGCCGCCGCTCCGAGTTTCGCTTCGCATCTGTCGCCGGACGGTACTTTTACGGCTTCGGGTTCTACCTCTCTTTCGGCACTCGGTGGCGCGATCAGGATTCCGTGCCATTCCGTCTTTACGATCGTAGTGACCGGTGGTGTCGGTGTCGTCACCAATGCCGTGTTCAGCCCGGATCCGGCCAACGGCAATAACCCGGCCTGCAATAACCTGCAGGCGACCAATTTCAACTGGGGCGTCAGCATCACCAGCGCGACCGCCGGAGTGGCCACCGGCGTCAAGGTGGTCGGTATCAATGGCAACCCCGTGACCTGCGGGCCCGGCTCGGTGCCGCTCACGCTGACAAACGGCATTGCGCAGTTCAACGGTCAGTTGAATCCCGGCGGCTGCGGCGTATCGAGCGGCAATCTGCCGACCAGCAGAATCTCTCCGAATGATGGCGCTCAGCTGAGCATCGTCCCGTAATTCATCGACGCCGTTGCGTTTCGGCGCGACCGGATTATCTCGCGACGTTTCGTCGAAACGAGTCAAGGATGACGCGGGCACATGTTCGATTCGTCAGGAAATCACTGCGCAGGAGATCGCATCTCCTGCGCAGCTTTCCGGCGACGGGAAGTTCGCTACGCAGACTTTCATTCGATACACCGGAGATCACCATGTCAAAAGCATTGAAGTTCTTCGGCATCGCCGTCGTCTGCGCGCTGGGAATGTCTGCGCAGACGGCGAGTGCCGGGACACCGACGGGCGACTTTGCGGTTTTTCAGCACTGCCCGTACAAAACCAACCCCCTGGCGCAGGGGTGTCTTGTCTCCACCATTAACTCAGGCTCGTTCAAGATCGGCCGGGCCAATGTGCCGATCAACAAGACGATCGTGCTGCAGGGTGGCGTCAACAATATCGCGGCCTGGGGCGATCTCTACGTACCCACCGACGCACCTGCGATGTCGCCGACGGCATTGAACGTGCCCGGTGGCCTGCTGGGCTTGATGGAGCCGGATAAGACCTGGCCCGGTCCGCTGGTGCAGGCGTTCTGGAACATCGTCAATACGGTCAATGACGTCACGGCCACCGCGGAACCGGCTGGCACGGCGCAGGCGAACATGCTTTACGCCGCGTTTCCGCCGGGTCCGCCGCAGGATCCCACCGTCGTCCAGCTGCCGATCAAGATCCATCTGCAGAATCCGTTTCTCGGCAACACCTGCTATATCGGTTCGGACAGCCATCCGATCGTGTTGAAACTGGTCGTCACGACCACCAGTCCGCCGCCGCCCAACTCGCCCATCTCCGGCGTGCCGGCGACGCTGTCGTTCGTGGATGCGGACCAGAAGATCCTGCTGGCCGGGAACAGCACCCTGGTCGATAACTCGTTCGCGGTGCCGGCGGCCAAAGGTTGCGGCAATACCTTGCTGCCGATCCCGATCATTACGCCGATTCTGCAGGACATCGTTACCGCCGCGGTCAACCTCAAGGAAGGCCTGCCGGCTGCGGGCGGAAAGAACACGGCGATCATGACCGGAGACACCGTGCTCACCAGTTCCGAGTACGTGCAGGCGAGCGAGCAATAAGCCATAGGCGGCTCGATGCCGTTGATCGGCATCGAGCCGGCTCTTTCGGATACGCAGAATCCCTCTCTTTCACCGACAAGTGGAGAGAGGGGACTCTACGATCCAGGATGCTTGCCTAGGCAGCGTATGGATGCATTTTTCTCCGGCCATGGCCGGCCCTTACTGTTACGATCAGGCAGAAGAGGCGAATGTGGGAATCTCGCGTGAATAGCCAAGTGACCGCGTCTGGCAACACCCGCATCCGCCTGCTGCAGGCGGCCGAGGCGCTCTTTATCGAGCGCGGTTTCGAATCGATGTCGCTGAGGCAGATAACTCAGCTGGCCGACGCCAATCTCGCCGCGGTGAACTATCACTTCGGCAGCAAGGAGCTGCTGGTGCAGGAGCTGCTGGCCAAGCGGCTGGACCGGCTCAATCAGGAGCGCCTGCAACTGCTGTCCGCCTGCGAGCAGCAGGCGAACGGCGTGCCGCTGCACGCATCGGCGGTACTGAGCGTGCTGTTCGTGCCGGCTTTGCGCTTGACTCGCGATCCCGCCGGCGGCCCTGCCTTCATGCGTCTGCTCGGCCGCGTTTACAGCGATCCTTCGCCGTTTATCCGCAACCATCTGCAGGAACATTACCGTCCGATCTTCGGGCGTTTCTTCGAAGCATTCTCGCGTGCGATGCCGGAACTGCCGCGCAACGAACTGGGCATGCGCCTGCATTTCAGCCTGAAAAGCCTGTCCGGCCTGCTCGCGGGCGAAGACATGGACGACCTGATCGCCTCGCTGAGCATGGGCGAGACGATCAGCGATGCGGTCGTGCTGGCGCGGCTGATCTCGCTGGTGTCGCCGATGCTGACCAGTCCCTTCGGCAGTCCGGAACAGATCCAGATCATCGAGCAGGTGATGGGTCATGCCGATGCCGCCGCCAAAGCGACGGATGCGGTGGAGGCGGCCAGCGATCAGGCGGCCAGCCACAAATCGTTCGGCGTGCTGACCATGTTGAACGAATCGATCGACGGCGGCTGAGCGCAGCCAGCAAGAGCATATCGTTCACCAAAGAACGGACTGCGTACCAGTGAGCGTACGCGGTCCGTTGCGCGTGCCTGCGCCCTTCGAACCATCGAAAACGCCAACTGCCCCCAGGTACGCAAAAACTTGCGGCTTGCAAAGCCGTCGCCAATGTTTGAAGAATCTTAGAGGGGAGGGTCAAGCATGCAGCGCATCGCACCTGCAGGTGCGTGTGGCTGCCGCCGCTCTCAACGAAACAGCATCGTTTTCCATGGATCTGAAACGCCGCGCGCTTCCGCGCTCCGGCGTCCCTCGTTAGGAGTACGCATGTCCACCGGTTTGCGCGCGTCGGAAACGCTTTACGAAGTAGTGGTCAATCAGGATGGCCAGTATTCGACCTGGCCCGTATCCATGGCGCTGCCGCAAGGGTGGGCGAAGGCGGGCAAGCAAGGCCCGAAGACAGCCTGTATCGAATTCATCGGAGCGACCTGGACTGACATGCGTCCGACATCGCTCGACGCTAGCGTGCGCGGTTAGCGTCACCGAACGTTTGGCTTTGCGTTACTGACGATCTGTTGGGGATCGTCATCGTGATGCCCCTCGGGGGAGGGGAGTTGGCTGCACGGTCAGCCATGGATTCCGCGTCCGCACGGTCGTTATCACGGCCGGGCAGCGGAGCCATGAGCCTGTATGGATGCGTCGCTCGTGAAAACCGTACTTTCGTTCGTGGGGCAGGGTTCCCAGCACGCCGGGATGGGGCGTGAACTGTTCGAGCGCGACGCATGCTTCCGCAGCAGCATGCAGCACGCCGACCGGATCGTCCGTGAGCGTTGCGGCGAATCCGTAGTCGCGTTGCTGTATGGCGAAACCAGCGCGTCGCTGACGCGCCTGCTGCACAGCCATGCGGCGATCTTCATGGTCGAACACGCGCTGGCGCGGTCGCTGCTCGAGCGCGGCCTGCAGGTCGATCTGGTGCTGGGTTCGAGCCTGGGCACCTTCGCGGCGGCGGCCGTGGCCGGTTGTATCGATGCGGACGACGCGCTGCTGGCGGTGATCGAGCAGGCGCTCGCCGTCGAAGCGCATGCGGTGCCGGGGCGGATGATCGCCGTGATCGGCGAGCCGCAGCGTTATCTCGATGCCGAGCTGCTTGCGTTATGCGAAGTCGGCGCGCGCCATTTCGCCACGCACAACGTGCTTTCGCTGCCGGAAGCCCATGGCGAGGCCGTGGAATATCTGCTGCGCGAGCGCGGTATGGCATTCCAGCGGCTGCCCGTCGCGTTTCCGTTCCACTCGCGCTGGGTCGATGCGGCGCGCGCGCCATACGAGGCCTTTCTGCGCAGCGTGACGCCACGGCGCGGCCGCCTGCCGGTCGCCTGCTGCACAGCCGGCGAGGTACTGCATGACATGCAGCCGCTGGATTTCTGGCCGGTCGTGCGCGATCCGATCCGCCTGCCCGAAACGCTGGCGGCGATCGGCACGCCGGAGCGCTGTCGCTACATCGATGCGAGCCCCGCGGGGACGATGGCGACGCTGCTGAAGTACGCCTTGCCCGAGGGGACACCGATCCGCCCGGTGCTGTCGCCCGGCGGCGGCGATCTCGAACGGCTCGACGCATCGATGCCGCGAACGGCCGGCAGGCCGGTGCGCAGCGGACAGGTAAGTAACGGACAGCTACCGGAGTCACGCGCTATGAAGGCAGTCATCTTTCCAGGCCAGGGTTCCCAGTTCAAAGGCATGGGCAAGGAGCTCTTCCCGCTCTTTCCCGAACAGGTGCGGAACGCTTCGGAGATTCTCGGCTACTCGCTGGAGGATCTGTGCCTCAACGATCGCGAGGGCCTGCTGTCCAGGACCCAGTACACGCAGCCGGCGCTCTACGTGGTCAATGCGCTGCACTACTACCGCACGCAGGCCGAGCACGGCACGAAGGCTCCGCTGTTCTTCGCCGGCCACAGCCTGGGCGAGTACAACGCGCTGCACGCCGCCGGCGTGTTCTCCTTCGAAACCGGCCTGCGCCTGGTGCAGAAGCGCGGCGAGCTGATGGGGCGCGCGGGCGGTGGCGGCATGGCCGCGGTGCTGGGCCCGTCGGCGCAGGATCTGCGCGGCATGCTCGACGAGCATCGCCTGCACGGCATCGATATCGCCAACCTCAACACGCCGACGCAGACGGTGATCGCCGGCGATCACGAAGCGCTGGCCGCGGCGGCGCAGCTGTTCGCGCGGATGAACCTGCGCTACGTACCGCTGAATGTCAGCGCGCCGTTCCATTCGCGCCATATGCAGCCGGTGCAGGCGGAGTTCGCGGATTTCCTGCGCGGTTTCAGCTTCGAAGCGCCGAAGGCGGCGGTCATCGCCAACGCCACCGCGCGGCCTTACGACGGGAGCCGCATCGCTGACACGCTGGCCCGGCAGATCGCCAATCCGGTGCACTGGGTCGACTCGATCCGCTATGTGATGGGCAAGGGCGAGGTCGAGTTCCAGGAGCTGGGCGCGACGATCCTGTCACGCATGGTCAACGAGATCCGCAGCACGCAGACGCCGATCTTCGACGATGAACTCGACGACGGCGGCGAAGGCGATGCGCTCACCGAGGTTGCGCCGATCGCATCCCAGGTGGATGTGTTCGAAGCGAAAGCAGAACAGGCCGAGGGGGGCCGCATCGAGGCGACCTCACTGGGCAGCGCCATCTTCCGTCGCCGCCACGGCGTGCGTTACGCCTACATGAGCGGCGCGATGTACCGCGGTGTCGCCTCGGCCGAACTGGTGGTGCGGATGGGCAAGGCCGGCCTGCTCGGCTTCTTCGGCGCCGGCGGCCTGTCCATCGCGAAGATCGAAGCGGCCCTGCAGCGCATCCAGGCCGAGCTGAAGGCGGGTGAGCCCTACGGCATGAACCTGCTCGCCAACTACGAGTACCCCGCCCAGGAAGAAGCGGTGGTCGAGCTCTATCTGCGCCACGGCGTTCGTCACGTGGAAGCCGCCGCCTTCATGCAGATGACGCCGGCGCTGGTGCGCTTTCGCCTACAGGGCTTGCGGCGCAATGCACAGGGCGAATTGATCTGCACGCATCGCGTGATCGCCAAGGTGTCGCGCCCCGAAGTGGCGCGCGCCTTCATGAGCCCGCCGCCGCCGGCCATCGTCGAGCGCCTGCTCGAACGCGGCCTGGTCACCGCGGAGCAGGCGGCCTGGGCGCCGTCGGTGCCGATGAGCCACGACGTCTGCGTCGAAGCCGATTCCGGTGGCCATACCGATGGCGGCATCGTGGCGGTGATGCTGCCGCCGCTGATGCGCCTGCGCGACGAACTGCAGGCCGCGCACGGCTACGCCGAGCCGATCTGCATGGGCCTGGCGGGCGGTATCGGCGGCCCCGAAGCGGCGGCTGCGGCTTTTCTGCTCGGCGCCGACTTCATCGTCACCGGCTCGATCAACCAGTGCACGGTGGAATCGGGCATGAGCGCCGACGGCAAGGCGCTGCTGCAGGCGATGGATATCCAGGACACCGAGTACGCGCCGGCCGGCGACATGTTCGAGATCGGCGCGCAGGTGCAGGTGCTGAAAAAGTCGGTGTTCTTCCCGGCGCGCGCGAACAAGCTGCTGTCGCTGTATCGCCATCACGAAAGCCTGGACGACATCCCCGAGCGCACGCGCAAGCAGCTGGAGACGACGTTCTTCCACAAGAGCTTCGCCGAGATCTGGGAAGAGACGCGCGCCTATTTCCGCGGCGTGGGCCTGGAGCATGAGATCGCCAAGGCCGAGGCCAACGCCAAGCACAAGATGGCGCTGGTGTTCCGCTGGTACTTCGCCTACAGCACGCGCATCGCGATGGAGGGCAAGGGCGAGGATCGCGTCAACTATCAGATCCAGACGGGCCCCGCGCTGGGCTCGTTCAACCAATGGGTCAAGGGCACCGCGCTGGAAGCATGGACCGCGCGCCACGTGGACGACATCGCCGTCCGCGTGATGGAAGGCGCCGCCGAGCATCTCAAGCGATCTTTCGCGCGGCTGAGCCGCGGCTGATATCGAATCCGTACTGGAAGGCACGAGCATGAACGTCGGTCAGATCGAGCCCAGCAAGCACCAGGCCTCCACCGAACGGGAGGACATCGCCATCGTCGGCATGTCCTGCCGCTTCCCGGGCGCGGAGAACTATGCGCAGTACTGGCGCAACCTCAGCGAGGGACGTTCCAGCGTGAGCGAGGTGCCGGCCAACCGCTGGGACAGGGAGGCGTTCTACTCGCCGGACGTGCGCGAGCCGAACAAGTCGACCAGCAAATGGGGCGGCTTCATGGACGGCGTGGAGTACTTCGATGCCGATTTCTTCGGCGTATCCGCGCGCGAAGCGGCGGTGATGGATCCGCAGCAGCGCATCATGCTGGAGCAGGCCTGGAACTGCCTGGAAGACGCCGGCTACGATCCGCGTGCGCTCAGCGGCACCCGTACCGGCGTCTATATCGGCGTCTTCACCTTCGACTATCGCGATCATCTGAGCCGCGCGCTCGATGCAGTCGAGGCCCATGTCGCCACCGGCACGCACACCGCGCTGATCCCCAACCGCATCTCGTACTTCCTCAATCTGCACGGACCCAGCATTCCGGTCGATACGGCCTGTTCCAGTTCGCTGGTCGCGCTGCACAAGGCCGCGCATGCGATCCGCCGCGGCGAATGCGAGCAGGCCCTGGTCGGTGGCGTCAGCGTGCTGTGCAGCCCAACCCATTTCATCTCGTTCTCCAAGACCGGGATGCTCTCGCCGGACGGCAGCTGCAAGACCTTCGATGAGCGCGCCAATGGCTATGTGCGCGGCGAAGGCGCGGCGATGGTGCTGGTCAAGCCGCTGGCGAAGGCGATCGCGGATAACGACCGCATCCTGGCCGTGCTGCGCGGCTCGGCGATGAATCACGGCGGGCACGCGCGCACGGTCACCTATCCGGGTTCGCTGGCGCAGTCCATGGTGGTCGCGCATGCGCTGCGCGAGGCCGATGTGCCGGTCGGCACGTTGAGCTACGTGGAAGCGCATGGCACCGGCACGCCCAAGGGCGACCCGATCGAGATCGAAGGCCTGAAGATGGCCTTCGCCCGCGTCGCCGCCGAGCGCGGCGAGACCCTGGATACGGGCTCCTGCGGCATCGGCAGCGTCAAGACCAATGTCGGCCATCTCGAATCGGTGGCCGGCATGGCGGGCCTGATCAAGACCCTCCTGTGCATGCGCCATGGGGTATTCCCGCCGCTGGTGCATTACCAGCAGCTCAACCCGCGCATTTCGCTGGATGGCAGTCCGTTCTTTATCGTGGACCGGGCGCAGCCGTGGACGATGCGCAGGACGGACGATGGTCAGCCGGTTCCGCGCCGCGCGGGGATCAGCTCGTTCGGCTTCGGCGGCGTGAACTCGCATGTCGTGGTGGAGGAGTATCTCGGCGGCGATACGCCGGCCGCGGACTTGCCTGCGTCGCGCGAACCCGCGCTGATCGTGCTTTCCGCCAAGACCATGCCGGTGCTTCGCGAGCGCGTACGCCAGCTGCTCGATACGATCGCCGCCGGCGAGCTGGCCGAGGAGCAACTGGCTGACCTGGCCTACACGCTGCAGGTGGGGCGGCAGGCGATGGCGGCGCGTCTGGCGCTGGTGGTCGATTCGATCGTCACTTTGGGTGAGCGCCTGGGCCGATGGCTCGCCGATGGCGGCCATGACGAGTCCCTGTTCACGGGCGAACTTACGGTCGAGGCATTCGCGGCCGCCGCCGATCTGCCGCCGATGGCGCCCGCTCCGGAGCGCATCGATACGGCGCGCCGCTGGGTCGGTGGGCAGTCCTTCGATTGGGCCATGCTGCATGCGTCCGGCCCGCGCCGGCGCCTGGCCCTGCCGACCTATCCGTTCGTGCGCGAGAAGCATTGGGTCGAGTCGAAGGCTGTATCCGGCACTCCGGCGGCGATCCATCCGCTCGTGCATGGCAACACCTCCAATGTCTCGGGCCTGCGTTTCAGCAGCCGCTTCAGCGGGCGCGAAAGCTTCCTTGCCGATCACGTGGTGCAGTCGCGCCGCACGCTGCCGGCCGCGGCGCAGCTGGAGATGGTGCGTTGCGCGGCGGAACTCGCGTTGGGCGAGGATGGCGTGTGCCGCGTCGAGGATGTGGTGTGGCTGCGTCCGCTGGTGGCGACCGACGAGGCGGTGGACTGTCACCTGGCCTTGTTCCCCGATGGCGACGGCCGCTTCGGTTTCGAGATCTACGACGACGAGGGTGAGGGCACGGTCTACAGCCAGGGAACCGTGCTGCGGCGGAAGCCGGGCGTGGAATCCGCTGCGCACGACCTCGCGTCGATCCGCCGGCGTTGCACGCGTGCTCGCCACGATGCCGATGCCTGCTACGAACTGTTCGACCGCATCGGTCTGGCCTACGGCCCCGCGCATCGTTCGTTGGGCGAGATCTTCATCGGCGAGGCCGAAGCGTTGGCCCGCATCGTCCTGCCCGAAGCGGCGACATCGACGCAGGGCGATTACGTCCTGCATCCCAGCGTGCTCGACGCCGCCCTGCAGGCGGCCATTGTCTGCGCCGCGGATCGGCAATGGTCCGATGCGAAGCTCGCCCTGCCATTCGCGCTGGCCTCGCTCGACGTGCTGGCGCCCTGCCAGGCGGATCTATGGGCAGTGCTTCGCCGCGAACCGGGGCCGCGGCCGGGTGATCCGCTGAGCCGTTTCGATATCGATCTGTGCGATGGCCAGGGCAAGCTGCTTGCACGCCTGGGCGGCTTCAGCCTGCGCGCGGTCGGTCAGGCGGACGATGCGGCGCGTGCCGCGTTGCTCGCGCCCGCATGGGCGCCGCGCGCCTCCGTTGCGGACGTCGCCGCGGATGTGCAGCGGCTCGCCATGCTGTGCGTGCCGTCGGGCGATCTGCGCGAGCGCCTCCCTGAAGTGCGCTGCATCGAAATCGCCGGGGACGCCGATCCGGCGCGACGCTACGAAGCCGCCGCCGCGTTGCTGCTGGAACACCTCCAGAGCGTGGTCGCCAAGCCTGGCCGCCATCTGGTACAGCTCGTCGCGCCACGGGATGGCAGCGGTCAGCTGATGAGCGGCCTTGCCGGCATGCTGCGCACCGCGCAGAAGGAAAACCCGCGCCTGGCCGGGCAGCTGATCGAGATCGAGCCGGGGCAGGACCTTGCCGCAGTCATCGAGGACAACCGTGGCAGCCTTGCGCAGCGCATCCGCTATGTGGATGGCGTGCGGCACGAAGGGCATTGGGTCGAGGTGGCAGCGCCAACTGCCGCAGGCTCGCCGTGGAAGGCCCAGGGCATCTACCTGATTGCCGGCGGAGCGGGTGGCCTGGGGCGCATCCTCGCGCGCCGGATCGCCGCCGAAGCCAAGGGCGCCACGCTGATCCTTACCGGCCGCTCGCCGCGCAGCGAAGCGCTCGAAAGCAGCTTTGCGGATATCGAAGCGCTGGGCGCCACGGTGCGCTATCACCAGCTCGATGTCGGCGACCGCGACGCCGTGCTCGCCTGTGTGCGCGAGCTGGTGGCGGCGGCCGGCGGCCTGCACGGCATCGTCCATGCCGCCGGCGTGCTGCGCGACAGCCTGCTGGTGCGCAAGACCAGCGAGGAGCTGCGCGAGGTATTGCGCGCGAAGGTCGCCGGCACGCTGCATCTGGACGAAGCCAGCCGCGAGCTGGAGCTCGACGTGTTTGTCTGCTTCGCCTCTACTTCCGGCGCGCTGGGCAATGTCGGCCAGGCCGACTACGCGGCCGCGAACGCCTTCATGGATGCCTTCGCCAGCCATCGCGCGGAACTGGTCGCGCAGGGCCTGCGCCGCGGCCGCACGCTGTCGGTGGACTGGCCGCTGTGGGAAGAGGGCGGCATGCGCGTCGACGACGCGACCCGCGCGGCGATGACCGCGCACAGCGGCCTGGTGCCGTTACGCACGGCGAGCGGATTGGCGGCGCTGGAACAGGCGTTGGCGCTGGATCTGCCGCAGGTGCTGGTCGCCGAGGGGGCGATCCCGCGTTTCATCGCTTCGCTGGCCGAGCTTCCCTCGGCGGCTCCCGTGGCAGCGGAGGGACCCGGCGCGCCATCCGCCGAACTGCGCGACAAGGCCGTGCGCTACTTCGTCCGCCTGCTCGCCGGCACGCTCAAGCGTCCGGCGGAAAGCATCGATGCGCGGGTGCGCATGGAAGCCTACGGCATCGACTCGATCCTGGTGATGGAGCTGACCCGTTCGCTGGAACAGGTGTTCGGGCCGCTGTCCAAGACCCTGCTGTTCGAGTACCAGACCATCGCCGAGCTGGCCGGGCATTTCCTCGACGAGCATCGCGCGCGATTGATCGAGGCGCTGGGCGAAATGCCCGCGCAAGCGCCGGCCGCCGCCGCGCCGCGTGATGTCGATCCGGCCGCAGCGGCACCCGCCGTGCGCCGTCCGCGCTTCGGCTCGGCGCAGGCTGCGCATGCCGACGCTACACGTCCGGCGCCGGTCAGCACCGTTGGCGAGATCGCCATCGTCGGTGTGGCAGGCCGCTATCCGCAGGCTGCGGACCTGGCCGCCTTCTGGGCCAACCTCAGCCAGGGCCGGGACAGCATCACCGAGATTCCGGCCGAGCGCTGGGACTATCGCGACTACTACGACGCCGACCGCGACGCGCCGGGCAAGACCTACGGCAAGTGGGGCGGCTTTATCGACGGCGTGGATCGCTTCGATCCGCTGTTCTTCAATATCTCGCCGCGCGAAGCGGAGCTGATGGATCCGCAGGAGCGCCTGTTCCTCGAATGCGTGCATGCGACGCTCGAAGACGCCGGATACACCCGCGAGAATGTCGCCCACGACGGCAACGTCGGCGTGTTCGCCGGCGTGATGTACGAGGAATACCAGCTCTATGGCGCGCA
>Ga0105240_10012225_pt1 | contig 11866 bp, 13 predicted proteins | sample KBSC54metaG_FD_80426 | JGI IMG/M metagenome (GOLD analysis project Ga0105240, IMG submission 80426) | Corn rhizosphere microbial communities from Kellogg Biological Station, Michigan, USA - KBS C5-4 metaG | ecosystem: Host-associated > Plants > Roots > Rhizosphere > Soil | place: Michigan, USA...
ATGGCGCAGCATGGGATGGTGGTCACCAGCCAGCCGCTCGCGGCGCAGGCGGGATTGCAGGTTCTCATGCGCGGCGGCAATGCCATCGATGCGGCCGTCGCGAGCGCCGCCGTGCTCAATGTGGTGGAGCCGATGATGGAGGGCATAGGCGGCGATGTGTTCGCCGTCATCTACATCGCGAAGGATAAAAAAACATACGTGCTGAATGCCAGCGGCAAGGCGCCTACGGGCGCCACCGTGGCGCGCTTCAATTCGCTGGGCTATCGCTTCGACCCAAAGGACTGGGGACCGGGTTCCGGGATGCCGGAGAACGGCATCTTGCCGGTGACGGTGCCCGGCACGGTCTGGGGCTGGGAGGCGGTGCTCAAACGCTTCGGCACGCAGACCTTCAAGCAGGTGCTCGAGCCGGCGGTGGAGTACGCGCGGAACGGTTTTCCGATTTCCGAGCGTATCGCGCACGATTGGCGGCTGCCCAATGCGTTGCCGCTCAAGGCGTGCTGCACGGAGCCCGATCCGGATTCGGTGAAAACCTGGTACCCGCGGGGCCGGCCGCCGCAGGTCGGGCAGATATTCAAGAACCCGGATCTCGCGCGAACATTGCAGCTTTTGCAGGCGCAGGGCGCGGATGCCTTCTACAGGGGCGAGATTGCGAAGGCCATCGTCGATAAGTCCCGGGCGCTCGGCGGGACCATGACGCTCGAGGACCTTGGTGATTACCGAGGGGAATGGGTGGAACCGGCGCGCGCTCAATACCATGGCTTCGACATTCTCGAGTTGCCGCCGCCGTCGCAGGCATGGGCCGCGGACGAAATGCTCAGTATTCTTCAGGCCTGCGTGCCGCGCTGGACGCCGGGCCGCACGCTGGCCTCGCTCGGGCCCACGAATCCGCTGTACTGGCACTTGCTGGTGGAGGCGAAGAAGCTGGCGTACGCGGACCTCTATCGCTACAACGCGGACCCTGATTTCACGGCGGTGCCCCTTGCAAGGCTTTTGTCCGGGTCCTATGCGGCGTCGCTGTGCGGTAAGGTCAATCCGCAGCGGGCCTCGGTGCCGGGTGCGGCGGGCAATTTCTCGCTGCCGGGCGACACCATCGTGCTGTCCGCCGCGGACCGCGAGGGCAACATGGTGTCGTGGGTCAACAGCAATTACTCCGAGTTCGGCTCAGGGGTGACGGTGCCGGGCTATGGCTTCGTGCTGCACAATCGCGGCGCGCTGTTCACGCTGGATGCGCACAGCCCCAACGTCATCGAGCCGCATAAGCGGCCGTTCAATACCCTGTCGGCGGGTTTGGTGATGCGAAGCGGCGAGCCCTTGATGACCTTGACGCTGATGGGCGGGGACATGCAGGCTCAGGGCCATGCGCAATTGATGGTGAATATCATCGATCTGAAGGCCAATGTGCAGGCCGCCGCCGACATGGCAAGGTTCAGGCACTCGCAGGTGTCGAACGTGCTCAGTCTCGAGAGCCCGCTGTACGATCTGGTCGGCTCGCAGCTCGCCGCCATGGGGCACAGGGTGGAGTCCGTGAACGGAGACAGCGTCGGCGGCGTGCAAGTCATCATGCGCGGCGCCGGGTTCTACCGTGCGGGCTCGGATTTCAGAAAGGACGGCGAAGCGGTGGGCTGGTAGGTCAGTGAGGACGGATCGATGAGGGCCGGCAAGTGACCTATCAGCTTCTTGCGGCCGATGAGCCTGCGCCCTGCACCGTGATCGGGCGGCAGGGGCTGTCGCCGTTCGTGATCGTGGCGGATCACGCCGGCCATCGCATTCCGCGGCGGCTGAATGATCTGGGTTTGCCCGCCTCCGAATTGCGGCGGCACATTGCGTGGGACATCGGCGCCCTCGGGGTGGCACGCCAGGCGGCGGCGGCGCTCGATGCGCCGCTGGTGGCGCAGAACTATTCGCGCCTGGTGATCGATTGCAATCGGGACCCGACAGTGGCGGCCTCAATCCCCAAGGTCAGCGAATGGGTCGACATTCCCGGCAATGCCGGCTTGAATGATGAGGAGATCGCGGCACGCCGCGCGGAGATTTTCGACCCGTATCACCAATGCGTGAGCGCGCTGCTCGACGAGAGAGCGGCTGCGGGGCGGCCGACCATTGTCGTCGCGCAGCACACCATGACCGATGTATACAAGGGCGTGCGGCGCGAGATGCATGCGGCGATCCTGTACAACCGCGATCGGCGCTTCGCCGGCCTGGTGCTGGATAAGCTGCGCCGGGAGCCGGGCTTGATCATTGCCGACAATGAACCTTACTTCGTCAGCGACGAAACCGACTACAGCATTCCGCGGCATGGCGAGGCGCGCGGCCTGCCCCATGTGGAGATTGAAATACGCCAGGACCTGGTGGGCGATGAAGCGGGACAGGCCGAGTGGGCGCAGCGCATTGCCCGCGCCCTGAAGGATGCCGCGCAGGTGTTACTGGGGGTCTCGGGCTGAACGAGGCAGCAGATCGAGCACCTTCTCCGCCGGCCTGCACAGCGCGGCGCCCAGGGAAGTGACGACCACCGGGCGGTTCATCAAGATCGGGTTGCTCACCATGAAATCGATGAGTTCATCATCGGTCCACTTCGGGTCGCCCAACGTCAATTCATCATAGGGCGTGCCTTTCTGGCGCAGCAGTTCGCGCACGGAAATTTTCATGGCGGCGAGGAGCGCCCTCAGTTCGGCGCGGTCCGGAGGAGTGCGCAGATATTCGATGACCGTGGGCTCGATACCGCTGCTGCGAATGAGCGCCAGAGTATTGCGCGAAGTGCCGCAGGCGGGGTTGTGGTAGATGGTGACGTCGCTCATGGTGAAATCCGCCGGCCTTGTCGATGGCCAACGATACAAGAAAAGCGGCGGCGGCGTGAAGGGGCGGCTCCGGCCGACGACGCGCCGCATCCTGCCTTGACAAGTATATACGCGATAGAGTATATACGTCGTATGGAATCCACATTCGCCATCATTGCCGAGCCGAGCCGCCGCGCCATCCTGAGTCTGCTCTGCTCCTCGGAGCTATCCGTGGGCGGAATCGAAGAGCGGCTGCGGATGCCGCAGCCTTCGGTTTCCAAGCACCTGCGGGTATTGCGTGAGGCGGGCTTCGTGGAGTCGCGCGTTGATGCACAGCGGCGTCTTTATCGGATCAGGCCCGAGCCATTCATGGAGGTGGATGCCTGGCTCGCCCCGTTCCGTCGTTTCTGGTCGGTCCACGTCGACGCTCTCGAGCGCCACCTCGATCGTGTGAATCAAGCACCCCGTCGGAAGGGAAAGAAAAAGTGAGCAGCCGTGACAAGTACATACCGGGTGCGGCCGCGGGCGCCGCGGTTCGCAAGGATGGGGAGAAGTGGACGCTCGTTCTGGTCCGAGACTTGCGCCATCCGCCGGCGACGGTATGGCAGGCATTGACGGACCCCGCGCAGCTCCGTGAATGGGCCCCGTTTGACGCTGACCGAAACCTTGCCTCGGTCGGCCCCGTCAAACTCTCGACGGTCGGAACACCGACGCCACAGATTTCCGAGACGCGGGTGACGCGCGCCGACGCCCCCAAGCTGCTCGAATTTCAATGGGGCGGCAACGATATGCGATGGCAGCTCGAGCCCCTCGGAGACGATACGCGCCTTACGCTCTGGCACAACATCGATCGTGGCTTCATTTCGATGGGCGCGGCCGGGTGGCACATCTGCTTCGATGTGCTCGGTCGATTCCTTGCCGCCGACCCCCTCGGACGGATCGTGGGCGGCGAAGCGATGAAATTCGATTGGCCACGCCTGAATACCGAGTACGCGAAGCATTTCGGTCTCGAAGCCCCGGACCGGAATTTTTAGGCGCTGCGCACCACATTGACGGGATCGAAGCGACGCCGGCCTGTAGCTCGCTGCGCGAGGGCGGATGGGATTTTCCTTAAGGACGTAAAAAAATGAACATTGTTTTATGGGTACTTCAGATTCTTTTGGCTCTGCATACCGTCATCGGTGCAGGGTGGAAGTTCTCCAATTCCGAGCAGGCCGTGCCTGCCTTGGCGGCGATTCCACATGGGGTCTGGCTGGCGATGGGCGTATTTGAGCTGCTTTGCAGCGTGGGCCTGATCCTGCCGGCATTCAATAAGCCCCTGGCCGTCCTCGCGCCTATCGCGGCGGCCTGCATAGCCGCGGAAATGCTGCTCTTTTGCGGGTTGCATATCCATTCCGGCGACACGAATAACGGCCATTTGATTTATTGGCTGGTCGTGGCCGCCCTGTGTGCGTTTATTGTCTACGGCCGGTTTGCGCTAAGGCCGTTTTGACGTTTCACACCGGGCGTGCTCCAGGGGAGGCCGCCGTGCAGGGAGACGGCGAATCGTGCAAGACGAAAAGTCCGTCACAGCTTTGTATGACGGCGGGCCGTAATCTTGGGGCCTATGTGCGATCGTTACGTCCTTCCGAGCCAGCCCGCCGCTGAACGCGAGTTCATGCCGGCGCAGGCGTGGTGGAAATTCGCGGCGAAATTCAACGTCGCGGCGCCGCAGTACGTGCCTGCCGTTCGGGTTCACGAGGGGCAAACCGAAGGCATGATGCTGCGTTGGGGGTTGATTCCGGCCTGGGCCGAGGGTCAGCCGACGCCGGATGCCACGGAATGCGCGGACATGGACGGCATCGAGCGGTCGAACGTCTTTCGGATGCCCTGGCTCAGCGGCCAGCGTTGCATCCTGCCGGTGTCGGGGTTCTATGCGTGGCGGCTCACCGGTGACGGCTACCGCCAGCCTTATTTCGTGCATCTCAGCCATCGCAGCGTGTTCGGAGTGGCAGCGGTGTGGGATCGCTCCGAGAGCGACGATGAGGATGTGATCGAGAGCTGCTGCATCATCCGTGTGCCGGTCAATGCCCTCGTGGCGGAGATTGCCGGTGTACGGGGGCGCATGCCGGCCATCTTGCGGCGCCGCGACTATCAAACGTGGTTACGAGGTACTCCGGTCGAGGCAAAAGCGGTGCTGCGGGCCTACAGCGCCCGGTTGATGCTGGCGCACGCGGTCAGTCCACGGATCAACTCCACTGTACCGGACGATGTGGAACTGATCCGACCGGTGCATTGACGAGGGGCTCGCAGCCATGGTTTAGGATAGGATGAGGTGATGCGCGTCGCTGCACTGCTTCTGTCGGTTCTTGGCTGCTTTGGGCTGCTGGCCGCGGCATCGGCGCAGGACACCGAAATCATCACTCTCGAAGGTCAGAAGCAGATGCTGACCAACCCCGGCACCGATCCCGTGGGTGCCCGCAATCCCGATGTGATCGTGGTCGAGTACTTCGACTACAACTGCCCCTACTGCAAGAAATTCGTTCCCGTATTGCAGGCCTTGCTCGCGCAAGATCCCAAGGTGGCCGTTCTTTACAAGGACTGGCCGATTTTGGGTCCTGTGTCGAGGTATGCGGCGTCATCGGCGCTCGCAGCGAAGTGGCAGGGAAAGTACCAGGCGGCACATGACGCGCTGATCGGCGGTCCGCGGCTGGCCAAGTACGATCAGGTGGATTCAATTTTGCAAGGCGCCGGGATCAACCTGGAGACGCTCAAGAAGGACCGCATCGATCATGCGCGGGAGATTGCGGCGCTGCTCGAGCGCAACGACGAGGAGGCGCGTGCGCTGACTCTCGAGGGCACACCGGGCGTGGTCGTCGGGCGGCAACTCGTGCCCGGCATTTCGGATCTGGCTACCTTGAAAAAACTGGTGGCGCGCTCCCGCGGGGGAAAGAAGGGCGCAGCCTCGGGAACTTGAGCGCGGCCTAGGGCACCACGTGCGAGGCGCCCACGTCCTTCCATTCGTAACGGGGCACTTGAATCCACTGGCCGCTCTTGAGTTCCGGTACCTTGTGTACCTTGGTCTGATCGACGGTCATCTTGCCGTCCTTGTCGTTCACCCAGAAGTCGATGTCGTAAATCTGATCCTTGGTGCCGGCGACGCGAAAGTCGGTGCAGGCGAAGTAATGGCCGTCGTTGTCGAGCTGGCGTACCGGTTGATGGGTGTCAATGAACTCCAAATTCAGTTCCTGGCCGGTCTTGTCGTCCTTGAGCTTGAACACGCCATGGTTCGCGAGGCTTTGCTTCATGGCGTTCTGCTCGACGGCCGACATGACTTCCCAGCCGCGCTTGGTGGCGAGATGGCCGGGATGTTCGGAGGCGGGTATCCACCACCAGGGAACGGGTTGCCGCGCCATGGTGGTCCAATGGCCGTCCGCGTTCAGCGGTTCCTTGTAGATGCGGGTCTCCTGAACCTGCAACTTGCCGTTCTCCGGTATGACCCAGAAGTCGATCAAGTATTTTTTCTGCGCGTCGCCGGCGTCGTGGAATTTCACGTCAGGAAAGAAGCCGTAGCCGTCGATGGTGCGGGTGAAATCGATGTCGTCATAGGCGAGCTTCAGGTGCTCGCCATTGAGCGGGTCATCCAAGGGGAAAATGCCGCCGTTCGCGCGGGCTTTGTCGGCGATCAAATCCTTGACCAAGGCCTCGGCGTCCGTGCCCGTGAAGTCCTGCATGGCCTTCTCCGTCGATTCCACGCTGCTCGCAGCCATGAATGCGTGCGCCCGTTGCAGGTTCTCGACGGGGTCCTCCAGAAAGGATTTCTCGGCGGCCTCGTTGCTGAAGCAATAAATCTTGCCGTCCTTGTCGGTCCAGGTGTGGGTGCAATCGGTGCTCACATGCCGGCCCTCGGCGAGCGCATCCGCGCTTTGGCCGCCGAACTGGGCATGCGATGGTTCGATGGCGGCAGCCGTGGCATCCGCGGCGTGGACGCCATGGGATTGGGCTAGAAGCAACGCTAGGGTGTAGGTGTAGAAAGCCGCCTGCCAGGGTGCTGCCCGCAAGAATGATCCGGGTGCGCTGTGCTGCATCATGATATGGCCTCCGAACAGATTCCCTATATAGGCCGATTGCGCGCGCATGTCGATGCCGTTAGCACGGGTCGATGCAATTTGCCCATCCGAACGCCGGCCTCGCGCAGCGAGCCTATGGGATGGGGTCGCCACGACCCCGTCAAAAGCGGCGCGCAGCGCCTAGATGGTACGAGGGATGCCCGGGCGACCGCGCGAACATTCCAGGGCCGCACGATCCCAGTGGGCGCCGACGGCTGCCGCCTCGTAGCTGCTTTGCAGAAAGGCCAGCAGCGCGGCATCCGGGTCGGCCGCGGTGCGGACGGCGTCGTAGGGCAGCAGGAACTCCCCAAGCGTCTCGCTGAATGATGCCGCCGCCGGCTGCACGGCAAATTCCCGGAAGCCGGCAGGCTGCGGATAGGCATAGGAATAGAACGTGGCGTAGTCGGTGCCATTGCCGCCCGGCCAGAAGCCGGCGCTGCTGACTTCGTGGGAATAGGCCTCGCGCATGACGGCGGCGGCGACCCCCGGAGTCTTTCCCGCGAAGGGCGGGGCGGAGCGGCCGGAAAAGCGCGTGACGGCGAGATCGAAGCTGCCCCAGAAGAAATGCACCGGGCTGCATTTGCCGAGAAAGCAGGTGCGGAATTCCTTCAGCACGCGGTCGGACTGCAGCAGAACCTGCCAGAACCGGTGCGCGTAGACCGGATCGTACGCGGCATGGGCCGTATCCTTGCTGAAGGCGACGGCGTCGGCAATTTCACAGGGGTTCTCGTTGATGACGACGGGGATACCGAGATCCGTCAGTGCCGACATCACCGCGCCGTAGAAGTCCGCGACGCTGCGCGGCTTCAGTGCCAGTCGCCGCCCGGCGCCGTCGCTGACGACGATGTCGAGCACATGCTCGATAAAATCGAACTTAATCTCGAAGGAGCGGGCGCCGTACGCCATGGGCGAGGTGCCGAGGCCCCTCGAGGTGAGATACAGCGGCACGTGCCAGCTGTGATTCACCCAGGGAGTCTGCGCGAGACGTATCTTGCCGACAATTTGGGTCCAGAGTTGCAAAGTGTCGCGAGTGTCCCGCCATGCGGCGTAAGACAGCTCCGGCCAGATCGGGCCGATGGAATTTGCCATGCCGATGCCCTCAGCGATGATTCAATCACCCATGGTACCTTTACCATGCCGGAATCGAAACCGCGCCAAGGGATTGCGGAATTTCTTTCGTGCGAAGGTTTCAGTGCGTACTTTGAATCGAGTTCGCGAACCCCTCCCGCCACGATGCATGAACCGGCCGCCATCCAAGCGCGCTCTTTGCCTTCGCATTCGAGCCCGCGCGAACCTCCGTCATCATCTTGACCAGATGATCGCCGGCCACCAGCCGACCCAGCCATTTCGGAATGTGCAAAGGCGGTTTCGCGCCCGCAAGGGCCGCGAGCGCCGGCAACCATTCGCGCACCGGCGCGGGCTCGTCATCCACGATATTGTAGATTCCGCGATCACCGTGATCCGTCGCACATGCGGTGGCCTCGGCGGCATCGTCCACGTGCACGAACGACCAGCAGCCATTTCCGTCGCCCAGCAGAGGGAAGCGTCGATGCCGCAACTGCTCAAGAATGGTGCTCTCGAGAATGCCGGTGCCAGGGCCGTAAAACGCGCCATAGCGTAGGGCGAGCCCCTCGATGTCGGGGGCACCCAGCAGGGTGCTTTCCAGGTACCGAATGGCGTTCAAAGTAGAAGCCATCTCTCGCGCGGGATGGGAATCGAAGTCGCTGTCCTCGGTCTTCACTGCCGCGCCGTTTCGAGCGTACGGCCAGCCGCAGTAGCTCTGTGCAATCAGGCGTCGCACGCCGAGTTCTTTCGCGGCGGTAAGCAGATGATCCAAGCCCTCGGTTCTTAGCCGGTTGGTCAGGGCGAAGGTGCGGTCAAAGTGCTTGAAATCCCCGCCCCCGAGCGCTGTCATCTCATGGATGATGACGTCGGGTCTCGCTGCCGCAACGGCAGCCCTCACGGCCTGCGCGTTCAACCCATCGACGACAAAGGCTTGCGCGCCCGCGGCGCGGATCAGTTCCACCTTGTCCGGGGTGCGGGTCGTTCCCACTACGACATGCCCCGCGGCGGCCAGCATGCGAACGACTCGAATTCCGAGAGCGCCGGTGGCGCCCGCAACAAAAATGCGCATGGTCTTGGTCCTCCACGTTAGGCTTAGGGTGACAATGACTGATCGCGCTCGGTTCCCCGGAGCACCACCGCGGCGAAGATTTGGGATATAGAGGCAGCCTTGCTGTCGAAACGCCTGCGCGCCATTCGACTGTTAAACGGCGAATCGCGCCGACAAAGGAGCTTGCAATGCAGTATTTATTATTGATTTACGCCAACGAAGCGGAAATGGCGGCGAGGACCCCCGCCGATATCCAGGCCGTCACCGCCGAATATGCGGATTTTACCAAGGCAATCGTTCAGAGCGGCCAGTTCAAGGGAGCCGACCGGCTCAAACCTACCTCGACGGCCTCCACCGTCAGGGTTCGGAACGGGAAGGTGATGACCACCGACGGCCCGTTCGCCGAAACGCGTGAACAATTGGGCGGCTACTACATGATCGAGGCGAAGAATCTCGATGAGGCGATCGCCATCGCCGCGCGCATCCCCGGCGCCAAGAACGGCAGTATCGAGGTGCGGCCGGTGTGGCCGATGGGGTAGTTCAAGAGATCTTCCGCCGGGAGGCGGGTCGTGTTCTTGCAACATTGATCCGCCTGCTCGGCGATTTCGATTTGGCCGAAGAGGCGCGGCAGGAGGCCTTCGCGGCCGCCATCGAGCAATGGGCGGCGGCAGGCGTGCCGGCCAATCCGCGCGCGTGGCTGATCAGGACGGGCCGCAACAAAGCGATCGATCGCATCCGCCGCGATGCTGTCTTTCGCACCAAGATTCTCGAGCGCGAGATAGCGAGCGCCGAGGCGGACATTGCGGCGATGCCCGAGGATACGGACGATGAGGCGTTCGGCGACGACCGGCTGCGCCTCATCTTTACTTGCTGCCATCCAGCGCTCGGCGCCGAGGCGCAAGTCGCACTGACGTTGCGTGAAGTGTGCGGGCTCAGCACGCAAGCCGTGGCCCGCGCTTTCCTCGTCGGTGAGGAGACCATGGCTCAACGCCTGGTTCGTGCGAAGAGGAAAATCCGCGACGCCGGCATTCCCTATGAGACGCCCGAACCGCCGCTTTTCCACGAGCGAATTCAGGGCGTGCTCGCGGTGGTGTACGGCGTGTTCACCGAAGGATATGCGGCAACGGCGGGAACCTCCCTGGTCGATGCCGAACTATGCGCCGAGGGCATCCGTCTGGGCCGATTGCTCGACGAATTGCTGCCCAAGAATCCGGGGGTGCTGGGGTTGCTCGCGCTGATGTTGCTGCACGATGCGCGGCGGCCATCCCGGGTTTCGGATCACGGCGACGTGATTCTGCTCGAAGATCAGGATCGGGCGTTGTGGGATCGGTCGAAGATCGATGAGGGCCTGGCGCTGGTCGAGAAGGCATTGAGCGTCCGAGGGCAGATCAGCCCCTACGCCGTTCAGGCGGCGATCGCCGCGTTGCACGTGCGGGCGTGGACGAAGGAAGCTACCGACTGGCCGCAAATAGTCGGGCTGTACGAGGTGCTGCTGCGGCTGCAACCCAGCCCCGTGATCGAGCTGAATCACGCGGTGGCCGTTTCGATGGTCGACGGTGCCCTGCGGGCGCTCAATCTAGCCGACTCACTCGCGGCACGCGGACAAGTCAGCGAATACCACCTGCTCCATGCGGCGCGAGGGCGCTTTTTGCAGCAACTCGGACGCTTGGACGAGTCCGTCGAGGCCTATCGCAGGGCGTTGGACCTGGCCACGCTCGAGCCGGAGCGGCGCCTGCTGGCCGCTCGGATTGCCGGCATCGAGTCGATGCGCCTGTTGCCGTCCGCATCGCAGGCTTCGAGATTGCGTTGATGTAGATAGCTGTAGCTATCTCAAGCCCTACCGCTCGGCGGGTCGTCCGAGTTGCTTTTGCCGTTTCGCCGCGGTCGCGGGCGAATTTTTCATCGTCCGGAGTACGTCGTCTGCGGTATCGACCATCTTTGAGATGAGCTTCCGGATCCTTGCGAAATCGCTCGAGGAAAGACAACCGAACAATCTGTCGTTCGCTGGACGCTGAACCGGCGCCAACTCGTTGAGCAAGGCGCGTGCTTTCGAGGTGATGCGCAGAACGACTCTACGGCGGTCCTCGGAATCGGTTTGCTTCTTCACGAGCTCGGAAGCGACCAGTTTATTGACTTCGATAGTCATGAACGCTCCGCTGAAGTGCAGATGTTCAGCAACCTTGTTAACGCCGATCTTCCCGCCCATGCCACTCAGGTGGGCGATCGCGATCAGAACGGTATATTGCGTGCCGGACAGGCCGATCAGCCCGCCGAGCTGGTCGCGCACGGCCTGCAGTCGTGCTGAAAACGCCAACATATCGTGCACAAACTGTCGAAATGCCCCGTCGGATCCGGAAACCATTAGCTGCGAACGAGAAATCGTCGCCTCGACGTCGGGCTTTCGCTGCTTTGTCTTGGTTGCCATGGAATCCTCGAAAGTGCCGGCAATCCTATAGCGGCGGAGGACGACCAACAAGTCGAATGGGTCATAGGGAGAGTCGAGGCACACTTGACGTAGCGGCTTCTTGCCGATATGGTCGTCGACTGATAGCTTTATAACAAAGCTATATTTTCGGCGAGGAGATGATAGTGGGTGCCGTTCCGGATCTGGATCCACGGGCTTTCCGTAAGGCGCTCGGCCAGTTTGCCACCGGCGTCGCCGTCATCACGGCACGAGCCGAGAACGGGAGCGCCATCGGCCTGACCATGAGTTCGTTCAATTCGGTCTCAGTGGATCCGCCGCTGATCCTCTTCTCGATGGACCGCGGGGCGTTCAGTCTCACCGCGATGACGGGGGCTGCGGGGTATGCGGTGAACATCCTGGGTCGCGATCAGGAGCGGTTGTCCGATCAGTTCGCTAGATCTCTAAGCGACAAGTGGACCACAGTCCA
>Ga0105240_10012227_pt1 | contig 11865 bp, 10 predicted proteins | sample KBSC54metaG_FD_80426 | JGI IMG/M metagenome (GOLD analysis project Ga0105240, IMG submission 80426) | Corn rhizosphere microbial communities from Kellogg Biological Station, Michigan, USA - KBS C5-4 metaG | ecosystem: Host-associated > Plants > Roots > Rhizosphere > Soil | place: Michigan, USA...
CGCAGACGTCCGGTGCGTCTATCCGGATCGCCGCGGGTGGACGCCTGCAGCGGCGTTTTACTTCCTGACGCGGATCACGCGAGCTCGCAGCTGCGCCGCCCGAGCCCTCGGCCACGCTCTTCAAAACGGCCTCGCGTGCCCGACGCCGAGCGAGCGCGCAGCGCGATGCGATCCGATGATCGAATGAGATGCCCCACTGTGACGCTCTGTTCTTGGTACACCGAGCGCCACGGCGCGAAGGTGTTATCGAGCGGGGGTTGGTCGACGGTCCAGACTTACGCAATGCCTCGCGGGCGCGCGAGCCAGAAGACGAAACCGAGGCCGCTCCAGCCCGCAAACGCGATCCACTCGGCGCCGGTGAAGCTGCCGGGAACCTGCGGCACGACTTTCATGAAGATGATCGCTGCGCTGACAATCGCGCCGACCCACGCCATCGTCGCCGGCTCGTGACCGCCGTCCCTCGCCGCATGGTCGCGCCGCCGCCGGGCCAGATACGCGGCGCACGCGGACAGCCAGCCGACGCCGACCGACAACGATCCGACCTCGGTAATCGGAACGAGAATCGCGTCTCCGAGCATTGCCGCGGCGATCGTGAGAACGGCCATCAACCCGATCGCCACCGCGGGAGTCCCGTACGCCGGCTGCACGTAGCCGAGCGCCGGGTGTACCAGGTTGCGCCGGCCGATCGCGTACAGCATCCGTGTCGACGCGACGAAGTTCCCGTTGAAGATCTTCAGCAGCGACAGAAACGCGCCGAAGAGAATCAGCTGCGCGATCGCGTGCGACCCGAACGTCCGTTCGAAGGCGACTTCCGTGCGCACGTGGCCCGACACGATTTCGCGCCACGGGTACACGTCGGTGACGACGCCGACGATGATGACGTAGAAGAAGAAGCCGGCGAAGAGCGCCGCGTAAATCGCCGTGGTGAAATTTCGCGGATCGAAGCCGGCCTTCGCTTCCTCTGACCCTTTCGCGACCGATTCGAAGCCCGTCATGAAGTACGGGACGATCTGGAGCACGAGGAAGATCGAGAGGAACGCACCCGCTGTGCCGGGCCGCGCGAAGAGCGGCTGCATGTTGGACGGAGACCCCTTCGCGAACCCGAGCAGCGTGAAGATCGCGAAGGTCGTGAGCAGACCGAAGGTCATCACGTCCTGAAAGACGCCACTCGGCTTGATTCCGCGATAGTTCACGACGGCGACGAGCAGCGTGAGGCCGAGGCCGACCGCCAGGCGTGGCGCGTAGATCGGGCTGCCGCCGACCGCATAGAGCTGATACGTGTTCAGCGCGGGAAACACGCGCGCCAGCAGATTCCCCGTGGCCACCGCTTCCCATGGGCACACGATCGCGTACGACAGCACCATCGTCCAGCCGGTCGCGAAGCTGACCGACCGGGGGAACACGCCTTCGGTGTACGCGATCTCGGCGCCCGCATCCTGAATGCGCTGGACGAGACGGCCGTAGGTGTTGGCGATCGGAAAGAGCAGAAGGCCGCCGATGAGAAAGCCGAGCATCGCGCCGCCGGGCCCGCCGCGGCCGAGCCAGTCGTCCATCAGCACGAGCCAGCCGACGCCGATCATGGAGCCGAAGCCGAACGTGAAGTACTCGACCGTGCTCAGGCTGCCGTGGAGCGTCGCCTTTCGGCTGTCGCGTGCGAGGGGCATCAGATGATCGACGCCGACTATACAACACGGCGCGACGCCGCACGCGGCGCGCGACGGTATGATCGGCAGCGTGACGCATCAACCTCGCGCTTCGTTCAAGTCGCCGCGGTTCGCGCAACCGGCGACGTTCATGCGGCTGCCGCACGTCGAGGACCCTCGCGGTCTCGACGTGGCGATTGTCGGCGCGCCGTTCGATGGAGGGACGTCGTACCGGCCCGGTGCGCGCCTCGGTCCACGGGAAATCCGCTCGCAGTCATCGCTGATTCGGCCTTACAGCTATTTCCAGAAAGTGTCGCCGTTCGACGTGCTGAACGTCGCCGATGTCGGCGATATCGATCCGCCGCCGGTGAGCATCGAAAAGGCGTACGAGGCGATCGAGGCGCGCATCACGGCGATCCTCAGCGCGAACGCCCGGCCGATCGTGATCGGCGGCGACCACTCGATTTCGCTGCCGGTTCTTCGGGCGCTGGCGAAACGGCGCGGGCCGCTGGCGCTCGTGCAAGTGGACGCGCACATCGACACGTGGGACGAGTATTTCGGGGGCAAGTACTTTCACGGCACGCCGTTCCGGCGCGCGATCGAGGAAAAACTGGTCGACGGCGGTCGTTTCGTCCAGGTCGGCATACGGGGGCCGATGTACGGCGAGGACGATTTCGATTTTCACCGGGAGCATGGGATCACCATGCTCGACATCGATCAGGTGAAATCGCGCGGCATCGAGTGGACGATCAGCGAAATCCGGCGGATCGCGACAGGGCCGATGTACCTGACGTTCGACATCGACGGCGTCGATCCCGCGTTCGCACCCGGGACCGGAACACCCGAGGTCGGGGGATTCACGAGCCATGACGCGCAGCGGCTCGTCCGCGGGCTGGCCGGCCTGTCGATCGTCGGCGGGGACATCGTCGAGGTCTCGCCGCTCTTCGACGGTCCGGGGCAGATTACGGCGCTCCTGGCCGCGAACATCATGTTCGAGCTGGTGTGCGCGATGGCGCGGTCACCGGTCGCGTGATAAAACGAGTACGTGCCCATCATTTTGCCGCTGGTCTTCGCGCTCGCGGCAGTTGTCTCGGCCCGCGCTGAGTCGCCGCGGATCGTCGCGTTCGGCGACTCGCTCACCTCGGGCCACGGCATCGGTCAGGCTCGTGCGTATCCCGCCGTGCTGCAGCAGCGCATCGCGGACGCGGGGCTTCGCGGCACCGTGGTGAACGCGGGGGTTTCGGGCGATACGTCCGCACGTGCGCTGCACCGGCTGCAGCGGGCGCTCGACGGCGACGTCCGCATTCTCATCGTCGCGCTGGGCGCCAACGACGGAGTGCGCGGCGTGCCGGTTGCTCAGCTGAAGGCGAATCTCAGTCGCATCATCGAAACCGCGCAGGCACGCGGCATCTCCGTGATCCTGTGCGGAATGGAGGCGCTGCCGATCTACGGCTGGGACTACAGCGTCCACTTTCACAACGCGTATCGCGAGCTGGCGGCCACTTACAAGATTCCCCTCGTGCCGTTCATGCTCGCGAACGTCATCGGCAATCCGCTCAGGATGCAGCCGGATCGCGTCCACCCGAGCGCCGCCGGCGCACGGGCGATCGCCGAGAACATCTGGCCGTACCTGCAGCCGCTCCTCGCGGAAGCGGCTCAACATCAGATGTGATTCGATCCGGCAAAGACCGTATGCTACCGGGCATGCGTCGATTTGCCCTCGCTCTTGTCTCTTTGTGCGCCGTGATCGCCGCGGGACCGTTGGCGCAAGGCGCCAGCCCGCTTCAGTATCGCTTCACGTTCCCCGAGCCGCAGCATCGGTGGATGCAGGTCGATGCGACGTTTCCGGACCTGCCCCCGGCAGCGCTCGAACTTCGTATGAGCCGCTCGTCGCCCGGCCGCTACTCGCTGCACGAGTTTGCGAAGAACGTGTACGACGTTCACGCGTTCGGGAGCGACGGCGCGGAACTGGAGACGACCCGCCCCGACCCGTACGGATGGAACGTGCCGCGGCACGGTGCCGCCGTGACGGTGAAGTACAAGGTGTATGGCGATCGCATCGACGGCACATACCTGGCGATCGACGAGACGCACGCGCACGTCAACATGCCCGCCGCGATCATGTGGGCGCACGGCCTCGACAATCGCCCTTCGACGTTGACCTTCGAACAGCCCGCCGGCATGCATTGGACCGTCGCGACGCAGCTCCATCCGGGCACGAACGCGCTGGAATTCACGGCGCCGAACCTTCAGTACCTGATGGACAGCCCGCTCGAGTTCGGGCCGGTGGCGATGCGCGAGTTCAGCGTCGGCTCCAGCAAGTTCCGTTTTGCCGCGCATCACACTGGCAGCGACGCCGACCTCGACGGCTATGTGAAGGACGTCGAGAAGATCGTCCGGCAGGAAGGCGCGGTATACGGCGAATATCCAAGTTATGAACCGGGCTACTACACGTTTCTCGGCGACTATCTGCCGTACGCCGGCGGCGACGGCATGGAGCATCGCAACAGCACCGTGATGACCGAAGCCGCGACGATCGCCAAAGATCGAGAGCGGCTGCTCGACATCGCCGCGCACGAGTTCTTTCATTGCTGGAACGTCGAGCGGATCCGGCCGCAGGGGCTGGAGCCGTTCGACTTCGAACGCGCGAACATGACGGATTCGCTGTGGCTCGCCGAAGGGTTTACGCAGTACTACGGGCCGCTGATGCTTCAGCGCGCGAACCTCGTCGATCTCGCCGAGACGGCCGGCACGATCGCCGGTCTCGTGAACACGGTCGAGCTCAGCCCCGCGCACGAGTTCCGATCCGCGGTCGACATGAGCCGCATGGCGCCGTTCATCGACGGCGGCCGCGGCAACGATCGCACGAACTGGCCGCGCACCGTCATTTCGTACTATCCGTTCGGCGGCGCCATTGCGCTTGCACTCGACCTCACGCTGCGCGAGCGATCGGACGGGCGTGTGACGCTCGACGATTTCATGCGCGCGATGTGGCGCACGTATGGAAAGCCGGGCGGAGGGCGCGAAGGCTACGTCGATCATCCGTACTCGCTGGCTGATGCGGAAGCGCGGCTCGCCGACGTCAGCGGCGATGCACGGTTCGCGCACGAGTTCTTCGCGCGCTACATCGAAGGGCACGAGGTCGCCGACTACCGTGGCCTGCTCACGGCCGCGGGGCTCGTCGTGAAGAAAGCGAACCCCGGGCGCGCGTGGCTGGGGAGTGTGTTCGACCAGCGCGACCGCGGCCACGTCGCGTCGCTGGTGCTGCCGACCTGGCCGATCTACGCGGCCGGCGTCGAGCAGGACGATGACCTGCGCGAGGTGGACGGGCAGCGCGTCGCCTCGGCGCAGGAACTGGAATCCGTTTTGCGACGGCATAAGCCCGGCGATCGTGTGCCGATCGTGTTCGTCGAACGGAGCGGCGACTCGAAGAGCGCGACGGTGACGCTCGCAGAAGATCCCCGGCTCGATGTCGTGCCGGTCGAGCGCGGCGGGACGCTGACCGCGGGGCAGAAAGCCTTCCGCGACCGGTGGCTCGGGCCGCAGGAGATGAAGTAGTGCCGATTCCGTGGCTGCAAATCATCGACGCCGCCCTTGGCGTGGCGAACTTCGCGCGCGGCCGGCCGGCGCGGACCGAGAACGCGGAACCGCAGCAGCTGGCTGAGAGCGGCGGCGGCGCGCTCGGTCATCTGGAGACGCGGCTCGCCGGCGTCGTGGTCGCGGCGCTGCGGGAGGCGTTCGACCGCGACACACGGCGGCTGGAGCTCGAACGCGAACAGATCGAATCCGAGCGGCGGCGTGCCGAGCGGGCGCTGCGGCTCGAGCTGATGCGTCAGGCCGGCGACCGCGAAATCGGGCGGCTTCGCCTCGTTGCAGGCGCGGCGATTGCGAGCTGGCTGGCAACCTTGTTCTTTTCAGCGCGTCTCATCGGCGGCCCGATCGGCGCGCGCGTCGCGCTCGGGTGCGGCTGGGCAATGCTGCTGTCGGCGGTCGCCGCCGGCTTCATGGCGCAGTCGACCGTCGCCGATCGCCTCCGGAGCGCGAACGGCGACAACGACGCGGCGTACGCCACGGTCGTCAGCGGCGGCCCGCTTGGCGCCCTTGCGCCGTGGCTCGTCGTCCTCGGGCTCGCGGCTGTCGGCCTTGCCGTCTTGATCGCGTGATCGAGCGCAAGATGTCGAGTCGATCCGCGGTTAATCACGCGCGAACAGCACACCAGGCGCGAGCTTCCACTCGGGATCGATCGCGCGCTTCACGGCTCGCATCTCATCGATTCCTGCGGTGCCGTATAGGTCGACGAGCAGCTGCTGCTTGATGCCGTTGCGGCCCACTCCGTGTTCCGCGAGCGGCGACCCGCCCATTCGCACCACTTCTCGTCCGAAGATCGCGATCGCCTCCTTCCCCGACTCGACGTCGGCGAGCGATCGCGGGATGACGTTCGGATGCACGTTGCCGTCCGAGATGTGGCCCCAGACGGCCGCGTCGAGGCGGCGCCGCGTGAACTCGACATCGTACAGATTGAGCAGCTCCGCGAATCGCTCGAACGGCACGATCATGTCGGCTGCGGTCTTCTCGATGCGCGAATCGATCGATTGCTTCGCGCGTCCGACGCGCTGATTCACCGCTGCCGGAACGGCTTCTCTGAGCGCCAGCAGCTGCGCCGCGCGCGCCCGGTCTCCGGGAACCGCGATTTCGACATCGTCCAGCACGCCCAGCCCGTCGAGCATCTGGCAGAAGCGGACGATCGGCGAGTCGGGCGCATCCGGATCGCGCGCCCGGCCGATCTCGTCGAACGCGCGAGCTGACGTCATTTCCGACGGGAGCTCGAGCGTGACCAGCAGCGCGATTTCGGTGCTGTCGCTCCACGCGACGCCGTTGGCCCGGTCTGCGCCATCTTCGCGAAGAAGCTGCAGGCAGCGCTTGTCCATGTGCTCGATGGCGGAGACGTCGATGCCGAGAGGATCGCGCGTGGCCCAGGTGGTCTGCGCCGTTCGCCGCAGCTCACCGACGAACTCCAGCGCCGCGGCGCGGTTGCTGAACGGCACGAACGCCAGACACATCGGAGGCCTGGTCTGGAGGATCTTCAGCGTGACTTCCGTGATGATTCCGAGTGTGCCTTCCGAACCAATCCACAGATCGATCGGATCCATCTCCGGAGCGGCGAAATACCCAGCCGACAACTTCGGCGAGCGCGGCATCTCGTACCGCGGAATCGGCACGCGGACGATGCGGTCGGCGAGCACGAGCTCGAAGTAACCATCGTCATGCGCCTGCGCGGCGCCGCGGTGCAGGTCGAGCACATCACCTGTCGGGAGAACGACCGTGAGCGCCTCGACCCACCCCCGCGTGGCGCCGTACTTGAACGTGGCAGCGCCGGCGGCGTTGGTCGCCGCAATGCCGCCGACGAATGCTCCGGTGAATGTCGGCGACGGCGGGTAGTACCGTCCCGCGCGCGCGAGCGCCGCCTCGAGCTCAGCAAGCGTGACGCCCGCCTGAACGCGAACGGATCCGTCCCCGATGTCGAGGATCTTGTTCAACCGGGAAGTGCTCAGAATCAGCTCGCCGAACGGGGTCGCACCGCCAGTCAGCGAGGACTGCGCGCCGATGGCTAGAACCGATCGAAATCTCCGCAGCGTTGCGGCGACCTCGGCCTCCGACGCCGGATGAACGACTCCGGTGGCGTGCCCGCCAGGAAAATGAGCGGCGTCCTCGAGAAACGCGGCAACGACGTCAGGGTCGCCGTTCGGCTCGAGCCTGTTCGGCTGACCTTCCGGTTTTCTCGTGTGCAGCCGCCAGGGGGGCATGGGCGTATATTAGATGGATGATGCGCGGAGCCGTTTGTCTGGCGGGAATGCTTCTGATGTTCTCAACTGGAGCCGCGATGCAGCCAGAGGACGAAGCGCCGCGAATCACGCAGGCCGACTTCAAGAAACTCGTCGCCGCGAAGAACGTGATCATCGTCGACACGCGAAATGCCGACGCCTACGCCGCTGGCCATATTCCCGGCGCGCTCCTCCTTCCGCTCGAAGGGCAGCTCACCTGGTCCGACGCCGATCAGAAAAACGTCGTCGAGCCTTTGAAGCACGCGAAGAAACCGATCGTCACATACTGCGCTTGACACGCCGAAGCCACGAGCGCCCGTGCGGCGCTCATGTTGACGGCCCAGGGCGTCAAGAACGTGCGCGCGCTGCTCGGCGGCTGGAACGAATGGGTGAACGGCGGCAACCCGGTCGTCAAGGGTGCGAAGCCAACGCCTTGATCAGCCGGTACTGAAACTCCAGTCCCTCGAAGTACTGCTTCACCCCGACGCGCTCGTCGCGGCCGTGCGCGCGGTTGTCGTCGATCTCGTAGAAGATCCCCTCAACACCGTAGGTCGGAATGCCGGCATTCCGGAGATACAGTCCATCCGTTGCGCCGGTGCCCATCGTGGGCACGACGACCACCCCCGGCCAAATGGCTTTCGTGATCGCCTCCATCGGACCCATGATGGCGGGGGTGAGCGGCGACGGCGGGCTCGGCCTGGCTTCATCGACGAACGCAACCTGGACCTTCGGGTCGGCCAGCACGCCAATCAGCTTCTGCTTGATCGCCTGCGGCGCTTCGCCGGGCAGAATGCGGCAGTTCACGTTGGCCGTGGCGAGCTGAGGCAGCGCGTTCGTCGCGTGGCCGCCTGAAAGCATCGTCGCCACACACGTCGTGCGCATCAGCGCGTTGTAATACGACGATGCTGCCGAGAGCCGTGCGATTGCCTGCTGATCCGGCGGCTGCTTTGCGACGGCGCGCATGTCGGCCGCCGTCGCCGGATCGGTTTGAAACGCCGCCATCCGCTCGAAGTAGGTCCGCGTCACCTCGTTCAGGTTCACGGGAAAGTCGAATTTCTCGAGGCGTCCGAGCGCGTCAGAGAGGTGGTAGATCGCGTTGTCGCGCACCGGCCGCGAGCTGTGGCCGCCCGGGTTCTTCGATTCCAGGTGGAAGTCCTGGTACACCTTCTCGCTCGCGCCGATCTCGTTGATCAGATACTTGCCGTTCTTCATTTGGCCCGCGCCGCCTTCGTTCAGCGCGAGCTCCGCGTCGATCAGATTGCGGTGGTTCTTCACGAGCCAGTCGACGCCGTTGAACTTGCCGCCTTCTTCGTCGGCGGTGAGCGCCAGAATCAAATCGCGATCCGGCGCGAAGCCCTCCTGCTTCAGCCGAATGAGATTGGCGGTGAGCTGCGAGGCCATCGCCTTGTCGTCGCTCGTGCCCCGGCCGTAGAAGAACCCGTCTTTCTCCAGGAACACGAACGGATCGAACGACCAGTCTTCGCGCTTCGCCTCGACCACGTCGAGGTGCGCAAGCAGGAGCAGCGGCTTGCGCGCGCCGCTGCCGTGATAGCGCGCGACCAGGTTGTGCTTGCGGGGATCCGGCCCGATCACCTGCACGTCCGCGGCGGCGAAGCCGCCGGCCTTCAGCCGCGCCGCCATGGCCTCGGCGGCGGTCGTGACGTTCCCGACGGAATCGGTCGTGTTGATTTCGACGAGCTGCTTGTATATCTCGCGGGCGCGCGCGTCGTGCGGGCCGGACTGCGCAGAGACGGTCACGGCGGCGGCGGCGATGAGAAGGCAGACTCGTTTCATGCGCCAGATTATAGTCCGTGCATCCCGTATACTTTGGCTGATGAAGTTCGCACCGGAATACGTCACGAACGTGCTGAACGAGAACTTCGAAGACGCGAAGACGCTCCTGCTCTCGCCGCTCGTGGCCATTCACTACGCGCATCTCGTGATGCTCGCCGATCGCGGCATCGTGTCGGCCGACGAGGCGCATGCGCTCAGAAAGGCGCTCGACTCGATCTCGCAGGACGAGGTCCGCTGCTCCACATACGACGGAACGTGCGAGGACCTCTTCTTTTATCTCGAGCGGCTGATCGTGCGTGCCTGCGGCGAAGACATCGCCGGACGGCTGCACACTGCGCGAAGCCGGAACGACATCGACATGACGATGTACCGGATGCGGCAGCGGGAGCTGATTCTCGGTCTGTCGCCGACCTCGTTCCTGCTGCGGCGTTCGCTGCTCGACATCGCCGGCCGGCACCGCGACACGATCTTCGCGGTGCACACGCATACCCAGCGCGCCCAGCCGACGACGGTGGCTCACTACATGCTCGCGGTCGTCGAACAGCTCGAGCGCGACGCGCTTCGGTTGAAGGCGGCATTCGACCGCACGAACAGAAATCCGCTCGGCGCGTGCGCGATCACCGGCACCGGATTTCCCATCGATCGACAGCTCACGTCGGAGCTGCTCGGCTTTTACGGGCCGACCGGCAACACGTACGGCAGCATCGCGACCGTGGACTACCTGCTCGAGAGCACCTCGGCCGCCTCGGTTCTGCTCGTCGGCCTCGGCCGCTTCGTGCAGGACCTTCTGCTGTGGAGCACGGCTGAATTCAACTACCTTCGTCTCGGCGATGGATACGTGCAGTCGAGCAGCATCATGCCGCAGAAGCGGAACCCGGTCGCGCTCGAGCACGCGGGCGCCATTGGAAGCAAAGCGCTCGGCGAGGCGCAGGCCGTTTTCACCACGGTGCACAACACGCCGTTTGGCGACATCGTGGACACCGAAGACGATCTTCAGCCGCTCGTGTTCGCGATGTTTCGCGATGCAATGCGCGCGGTGAAGCTCGTCGCCGGCGCGATGAGCACGGCGGAATTCGACGCCGTCCGGCTCGAAGCCCGCGCCGGCGACGGCTGGACGACGCTGACCGAGCTGGCGGACACGCTCGTCCGCGAGCAACGGCTTCCATTCAAGACGGCGCACGCAATCGCGGCGCGGCTCATCGCCGGCAATCAGCAGCATCCTGACCGATCGCTGGCGCAGCTTCTCGCCGACGCATCGGCGGACCTTCTCGGCGCGCCCATCGCCTATTCGGACGCACGCCTCGCCGAAATTCTCAGCCCACGCCACTTCGTCGCCGTTCGCCGCACGCACGGCGGCCCCGCGCCCGAGGTCACCGCTCGCGCGGCCGCGGCGTCGAATCAGCAGCTCGAGGCCGACGAGCGATGGTGGGCCGAGGCCACCTCCGCGCTCGAGCAGGCGGCGCAGCGCCTCACCGAGCGGTCCGCCCGCTTGTGACATGCGGCACACCCACAACCCGCGCATGAAGGACGCATCGGCGCACACCTGCTGATGGCATCCGTCTACGTCCGCGTCGTCGTCATTGAAGCCGCGATCATCGCGGCGCTCTGGTTCTTCGGCCACTCATACCGCTGATGCATCTCGTCGACTGGCTCGTCGTCCTCGTCTACATCGTGTGGGTGGTGTACGACGGGCTGCGGCGATCGAAGGGCACCGACAAAGTCGACGGATACTTTCTCGCGAACCGATCGCTGCCGTGGTGGGCCGTCGGCCTTTCGGTGATCGCGACGCAGATGAGCGCGGTCACGATGGTCAGCACGACGGGGCAGGGATACCTGACCGGATTGCGGTTCGTGCAGTTCTATTTCGGGCTGCCGATCGCGATGATCATTCTCTCGGTCACGGTCGTGCCGTTCTTCACGCGCGCGAAGGTGTACACCGCGTACGAGTACCTCGAACGGCGATTCGACGCGCGAGTCCGCTCGCTCGCGAGCTTTCTGTTTCTGATGGGTCGGGCGTTCTCGCTCGGCGTCACGCTGGCGGCTCCGGCCGTGGTGATGTCGGCGATCCTCGGCTGGCACCTGCCGCTCACGATCATCGTGATATGCGTGCCGATGATTCTCTACACCACGATCGGCGGCGTGCAGGCCGTGGCGTGGACCGACGTCAAGCAGATGTTCATCGTCGTCGGCGGCATGTCCGCGACAGTAGCCGTGCTGTTGTACGGCATCCTCGACCATGTGAGCTTCGGCCAGGTGCTGCATCTGGCCGGCGCGACCGGCAGGTTGCAGGCCGTCGACTTCAAGTTCGATCCACGCGAGCAGTACACCTTCTGGTCGGGGATCATCGGCGGTCTCTTCCTGATGCTGGCCTACTTCGGCTGCGATCAGAGCCAGGTCCAGCGATATCTCACAGCCAAATCGGTCGACGAAGCGCGCCAGTCGCTGCTGATGAGCGCCTTCGTCAAGATTCCGCTGCAAGCCGGCATTCTGCTGACCGGGATTTTCGTCTTTGCGTTCTTCCTGTTTCATCGGCGCGCGATGAAACAGGAAGAACGCGAAGACGAAAATACCGGTCAGCAGAATGACGGCTTGCAGAGGAATCTTGA
>Ga0105240_10012230_pt1 | contig 11864 bp, 9 predicted proteins | sample KBSC54metaG_FD_80426 | JGI IMG/M metagenome (GOLD analysis project Ga0105240, IMG submission 80426) | Corn rhizosphere microbial communities from Kellogg Biological Station, Michigan, USA - KBS C5-4 metaG | ecosystem: Host-associated > Plants > Roots > Rhizosphere > Soil | place: Michigan, USA...
CGGCTGGGCTTTGTCTCGCGCAGCCCCCGCTGGGCCACCGCGCACAAATTTCCCGCCGAACAGGCCGAGACGGTGCTGGAAGATATCGAGATTCAGGTCGGCCGCACCGGCAAGCTGGCGCCCGTGGCGCGGCTGAAACCGGTGACGGTGGGCGGCGTGGTGGTGCGCAACGCCACCTTGCACAATGAAGACGAGATCGCGCGCCTGGATGCACGGATCGGCGACACGGTGGTGATCCAGCGCGCGGGTGATGTGATCCCCCAGATCGTGCGGGTGATACCGGAAAAGCGGCCGCGCGGCGCCAGGCCATACAAATTTCCCGACAAATGCCCGATCTGCGGCAGCCATGCCGTCCGCGAAGTGGATGAAAAGACTGGCAAGGTCGATGTCGATCGCCGCTGCACCGGCGGACTGATCTGCGATGCCCAGACGGTGGAGCGGCTCAAATATTTCGTCGCCCGCGACGGCTTCGATATCGAAGGCCTGGGCGGCACGATGATTGAGCTGTTCCATGACAAGGGATTGCTCAAGGAACCCGCCGATATTTTCGCCCTGACCGAGAAACGGGAAAAAGTGAGCAAAGTGCTGGCCGCGCATCGCGCCCAGCTGTCCGAAGAGCGCCGCGCCGTTGAAGGCAAGGACCCGGTCAAGGCCAAGGCGAAGAAAGAAGACCGCGAAGACAAGGTGGTGGAAAATCTGATGGCGGCGATCGAGCGTCGCCGCAAAATTCCACTGGACCGGCTGATCAACGCACTGGGCATCCGCCATGTGGGCGAAACCACGGCGCGGCTGATCGCCCGGCATTACCGTACCATCGATGCCTTTCTGGACGGCATGAAGGCGGAGAATGCGCGCGAGGAGCTGGAAAGCCTGGAAGGCATCGGCGGCATCGTGGCCGAAGCGATCTGCGATTTCTTCGCCGAGAAGCACAATGTGAAGGCGCTGGACCGGTTGTTGGCCTGGCTCGACGTGACCGCCATGGCGGCGCCCGCAAAATCGTCGCCGGTATCGGGCAAGACAGTTGTGTTCACCGGTACCTTGGAAAAGATGACTCGCCAGGAAGCCAAGGCGCGAGCGGAGAGCCTGGGTGCGAAAGTGTCCGGCTCGGTCTCCGCCAAGACGGATATCGTGGTGGCGGGACCGGGTGCGGGCTCCAAGTTGAAAGAGGCGCAGAAGCACAATGTCCAGATGCTGGACGAGGACGCTTGGCTCAAGTTAATCGGCGGCTAGCGCGGCCCTCACGCTTCAACAGGCTCAGCATGAGGATATCCTCATCCTGAGCCTGTCGAAGGGTGAGCAACAAGCTGCGCCACGTTACGATCACACCGCCCGCGTCGCCGTTTCCAGCCAAGCGCGGGTTTCCTCATCGACCAACGGCCGCAACGTCTCCAGCACCCGGGCGTGATAGGCGTTGAGCCAGATGCGCTCGGCATCGGTGAGAAGGCCGGGCTCCACCAGATTGAGATCGATGGGCGCCAGGGTGATGGTCTCGAAGCCCATCATCGGCCGCTCGCCATCCGGCATCGGCTTGGGCTCGGTCACCACCACCAGATTCTCGATGCGGATGCCGTATTCGCCGGCCTTGTAATAGCCGGGTTCGTTGGAACAGATCATGCCGGGCATCAATGGCTGGCTGACCGGGCGCTTGGAGATGTTCTGCGGCCCTTCATGCACCGACAGATAAGAGCCCACGCCATGGCCGGTGCCATGGTCGTAATCCAGTCCCGCCTCCCATAAGGGCCGTCGCGCGAAACTGTCGAGCTGCATGCCGATCGTGCCTTCGGGAAAGCGCGCCGTCGCCAGCGCGATATGCCCTTTGAGCACGCGGGTGAAACGGTCGCGCATTTCCGGCGTGGGCGCGCCCACGATCACGGTGCGGGTGACGTCGGTGGTGCCATCGGGATATTGCGCCCCAGAATCGATCAGAAACATTTGATTGTTCAGTATCGGCGCGTTGGTCGACCGGGTGACGCGGTAATGCACGATGGCGCCATTGCTGCCTGCGCCGGAAATGGAATCGAAGGAGAGATCAGAGAGGTAATTGGTCGCCCGGCGGAAGCCTTCCAGCGCTTCGGTGGCGGCGATCTCGGTCAAATCACCATTGGGTGCTTCGCGCGCGAACCAGCCGAGAAAGCGCGACAGCGCCGCGCCGTCGCGGATATGGGCCTTGCGGGTGCCTTCGATCTCCAGCGGATTCTTGCAGGCCTTGGGCAATTGGCAGGGATCGGGCCCATTCTTTACCTTCGCGCCAGCTTTGCCGAGATGATCGGAGATGGCGGAGGCCGCCGTGGCGGGATCAACCAGAACAGTCTTGCCGCCCATTGCGTCCAGCGCCGCCGTGAAACCTGCCATGGGCGCCAGGCGCACGCCGTCACCCAGATGCGCGATCAGTTCGGGCGAGCGCTTATTTTCGTCCAGGAACAGATCGGCGCTGCCGTCGGCATGCAGAATGGCCAGCGCCAGCACAAAGGGTGTGTGGGGCAGGTCGCTCCCCCGGATATTGAATAGCCAGCAGACGGAATCGCAGAGCGTGATCACCGCCGCATCGACGCGATTTTTCTGCAAAGCCGCAGCTACCCGTGCGCGCTTGGCTGCGCTGTCTTCGCCCGCCAGATTCATCGCATGCGGCACGGCCTTGCCGGGCGGCGCCGCGGGCCGGTCCGTCCAGACCGCATCGATGGGATTGGTTTCGCATGCGATCAGGCTGGCGCCGGCGCGTTCCGCCGCGTGGCGCAAACCGGCCGCGCCATTGGCGGTGGTGAGCCAGGGATCGAAGCCCAGCTTGGCGCCTTGGCGCAAATGGTCGGGAAGCCAGCCTTGCGGGCCTTCGGCCACTAGATCGCGCGGCTCGAACAGCGACGTGTCGGTCTGGGCGCGCACCTGCAACGTATAGCGGCCATCGACAAAGATCGCCGCCTTGCCCGCCAGTACCACGGCCGCGCCCGCCGATCCGGTGAAGGATGTGAGCCAGGCCAGGCGTTCGGCATTGGCGGGGAGATATTCGTTCTGGTGCATGTCGGAGTGCGGCACCACAAAACCATCCAGCCCGCGTGCCGCCAGTTCGGCGCGCAAGGCCTTCAGCCGTGCCGCCACCGTGGCGGGATCGGAGAGGTCTTCATAGGTCTGGAAGGAGGTGGGTTTATCCATGACGGCTCTCAGATTGGAAAAGCATGGAGCCTAACGCCCTGGTTTCTCCAAGACCAGCGCGCTCCAGGGACCATCCCGGTGGCGGCCAAGGAACCGCAACCCCTGGTAAAAGCTGAGGATCATGGCTTCCTGATTGTGCAGCAAGCCGGAGAGAACCAGGGTCGCCCCAGGTCCCATTGCATTCACGATCTGGGGCATCAACCGGGTCAGCGGCCCCGCCAGGATGTTGGCAATGATCAGATCATAAGGTGCAGCTCCGGCTAGAACGGGATTGATCAGCCCGTCCGCCACTACGCCGCGCACCAAAGGGCCCACGCCGTTGCTGACGGCATTTTCATCCGTCACTTCGATGGCGACGGGATCGATGTCGGACGCCAGCACGGGCTTTTTCCATAATTTCGCGGCGCCGATGGCGAGAAGCCCAGTGCCGCAACCCAGATCCAGCACATTGGTATAGGTGCGGCGGCGCGCCAGATCGGAGAGAACACCCAGACACAGCGCCGTGGTTTCGTGATGCCCGGTGCCGAAGGCGAGCCCAGCTTCGATCCGCATCGGGATCACGCCATGCGGCACCTGACCCGCATCATGTGCGCCATAGACAAAGAAGCGCCCGGCTCGGACCGGCGGCAAGCCTTCCTGGGAAAGCCGGATCCAATCCTGGTCGGGCAGGGGTTCGACCAATATCTCGCGGCCCGCGATCCTGGACAATTGGGCGGCGTCGGGTTCCTCCGTGTACAGAGCTTCGACCACGGCATTGGCGCCGAATGGCTCCTCGGCGATCAGGACGGCCTGGGGTTCGGACGCCAGTTCCAGCAAGGACGCCATGTTGGACGCTTCGGACTTGGCGAGTGCGATGGACGCTTTCCAAAGCGGAGGAGAAGAATTCATATATTGTCTCGTTTGATTATGCCCGGGTCACGAACTGGTCGATGACTTTCTTTTCGCCGGCCTTGTCGAATTCCACCGTCAGCTTGTTGCCTTCGACATAGCGCACCCGGCCATAGCCGAATTTCTGGTGAAAGACCCGGTCGCCGCGCGCGTAATGCGAAGCCTCGGGATCGCTGGTCTGCACGGAATAAGCCTGCGCCTCGATCAGGGGTGGGCGGGTGCGGCCTTGTGCGGCGGCGCGATTGGCCTGGGCGCGTTTCCAGCCGGGGCTTTCATAGGTACTGGCGAAAGCCGGGCCACCCGCATTGTCGCGGAAGCCTGTGGCGCCACCGTAAAAGCCTTCATCCACGATGGTCTGGACATGGGCTTCGGGAATTTCGCTCAAGAACCGTGAGGGTAAGGCGCTCTGCCAGCTGCCATGCACCCGGCGATTGGCGGCGAATGAAATGCGCGCGCGTTGTTTCGCCCGCGTCAACCCGACATAGGCAAGGCGACGTTCTTCTTCCAGCCCCGCCACACCGCTTTCGTCCATGGTCCGCTGGCTGGGAAACAGGCCTTCCTCCCAGCCGGGCAAGAAGACAGTGTCGAATTCCAGACCCTTGGCGGCATGCAGAGTCATCAGGTTGATGCGGTCGCCGCTTTCGTCCTGCGCGATTTCCATCACCAGGCTGACATGTTCCAAAAAGCCCGCCAGCGATTCAAAACCTTCCATCGAACGGACGAATTCCTTGAGGTTGTCCAGCCGTCCGGGCGCTTCGGCGGATTTGTCGGCTTTCAGCATGTCGGTATAGCCGGATTCATCCAGCACCATTTCCGCCAACTCGGTATGCGGCAGTACGTGGGAAGTTTCGGTCCAGCGGGCGAAATTGGCAGCGAGTTCGGTCAACACCTTGCGGGCCTTGGGTGGCAATTCGTCCGTCTCCGCGATTTCGCGCGCCGCTGCCAACAGCGGCATCTGCCGGGCGCGGGCGAAGGTATGCAAGGTTGCCACGCTGGCGTCGCCGATGCCACGCTTGGGCTTGTTGACGATGCGCTCGAACGCCAGATCGTCGTCGCCTTGCGCGATCAGGCGCAGATAAGCCATGGCATCGCGAATTTCCGCTCGTTCGTAAAAGCGCGGACCCCCGATCACGCGATAGGGCAGTCCTAGCGAGATAAAGCGATCTTCAAACTCGCGCATCTGGAAAGACGCGCGCACCAAAATCGCCATGTCGCCAAACCGTGCCCCCTGGCGATGCAGATCTTCCGCTTCGGTGGCGACATTGCGGGCTTCTTCTTCGGCATCCCACACGCCCTGGACGCGGATCTGCTCGCCGGGATCACCCTCGGTCCACAAGGTTTTGCCCAGCCGGCCCTTGTTGGCGGCGATCAGGCCAGAGGCCGCGCCGAGAATGACGGGGGTGGAGCGGTAATTGCGCTCCAGCCGGATCACTTTGGCGCCGGGAAAGTCATGCTCGAAGCGCAGGATGTTTTCCACTTCCGCGCCGCGCCAGGCATAGATCGACTGATCGTCATCGCCCACCACGCAGACATTGCCGCTCTTGCTGGCCAGCAGCTTGAGCCAAAGATATTGCACCACATTGGTGTCCTGATATTCGTCGACCAGCATGTAGCGGAAGCGGTCGCGGTAATCGTCCAGGATGTCGGGATTGGTTTTCAGAATGTGCAAGGTCTCCAGCAGTAGATCGCCGAAATCCGCCGCGTTCAGCGCCCGCAGCCGTTCCTGATATTGCCGGTAGAGCAGTTTGCCCTTGCCGAAGGCATAGCCCTGGCCGTCGCTGTCAAAAACATCGTCGGGCCTCAGCCCCCGATTTTTCCAATTGTCGATCAGAGCTGCCAAAGTGCGCACGGGCCAGCGCTTCTCGTCGATGCCTTCGGCGTCCACCAGCTGCTTCATCAGCCGAAGCTGGTCGTCGCTGTCTAGGATGGTGAAATTGCTTTTCAGCCCCGCCAGCTCGGCATGCCGGCGCAGCATCTTGGCGCCGATGGAGTGGAAGGTACCCAGCCACTGCATGCCTTCGACCACTCCGCCGATTAGGGCGCCGATGCGCTCCTTCATCTCGCGGGCGGCTTTGTTGGTGAAAGTCACCGACAGGATCTGGCCCGGCCAGGCTCGGCGTGTCGCCAGGATATGGGCCAGGCGAGTGGTGAGGACACGGGTCTTGCCTGTGCCGGCTCCCGCCAGGACCAGCACGGGACCGTCCACCGTCTCCACCGCCTCGCGCTGTTCCTTGTTGAGGCCGGCAAGATAGGGTGGATCGCGAGGGACCGGGGCGGACGGCTCGCCGTCGCCGAAGGCCGCGTCCAGCGGGTCGGAATAGGGATGATGGCTCATGAGTCCCTTATTGTAGCAGGGGCGGGCCGCAAAAGTCCTGCTTTTGTTCTCTTGCCCGCAGGGCCCCGGAACCCGCACAAACCCCTATGGCTTCGCATCTTCTGGATCAGTTCGCGGCGGCCCCGGCGGACCGCGCTTTCATCACCACGGCCGATGGCCGGGCTCTCACCTATGGCGGCCTGGATGCACTGTCAGCCCGCCTGGCGCACGCCCTGCAGGCGCTCGGGGTGAAGCCCGGCGACCGGGTGGCGGCGCAGGTGGAAAAAAGCCCCGAGGCAATCGCGCTGTATCTGGCCTCGGCGCGAGCGGGGGCGGTCTGGCTGCCGCTCAACACCGCCTATACCAGGGCCGAGCTGGCCTATTTCGTGGAAGATGCAGAACCGGCCTTGTTCGTGGCCGCGCCGGGCCGTGAAGACATTGTGGCGGGCGTTCCCGTCACGACGTTAGGGACTGATGGGCGCAGTGGCAGCCTGCTGGAATTGGCGGCGCGGCAGTCCGATCGATTTGAGGATGTGACGCGGGGGCCGGACGACATGGCCGCGATCCTCTACACCTCCGGTACCACCGGCCGTTCCAAGGGCGCGATGCTCAGTCACGAAAATTTGGCATCGAATGCGCGCACCCTGGCAAGGCTCTGGCAGTTCACCCACCGCGATGTGCTGCTGCACGCGCTGCCCATCTATCACACCCATGGCCTGTTCGTGGCCACCAACACGGTGCTGATGTCGGGCGCAGGCATGCTGTTCCTGCCAAAACCGGACATGGACGCGATGTTCCGGCTGATGCCGCAAGCAACCGTGATGATGGGCGTGCCGACTTTCTATACGCGGCTTCTGGCGGATGCGCGGCTGACGCGGGAGGCGACGCGGCACATGCGCTTGTTCGTGTCGGGATCGGCGCCGCTTCTCAGCGAGACCCATCGCGAATGGCAGGAACGCACCGGCCACGCCATCCTGGAACGCTATGGCATGACCGAAACCAATATGAACACCTCCAATCCCTATCAGGGCGCGCGCGTTGCCAGCACGGTGGGGCCCCCTTTGCCGGGTGTGGAGATCCGCATCACCGATCCGGAAAGCGGGCGTCCGTTGGCGCAAGGCGAGATCGGCATGATCGAGGTGCGCGGGCCCAATGTGTTCCAAGGTTATTGGCGCATGCCGGAAAAGACTTTGGCCGAATTTCGCCCAGACGGTTTCTTCGTCACTGGCGATCTGGGGCTGATCGATGCGCAGGGCTATGTCGCGATCGTGGGGCGGGGCAAGGATCTGGTGATTTCGGGCGGTTTCAATGTCTATCCCAAGGAAGTGGAAGCCGAGATCGATGGTTTGCCGGGCGTGGTGGAAAGTGCCGTGATCGGCGTGGCTCATCCGGATTTCGGCGAAGGCGTGACGGCGGTGGTGGCGAGAAAAGCTGATGCCGCGCTGACGGAAGCGAGTGTGATCGGCGCGCTGAAGGACCGGCTGGCGGCCTACAAGCTGCCCAAGCGTGTGTTGTTCGTGGACGATTTGCCGCGCAACGCCATGGGCAAGGTGCAGAAGGCGCTGCTGCGGGAAACCTACAAAGACCTTTACCGCTAATCTTTCTTATGCGCGTCCAAATCGCGGGCAGCTTTTTCGCTGCGCGTCTTGGCCAGATTGCGCAAATGCTTGGGCGTTCCGTGCAGGGTGCGGTTTGCGTCGGCGGCCTTGACCTTCTCGTCGCGCGTCTTGGCCTTGCGGGCCCGCCGGAGATTGACGATCTCCGCCATCTACTTTTGGCCTATCGCTTCGCTATTTGAGGCCGAAGCGTCCTTCGCCATCGCCCGCGCATAAGCAGGCCGGTCCAGGCAACGCTTCACATAGGCATCGATCGAGGCCAGCTTGGGCATCATCGGATTGCCCGCGAACATGCCGAAGGTGGTGGCATAGAGAATATCGGCGGCAGTGAAAATATCGCCCGCGATGTAAGGATGGGCGGTCAATGTCTGGTCGATGAAAGCCATGGCTTCTTCCATCACTACCCAGCCGGCGGTGCCGCGCGGCACCGGTGTGTTGAGGAATTTGGAAAGGAAGGCCGGCTCCAGCACATCGCCATAATAGGCCAGCATGGAGAGGTAGAGGCCGCGTCCCGCCTCGCCGGGTTTGGGCGCCAGCTTCGCATCCGGAAAGGCGTCCGCCAGATAGCTCACAATGGCGGGGGATTCGAACACGGTTTCCTTGCCGTGCCGGATGGCGGGCACTTTGGCATGGGGATGCGGATTGCTGTCGTCGGCCGTGCCGCTGCCGTCGCCGCGCCGGATGGTGACGGTCTTGATCTCGTAAGGCGCGCCCAGCTCCTCCAGCAGGAAGATCATCCGGGTCGAGCGCGATTTGGGGGCATGATAGAGCGTGATCATGCGCTCGAGGTTAGATGTGGGTGCGGCTCACGGCAAGGGCGTGGAGGCGCAGCGCACTGGCCAAGGGGCGTGGCCCCCGGTTTCCGTCGATGAATTGCACCAGGGCCGCCAGGCTGCGGCCGGTTTTGCGGGCTTCTTCGTCCAGCACCGACCAGAACTCCTCTTCCAGAGCCACCGAGGTGCGATGACCCGTCAAGGAAAAGGAGCGTTTTTTCAGGCTGGCCATTTCATACTCATGCTCGCCCTGAGCTTGTCGAAGGGCGAGAGCTGAAGACCTCATGCTTCGTTGCGCTCAGCACGAGGATATTTTTCATTTTGGCGCGATCATGTCTTCGGGGCGGACCACGGCGTCGAATTCTTCCGCCGTGACATAACCGCCCTTGACCGCTTCTTCCTTTAAAGTGGTGCCGTTCTTATGCGCGGTCTTGGCGATCTTGGCGGCATTGTCATAGCCGATCTTGGGCGCCAGCGCCGTCACCAGCATCAAGGAGCGCTCCAGGCCGGCTTTGATGTTGTCCAAGCGCGGCTCGATCCCCACCACGCAATTGTCCGTGAAGCTGATCGCCGCGTCCGCCATCAGCCGCACGCTTTGCAGGAAATTATACGCCATCACGGGATTGTAGACGTTGAGCTCGAAATGGCCCTGGCTGTCGGCGAAGGTGAGCGCGGCATTGTTGCCGAAGATCTGCACGCAGACCTGGGTCATCGCTTCGCACTGGGTGGGATTGACCTTGCCCGGCATGATCGAGGAGCCCGGCTCGTTTTCCGGCAGCGCCAATTCGCCCAGGCCCGAGCGCGGGCCCGAACCCAGCAAGCGGATGTCATTGGCGATCTTGAACAGGCTGGCGGCCACGGTGTTGATCGCGCCATGGCTGAATACCATCGCATCATGGGCGGCCAAGGCTTCGAATTTGTTGGGCGCGGTGGTGAACGCCATCTGGGTGATGGCGGCAATGCGTTCGGCCACCATCTTGTCGAAACCGACCGGCGCGTTCAGCCCGGTGCCTACCGCGGTGCCGCCTTGTGCCAACTGCATCAGCTTGGGCAGGGATTGCTCGATGCGCTCGATCCCGTTCTGGACCTGCATCGTGTAACCGGAGAATTCCTGGCCCAAGGTGAGAGGCGTCGCGTCCTGGGTGTGGGTGCGGCCGATCTTGATGATCGTCTTCCAGGCTTCGGCTTTGTCATTCAGCGCATTGCGCAGCTTCCTGAGTGCGGGCAGCAGTCGGTGCACGATCTCTTCTGCGCAGGCGATGTGCATGGCAGTGGGATAGGTGTCGTTGGACGACTGGCTCATATTGACATGGTCGTTGGGATGGACCGGCTTCTTGGAGCCCATCACCCCGCCCAGCATTTCGATGGCGCGGTTGGAGATCACTTCATTGGCGTTCATGTTCGACTGGGTGCCCGAGCCGGTCTGCCAGACCGCGAGCGGAAAATGATCGTCGAGCTTGCCTTCGATCACTTCCTGGGCGGCGGCGACAATAGCCTCGCCCAGCTTCCGGTCCAGATGACCCAGCGCCATATTGGTTTCGGCGGCGGCCCGCTTGACGATGCCCAAGGCCCGTACGATGGGCAGGGGCTGCTTCTCCCAGCCGATTTTGAAATTGCCCAATGAGCGTTGCGCCTGCGCGCCCCAATAGCGGTCGGAAGCCACTTCGATGGGGCCAAAAGTGTCGGTTTCGGTGCGGGTGGGAATCTTGTCGGTCATGGCGCCTTTTTGCCCGGAAAATGTGGCGCCGGGGTACTATTTCTTGCGGAAAGAATCCAGGCTGACGACCTCCCCGGCCGGGGTCTTGTCGGCGGGCAGGGCAGCGTCGGCGGCGGGCTCCCCCTCCGGCGGCGGAGTGGGCACCATGACGGGGCCGGGAGCCGGTTTGACTTCCCCCTCGCTGCGGAATTGCAGGCCGAACTGCACCCCCGGATCGAAAAAAGCGGTCAGGGCGCTGAAAGGAATATGCAGCGGCGCCGGCAGCTTCTTGAAGGTCAGGGTGACCTCGAAAAAATCGTCCTTCACCTTCAGCGCCCAATATTGGTGCTGAATGATGATGGTCATTTCGTCCGGATACTGCTCCTTCAGAAAATCGGGAATGTCCACACCTTCGGCATGGGTCTTGAAGGTCAGATAAAAATGATGTGCGCCGATCAGTCCCGATTTTTCGATGCGGCGAAGCGCGTCGCGCACCACACCGCGCAACGCCTGGTCCGTCAGGGCCTGATAACCGATAAAATCCTTCGCCATGAGACTTTTCAGAGTAAGCGTGGCCAATAAGGAGTCAATCGCGGGAACCCGTCAATCGCTCTTCGTCATTTTGGCGCAATTGCAGCAACAGGGGAACCGGAAGCTTTACCAAGTCGTTGTGAAAGGGACGCTGCCGAGGGCCTGTCCCCGTGAAAATCGCACAAATAGCGCCACTTGTGGAAAGTGTGCCGCCACGCCTTTATGGCGGCACCGAACGGGTGGTGTCCTGGCTGACCGAGGAACTGGTCGCCCAGGGCCATGAAGTAACCTTATTCGCCAGTGGCGATTCGCACACCTCGGCCACGCTGGAGGCGGTGGTGCCCCGCGCCCTGCGCCTGGACGGTATCCACAACTCGGTGCCGTACAATGCCATGATGTTGGACCGGATCGCGGAGCGGAGCGCCGAGTTCAATGTCATCCATTTTCATGTGGATTTTTTCCACTCCCCTGTGTTCCGCGGCATGGCGCACAAAACCCTGACCACCCTGCACGGGCGCCAGGATCTGCCGGAGCTGCCGGACATCTACCGGGCCTTCCCTCACATGCCGCTGGTTTCCATCTCCAATCATCAGCGAAAGCCGGTTCCGCCGGTCAACTGGATGGGCACCGTCTATCACGGTCTGCCAGAACGGCAGTTTTACGAAGGTGAGGGGTTGGGTGGCTATCTGGCTTTTCTGGGCCGTATCTGCCCCGACAAGGGCCCACTGGAAGCCATCGAAATTGCGCGCCTGGCCGGCATGAAGCTCAAGATCGCGGCCAAGGTCGATCCGGTTGACCAGCGTTATTTCGATCAGATGGTGGCGCCCGTGCTGGCGAAAAGCCCCCATGCCGAATTCATCGGTGAGATCGATGACCGCAGCAAACAGCAATTCCTGGGC
>Ga0105240_10012232_pt1 | contig 11863 bp, 10 predicted proteins | sample KBSC54metaG_FD_80426 | JGI IMG/M metagenome (GOLD analysis project Ga0105240, IMG submission 80426) | Corn rhizosphere microbial communities from Kellogg Biological Station, Michigan, USA - KBS C5-4 metaG | ecosystem: Host-associated > Plants > Roots > Rhizosphere > Soil | place: Michigan, USA...
GCTGCGCCACGCCGAGGACGCGGCACAGGTCGCGGCCAAGATCCTCTCAGCGCTCTCGCAACCGTTCGAAGTGGCTGGACACTCGCTGATCACGTCGTGCAGCATCGGCATCAGCATCTTCCCGGACGACGCGCCCGACGAACGCACGCTGATGAAGAACGCCGACATCGCGATGTATCACGCCAAAGAGCGCGGCCGCAACGACTACCAATTCTTCTCGCCCGGCATGAACGAGCGCGCAGTCGAGCGCCTCAATCTCGAAACCGCGCTCCGGCTCGCACTGGAGCGCGAGGAATTCGTGCTGCACTATCAACCGCAGGTCGATATCCGCACCGGCGGCATCGTCGGCGTCGAGGCCTTGATCCGCTGGCAGCACCCGGCCTGGGGCATGCTGGCGCCGGGCAAGTTCATCGGCGTGGCCGAAGAGACCGGCCTCATCGAATCGCTAGGCGAATGGACGCTGCTGACCGCATGCCAGCAGGCGCGTGCTTGGCAGCTCGCCGGGCTGCCGCAGATCAAGATCGCGGTCAACATCTCCGCGCGGCAATTGCTGCGGCCGCAGGAGTTCTGCCGGAAGGTCATGAGCGTGATCGAGCTCGCCGGCATCGACCCGGCGCTGGTCGAGCTCGAGATGACCGAGAGCCTGCTGCTGCAGAACGCCGACGACAACATCTCGGCGCTGAGCGAGCTCGGCAAGCGCCACGTCCGCGTCGCGGTGGACGACTTCGGCACCGGCTACTCGAGCCTGAGCTATCTGAAGCAACTGCCGATCGACACGCTCAAGATCGATCGCTCGTTCACGAACAATCTGCCGGACGACCACGAGGGCGTGGTCATCGTGCAGGCCATCGTCGCGATGGCTCACAGCCTGGGCCTGCGCGTCACGGCCGAAGGCGTCGAAACGCAGGAACAGCTCGCGATGCTGCGCAACATGCGCTGCGACGAGTATCAGGGATTTTTGTTCAGCAAGCCGATCGCGGCCGCGCAGATGACCGAGCTGCTGCTCAACACGTTTCCGAAGACGACGGTCGTACTCGACGCGCCCGATCAGATGGCGCGTCAGTTGCAGCAATTACGCGTAGCCGCGGGCGAACTGTCGCCGGACGATTTCCTGTCTCTTGCGGATGGGCTTGCGCGCTCGCTCGGACCGATTCCCGTCAACGGCCTGGCCGCGCTCGATTATCACGACCGGCGTGTCGATGTGACGTTCAAACCCGAGGTCAAGGTCGATCCCGACTTCCAGCAACGCCTGACGCGCAATGGCCTGACGGGCGCGATCGACAGCAACACCGGCAAGTGGACGATCAGGAACGGACAATGAAAGCAGAACTGTTGAACACGTGGGCGGGCTTCTGGGATGCCCGCACGCCTCGCGAAAAGGCGCTGTTGACGTGGGGCGGCGCGGTGCTGGCCGTCGTCATCGTATGGTCGGTGCTGTGGGCGCCCGCGCAGGAGGGCCGCGCGCGGCTGCGCGAATCGATTCCGAGCCTGCAGCGCCAACTGTCGCAGATGACCGCGCAGGCGAACGAGGCGCGCGCGCTGTCGGCGGCTGCGCAGGGCGTGGCGCCGACGGGCGGCGCCCTGAAGGACGCGTTGACGGCGTCGCTGAATGACCACGGCCTCGCGCCGACGCAGGTGCAGGTGCTCGGCAACGCGGTGCAGATCCAGTTGAAGAACGCCTCGTTTCCCGCGTGGACGGAATGGCTCGACGAGGCGCGCAAGCAGTTCAAGGTGCAGGTGTCCGAGGCGCATGTCACCGGGTTGAAGCAGGACGGACAGGTCGATCTGACGGCGTCGTTGCAACCGGCAACGATCAAATGACGGCGCAGCCACGGGATCACGCATGAGTTTCTGGATGCGGCGATTACGCGCCGCGCTCCCCTGGATCGCCGTCGCGCTGATCGCGAACGTCGTGGTGCTGCTCGTGATGGCGCCCGCCGCCTGGGTCACGCCGCAGTTCGCGAAGGTCACGCAAGGGCACGTCAATCTCGTCGAACCAACGGGTTCGCTGTGGCACGGCTCGGCGTCGCTGATGCTCGCCGCCGGGCCGGGCGCGGAAAGCGCGACGCTGCTGCCGGGGCGCATCGAATGGCGCACGTCGTTCTGGCCGCTGTTCACGGGCCGCGTACACATGCAGATGCTGCAAAGCCAGGCGATGCCCGACGCCGTTACGGTCGATGCCACCCTGCGCAGCGCGACGCTGTCGGGCGGCAGCATCGCCGTGCCGGCGGCGTTACTCGCGGGCCTCGGTGCGCCGTTCAACACGCTGGATCTGCAGGGCGACGTGCGGCTGACCTGGACCGACTGGCGCAGCTTCAATCGACAGGCATTCGGTCAGTTGATCATGACGCTGAACGACATGAGTTCGCGCGTATCGCGCGTGAAGCCGCTCGGGTCGTATCGCGTGGTGTTTCAGGCGCAGGGCGGATCGGGCACGCTCGATCTGTCCACGACCAAGGGGCCGCTGCTGCTGAACGGTCACGGCACCCTCAGCGAGGCGTCGACATCGTTCATGGGCACGGCGAGCACGACGCCCGATTCCGTCGACAATCTCGCCGGTCTGCTGAATCTGCTCGGACGCCCGACTGGGCCCGGACAGGTTGCGCTGACGTTCGTGCACTGACCGACCGCTTTCCGCCCGACGAAAACACAACGGCCGCCATGTTTGCGCATGGCGGCCGTTTGCGTTGGTGCGGTGCGTCTGCCGTTTAGCCGGCTGAGGTGGACGTTCTTGCAATGGGCGCGGAAGGTGCGGAAGCGGGCGCAGGCGCTGCGACATCGCCCGTCTCGCGATTCATCTGATCGACTTCCCAGCCGCCGCCGAGCGCCTTGACGAGCCCGACCGACGACACCATCCGCTGCCCTGCGATGCTCGCCAGCTTCTGCTCGGCGGTGAACGCGGTGGTCTGTGCCGTCAGCACGTTCAGATAATCGACGGTGCCGGATTTGTACTGGTTCGTGACGATATCGAGTGCCTGCTGCGCGGACTGGACGGCCTGCTGCTGCACCGTGACTTCCTGCTCGAGGATGCGCAGCGAAGCGAGGTTGTCCTCGACGTCCTGGAACGCCGTCAGCACCGTCTGCCGGTAGGTGGCGACGTCCTGGTCGTAGGCGGCGCGCGCGGCGTCCGTCTGCGCCTTGCGCAGGCCGGCGTCGAAGATGGTCTGGGCGAGCGAGGGCCCGAGTGTCCAGAAGCGCGACGGCATTTGCAGCAGCTGCGAAAACACCGAGCTTTCGAAGCCGCCGCTGGCAGACAGCGTCAGCGTCGGAAAGAACGCCGAAATCGCGACGCCGATCTGCTCGTTGGCCGCCGCGGCCTTGCGCTCGGCCGACGCGATATCCGGCCGACGTTCGAGCAGCGCCGACGGCAGTTGCGCGGGCGTGGCGGGCGGCACGGAATCGAGCGGTGCCGGCGGCAGCGAGAACGCGGAAGCGGGTTCACCGATCAGCACGGCGATCGCGTGCTCGTTTTGCGCGCGCGCGACGCCGTTGTCGATGGCGGCAGCCTGCGCCGATTGCAGCTGGGTTTGCGCCTGGATCACGTCCGAGCGGGCGGCGACGCCCTGCGCGTAGCGGTTCTGCGTGAGCGTGAGCGAGCGCTGATAGGCGGCGACGGTATCGTCGAGCAGCTTTTGCTGCGCGTCGAGCGAACGGATGTTGAAGTAGGTTTGCGCGAGCGTTGCCTGCGCGGACAGGCGCGCGTTCGCCAGATCGGCCGCGGCGGCCTGCTGGCCTGCTTGCTGGCTCGCGACGGTGCGGCTTACCTTGCCCCAGAGATCGGGTTCCCAGGTGGCGTCGAGCGACAGGCTGTAGCTGTTGCTGATAGTCCCCGAACTGCTCACCGAAGATGTCGTGCCACCGCCTCCCCCCGTCACCGAGCCACTGAAGCTGCGGCTCGGCGTACGCGAGCGCGATGCGCTCGCCCCGGCGCTGATCACGGGGAAGTACGCCGCGCGCGCTTCGCCCACCAGCGCGCGGGCCTGCCGGTAGGCGGCGGCGAACTGTGCGACGGTCTGGTTCGACGTGTTGAGCTTGTCTTCGAGTCCGCTCAGCTGCGGATCGTTATAGATCGCCCACCAGGCGCCACGGTCTTGCTGATCGGCGGGCTGCGCGACTTTCCAGCCGTCGGCGGCTTCCTTGTACGAGGCCGGAATGTCGACCGACGGCCGCTTGTAATCGGGACCGACCGCGCAGCCGGCCAGCGCGAACGCCAGCGCGGCGCAAACGGCGATGTTCAGGACGCGTTGCCCCGCGACGTTCGCGACCGAGGCGCGTGCGCGCGAAGTTCGATCAAACTGCATGCAAATGAATTCCTGTCGATTCGGAAGGCGTCATGCGCCAGGGCGAAATGCGGAGCGGCTGCTCGCGCGATGGACGGCGCGTGCTTATGATGGCTCGAATGGTAGCGCACGCATTGCCTGGCAATGAAATCGAAAGAGTAATGCCGCCCGCGCCCCCTGTGTGTTACCGACGGTGAGGCGACGGTTACGCGCTGTTACGGCGGTATATGCGCGAGTGCGCTCGGCGGGCGGGAAAAGCAAAGGCCGCCCTACGGCGGCCTTCATCCCTAAGCAATACGCGAGATGCTTAGACGCGCGGGTCGGCGGTGGTCTGCCGCGCCTGCTTGCCCGCCGCGGCGCGGCACGGCGGCGCATCGGGGCGCGCCTGACAAACCGTCGCGGCGGGAGCGATCGACTGATGGTTGCCCGCCGAGCGGGCCTTGAGCGGAGAAGCGAGCAACGCGGCCGGTCTGGCGGCGGCTGCTTTGGCGCTACGGGCGCGCCGAGTTTCGAACCACGCGAAGAGCAGCACCCCGATCGACCCGCCAGGCAGGACGAAAATCACCGCATACAGGGCCACTTTCCACCAACGGTTGGCGCCTTGAAATGTTTGCAGTGCAGAATCGGTCAATGAGCGGCCCAAGCCGCCGAGGGTGTTTTTCAGGTACAGCATCGCGGGAATCCTCTGTGCGCCGGTAAAAGAAGGCGCACGCAAGTGCGGTCAGAACATGGTCTCCGATGACGCGGGGCGCGTAACTCGTTGACTGTAATAATATTGACCATGCAATCAATTTTCAAGATACTGTGCATCGCAACATGGTCATTCGTTGTTTTTTGGCTCCGTGCGTGTGCGATTAGTACGGACGATTGACTTCACTGCCTGGGCAGATACAATCCGGGACATTCGCGTTTGTCGCGCCAGCGGGCAGCTTCCCCAAGAGCATTCATGACCGACGGTCCTTACCAGCCGGAATCGATTCATCTGGAATCGAGCCTGGGCTATTACCTGACAAAAGCCCGGAACGTGCTCGTGGAGCGCACGGATCGCGCGGTTGCGCATCTCGGGCTGACGACGCAGCAGATCGGCGTGATCCTGCTGCTGTCATGCGGTCGCGCGACGACGCCGTTCGAGCTGTCGCGGGCCATGTCGTACGACAGCGGATCGATGACGCGAATGCTCGATCGCCTTGAAAAGAAAGGGCTGATCGCGCGGTCGCGCAGCGACAAGGACCGGCGCGTCGTGAAGCTGGGACTGACGCCGCAAGGTGAGCACGCCGCGTCGCAATTGCCCTCGATAGGCGCGGACGTGCTCAATGAACAGCTGCGCGGTTTTTCGGGTGCGGATCTCGCGACGCTGATCGATCTGCTGAGCCGCTTCATTGCGAACGGCATCGATGGCGGAAACGGCGCTGGGGGATGCGGGACGGCGGCAGCGTCCGGCGACGAAGTAAACGGGTCGTCCGTCACTACCGACGACCACTAGGCAGCCGCGCTTCAGCGCGGTTTTGTTTTATTCATTTGTCTGTCTGGGCAGAGAGTGTCGGGACATGAAAGCCAGGCATAGAGCTAGGGACTTTTTCATGTCGCGGCAAGTTTTCTCATGCGATGAGGAGAACACGCCAAATGACCGCATCGGCATCGGCTTCCGCTTCCACCGGCACGACGGCTGACCTGTCACCGGACGGCGGCGTAACGCCCACCCGGCCCGCCGCCCCTGCTCCGTTCACGGGCGGAAAGCTCGCGCTGCTAACCGTCGGACTCGCGCTTGGCACATTCATGGAAGTGCTCGATACGTCGATCGCGAACGTCGCCGTGCCGACCATTTCCGGCAGCCTCGGCGTCGCGACCAGCGAAGGCACGTGGGTGATCTCGTCGTATTCCGTGGCGTCCGCGATCGCAGTGCCGTTGACGGGCTGGCTCGCGCGGCGGGTCGGCGAAGTCCGGCTGTTCACGCTGTCGGTGCTGCTTTTTACGATCGCGTCCGCGGCGTGCGGCTTCGCGCACAATTTCGAGTCGCTGATCGCGTTCCGTCTGCTTCAGGGGCTGGTATCCGGCCCGATGGTGCCGCTGTCGCAGACCATTCTGATGCGCTCCTACCCGCTCGAGAAACGCGGCCTCGCGCTCGGGCTGTGGGCCATGACGGTGATCGTCGCGCCGATCTTCGGTCCCGTGATGGGCGGCTGGATCACCGACAACTACACGTGGCCGTGGATCTTCTATATCAATCTGCCTATCGGCCTGTTCTCGGCGGCGTGCGCGTGCTTTCTGCTGCGCGGACGCGAAACGCAGACGACGAAACAGCGCATCGACGGCATCGGTCTCGGACTGCTGGTGATCGGCGTGTCGTGCCTGCAGATGATGCTCGACCTCGGCAAGGACCGGGACTGGTTCAGCTCGACCTTTATCGTCGCGCTCGCGGTTATCGCGGTGACGTCGCTCGCGTTCATGATCGTGTGGGAGACGACGGAGAAGGAGCCCGTCGTCGACCTGTCGCTCTTCAAAGACCGCAACTTCGCATTAGGCGCGCTGATCATCTCGTTTGGCTTCATGGCGTTCTTCGGATCCGTGGTGATCTTTCCGCTCTGGCTGCAGACGGTGATGGGCTACACGGCTGGCAAGGCGGGACTCGCGACTGCGCCCGTCGGACTGCTCGCGCTCGTGCTGTCGCCGCTGATCGGACGCAACATGCACCGGCTCAATTTGCGGATCGTCGCGAGTTTCGCCTTCGTCGTGTTCGCGTTCGTGTCGCTGTGGAACTCGACGTTCACGCTCGATGCGCCGTTCAATCAGGTGATCCTGCCGCGACTCGTGCAGGGCATCGGCGTGGCCTGCTTCTTCGTGCCGATGACGACGATCACGCTGTCCAGCATTTCCGACGAGCGACTGGCAAGCGCATCCGGGTTATCGAATTTTCTGCGCACGCTGTCAGGCGCAATCGGAACGGCGATCAGCACGACGTATTGGGAAAACGACGCGATTTATCACCACGCGGTGCTGTCGGAATCGGTGAGCGCCTATTCGGCGAATACGACGTCTTATAGCGATCTGCTGACGTCGCTTGGTATCAAGGGACAGGCGGTGACAGCGCAACTGAACGAGATCGTCACGCAACAGGGCTACATGATGGCGACCAACGATTTCTTCCGCGTTTCGTGCGCGGGCTTCGTCGTGCTTGCGTGTCTCGTGTGGATTACGAAGCCCAAAAAGGGAGCGGCGGCGTCAATGGGACATTGACGCCGCCGCTCCCGATGCATCAAGGAGAGAGATTACTTGCCGTCGACCTGAATCTCGACGCGGCGGTTTTTAGCGCGGCCGATCGCCGTCGCGTTCGACGCCACGGGCGATGCGCTGCCGTAACCTTCGACATCCCACTTCGAAGCACGCAGGCCAGCCGTCGCCAGATAGCTCTGCACCGAGCGCGCGCGTGCTGCCGACAGACGGTTGTTCAGTTCGGCCGAACCCGTCGAATCGGTATAGCCGGCGATTGTCATGCGTTCGATATCGACACCCTGGTTGGCCGCGACGAAATCATCGAGCTTCGCCGTTGCAACGGGCGTCAGCTTCGCGCTATTGAGTGCGAAGTTAGCATCGCCCTGCAGCGACACCTTGCGCACGGGCACAGGTGCAGGAACGGGAGCAGGGACAGGCGCGGCCGGCGCCTGAACTGGCTGCTGAGCAACGGGCGTCACGCACTGGAAGTAAATCTCGCGCGGATCGTTTTCCGGCTTCAGGCCCGACGTGCTGCGGTCAAGCAGCGCGACTCGCACGGCAGTCTGGTCTCCACAAACGCGTTTGATTTCAGACATGCACGCCTCGGACGATTCCAGCAGACCCAGGCACTGCACACGATGCGCCTGAGCGCCATTGGCCAGCGTGACGATATCGGTATTGTGGGCGGGGCCCGACGACGCGGTGCAACCAGCGATACCCACCGCGCATGCGATCGCCGTCAACGTACGAAAGATCATAGGACTTCTCACCGGAAATAAAGGGTACGAGACGATAGGTCTGTCTACCTGCTCGTACCAATCGGAGAAGTCCGAAAAGTCTAAGGCCGCGATGCGCTATTGCGAGATGGGTTCACCGGTCGGAGACGTGGTCGATTGGCCTGTTGCTCCTGCTGCCTGGCCGGAGGTCGACGGGGTTGCTGCGCTTGGCGCGGCCGATTCTGTTGCGCGCACGAACTGCTTGAAGTCGGCGCCCGCTTCCCACGGGTTCGGCTTGCATCCGAGCGAACTGTCGCAATGCGCGGCAAAACCGATGGTCGACGTGCCGTCGTTGTTGGGCGTCTTCGTGATTTCAAACGAGAGGTCGCGCTTGCCGCCGTCCGGTCCGGCAGTCTGGATCAAGGTATCGGTGGCTGTCGCGACAGGATAACGGGAGTGCGTGGTCACCCAGGTACGCGCGCGTTGCCACCAGACGTCGCATTGTGTCTTGCTGGTGCAGGTCAGCGGCGCCGTGGCAATCTGCATCACATCGGGGTTGACCTGTCCTTGCGTCGAGCAGCCGGCGGCCAGCACGCAAAGCACGGCTATGAGACTCTTGTTCATCACTGGACCTCCTCCTTTTTTCAGTCGAGCGCAAGGCGCTGCGTTATACAGGATTGGACCGAAACGGTTCTCGCATGGTTCGTACCTCGAGCTTGGCACACGCGCCGGGACCGGCCTTGGCCTGTCAGCAATTTTTGGCCCCAGACAGGAAGCGCGTGCAATAAAAAAGGCAGCGCAAGGCTGCCCTTCTTATTGCCGAAACGACGCTCGCAAGCACTAAACGCTGAAGCGGTTCAACGTATAGGCGCGATACGCGGCAACGAACGCATCGAATGAACCGACTTCCTCGCGTTCCAGCTTGGCCTGTTCGGCGAGTGAATGTGTCGCGAGCGCGGTGAATTCCTGCGTTTGCGCTTCGTCGAGCGGGCGCGCGCGGAAATACTCGGCATGCGCGACGCTCTGTGCCAGACCGAAGTCGAGGAAGCTTTGTTGCTTGTCTCGCATGATCTGCAGCACGCGAGCCGACGGCGTCAACGACGCGTCGGCGAGCTTCGCACGTTGCGTCGCGACCGCGCGCGTGTGGCTGTCGTCGCCGCGAATCGAATCGAGCGCAGCGGCTGCGTGGTCGATTTTCGCGAGCAGTTCATTGGCCCAGTCGAGCATCTTGACGGGTTGTCCGTCGCGCACCAGTTCGAGCCCGGGCTTGCGCCCTTCCATCGTCACCCGGCCGAAATTCTGGTTCGCTTCCGTATAGGCCGGCGGCGGCAGCGGCGCGCTTTCGTCGAGGGCGCACACGAGCAGATAGGCGTCGAGAAAACGCGCGGCTTCGAGCGAAATACCCGTCGGCTCGAAGGGGTCGATATCCATGCAGCGCACTTCGACATACTGGACGCCGCGCGCCGCAAGCGCATGCAACGGACGCTCGCCCGGATACGTGACGCGCTTCGGGCGGATCGTCGAGTAGAACTCGTTTTCGATCTGCAGTACGTTGGTGTTGATCTGCACCCATTCGCCGTCGCGCTGCGTGCCGATCGCCTCATACTGCGGATACGGCTGGCTGACGGCTTTAGCGAGCGCGTCGAGGTAGCCGGGCAGCGTGTCGTAATCGGCGTGCAGGGCGGCTTGCGCCGTCGTGTTCGAATAGCCGAGATCGCTCATGCGCAGGCTCGTTGCGTACGGCCGATACAGCGTGTCGGCGTCGAACGTTTCGAGCGTGTGCGCACGGCCGCGCAGAAAGCGCCTGTCGAGCGCCGGCGACGCGCCGAACAGATACATCAGCAGCCAGCTCGTGCGGCGGAAATTGCGGATCAGCGCGAGATAGCGGTCCGACTGGAAATCGACGGCGTTGGCCGTGGAGTGCTGGTCGGCATGCAGCAGCCGCCACACTTCTTCGTTCAACGAATAGTTGTAGTGGATGCCCGCGATACATTGCATCGTGCGCCCGTAGCGCAGCGCGAGACCGACGCGGTACACATACTTCAACTTGCCGATGTTCGACGTGCCGTAGTCCGCGATCGGAATCTCGTCGTCTTCGGGCAGAAGGCCCGGCATCGAGTTGTTCCACAGCACCTCGTCGCCGATGGCCGAATAAACGAAGCGATGCAGCGTGTCGAGACTCTCGAGTGTGGTCGACGGGTCGTGCTCGGCGGGTGTGATCAGTTCGAGCAGTGCTTCCGAATAGTCCGTGGTCAGCGAAGGATGCGTGAGCGCCGAGCCGAGCGCGCGCGGATGCGGCGTCATCGCAAGATGGCCGTCGGCCATGACGCGCAGGCTTTCCTTTTCGATGCCGCGCAAACCGGCCGTCAGCGCGTCGCGCTGCGGGCCGGATGTCAGCACGGACAGGCGGTGCAGCAGCGCGTCGGTCGTGCGGGAGGGTGTCGTGTTTGGCATTGATGCGGGTCGAACAGGGTCAGCCGCCACGCGCCGCACGGTGCTGCTCGGCGCGGTCGACCATGTTCGGCGGAATTTTCAGTAGCGGGCACTTTAACATCTCGCCAGAACGGCTGCTTGGCGTTGCCTCAGGCCGCTCCCGCGCCGCTTGCAAGCGGGCTTTGGGCGCCTGCTGCGTGTGCTCCCACTCTACGCTGCGCGGGGTCGCGAAGTCGACCGGCGAGCTTCGCCGATATGTGCGGAAGGCCGCTAGCCGCCGCGTGCGGCGCCCGCCCGATCGGCGACTTCATTCCACAGGTGCATCGCCGCATAGGCTCGCCACGGCCGCCACGCGTCGGTGCGCGCGCGCTGCTGGTTGGGACGCACGAGCGCCGGATCGCGCGCTGCGATGGCCCGCATCAGCACGAGGTCCCACGCAGGCCACGCGTCGGCGTCGCGCCAGGCGCGCATCGCGACGTATTCGACCGTCCATGGACCGATGCCGGGCAACGCGAGCAGCGACGCGCGCAACTGTGCAAGATCGAAGGACGCGCTGCCGATGCTGTCGATCGGCACGTCGCCGTCCGCCACGGCGCGCGCAAAGCCTTGCAACGCGTCGATGCGCTTGCCGGGCATGCCGATCTGCGCGAGATCGACGGCGGCGAGCGCGGCGGGCGTCGGGAAACGCCACGCGGTGCTTTCGTGCGGATGGCCCTCGATGCGCTCGCCGGCGCGCTGCACGATCCGTCCGATGATCGTCGTCGCGGCCTTCACGCTGACCTGCTGGCCCACGATGGCCCGCACGACCAGTTCGAACCCGGACCACGCGCCGGGCACGCGCAAGCCAGGCGCTGCGGCGACCAGCGGCGCAAGCCACGGATCGCCGGCGAGGCTCGCGCCGATCGCCTTTGGATCCGCGTGCAGATCGAACATGCGCGCAATGGGCGCGGCGAGCTCCGCCGCGTGACGGCTCGCGGCGCCCTCGATGGTCGCGACGATGCAATGCCTGCGCGAATGCTTGTGGACGTTGAGCGTGCCGCTGTCGCCGTTCCAGCCGATCGCGCGACGCCATACGCCGTCTTCGACGGCTTCGACGCCGGGCGTCGCGCGTCCTCCGAAAAAGCGAAGGACGCGGGGCCAGTCATAAGGCGCTTTGAACGGGAGTTCGAGTGTGGCGGTCGGCGTGGGGCTCAAGCGGCGTGATCCATGTCGGCGGTGGGATGA
>Ga0105240_10012233_pt1 | contig 11863 bp, 9 predicted proteins | sample KBSC54metaG_FD_80426 | JGI IMG/M metagenome (GOLD analysis project Ga0105240, IMG submission 80426) | Corn rhizosphere microbial communities from Kellogg Biological Station, Michigan, USA - KBS C5-4 metaG | ecosystem: Host-associated > Plants > Roots > Rhizosphere > Soil | place: Michigan, USA...
AAAGCGTGTCTTCGTCACCCAGTCGGCGTTGAGTCTTCAGATCAAGCGCCTCGAGGAGTTGGTGCTGCAATCGCTGTTCCGTCGCGATGGCCGACGCCTCGTGCTAACGCCTTCCGGCGAAATATTACTCGACTATGCCCGCCGGGTCCTGACCTTGCACGACGAGGCCATTGCTGCGGTCAATGGCCGCCGGAACACGGATCCGGTCAGGGTCGGCACGGTGCAGGATTTTGCCGATACGCTGCTCAGCGGTTTACTTTCGCGTTTCGTCGATCTGTATCCGGAGAACCGGATTTACGCACGAGTTGCGAGCAGCGCCGAGTTGATCGCGCTGATGGAGCGTGGCGAACTCGATGTGATCATCGGCTATTCCTCCACCGACGATCCCCAGGCGGTCAAGATCGCGGACATGTCCTGGTACGGCGACGGAGCTCTGCTCGAGCAGGAGGTCGTCCCGCTCGCCGTGCTGGAGCATCCCTGCCGGTTTCGCGAAGCGGCCATCACTAGCCTCGAAGCCGAAGGGCGGCCATGGCGCATTGCCGTTGAAACGCCCAATCTCGCCGGGCTTCGTGCCGCCGTGTCGGCCGGCCTGGCGGTCACCTGTCGCACCCACCTCTTCCTTCCTGAGGCGGACATGCTGGACGCCGAAACCTTGCCTCAGCTGCCCGGAATTGCCTGCTTCGTGAGCAGCAAGAGCGGTGGCAACAAGGCTGCCCTGCAGCTTGCCGAATTGGCGGCCGATCTGGTCCGAAGGGACTAGCGGCGTACCGTTCCAGCCGCTCATTTGATGGCCGTTGCCTCGATCTCGACCAGGAAACCGGGGTTCGCCAGCGCGCTGACCTGCACGACTGACCGCGCGACCTTGTTGGGCTGATCTGCCGTTCCGAAAAACTGGCCATAAGCCTCCGAGAAGCCCTTGAAGTCGAGCTTGCCGCCAGTCCCGGGGTCACCGACGAGGAATACGGTTAGCTTCACCACATCCTTCAGGCCGAGGCCCTGTTGGGCAAGCAGCGCGTCGATCTTGTGGAAAACGCCGATCGCCTGCGTCTTGGTGTCGCCATAAGTGTCGGTGGCATCCGCGGGCTTTGTCGCATCGAGCGCGGGCGGCACCTGACCGCTCAGCAGCACGAGTGTGGAGCCGGGCGTGATCGTGACGCCCGCCAGGATCGGCGATTGCGCGGGGCCCGAGTGACGGATGACCTCGGCCGAGGCGACCGACGCAGGCAGAATGGCAGCCGCGAAAACGGCAAGGCAGGTGATGCGCTTCATGATCTTTCTCCCTTAAAGCTGACTTCAGGCACTTTGCGCGAGCAGCGAGACGGCACGCCTTGCCGAGAGGATAGCCCCTTCCTGCCAATGGCCGGAATAAGCCGACAGATGGGAACCGGCGAAGAGGAAGGGTCCGTCGCCGGCGTTGATGATGTCGGCCGCATGCCGGTCGTTGCCGGGATCTTCCCATTCCACCCACGGCCCTTCGCTGAACGGGATCCGCTGCCAGTGGATCAGCGCCGGCGCCGCGAGGTCCCGCCCATGGCCCGGATGCAGCCGATCGACGGCGGCGCGCGCGATGGCAATCTGCTCGGTACGGGCATGCGTCGCGAGCCTCGTCGCCTGATCGCGGGTCGCATAGGCGGCAAGCAGTATCTGGCGCTTCTGCTGGAACTGGCCGCTCGGATACCAGACCAGCGCCGTATCGCCGCCCACGAAGGAAATACCGCCATAAATCTGCTCCGCCTCCCAAAAAGGCTGGCTCTCGAATCCGATCTTGACGGAATCCGAGTAGCGGACGCTGGCGATCGCCTTCTGCACATCCTTGCTGAAATCGTTCGGGATCCTGGCGAGGATCGGCAGCGGCGTGGTGATGATCGCACGATCGGCGTCCACCGTCTCCGTCCGGCCGCTGCGCCGATCACGATAGACGACACGCACCCCCTCCCCGCCCCGGCGGATCTCGCTGACCTCGGCGCCGAGCCGCACCGGAGCGCGCAATGCTTTCGCGATGGCGACCGGCAACCTGTCCATGCCGCCGACCGGCTGGAACATGGTTGGCTGCATGAGGATATTCTCCTCGAACAGGATCCATGAGAGCTGCGTGTTGGCGAGCAATGCGTCGAGCGAAACGGGCGGCACTGCGATCGCCTGCTCGATCGTGGCGCCCGGCACCTGGGCGAGGCCGGATCGTTGCGACCCTTTATAGGAGCCGTCATCTGCGAGATCCCCGTAGAGCTTGAGGAACGCGACCAGCTTGTCGCGTGCGACCCCGTCGATCTGCTGATCGAGCGCGCCGCTCTTCAGCGCGTTTTCCAGAAGTGCGGAGAGATGGCCGCGCAGGTCGTTGGCGGCCTGGCGCAGGCGCAACTGGCCCAACGTGCCTGGCTGGGATGGATCCAGCAGATAGTCGCTGCGGCTGGAATTGACGAGAACCTCCAGCGGCACGCTGAATTCGCGGGTCAATCCAAGATACTGGTCATGATGACTCGGAATGCGGGCGGGTCCGGCGTTCAGATAGAGGTCCGGCGAGAATCCGACGGTCTGATCGTCTTCGCCGATATGGCTGATCCGGTCGCCGCCCCGAAGCGTCCAGGCGCGACCGCCCACGCGGTCCCGGGCCTCGATGAGAATCGCCTCGCCGCCGTTTTTCTCGATTTCGTAGGCCGCCACGAGGCCGGCGATGCCGGCGCCGATCACGACGACACGGCGCCGGATCGGACGATCCTCCGCCAAGGTCGAGCCCGGCACCAGCCCGGCCGCCATGACGCCGCCAAAAGCGCCCAATATCGTCCGCCGGCTGAAAAGATGGGTGTTCATCTTGAATGTCCCCAACGTTAGAAGCTGACAGTGACGCGCCCGTAATAATATCCGCCATTGATGCCGTAAGGCGAGTAGGTGTGCGGCGTGTTGTTGACTTGGCTTGCGGAGATCGTCGTCGTGCCCCCACCCGGCACCAGGGAGGTGATCGGCGGCTTCTTGTCGAGCAGATTGTTGGCGCCGAGCGCGAGTTGGACGTTGCGCGTCAGCTTGTAGTCGAGCTCCAAGTCGGTGATCGCTGCCACCCCGATACGGCTCTTGTAGAAATTGAACGAATCCGGGGTAAGCCAGACCGAGGTCGGACCATAGATGGTCTCGCGCAGATTAACGGAGAATGGCCCGCTGCTGAAAAGCGCCCCCGCCGAGATCTTGTACCGGGGCGACGCGGTTTCAAGATAGCTTTGCGACTGGAGATTGAACAGCGCGTCGCCGAGCTTGTTCTTCGTGATCTTCGTGCGATTGTAGTTGGCGGTCAGCGACCAGTCGACGCGGCCGATGCCGAAATGGCTGGTATAATCGGCTGCTAACTCGATGCCGCGCGTCCGGGTGTTCACGCCGTTGGTGAACAGGCTGGCGCCGACATAGCTGACGGTGGGATCGAGGATGTTGCCGTGCGCCGCGATGGCAGCGAGGACGAGCGGGTTGACGACGGTGCTGCCGCTCTGTCCCAGGATTGTCCCGGTGGCGGCGATCCGGTTGCGGATGGTGACCTGATACGCATCGACGGTGAGCGTGGCAGACGGCGCCGGATGGGCGACGATGCCGCCGGAGAAGTTCGTCGATTTCTCGGGTTTCAGAGGCTTGAAGCCGAGAACGGCGGCGGCCGTCGAATTGGACGGAAGCTGCACCACCGCGGCCGTCGGCGAAACGTTGGTCGCGGAATAATATTCCTCTGCCAGCGTCGGCGCGCGGAAGCCGGTGCTGACCGTACCCCTGATCGCGAAGCCCGGCGAAAAATCATAGCGGGTCGTCAGCTTGCCGATCTTCGCGCTGCCGAAGTCGCTATAATGTTCGTAGCGCCCCGCCAGATCGATCGTCCACGCCCCGACCGGATTGGCGGAGATGTCGACATAGCCGGACCAGGCCCGCCGGCTGTGCGAGGCAGCGTCGGTCGGCTGAAAACCGGGATAGGATTGCGCGCCCTCCTTGTAGATGGAGGCATCGTCGCCCTGATCGATTGCGAACGTGTCGCGCCGATATTCCCCGCCGAAGGCGAAGGTCAGCGGCTTGGCGAGGCCCAGGTCGATCTGGCGGGTGACGTCGAGGTTGGCGGTGAGTTGGCTCGCGATGAAGGCGCCGTCGTAGAAGTCCGTCGGCGTGTGGCCGGTCTCGGAATAGAGTGAGGCATTGGCGGAATCGAGCGTGGAGATGCGATCCTTGTCGTTGCCGTAAGTGGCGCTTAGGTCCCACGTCCACTGGCCGGCATGTCCGCGCGCACCGCCGGTGACGGAATAATCGTCCTCGACGAGGCCTTCCTTGGGACTGAACCCGTCCGGGAACGGGTAGGTGGTGACACCGCTTATCGTCTGGCTGACACGGTTGGGCAGGCGATAATTCTCGTAGGATTGCGCGGTGCGCCGGCCGTAGGTGCCGAAACTGTAGAGTTCGACCGAGCCGAAATCATAGCCTGCATTATAGGCGCCCGTCGTCAGGTTCGAACGCGGATCGCCGATGATGCGATTGAGGTTGGGATATCCGGGGATGGACGACCAGGAAGACAGATTGCCCGACACCGCGGATCCATCGGGATTGACCAGGCGCCGGTCACCGTCGCCCTGCTGGCTGAAGCCGTGGAAGCGGTGGAAGCCGGTCAGATCGAAGAAGCCATTGTCGCCGATCGGCAGCGCGATGCGCGCGGTCTCGGCCAGTTGCTCGCCGCCGCCGCCATAATAGCCGCCGCCGGTGAATGAAGCGGCACCTCCCTTGCGATCGGATTTCAGGATGATGTTGATGACACCGGCGATCGCATCCGAGCCATATTGGGCAGCGGCGCCGTCCTGCAGGATCTCGATATGATCGATGGCCGCGGGCGGTATCAGGTCGAGATCGGGCGCTGCCGCGCCCTGGAAGGCGCCACTGTCGATGTGCAGGTTCGCGGTCCCGTGACGGCGCTTGCCATTGACGAGGATCAGCGTCTCGTTGGGGCTCAGCCCCCTCAGCCTTGCAGCCAGCGTGAGATTGCCGGTGTCGCCGCCGAAGCTCTCCGCGACGAAGGAGGGAACGATCTGAGTCAGCGCCTGATTGAGATTGGCCTGGCCGACGTGGCTCAGCGTATCGGAGTCGAGCACCTGTACCGGCGCGGCACTATCCTCGACCTTGAGGCCCTTCTGTCGCGTTCCGGTAACGATGATGGTCCCGGTGCCGATGGTGTCGGCGGCGGCGAGCTGGACCGGCGATTCCGCCTGCGCCAGTGACGGTGTCGCGCAGATCAGAGCGAGGCCGGAAACTCCGGCCAGGCGAAATGTATCGAAATGCATGTTTTCCCCCTGCTGCGGCCCCGGCGGCCCCACGCCCGTTGGACGCATGACCTCACTGACGGGCTGTGGGCGGGTCATTTGCTGCCCGCGATCGGCTTGCTATCGGGAGATCGGGACAAGCGTGCAGGAGGCTATTCTTTACAGAGAAAAAGCCGATCTAATTATTTGCGATGATCATTGCTACTATCGGGTATATATTGAGATATATAAATAATTCTACCTGCAGAATCGCCACTTCACTATTTAGAAACCCAATATAATTCTCGTATCGACCTCACTCACATTGATCTTTCCAATCAATTGAGTACTGTCCGTTCAAAAAATGAGATCTTCTCATTGGATAGAGGATTATCCTCGGCGTACGCGCGCGCCACTCTCGTCTGTCTTCGATGACTCTCGAATATTGAGGATTTCTCATCTGATCTATCAGAAATGATCGTTGGTCGCGCGCGCGAATGCACTGCCATGGTCATGTCCGAACAACATCGAGGCAGGTGATGACGCGACTGGCAACGCTCCGCTTGCGAGCGTCGAAGATCCTGAACTGGTTCGCCACGACCTTTCTTCGCGACACGAATGTCGAAGTGTATCGTCGCGACGCCCAGGGGATGGAAACGGGCGGTCTTCTGATCGGTCGAAGCGACGCCCCAGTCACCAAGGCCAGTCACCGATTCAAGTAACGGGCAGCCGCGAGCGACTGAGCCTGCCGGCCGCGACGTCGATGCGGCAAACCAACCCTTAGCCACGTTGGAATGCGCGGAAAGATGCCGCCCCCTCCCGCAGGCCCGCGGAGAAGCGCCGCCTGCAAAGTTCGGCTTCATGACCCTCAAGCAAAGGCTGTTGGACAAACCCTATCTTTGGAATAGACAATTGACCGGATAACAGAATGAGGCCCCGTGAAGTCCTTCCGCGCCATTCCGCCAGCCGTCCGCCAGATCGAATGGCCCACGATTCTCGCCGCCGCCGCCATCTATGGCGGTTGGGCGGCAGCGACCCGGTACCACGACGTCCTGCCCCGCTGGACACTCGCCATGATTGGCGGCTGGTTGGTCGCTTGGCATGGATCGCTCCAGCATGAGACCATTCACGGCCACCCCACTCGAAACGCGCTGCTGAACACCCTGCTGGGATTTGCGCCGCTCGCTCTGTGGCTGCCCTATGCGGTTTATCGGCGCAGCCACCTCGCCCACCATAGGACACCGAACGTCACCGACCCGTTCGACGATCCGGAGTCGCGCTATCTGGGGTGGTGCGAAGGCCGATATGGCCATTTTCTCCAGCTAATCGCCCGCGCTCAGGCTACGCTTGCCGGCCGCCTTCTGCTCGGTCCTTTTCTCACGATCGGAGGCTTCCTGCTGCGCGAGGTACGCCGTGCTGTGCACGATCCGAGGGCAATTCTCCGCGACTGGCTCCCGCATCTTGCGGCCGTGCTGCTGATTTGTGTCTGGCTGAGGCTTTGCCACCTCGATCTTGCAAGCTATGCGCTCTGCTTCGTCTATCCAGCCACGGCACTCACGCTGCTGCGTTCCTACGCCGAACACCGCGCCGACCCCGTCCCTGGCCGGCGTGTCGCCATCGTGGAACGGGCCGGACCGTTCGCGCTGCTTTTCCTCAACAACAATCTCCACGCCGCCCACCATCGGGCGCCGGGACTGGCATGGTATCGCCTCCCTGCCTTTCACCGTCGCCATCGCGAACGATTGGTCGCCGACAATGGCGGGCTCCTCTATCGCGGCTATGGCGAGATTGCGCGCCGCTTCCTGCTGCGTTCGCACGACCTTCCCATCCATCCGGACTATCGCGACGGTCAGGCTGCATGATCGCGCGGCCGGCATCGCTCGGCACATACGACCACGGCCCGGCCACCCTCGCAAACGACCGTCTGTGGAATGTCATAGCTGGGCGATTGCGCGATGCGGGCTTCGGTGCCGTGCCGGATCAACTCGATCGATCACGCCCGCTCGAGGCAATCTGGGACGATCCCGACCTGCTGCTGGCGCAGACTTGCGGCTATCCCTTCATGAGCCGCTGGCGCGATCGGCTGCGCTATGTCGCGACGTTCCGGTACAGGTCGCCGGGATGCGAGGGGGCGTTCCATCGCAGCCGCTTCGTCGTGCATGCCGATAACGAGGCTGCCGGTCTCGCCGATCTGCGCGGGCGACGCGCAGCGATCAACGAGCCATTGTCCAACAGCGGCGTGAACCTGTTCCGCGCGGCCTTGGCGCCACTGGCGAAGGGACAGCGCTTCTTCGCATCCGTGGCGGAAACCGGCTCGCATCGCGCAAGCCTCCAACTGCTGGCATCGGGCGAGGCCGATATCGCCGCTGTCGATTGCGTCACCTACGCCCATATCGAGCGCTTCGAGCCCGCGCTGGTCGCGCCGCTGAGGACATTGGGATGGTCCGCGCGGACACCCTGCCTCCCGCTCGTCACGGCTCGCGCGACCACCGACCGGGAACTTGCTGGGATGCGGCGTGCGCTTCGTGAGGCATTATCGGACAAGCGGATCGCAAGCGATCTCGGCACGCTGATGATCGACGGGATCGAGCAACTTGATACACGCCGCTATGCCACAATCATGACCGCCGAGCGGCGCGCCCGCGCCGCCGGCTACCCGGATCTGTGCTGATCGCTCAGTCGAAGAGATCGGGCTCCTCGCGCGCGATCAGGTCAAAATAGGGCTGGAAGCTGTAATCCCCAAACGGGCCGCCCACCTGCCCTGCCGTATGCTTCGCGACATCGTGCGGGACCGGCTTGGTCGTACCGGCCGCATCGGCGAGAAGCTGCGCCTGGCAGGCATTCTCCATCGCCAGATAACGCCATACTGCCGTCTCGACCGACGGACCGACGGTCAGGATGCCATGGTTCTGGAGGATCACCGCCTTGCGGGTCCCCAACGCCTCCGCGATCCGGTCACCTTCGCTGGTATCGAGCACCACGCCGGAGAAATGCTCGAAAATCGCATGATCCTCGTAAAAGCCGCAGGCATCCTGGGTCAGGGGGTCGAGCAACTTGCCGAGAGCCGAGAAAGCCTTGCCGTACATGGAGTGGGAATGGGCGGCCGCCTGGACGTCGGGCCGCGCCAGATGCAACCGCGAATGGATGGCGAAGGCGGCTCGGTTGAGCTGCTTGACCTCGCCATGCTCGACGATGTCGCCCTCATGGTTGACGAGCATCAGGTCGGACACCCGGATGTGCCCGAAAAACACACCTGCGGGATTCAGCCAGAAATGGTCGGGAAACTCGGGATCGCGCACAGTGATATGGCCGGCGCCCCCATGATCGAAACCATAGCGGCCGAACAGGCGGAAAGAGGCCGCCAGCCGCTGTTTGCGATAGAGGCGCTCCAGCTCGATCGTCGGCTGCGGCGGGCGCGGCTCGCCCCATTCGCCGAGACTGGTGGGCAGCGCCTTGGGCGGCAGCTGGCGGAGCGGCTTGAGCCCAGAGCGATCGTGGGCGAGAGCGAGCGACATGCGAGACCTTTCTTGTCAGTAGCCGGCCTGACGATCGACGAGATCAAGCGGGACCTCGCCGCGCGCGAAGCGATCGAGATTGGCGGCGACCTTTTCAAACAGCGCATCGCGCACCAGCGTGTAATTGGAGGATACGTGCGGAGTGAGACGCACCTTGGGATGAGTCCATAGCGGATGATCAGCGGGAAGCGGCTCGGGCTCGGTGACATCGAGTGTCGCGAAGCCGAGATGCCCGGCATCGAGCGCGCGGATCAGCGCCTCCTGATCGATTACCGATCCGCGAGCGATGTTGATCAGATGCGCGCCCGGTTTGGCGAGCGCGAGCAGTTCGTCATCGATCAGGTTTCGCGTGGCGGTCGTCGCCGGCAGCGCAAGGATGAGATGATCGGCAGATGCCACCACGCCTCGCAGATCGTCGAGCAACTCGACACCATCGACGCCGCTCGGCAGCGGACGCCGCCGCGTCGCGGTGACGCGCGCGCCGAGCGCCAGCGCGCGTCGGGCCACCGCCTCGCCGATCGCGCCCAGCCCGATGATGCCCACCGTCGAACCCGCGACCCGTCCGAGCGGCGCCTGTCGCCATTCCGCGAGGCTGCGCGCGCGAACCGCCTCCAGGTCCTTGGCATAGTGGTAGATGGCCGAGATCACATAATCGGCGATCTCCTCGGACGCGACGCCGCGTCCGCACGACACGAGCGGCGCGTCGAGCAGCCATTGCGGATAGAAATCGACACCGACCGACCCGCTATAAATCCAGCGGAGCCGTCCGGGCCACGATGCCGGCCGCGCGAGCCCGCGATTTTCGCGCCAGGCAAGCGAAGGCCGGACCAGCAATATATCGGCGTCGTTGGCGGCCTCCCATGGCCTTTCATCCGACAGGTCGATGACGGTGGGCTCGAACGGAAGCGCGCGCAGACCGTCGTTGAAGCCCGGCTCGAACTGGCTGGCGATGACGAGGCTCATGCCCCGATCCCGAAGGCGGCGCGACCGCCCGCGACGAGGATGGTGTCGGTTTGCGGGGAATGGATGCGACTGCACAGCACATCGCGATAATGGCGCTCCAGCGGGTTCTTGCGGCTGAGCCCCGGATTGCCCGTCAGTTCCAGTCCGATCTCGACCGCGCGGATCGCGTTGGCCGTCGCGACGAACTTGATGTTGTTGGACTCCACCGCGCCCGGCGGATCCCCCGCGTCGGCCCGTGCCGCGGCGGTTTCGATTAGCGTGCGATTCACCTGCAGCAATGCTTCGATCTCGCCCACCTTCTCCTGGACGCGCGGCAGCGTCGAGAGGGACGCACCGAGATTGCTCGGCACCCGTTCCTTGAGATAGCTCACCAGCCAGTCCCGCGCCGACCAGGCGACGCCGTCGTAAATGGTGGAAATGGCGAGCGCATTCCACAAGCCCATCGGATCACCGGGCTTAGGCGCCCAATCAGCGGGAGGCCGCACGTCTACGGCGTGGTCGAGCGGTGTCGGCGTGTCCTCGAACACGACCTCGTGGCTGACGGTCGCGCGCATACCGAGATGATCCCAGGCCGGCAGGATATTAATGCCGGGGCTGTCCGAGGCGACCAGGAAATTGCCGACACGCGGCGTCTCCTCGTCAGTCTTCGCCCAGACGGAGAACCAGGTGAGCCCGGTCGATCCGGTCGAATAGATCTTGGATCCGCTCAGAGCCCAGCCGTCAGCGGTGCGTCGGGCGACGGTCTTGGGGAGACCGCCTCGCACAGGCGTGCCGAGTTCGGGCTCGACGCGCAGCCCGCCGATCAGGCCGCCGCCCGCGACAGCCTGTCGAGCGAGCAGTTCGTAGATGTGGGCCGGCCAGCTTTGCACACGGGTCGGCTGGAAATGGTAGCCGTAGGTCATGAACAGGATGAGCGCGGTGGATGGCTCACCGCGTGCAACCGCGCCCAGTACGCGCAGCGACTCAGCAAGGCCCGCACCGCGCCCGCCGAGACGCGGGGACACCGTCAGGCCGACAAGCCCCTCGTCGGCGAGGATTTCGAAGTTGGCCCGGGGGAATTCTGCACTGCGATCAAAGGCCTCAGCGGTCGCCGCCAGCCGGGCGGTGACGCGATCGAGCACGGCCTGCGGAACGGGGCCGCCATTGGCATCGGCTTCGGCTGGCGCGAGAGCGAGCGAGACGGTCATGATTGCACCACCTTTTCCTGAATGATGGCGTTGAAGCGGTCGTCCCATAGTGACCGCACATTGACGGCATGGGGAATGAGCTTCTGCTCGGCGAAGACGTCGGCGACCTGCTGCTGCGATCGGATCGCGTCTTCGGTAACGGGCCGCAGCGAATAGACGTCGCTCGCGCGGCGGAATTCGTCCTGCACATATTCGAGCGGGACGCCGATATCCTTGGCGATCGCCGCCGCCCAGGCATCCTTGTGGGTCGCCGCCCACGCGAACGCTTGTTTCACCAGCCGCAGATAGTCGCCGATCAGTGCGACCTTGGCAGGATCCTTGAGCGCATCGACATGCGCTGCGACGAGATAATTGCCGGACAGGAAGCCGAGCGCCGTCTGGAGGATACGTGCGCCTTCAGTCGCGATCGCCCGCTGGATCGGGAAGCCGTAGATCGCCCATGCATCGAGCGCGCCCGACGAGAAAGCAGCGGCGCCATCCGATACGCCGATCGCGACCGGCGTGATATCGTTCCAGCCGAGCCCGACCGACTTGAGCATCTGGATCAGGAAATAATGGGCAGTAGTGGCGCGAATGAAGCCGACCCTCTTGCCCTTGAGATCGCGCAGGGTTTCGATCTTCGATCCCTTGGGAACAAGGATCACCTGATTATTGACGTCGCCATGGGTGACGGCGATCTGCCTGAAGCTCTGGATCGTCGAGGCGGCGGCGAATACCGGCGGGATCTCGCTCACACCTGCATAGTCGAGCGAGCCTCCATTCAACGCCTCCACGGCCAGATGGCCCGACTGAAAATTGCTGTACTCGACCGTGAAACCCTTGGGGGCGAGGCCCGCCGAGCGGATCATCAGGCCGATATCGCCCTCCCCCTTGCCGGTCGTCGATGCCCGAAGAACTCGTTCCTCATGCCGACCACAACCAAGGAGCATGAGGCCGACGCCCAGACTTGCCGCTC
>Ga0105240_10012235_pt1 | contig 11861 bp, 10 predicted proteins | sample KBSC54metaG_FD_80426 | JGI IMG/M metagenome (GOLD analysis project Ga0105240, IMG submission 80426) | Corn rhizosphere microbial communities from Kellogg Biological Station, Michigan, USA - KBS C5-4 metaG | ecosystem: Host-associated > Plants > Roots > Rhizosphere > Soil | place: Michigan, USA...
CGCGGTCGCCGAGATAATCGCGTGTTTCGCGGCCGGTCGCGGGCGCATACAGCAGCGCGACCGCGGCGCCGCTCACCGCGCCGAGTACGAATGCGAGAAGAATGCTGCCGGCTCCCGCGCCGTCGTCCTTCGCCATCCCACTCCTCCCCACGTCTCAGAAGATACTGACCCTCACGTTGAGATACTTCTTCGGGTCTTTCTTGATCTCGACGAGCAGCGACGAGAGGTCCGTCGCCACCTTGTTCATGTTCTCATATAACCGCTGATCTTTCAGCAACTGCCCCGCCGTTCCCTGTCCTTCGTTCAGCCGCGTGACGAGCTCGTCCAAGCGGGTCGTCACCGCGTTGATCCGATCGTAGAGCGCACGATCGTTCATCAGCCGGCCGACGGTGCCCTCGCCCTTGTTGATCTTGTCGGTCAGCTCCCTGAAGTTCGCCGTCGTGGCCGTGAGCGCATTCGCGAACGCATCGTCTTTGAGCAGTTTGCCGAGGCTGCCTTGTCCGCTGTTGATCTGTCGCGTCAGCTCCTCGATGTTCTTCAACGACGCTTCGAGCGCGTCGGCCGCCTTCGGATCGTTCAAGAGCTTTCCAATCGTGCCACGACCGCGCTTGATGCCGGCAGTGAGATCGTTGGCGGACGCGATGAACTGGTGCAGTTCCGTGTAAAGGCGTTCATCCGTCATCAGCTTGCCGACCGTGCCGCGACCGTTGCGGACGTCATGAATAAGGCCGGTGAGCTCAGCGATGCCGACGCTCGCTTGATCGGTGACGTCGGCGAGCTGCGACGCCGTTTTGCCCGCAGGCACGTAGCCCCATTCGGGGATCGGCGCGCCGCGCGTGGACGGCGTGATGTCCACGGCGCCCTCGCCGAGCAGCGACACCGACCCGAGCTTCGCAACCGATCCGGTCGTGATGCGGTCGCGCATGTCCTTTCGCATGTCGAACACGACGTCGACCTGTTCACCCGCGAACTCGACCGCCTTCACGCTGCCGACCTGCACGCCCGCCACGCGCACGGGCGAGCCGGCGGCGAGCCCGGCCACGTTGCCGAATCGTGTCTTCAAGTTGTAGCGCTGCCAGAAGAAGCCGCGCGATCCGGTCAGGCTGAAGACCAGCAGCGCGCCGATGATGATGGCGGCAATCGTCAGGACGCCGATCTTCAGTTCCGACCACGCAAGCGAACGTGTTCTAGGCATAACTCACTTCCAGCCCCAAGCCCCGCCTCAGTCACGACAGGAATGTTTGTATATACGGGTCCGTCGAGCGCCGCAGCGCATCGGCGTCCCCTTCGAAGCAGATCAGGCCATCACGGAGCATGATGAACTCGGCTTGACGCTCTTTGGCCGGCGTCGCGGGAACGATCTCCACGGTGCCGTCGCGGCCTCGCACCGCCATGTGCGTGGCCACGTAGAACGCGTCGCGGAGCTGATGCGTCACCACGATCGAGCTCACGCCTTCGAGATCTCGCAGCTTGATGATCTCATCGTCGACCGTCGTCGCCGTGATGGGGTCGAGCCCCGTTGTCGCTTCGTCGTACAGCAGGATCCGAGGCTTGAACGCCATCGCGCGCGCGATCGCGACGCGGCGCCGCTGCCCGCCCGACAGCTCCGACGGCATCCGGTTGATGAACTCGCCGAGCCCGATGAAGCCAAGCACCTCTTCGACGCGCCGATCGACGTCGGCAATCGGCATGTTGGTTTCCTCGTACAGCTTGTACCCGACGTTCTCGCGCACCGTCAGCGAGTCGAAGAGCGCGCCTTCCTGAAAGATCATTCCGAGATCGGCGCGCACCGCCATCATCTGCGCCTCGGTGAGCTGGTCGACGCGTTGGCCGTTCACCCACACGACGCCGGCGTCGGCTCGAAGCAGCCCGGTGATGATTTTCAGCGCCGTCGACTTTCCCGAACCGCTCGCGCCGAGGATGATTTTCGTGTGCCCCTTGATCAGCGTGAACGTCAGGTCCCTGAGCACGACCTTGTCGTCGAACGCGAGCTGCACGTGATCGAAAACGATCACCGGCGCGCCGGGCTCGTCCAGTATCTGTGCCGCCGTTTGTGCGGGTGCCGGGAGATTCACGTCAGTAAATCAAGTTGATGAGGATCTGCGTCACGAAGAAGTCGACCGCGATCACCGCGACCGATCCCGCGACGACCGCCACCGTCGTCGCCTTGCCGACGCCCTGCGTGCCGCCGCTCGTCCTGAGGCCGACGTGGCACGCGATCGTCACGATCACGAACCCCAGCACGAAGGGTTTGATCAGCCCCATCCACACGTCCTGCATGTAGAGCGCCTTCGTGATCGAGGACCAGTAGATGCTGCTGGCCACCTGCAGCTGAAACCGGGCCACGATCCAGCCGCCGACGATGCCGACGAAGTCCGAGATGACGGTGAGCACCGGCGCCATCAGGACGCCCGCGACCATCCGCGGCACGACCAGCTTCCGGATCGGATCGGTGCCAAGCGCGCGCAGCGCGTTGATCTGGTCGGTGACCATCATGGAGCCGAGCTCGGCGGCGATGCCCGATCCGATCCGGCCCGTGAGCATCAGCGCCGTGAGCACGGGACCGAGCTCTTTGATCATCGACGCGCTCACCAGCCGGCCGACGACCGGCCGCGCGCCGAACTGATCGAGCGTGAGGCCGCTTTGCGACGCGAGCGCCGCGCCGGTGAAGAAGCCGGTCAGCAGCACGACGGTCAGGGAGCCGGCGCCGATCATGTCGAGCTGCTCGACGATGTCGTGGCGGTAGCGGGGCGGCGTGACCAGCGCGTGGAACGCCGCAGCGACGAGCCGCACGTATTCCTGGACCTCGAGCGCCGCCTTTTTCAGCTTCTCGTTGACGAACGACACCACGCGAGGGTCAGGCCCTCCGCGCCGGACGCGGCAGCCCCAGCTCGGGGTTGCGCGCGCGCTTGATTTCGTCTCGGAGCGAAGCCGCCTTCTCGAAATCGAGGTTCGCGGCCGCGGCGCGCATCTCCTCCTGGAGCGATCCGATGTACGCGTCGATCTCGGCCTGCGTCTTGAACCGATCGAGGCTGTCGCGATCGGCGGCCGGCGTGAGGTAGTCGCGCTCGTACACGCTCGACATCACATCGTCGATCTGCTTGATGATCGACTGCGGCGTGATGCCGTGCTCCTCGTTGTACGCCTGCTGCCGCGCACGCCGCCGGTCGGTCTCCGATATCGCCGCGCGCATCGAGTCGGTCATCTTGTCAGCGTACATGATTACCCGGCCGTTGACGTTGCGCGCTGCCCGGCCGGAGGTCTGAATGAGCGATCCGGCCGACCGCAAGAAGCCTTCCTTGTCGGCATCCAGAATCGCGACGAGCGACACTTCCGGAAGGTCGAGCCCCTCGCGCAGCAGGTTGATCCCCACGAGGACGTCGAACTCGCCGCGGCGCAGATCCCGCAGGATCTGCACGCGTTCCAGCGTTTCGATGTCCGAGTGCAGATAGCGGACCTTGACGCCCAGCTCCTGGTAGTACTGCGTGAGATCCTCGGCCATCCGCTTCGTCAGCGTCGTCACCAGCACGCGTTCGCCGCGCCCCGCACGCACGCGGATCTCCTGCAGCAGATCGTCGACCTGGCCTTTGACGGGCCGGATGTCGATCGGCGGATCCGTCAGCCCCGTCGGCCGGATGATCTGCTCGACGACCACGCCCTGCGATTTAGACAGCTCGTACGGGCCCGGCGTTGCGGAGACGAAAATCACCTGCCCGACCCGCTCCTCCCACTCCTCGAAGTTCAGCGGCCGGTTGTCGAGCGCGGATGGCAGCCGGAAGCCGTACGCGACGAGCACTTCCTTGCGGGATCGGTCCCCGTGGTACATCCCGCGGATCTGCGGCACCGTCTGATGGCTCTCGTCGACGACGATCAACGCGTCCTTGGGCAGGTAATCGAGCAGCGTCGGCGGGGGATCGCCGGGCGCGCGGCCTGTGAGGTGACGCGCGTAATTCTCGATGCCGTGGCAATAGCCGATCTCGCGGATCATCTCGAGGTCGAACATGGTGCGCTGGTGCAGCCGCTGGGCCTCGAGCAGGCGCCCTTCCGCCTCGAGGATGCCGCGCCGCCAGACGAGTTCCTCTTTGATCGTTTCGACGGCTTTCTTCGTCCGATCGCGCGGCGCGACGAAGTGCGATTTCGGGTAGACGGCGATCTTGTCGTGCTTCCGGATTGATTTGCCCGTGAGCGGATCGAACGAGGTGAGCTCGTCCACCTCGTCGCCGAACAGCTCGATCCGCAGTCCCTGCTCTTCGTACGACGGGATCACCTCGATGATGTCGCCGCGCACGCGGAACGTCCCGCGGCCGAAGTCGTGGTCGTTCCGTTCATATTGGATCTCGACCAGCTTCCTGAGCACCTGTTCGCGGCCGATCCGCTGCCCGCGCTCGAGCGGGAGCAGCATCCCGTAATACGCTTCGGGCGAGCCGAGGCCGTAGATGCACGACACGCTGGCGACGATGATGACGTCGCGGCGCTCGAAGAGCGAGCGCGTGGCCGACAGGCGCATGCGGTCGATCTCGTCGTTGATCGTCGCTTCCTTCTCGATGTAGGAGTCGGTGGCGGGAACGTACGCCTCGGGCTGGTAGTAGTCGTAGTAGCTGACGAAGTACTCGACGGCGTTGTCGGGGAAGAAGCGGCGGAACTCCTGAAACAGCTGCGCGGCGAGGGTCTTGTTGTGCACCATCACCAGCGCCGGCCGGTTCACGCGGGCGATCGTCTGCGCCATCGTGAACGTCTTGCCCGAGCCGGTGACGCCGAGCAGCACCTGGTGCGAATCGCCTCGCTCGAGGCCGTCGACGAGCTCACCGATGGCGCGCTCCTGATCGCCGGCGAGCGTGAAGTCCGACACCAGGTTGAAGCGGTCGTAAACCGAGGGCATGTGAACCCTCAATCGTACCAGAGTCTGGCCCGGGATGTGACCGCCGCGCCGCCGATGCGGGGTCCGGCGTCAGCCGGCCTTCTGTACGCGGCGAAATATCCTTTGCGTGCGCGCACGCGATAGTCGCGCCCATCCTTGCGCGCGACCTTGATGTCGACCTTCCGCCAGCTGCCGTCCTTCTTCTCGTTCGTCGAGAGATACCCGATCGTGTACTGCGCACGGATCTGGGCGAGGACCTTCTCGTAGATCTCGTCCAGCTGTTCGACCGAGACCGGAAAAAAGGCCTGGCCGCCCGTCGTCTCGGCGATCTGCTGCAGCACGGTGCGCGCCTCGAGCGCGCCCGAGCTCGACTGGTGCTCCAGTTCGCCGATCGCGTAGACAGTCACATCGGAGGCCTTGAGCAGATCGAGGAGCTCGTGAAACGAGGTCGAGCTGCGCGTGTCGCCGCCGTCGGTATACAGCAGCATGATCTTGCGGCCGTCCTGCCCGGCGGCGCCGTCCAGGTACACGCCGATCGCGTCGTACAGCGCCGTCCAGCCGGTCGCCTTGCGCTGGCGGATGCGTTCGATGAGCCGCGCGAAGTCGTTCTGGCCGTACCGCGCGAGACGCACTTCCGTGTCGAAGTCGACGACGGTCACGTCGACCGCATCGAGGAGCGTGTTCAGAAATTTCACCGCGGCCGTCTTGGTGAACTTCATGTCCTCGCCCATGCTCTCGCTCGTGTCGAGCATGAGGCCGAGATGCATCGGCGGCGCGGCGTCGGCGGTGCCTGCCTGGTCGCCCGGCACGAACTCGCGGATCGTCTGCTTCCGGCCGTCCTCGAGGATCTCGAAATCGTCGCGCGACAGGTCGGCGACGAGGTTCCCCTTCTTGTCGGAGACGGTGACGCCCATGGTGACCAGGTCCACCCCGGATCGAAACACCGGCGCCTGCTGCGCGTGCGGTATCAGCGTCGCGGCGGATACGACGGAGGAAACGATCAGAAGCCGCGGCACCATGCCTGCCTCTCACTCTACACGGGTCCACCAGCTGGGCCGGGCGTATAATCGACGGTTGGAACCCTGAATGCGGTGTCTCGCGGTCTGTCAGGACCAACTGGTCATCAGGATGCTGGACGAAATCCTGTTGCCCGGCTTCGAAGTCGAATTCATCGTCGAGAACAAGCCGGTCGCCCGACGTCTGCACGACGCCGGCGTGACGGCCGTGCTCGGGGACCCGCGGCTGATCGACACGTGGGTGAAGGCGGACCTCACGCCGAGCACCTGCGTCATCATCGAGGACAACGGCCGCCGAAGCCCCCGCCGGATTCTCGAAGCCGTTCGAGACGCGGGCGGCACGCTCGTCTACGTGCTCGGGATCGGCGGCGGCACCACCGCCCGCCGCGCCGAGGAATTTCACAGCGAGTTTCCCGACGTCTCCTACCTCGCGATGTCGGAGCTCTTCGGCGGGCCGCTGCTCACCGAGTTCAGCCGCTCGCTGACACGCGCGCGCGTGCAGCAGTATCAGCGCTATTTCACCGACGCCGACCGGGTCCTGATCATGCTCCACAACGATCCGGATCCCGACGCGATGGCCAGCGGCCTGGCGCTCAGGAACGTCCTGCGCCGCACGAAGACGACGGCGATCATCGGCGCGATGCAGGGGGTGACACGCCCCGAGAACCTGCGGATGCTGAACCTGCTCGACATCCACGTCGAAGCGGTCACACCGCAGACCCTGAAGGAATTCGATCGCGTGGCGATGGTCGACGTGCAGCCGCACTACTTCGGCGGCTTGATCGATCGCGTCGATCTCGTGATCGATCACCATCCGGAGCAGCCGGGCTACACCGCGGTGTTCAAGGACATCCGCGCCGATTACGGGTCGACTTCGACGATTCTCACCGAGCATCTTCGCGCCGTGGACGTCAGCATCTCGGAGCGCACCGCGACCGCGATGCTGTACGCGATCAAGTCCGACACGCTCTTCTTCAACCGGCAGACGAATCGAGTCGACCTCGAGGCGTTTTCCTATCTGTATCCCCTCGCGGACGCCGCGCTGATTCGCAAAATGGAAGGGGCGGAAATCACGCTCGAGCGGCTCGATTACGTGATGAAAGCGTATCAGGGGGGCGCGCTCGCCGAACAGGTGTTCTGCGCGTTTCTCGGCGCCTCGCCGCGGGAGGATTTCATTCCGTACGTCGCCGATTTCTTCCTGCAGCTCGAGGACGTGAAGTGGACGATCGTCGCCGGCATCGTGAACGACGCGCTGGTGATCTCGGTGCGGAATCTCGGCTACTCGAAGAACGCCGGCGAGTTCGTCCGCCGCTACTTCGCTGAGATCGGCAGCGCGGGCGGCCACCGCGCGATGGCCAAGGCGATCGTGCCGATGCGGGCGTTCCGCGAGAAATTCGGGGACCTCGAAGCCGACGGCATCGCGGCACGGCTGCGGGAGCTCGCGTCGCAGTTCCTGCACGACCCGACGGTCGTCGGCGACAAGAAGCGGGAGCCGGCCGGCGCCGCGAAGAGCTGACGCTCGGCTAAAGCCGAGCGACCCCCGCGTAGCGCGAGGCTTCAGCCGAGCGACCCCGCGTAGCGCGAGGCTTCAGCCGAGCGAATCACTCAGCCGAGCGCCTGGTCGAGATCCGCGATCAGATCCGCGACGTCTTCGAGACCGACCGACAAGCGCAGCATCCCGCGCGTCACACCAGCCTCTTTGAGTTGATCGTCGGTATGACCGTACTGCGACGTGAGCACCGGCATGCTGATGAGGCTCTCGACACCGCCGAGGCTCGCGGCCCGCTTGATCACCTTCAACCGATCGTAAAGGCGCTCGGCGCGATCGTACTGACCCGCGAGATCGAAGGTGACCATGCCGCCGAACCCGAGCATCTGGCGCTTCGCGATCTCGTGATCGGGATGCGACGGCAGCCCGGGATAATACACCTCGCTCACCCGCCGATCCTGCACGAGAAACTCCGCGACCGCGGCTGCGTTCCGGTTGTGCTGCGCCACCCGCAGCGGCAGCGTTTTCAGTCCGCGGCCGAGCGCATAGGCCGGATGCGGATCCATCACGGTTCCGACGAGCCGCCGCGCCTTCGCAATCGGCTCGGTCAACGCGGCCGCCCCCGTGACAACCCCGCCGGTCACATCGCTGTGGCCATTCAGATATTTCGTCGCGCTCTGCATCGCGAGGTCGATGCCCATCGCGAGCGGCTGCTGATTGATCGGCGAGGCGAACGTGTTGTCGATCGCCGAGATCACGCCGCGTGAGCGGCACGCCGCGGCGATGGTCTTGATGTCCACGCAGCGCAGCGTTGGATTGATCGGCGACTCGAACCAGAGCAGCTTCGTTTTCGGCCCCAGAACCGCGTCGGGCCGCGCGAGCTCGGCAAGCGACACGAACCGCACGATCACGCCGAAATTGCTCAGGAGGTCATGGAGCAGGTGCAACGTGCCGCCGTAGATCGCGGCGCTGCAGATCACTTCGTCGCCCGCCTTCACGTGCGCCATCAGAATCGTCGTCGTCGCGCCTTGCCCTGATGAAAACAGGAGCGCGCTCTCGGCGCGATCGAGCGCAGCGAGCTTTTTCTCGACGCTGACGAGCGTCGGATTCGTGTAGCGCGAATACAGGTATTTCCGAGAACGGCCCTCGTTGAAATCGAGGACTTCCTGGGCCGTGTCGAACACGAACGTCGTCGTCTCGTAAATCGGCGTCGTGAGCGGAACGGCGACCCCCAGATCCGCTTCGCCCGCGTGAATCAGTTCGGTGGCTGGGCCTTTCATAACGCTCCCTGTGAAACTTGTCCGACCCGCTCTCCGCTCGCCGCGACCACAGGTTCGACGAACTGGCGATACGCGTCTTCGTAGCCCCGGCTCATCAGCTCCGGTAGCGGCTGCCGTCGGTCGGATCGATCGTCGTAGCCGCCGCCAAAATCGAAGGGGCCGAGTGGGTTGTGAACGGGGCGTATCGTGAACACGCGCGGCACCCGCGCGGTCACGGCGCGGACCGCGTCGTGCACGATGCACGCCTCCGCCGATTGCAGGTACTCGCCAAGATGACCGCGCGGATCGAGCCGAGGTGCCGCGAGCGCGTGCGGCCCCGGCAGCTCCGGCGCCGCCGAAACGATCACGATCTGCTCGACGGCAAGGTCGGTCAACTCCTCGAGCAGCCGCGTGAGGCTGGCCGGCCGGTCGCAAAGGCGATGCGTTTCACCGCGCCAGTAGCCGTCCGGGGCGAAGTGGACCACGTGCGCGTCGGTCGCGACCGGCACCGTCAGAGCCGCGGCGACGGCGTCGGCAAGGTACTCGCGCGCCACGCCCGAGAGGTCGAATATCTCCGCGCGTCGCTCCTCCGCCGCGGCGGTCGTCGACCGTCGATAGAGATCGCGTCGGCGCGATTCAGCCACCAGCGCGAAGAGGAGATCGCGATGCGCGTCGAGGTCGTGGACCGCGATCAACAGCTCGCGAAAACCGGGTTGACCGAGATTGTCGCCGAGCATCTCCGTATACCGTCGCCCGAGCTCCGCCGGCGAGGGCTGTTTCAGCTGCGTCGCGCCCCGCACAAGGTCCCACATCACACGCCAGCAGTGCAGCGCGGCGTTGTCCGCCTCGAGCGGCGGCCGGAGCATCTTCCACCAGAACGCTCCACGCACGCGTCGGCCGCTCTCACTCCTCATCGTCGAAACCGCCGCCAGGAACGCGACGACGCCGAGCACCAGAAGAACGAGGCGAGGAAGCCACGTCGGAAGCCCTTCGGACGCGAACGCCGATTGCGCGAAGCCGACGTACGCGCCGACCAGGCCGCCCGCGCGTGTGACGCCGACCATCTTGAGCACGAAATCGATTGGAAACACGATCAGCCCGGCGGCGACGGCGGCGATCGGCAGGACGACGATCGCGAGGGACGCGGCGAGCGCCCACGCTGCCAGCTGCGGAATGCGCCGCCACGCGTACAGCGAACGGACCGCCGGCGCATGCCAGAAGCCCTTGTCGTCCCACACGCGGGAGCCGCCGTCGATCGCCGTGAAGAGCGCGCCAATCACGCCGATGCCGCGCGCGGCGACGATGTCGATCTTCACACCCGCTTCGTGCAGCGCGCGGAGCGCACCGGCGTGGTACGCGCCGGCCGTGCCGGTGCCCGTCAGGACGAGCGCGGTGCGAAGCTGCGGGGAGTACGGTTCAGCGAGCGTTGAGGCGAGCTCGATCCGGCCGGTCATTCCGCTTCGTCATGAATCGTGACGAGCTTCGTGATCTCGAATTCGCGCGTGCCGCCCGGGGTGACCACCTTCACGCTGTCGCCCGGCTCTTTGTTGAGAAACGCGCGGCCGATCGGCGACGTCGTCGAGATGAGCCCTTTGGCGGCATCGGCGTCCTCCGGCATCACCAGCTGGAACACGAGCTTCTCGCCCGTTTTTTCCACGACGTGCAGCGTCGATCCGAAGCCGGCCCGGTCGGAGGGAATGCGGTCGATGTTGATCAGCGCGATTTCCGACACGCGCTTCTGAAGCATGCTGATGCGCGACTCGACGAGCCGCTGGCGCTCTTTGGCCGCCTGATACTCGGCGTTCTCGCGCAGATCGCCGAGCTCCCGGGCGCGTTTGATTTCCTTCGGCAGCTCGAGCTTCAACTCGTGATTGAGCGCCTGAATCTCGTCCTCGAACTTGCGAATCAACTTGTCTTTCATCGAGACGGCCATGGGTCGGAACATCGTACCACAGTGCTATCCTTCCGGAGCCGCGCACGACAGCGTCATCACCCCGCATGCCGACCATCACCAGCCGACAGAACCCGATCGTCGCCCGCTATCGCGCCGCCGCGCGCGGCGAGCAGCCGGATCGGATTCTGATCGACGGCGCGCACCTCATCGCCGAGGCGCTCGCGGCCGGCGTCACGCTCGCGGAAACGGCGGTGACGATCGCGGCCGCCGAGCGTCCGGAGCTCGTGCATCTGCTCTCCGGCCTGGAGCGCGCCGATGTGGAGGTCGTCACGGTGTCGCCGGCCGTGATGGATGCGCTGAGCCCCGTGCGCACATCCTCGGGAATCGTCGCACTGGCGAAACGGCCGCTTGCCGACGAGGCGTCGATCTACTCGCCGCCGTCGCCGCTCGTCGTCGTCGCGATCGACATTCAGGATCCTGGAAATCTGGGAGCGATCGGTCGAGTGGCCGAAGCGGCGGGCGCCACCGGCTTGATCGCCGCCGGCGCATGCGCCGATCCGTTTGGTTGGAAGGCGCTCCGCGGCTCGATGGGAAGCGCGTTCCGCTTGCCGATCGCGACCGCCGCAAGCGCCGACGACGCCGTCGCTGCGGCCCGTGCCCGCGGCTGCCGTATTGTCGCCACCGTGCCGCGGCTCGGCCGATCGCTCTTCGAGGTGAAGTTGACCGGCGCACTGGCCATGCTCGTGGGCAGCGAAGGCGCCGGCGTTTCGCAGGGGCTCATCGAGAGCGCAGACGAGCGGATCACGATTCCGATGCACGCGCCGGTTGAATCGCTCAACACCTCAATCGCGGCGGCGCTGGTGCTCTACGAGGCCAACCGGCAGCGCGCGGCGCCTGACGCCCGGTAACGCCCCGTTCGTGACAAAGTACACGTATGGACTCGCTGTTCGACGACGACCAGCCGAAGGCGAACAGTAAGGCGGCGCCGGCGCCGCTGGCCGAGCGTATGCGGCCGGCCACGTTCGACGAACTCGTCGGCCAGCAGGATCTTCTCGCGCCCGGCAAGCCGCTCCGCGAAGCGATCGAGCGCGATCTCCTCCAGTCGATCATCCTCTGGGGCCCCCCGGGAACCGGCAAGACGACGCTCGCGCGGATCATCGCCGAGACGACGAAGGCGCGCTTCGTCTCCTTCAGCGCCGTGCTCGCCGGCATCAAGGAGATCCGCGAGGTGATGGTGGAAGCAGAGCGCATTCGGCGGACGACGGGTCGCCGCACGATCGTGTTCATCGACGAAATCCACCGCTTCAACAAGGCCCAGCAGGACGCCTTCCTGCCGTACGTCGAA
>Ga0105240_10012236_pt1 | contig 11860 bp, 16 predicted proteins | sample KBSC54metaG_FD_80426 | JGI IMG/M metagenome (GOLD analysis project Ga0105240, IMG submission 80426) | Corn rhizosphere microbial communities from Kellogg Biological Station, Michigan, USA - KBS C5-4 metaG | ecosystem: Host-associated > Plants > Roots > Rhizosphere > Soil | place: Michigan, USA...
CTTCGACCCCGAGATGCTCGACGACGATCTTCTTCACCCGTTCAGCAGTATCGCTCATTGGGGGCTTTCCTTCCCTTTTTGCGTTTGCTGCTGCCTAGCGGCGTGATTGGATGCTCGCAAGTGCGGCTGAACGTCATTGCGAGCCGCGACAGCGGCGCGGCAATCCAGTGGCTCCTGGATTGCTTCGTCGCACGTTGTGCTCCTCGCAATGACGGATGAGCGGGCTCTTACACCTGGCGAGATCGAACTCGTGCGCTCGGTCTTCGGCGATGCCATCGATTACGAACGCGTTCGGCTGGTCCGCCGCAAATGGTGGCCATTCCAGCCGAAGAATGCGGTGATGGCGCCGTGCGGCAACGTGCATTTCCACCCGCATGGCAAACTCTGGTCACAGGATTTCAGCCGCGAGCCGCTGTGGCTGCAGGGCTTCTTCATCCACGAAATGACCCACGTCTGGCAGGCGCAGCGCTACGGCCGATTCTACCTGCCGCTGATGCGCCAGCCCTTCAGCCGCTACCGCTACGAGATTGTGCCCGGCCGCCCGTTCACCCGCTATGGGCTCGAGCAGCAGGCGGAGATCGTCCGCCACACCTTCCTGCTTAGACGTGGCTACCGCCTCGAAGGCGCGCCGCCGTTGGAGCAACTGGAGAAGCTGCTACCGTTTACTCCGGCTTCTTAGCCACCGCGACCAAGGCCGGCCGAAGCAGCCGGTCCTTGAGCATGTATCCGGGCTGCATCTCCTCGACGATCGTTCCGGGCTCGGCGTCGTCCGACGGAACCTCCATCATCGCCTGGTGCTTGTTGGGATCGAGCTTCTGACCCTTCGCCTCGATCCGCGTGACTCCGTTGCGGTTGAACACCGCGGCGAGCTCGCGCGCGGTCGATTCGATCCCGGCGAGGAAATTGCCGGCCACCTTGTCGGCTCGAAGCTCATCGGTCACCGCTGCCAGCGCGCGGTCGAGGTGGTCCTTGATCGCCAGCATATCGCGGGCGAACGTGGACGAGGCATAGGCCGCCGCCTGGCTCTTCTCCTGTTCCAGCCGCCGGCGGACATTCTGCATTTCGGCGGCCGCATAGAGTGCCTTGCTGTTGGCCTCTTCCAGCGCTTTTTGCAGGTCGGCGACAAGGTCGTGCTCGGCGACTTCGGGCGAATCCTCGGCCGTTTCCTTGCGGATTTCCTCCGCGTCTTCGTGAAGGTCGTGCTCTTTGGTGCTGTCCATCATCCCATCAATCTCGTGAGCGCTTTTGCAGTGAAATCCACCATGGGTACCACGCGCGCATAGTTCAACCTCGTCGGCCCGATAACCCCGACAACGCCGATCACCTCGCCGCGGCTCCCGCGATAGGGCGCAGCGATCACGGAGGAGCCCGAGAGAGCGAACATCCGGTTCTCGCTGCCGATGAAGATCCGGCACCCCGGCGCATCGCGCGCACCTTCGAGAAGGCGGGCGATCTCCTGCCGGTTTTCCAGCTCGTCGAGCAACTTGCGGACCCGGTCGAGATCGGCGGCGGCCTCTTCGTCGATCAGGTTCGCCTGTCCGCGGACGATCAGCACCGGCCGCCGTTCATTGTCGACGCTCCAGGCGGCGAGACCCGACGCGATCAGCTCGGCTGCGGCCAGGTCGAGCGCCTCGCGCCGCTCGCGGATTTCCTGACGCAGGCGGACTTCGGCTTCGGCCAGCGTGAGGCCCGAGAGGCGCGCGTTGATGAAATTGGTGACTTCGGTCAGCGCATCCGCATCGGCGCCCGGCTCCAGAGCCACCACGCGATTCTCGACCGTTCCGTCGGCGCCGACCAGCACCGCCAGCGCCCGTTCCGGCGACAGCGGCACCAGATTGAGCTGGCGAAGCCGGAGCTCCTGTTTCGGGGCGAGAATCACGCCTGCCGCCGACGAAAGCCCGGACAGCGCCGCCGAAACCGCGGCGAGCGCATCCTCGATCGGCTGGTCGCGGCCGATCTGCCGCTCGATCTCCGCCCGCTCGCGCGGATCGGGAGCGGAGGCCTGCATGATCCCGTCGACGAACAGCCGGAGTCCGATCTCGGTTGGAATCCGCCCGGCGGACGTGTGCGGATGGGTGAGCAGCCCGCGCTCTTCCAGCTCCTGCATCACGCCACGGATCGAAGCCGGCGACAGACTGACGCTCCCGGTCAGGGTTTTCGACCCGACCGGCGCGCCACGCTCGAGATAGGCCTCGACCACAAGGCCGAAGATCTCGCGCATCCGGTCGCTGAGTTCGCTGATCGGTTGAGGTGCCATTCTCTCCGTCATTGCGAGGAACGTAGTGACGAAGCAATCCAGAAGAAGGGCTGGATTGCCGCGCCGGCCTTGCCGGCTCGCAATGACGGTGGCGAAGTGGGTTTCAGCGGTCTAGGGACGACCGCGAACCAGTATCAGGATCATGAGGAGACCCCATGCGCCCTTCCGGCCGCGCACCCGATCAGATGCGCGTCATCGGCTTCGAGCCCAATTTCACCCGCCATGCCGAAGGGTCGTGCCTCGTCAGCTTCGGCGATACGCGCGTGCTATGCACCGCCTCGGTCGAGGAGAAAGTGCCGCCTTTCCTTCGCGGCAAGGGTCAGGGCTGGGTGACGGCCGAATACGGAATGCTCCCACGCGCAACCCACACCCGCGGCAACCGCGAAGCGGCGAAGGGCAAGCAGTCGGGCCGGACCCAGGAAATCCAGCGGCTGATCGGACGCTCGCTCCGCGCGGTCGTTGATCTTCCCAAGCTCGGCGAACGCCAGATCACCGTCGATTGCGATGTGATCCAGGCGGACGGCGGCACGCGCACCGCAGCGATCTCCGGCGGCTGGGTCGCGCTTCGGATCGCCATCGACAAGTTGCTCGCGGACAAGAGCCTGAAGGACGATCCGATCCACACGCAGGTCGCGGCGGTGAGTTGCGGCATATTCAGCGGCACTCCGGTGCTCGACCTCGATTATGACGAGGACAGCAAGGCCGGGTGCGACGGCAATTTCGTCCTCACCGCGGATGGCGCTTTGGTCGAAACGCAGCTTACCGCGGAGGGCGAATGTTTCGATGAGGAGAGCCTGTTGCGCCTCCTGCGCCTTGCACGCATCGGCTGCGGCGAGATTTTCGAGGCGCAGCGCAAGGCGGCGGGCCGGTGAGGGACATCGGCGGCAAGCTGGTCATCGCCACGCACAATCCGGGCAAGCTGCGCGAGATTGCCGCGCTGATCGAGCCGCTCGGCATCGAATGCGTCAGTGCAGGCGAGCTTGGCCTTCCGGAGCCGGAAGAGATCGGGGTCACCTTCGCCGATAACGCCGATCTCAAGGCCCGCGAGGCGGCGGATCTCTCCGGCCTCCCCGCGCTGTCGGACGACAGCGGTCTGTGCGTCGATGCGCTGCACGGGAAACCGGGGATTTTCTCCGCTCGCTGGGCTGAGGATTCGGAAGGTAATCGCGACTGGATGCGCGCGATGGAGCGAGTGTGGCGGGAAGTTCAGGCGGAAGAGCCCGACGAACCGGCACCCGCCGCGCATTTCGTGTGTGCTCTCGCGATTGCGTGGCCGAATGACGGCCAGACCGAGAATTTCGAAGGCCGTGTCGATGGCACGCTCACCTGGCCACCGCGCGGGGACAAGGGATTCGGCTACGATCCGATGTTCGTGCCTGCGGGCTACGACGTCACCTTCGGCGAGATGGACCCGGACAAGAAGCATTCGATCAGTCACCGCGCGGACGCATTCCGGAGATTTGTGAGCGCGTTGCGCTCGTCATCCTGAACTCGTTTCAGGATACATGGTGGAAGCGGCAGAGCGACGGAAAAATGGATGCTGAAACAAGTTCAGCATGACGGCATTGCCCTCTACATTCACTGGCCGTTTTGCGTTTCCAAATGCCCCTATTGCGATTTCAACAGCCACGTTCGGTCGCAAATCGATCAGCAGGAATGGCAGGAGGCGCTGCTTGCCGACCTTGCACACGAGGCGCGGCTTCTGCCGGGGCGGAGGCTGACCTCGATCTTCTTTGGCGGCGGGACTCCGTCGCTGATGGAACCGATGACTGCGGCGGCGCTGATCGAAGCTGCCCGCACGCACTGGAATGCCGCCGACGATATCGAGATCACGCTCGAAGCCAATCCCAATTCGGTCGAGGCGGCTCGGTTCGCGGATCTCGCCTCAACAGGGGTGAATCGCCTTTCGCTCGGATTGCAGAGTTTCGACGATTCGGCACTGCGATTTCTCGGCCGCGCCCATTCCGCGGCCGAAGGGTTGGCGGCAATAGAGATCGCGCAGAAGCATTTTGGGCGCGTCAGCTTCGACCTCATCTATGCGCTGCCGGGAGACAGCGAGGCGAGCTGGTCGGCGACTCTCGACCGAGCGTTGTCGCTGGGGACAACTCACCTCTCGCTCTACCAGCTCACAATCGAGCCCGGCACGCGCTTTGCCAGCATGGTTTCAAAGCATGAGTTCGAGCCGCTCGCCGCAGACACCGCCGCAGAGCTTTTCGAGCTGACTCAGGAGAAGACCGCCGCAGCAGGCCTTCCCGCCTACGAGATCAGCAACCACGCCGCGCCAAGCCATGGGAGCCGGCACAACCTCACCTATTGGCGCTACGGCGACTATGCAGGGATCGGCCCCGGCGCTCACGGCCGCCGCCACGGCAGCCGGACGGTGCGGCACAGGAAACCGGAGAATTTCCTGTCGGCGCTACGGCGTAACGGCCATGGAATCGCGGAAGAAGCACCGCTCACCGCCCGCGAGGCAGCCGACGAGGCGCTGGTGATGGGCCTTCGCTTAGCGGAAGGAATCGACGTCGCTGCGCTGGAGCAGCGTTTCGGAGTTCCGCTGATCGACCGATCGGCAGTCGATCGGCTGGTTTGCTCGGGCCATCTTTCAACCGACGGATATCGGCTCAGCACCACCCCGCCTGGTCGGCTGGTGCTTGACAGGATCCTTGCGGAAATTGCCGCGTGATTACTTGGGCTGGGCAGCCGGTGTCGGCGGCGGCGTCACTTTCGGCGGGGTGCCGTCCGCGGCTGCCGCATCGTTCGCGTTCCGTTGCACATCCGCCTTGTAGTGATCGAGCCACTCGGAAAAATAATCGTCGAGCTGCGAATCCGCATCGGAAACAGAATCCTTGTGCGACATTCCGTGCTGGACATCGGCATTGATCAGCGCTGCCTTGAAGGGCGCTTCAGAATTCGCACAGGCGGTGCGCGCGAAGGCCACATACCCATCAGGGGCGATCTTCTGAGTCTTCGCCTGCTGAACAGCCGCTTTGAGGCAATCGGCGAAAGTATTGCGAAGCTCGGTCTCCGCACCGGCTCCGCCCAGCATAGCGGCGACAAGAATGGTAATCATCAGGCGACTCCCCAACCGATGATGAGTAGGGAGAGTGACTCTTTTCCAGCTGGGTTTCAAGCGCTTAGGTATTCATACTTAGAGGGAGCCTCGCGCTCGCTTGCGGATGGCGCGGCGAAGGTGCCATGTCGGCGGTATGGATAAGCCGCTGGCGCCCGGTCTGTATGTGGTTGCGACTCCAATCGGAAATCTCGGCGACCTCTCCCCGCGCGCCGTCGAAACTCTGGCCAATGCGTCAGTTGTGTTAGCGGAGGACACCCGTGTGACGGGAAAGCTGCTCGCCCACGCCGGGGTGGAAGTGCCGATGCGTCGCTATGACGACCATTCCACCGATCGCGACCGGGCAGAAATTGTGGAGCGGCTGGGCGGCGAGGCGGTGGCACTGGTCAGTGATGCCGGGACGCCGCTTATTTCGGACCCCGGCTACAAGCTGGTGCGGGCCGCGCGTCTCGCCGGCCGCGCGGTGCATACCGTTCCGGGCCCGTGTGCCGCGATCGCGGCGCTGACGCTGGCCGGACTCCCCACGGATCGGTTCCTCTTTGCCGGATTTCTGCCATCCAAGGCCAAGGCTCGGGCCGATGCGATTGCCGAGCTTGCGGCTGTCCGTGCGACGTTGATCTTCTACGAAAGCGGTCCACGGCTGGCGGACTCGCTGTCGGCACTTGCAGAGGGACTCAGAGAACGAGAGGCGGCGGTCGCTCGCGAGATTACCAAGCTTCACGAGGAATGCGTGACCGGCTCGCTCAGGGAGCTGGCGGCCCGCTACGCGGATGCTCCGCCGAAGGGCGAGATCGTGATCGTCGTCGGTCCTCCGCCGGAGCAGCCGGAGGCAAGCGAGGCGGATCTCGATTCAGCGCTTCGTGAGGCGCTCGGCCGCCTCTCCCCTTCGCGCGCCGCCGCCGAAGTCGCGCAGCGGCTCGGCGTTCCGAAAAAGCGGGCCTACGCACGGGCGCTCGAACTCGCCTCCAGATGAAGCGGCAGGAAGCAGAGAAACGCGGCCGCGGCGCCGAGACCCTGGCCTGCTGGTATTTGCGGCTGAAGGGCTGGCGGATTCTCGCCCGCCGGGCGAGGGTTACGGGCGGCGAAGTGGATATCGTGGCGCGGAGAGGACGGACTCTCGCGTTTGTCGAAGTAAAGGCTCGAGCGACCGAGGACGCAGCCGCCTGGTCGCTGGACCGCTACCGCTTGCGCCGGGTCGCGGTCGCCGCCGAGCGGCTTGCACCGCGCTACATGCGCGATGGCGACGACATCCGGATCGATGCTCTATTCGTCGTCCCCGGGCGGCTCCCGCGTCACCTGCCGAATGTCTGGCAAGGGTGACAAAGCCGTTATCCCAAATTAGGCGCGGCCTATGACCCTGCGCGTAGCCGTTCAGATGGACCCGCTGGAGCGGATCAACGTCGCCGGTGATTCGACTTTCGCGATCATGCTGAAAGCGCAGGAGCTGGGGCACGAGCTCTACTATTATGCGCCGGAAGACCTAAGCTGGGCCGAGAACCGGCTGTGGACCATGGGCTATCCGGTTACCGTCCAGCGTGTCGCCGGGGATCACTACAATTTCGGCGACCCACGAATTCTCGACTTGGGCCGCGATGTCGATGTGGTGCTTATGCGGCAGGATCCGCCCTTCGACCTCGGCTACATCACCGCCACCCACCTGCTGGAGCGGATCACGGACGAGACTCTGGTCGTCAACGATCCGGCCAGCGTCCGCAATTCGCCGGAAAAGGTGTGGGTGCTCGATTTCGCCGAATTCATGCCGCCGACGGCGATCACCCGCTCGCTCGGCCTCGCGCGCAAGTTTTTGGCCGACCACGGCGACATCGTACTCAAGCCGCTGCACGGATTTGCCGGCGGATCGGTGTTCCGGATCGGCCCAGACGGCCGCAATCTCGCCTCGCTGATGGAGCTGTTCAACCGCACCTATCGCGAACCGCACATCCTCCAGAAGTTCATTCCAGAGATCGCTCAAGGCGACAAGCGGATCGTCCTCATTGACGGTGAAGTGGCGGGCGCGGTCAACCGCGTGCCCGGTGAAGGCGAAATTCGATCCAATTTGGCAGTAGGCGGGAAAGCCGCGAAGACGGAGCTTACCGACGGCGAGAAGCAGATTTGCGCCGCCCTCGGGCCCGAGCTGAAGAAGGGAGGTCTCCTGTTCGTCGGGATCGACGTCATCGGAGGGAAATGGCTGACAGAAATCAACGTCACCTCCCCCACCGGGATCGTAGCGATCGATAATTTCAACGGCAGCGATACGCCGGGGCTGATCTGGGCTGCGATCGAGCGCAAGCTGGCGGACCGGCGCTGAGATAGCTCCAGTTCGGTTGCAAGTTACTGAGTTGCTTTACCGGCTGGAGCGCAATCGTTCCTTGCCGCGGCGGGAGAACCCGCCCACCCCACTGGCGGGCGATCACGTCCCCACGTCATCTTCGCCGCCGCGGCTACTTCCTATCAGGCTCTCGGATGCGCGTGGCGGTAGACGTCAAGCAAATGTGCCGCGTCGACCTTCGTGTATATCTGGGTAGAGGACAGGCTGGCGTGGCCAAGCAATTCCTGAAGCGAGCGCAAGTCGGCTCCGCGCGCAAGCAGGTGGGTAGCAAAGCTGTGGCGAAGCGCATGCGGCGTTAGCGTGTCGGGTAGCCCAAGACGTTTTCGCGCACCGCGCACTGAGCGCCGAACAAGATCGGCGCTGAGTGGTCCTCCGCGCGCGCCGAGAAATAGCGGGGTGCCGCCTGTCACCGGATAGGGACACTCTTTGAGATAGTTCGCGATGGCTTCCTTCACGGCTGGCACAATCGGCACCATCCGAGTCTTGGATCTCTTGCCGGTCACTCGAATCACTCGTCCGATCGGCAGGTCGCGAGCAGTGAGCGACAGCGCCTCCGACACGCGGAGCCCTGACCCGTAGAGCAGGAGCAGGATCGCAAGGTCACGAGCGCCGATCCAGGGTTCGGACCCGTAAGCGCCGGCATCCTCCGCGAGCGCGACGGCCTCATCGGGCGCAGCAGGGCGCGGCAGGGTCTTCGGCCGGCGGGGAGCTCGGGTACGAGGCACCTGCGGTGCGCTCCCCTGTTGCGCTGCAGCCCAGGTGAGGAATGCACGCACGCCCGACAACTCGCGCGCGGCTGAGGCTGAACCGAGGCCACCCGTGCGGCGAGCGGCGAGGAACGCACGAAGATCCGCCGCTCCAAGACCGATCAATGCCTCCGGTTCGATGGCCTCACCGCGATACTCGCCGAGAAAGTCGATCAGCCTGTGCGCCGTCGCCTGGTAGGCGCGGACCGTGTGCGGTGACCGCCGCCTGTCATGCGCAAGATGGCTGCCCCACCTAGCAACAAGCGCCGAAGCCGGATGAGGAAGCTCGCCCACGCGCCGATCATCCTCGCTCCAGAGTCGGGGCGCAAGGCGCGATTTATTGATTCCTCAGCGCGATCTCGCCGGTTCGCGGATTGGTCAGAGTCACGTTTTCGAGCGCCTTGATGCGCCATTCATCACCGGTCCGGGTGAGGACAGCGAGGATCAAGGTGTCGACATCGTGGGCGCCGGCGGGATGTGCCGCTCCGGCGGAAAGCCGGCTCCAGAAATGCACGACCGCGGCAGACTCGGCGATTGGAACGACGTCAATCAGTTCGTTGGCCAGAGTGGAGTCGCTGTAGATCGTTTCCTGGATCGGGCGGTGCAGTTCGACGATCTGATCGACTCCACGCACATAATGGCCGAACCGGTTCACGAAGGTCGCGTCCTCGTGAAACAGCGCTCCGAGCGCCTCAATATCGTGAGCGTTCCAGGCGGATTGGAAAGCTGCTGGCGCGTCCTCCGGGCTGTTCATCGGCTCAATCCAGGTAATTGGCGGTCGTCTTCTGGCGAATCTCTTCGCGGGTCACCCCCGGCGCAACCTCGATGAGCTTGAATGGCGACGCATGGTCCGGCCGCTGAAACACGGCGAGATCGGTGATGATCATGTCGATCACGTTCTTGCCCGTCAGCGGAAGCGTGCACTCGGGAATAAACTTGGGATCCCCGTTCTTCGACACATGCTCCATCACGACGATGATCTTCTTGACGCCCGCGACAAGGTCCATCGCGCCGCCCATGCCCTTGATCATTTTGCCCGGGATCATCCAGTTGGCGATGTCGCCGTTCTCCGCCACCTCCATTGCCCCGAGCACGGCGAGATCGATATGGCCGCCGCGGATCATCGCGAAGCTGGTGGCGCTGTCGAAGTAGGCGGTTTGCGGAAGCTCGCTGACCGTCTGCTTGCCCGCGTTGATGAGGTCGGGGTCGACTTCGTCATCATAGGGGAACGGGCCGATCCCCAGCATCCCGTTCTCGCTCTGTAGCGTCACCGTCATGCCTGCGGGCACGTGATTCGCGACCAGCGTCGGAATGCCGATGCCGAGGTTCACATAATAACCGTCGCGAAGCTCTTTGGCGGCACGCTGCGCCATCTGATCGCGGGTCCACGGCACACTAAATCTCCAATTCAGCGATCTGGTCGCGAAGCTGCTTCACGGTAGACCAGTATGAAAGGCGCTTGGCCTTGTATTCATCTTCCGACTGTTTCCGCCGTCCGGGACGAGGAGGTCTTGTCGCGTACTCGGACCAGCATTCCCGTACGTAGTCCTGCGCCTTCGGGAACTGCGCATGCGTCATCGATGCTAATTTGACGTACTCTCCATTCTGACCACTCGGATGAGGCAAATTTAGAAGCAGCTTTCCATTTCGCCTGATGGCTTCAGCGACAGAAAGCTCAGGAGAAGTCTTCAGCTGGTGGACGGCCTTCCAACCTTTTGATCCGAGAATCAGAACGACTCTGAGGTTGTGGAATCGGGGATTCAAGATTTCTGGCACAAACCTCTTCGTGATGCATCGCACGGCAGCAGGGTAGATTCCCGGATCAAAATCATCGGATTTGCCCTCAGTCGTAAGGGAGGCACACGCTACGAGCGAAGTCACGAGAACTTCAGGATGACGATCAAGGGACCTACTCGTGAACGTCATGCTAAGCTTCTCTGACAGACCCAGGCCTTGCATCATCCGGATGATGTCTGGCGCAAGTTCCGCAAAAGCTCCCTCGACGGATGCTGCTCCGTAATTCCGCGTTCTCGCATATGACCGGACAAACGCGCTTATTTGATTCGACGCTGGTGACAGCCCGACGATAGCTACTCTGGGATCGAACTCCGCAGGCCACGCGATCTCTTGGTTTCGGAGCAACACAGCAAAGTAATCTCGACCGCATTCCGACGCAAACTTGAGTCCTAAGGCATCACAGCCAGGAGGGGGAATTTCGAAGCCCCCCGCATTTTCAAAGCATTCAGCAGGACAGATGTCGCCCAATTTCATACCGCTTCCCTCTCCCGCACCGTCCTAAATTCGATCTGCTTCTCGTAGGGAGCGCCGCAGATCAGCCGGTTCACGAAGATCGACGGCAAGTGGATGCAGTCGTGGTCGAGCGCTCCGACCGGCACAATTTCTTCGACCTCGGCAATGCAGACCTTGCCGCAGGTCGCGGCTGGAAGGTTGAAGTTGCGGGCGGTCTTGCGGAAGATGAGGTTGCCGATCTCGTCCGCCTTGTAGCCCTTTACGATGCTGATGTCGGCTCGGATGCCACGTTCGAGCACGTAGGTTTCCCCGTCGAACTCCTTCAATTCCTTGCCTTCGGCGACGACGGTGCCGACCCCGGTCTTGGTGTAAAAGCCGGCGATCCCTGCCCCGCCCGCGCGCATCCGCTCGGCAAGCGTTCCCTGCGGCGTGAACTCGACCTCGACTTCGCCGGCCAGGAACTGGCGCTCGAACTCCTTGTTCTCGCCGACGTAGGAGCTGATCATCTTGCTGATCTGGCGGGTCCGAAGCAGCTTGCCGAGCGCGACATTGTCGATCCCGCAATTGTTGGACGCGACCGTCAGGTTCTTGACCCCGCTTTCGACGATCGCGTCGATCAGACGTTCGGGGATTCCGCACAGGCCGAAGCCTCCGGCAGCGATCGTCATTCCATCGAACAGCAGGCCATCCAGCGCGGTCTTCGCGTCGGGATAAATTTTCTGCGCCATTCTAGCTCCTCAGCTTCGACAGCAGGGTTGCAAGCTCCATCGCGTTCGCCATGTCGCCTTCGATCCGGAGCTTGCCTGTCATGAACGCGCTCATCGGGTCCATCTGGCCCGTTTCCAGCTTCTCGAAATCGGCCCAAGTCGTGGAGATGGTCGTGTCGGCTGGCACGTCCTGCTCGGTCACCTGGCCGCTTTGGCCGTCCAGCAGCACGACGCCCTGATCGCGAAAGTCGAGCTTGATCCGCTTGCCGGGCACCCATGCCTGGTGCGCCTGCATCTTCGCAGCGAGTTCCTGCTTGGTCATGCCGGCGCTGCTACCCGCCCATTGCGAGGGCATCAAGCAACCACCATCTCCAAGCCATGAGCTACGACACCGATCTGCAACTGTTCATCGATGGGAGCTGGCGTGCGGGGGAAGACCGCGACCTGTTCCCGGTCCGCAACCCGGCAACCGCCGAGACGATCGCCGAGCTTCCGCTCGCC
>Ga0105240_10012239_pt1 | contig 11855 bp, 10 predicted proteins | sample KBSC54metaG_FD_80426 | JGI IMG/M metagenome (GOLD analysis project Ga0105240, IMG submission 80426) | Corn rhizosphere microbial communities from Kellogg Biological Station, Michigan, USA - KBS C5-4 metaG | ecosystem: Host-associated > Plants > Roots > Rhizosphere > Soil | place: Michigan, USA...
CGGCTCAAAAGGATAACAAAAGTGAAACCACGGATAACGAAAGTGATCGTTCGACGCGGAGGGGAGTACGGGCGCCAATGGTTGGTCAGGTCTTGTGTTTGTTAACATCAAAACACCTTCCCCCATCCGTTCGGCAACGCACTTCCCTTCCGCGCAGAACGATCACTTTCGTTATCCCTTGTTTACTTTCGTTATCCCTTCAAGCCTTTGTTGATAAGCGGTCACACCCGGACAAAGCCGGACAAAGCCGGACAAAGCGGAATTGATTTGTAGTTGCTCGAGATGACAGCGTTCGAAACAACAACAAGATCCTGTCTTGTCCGTTCGTGTCCGGCCTCGTCCGCGCTCACAGTCGTAAGACTTTCATCGTCATCGGAGGCGGATTCGCGAGAGCTCAATTGTGCACGCGTGTCCGCCTCCGATGCCTGACAAGCATTCACGACTTGACAGCGGCGGTCCTGTCCGCAGTGTCCGGTCGTGTCCGTTGCCCAATAAGCGTCGACGCCAGCACCGATCGTTAGGCGACGCGCATCTGACATACGCGCTAATCGTCGAGTGTCTTGAGCAGGTGGCGTGCGATTACGATGCGCTGGATCTCGGACGTGCCCTCGCCGATCTCGCAGATTTTGGCGTCGCGCATCATGCGCTCGACGGGATAGTCCTTGGTGTAGCCGTAGCCGCCGTGGATCTGGACCGCCTTGATCGTGGCGCGCATGGCGAGCTCGGAGCAGAAGAGCTTCGCCATCGCCGCCTCCTTGCCGAACGGTTGGCCGTGCTGCGAGAGCCACGCCGCGTGATAGACCAGGTGCCGTCCGGCTTCGATCTCGGTGGCCATGTCCGACAACTGGAACTGCACGCCCTGGAACGACGAGATGGACTGGCCGAACTGCTTGCGGACGGACGCGTACTGCAACGCCTGCTCGAAGGCCCCTTCGGCGATGCCTAACGACAGCGCGCCGATGCCGATGCGCCCCGAGTCGAGCGTGCGCATGAAATTGATGAAGCCCTTCCCTTCCTCGCCCAACCGGTTCTCGGCAGGCACCTCGACGTCCGCGAACAGGAGCTCGCGCGTGTCGGACGCGCGCCAGCCGAGTTTGTCTTCCTTCTTGCCGGCCGTGAAGCCGCGCATGTTGGGCAGCGACGGCTCGTGGCCGAAGCCGGCCGCGCGCGCGTCCTCGAGGTCGCACGTCTCCTTGGTGAGGATGAACGATGAGATGCCATGACGGCCGGCGGACGGATCGGTGACGGCGGTGGCGACGAAGATCTCGCCCACGCCGCCGTGCGTGATGAAGCGCTTGGACCCGTTGAGCACGTAGTGGCTGCCGCGCCGCTCGGCGCGCGTGCGCGTGCCGCCGGCGTCGCTCCCCGCCGCTTCTTCCGTCAGGCCGAAGCCGCCCAGCACGTGCCCGCGCGCGAGGAACGGCACGAAGCGCTCGCGCTGCGCCTGTGAACCGAAGTTCACGATCGGCGACGTGCCTAACGTCGTGTGCGCCGAGATCGTGATGGCGTGCGACGCGTCCACCTTGGCCATCTCGTGGATGGCGATGATGTAGCTGATGTAGTCCATCCCCGCGCCGCCCAACGACTCGGGCCACGGCACGCCCAGCAGGCCGAGGTCGCCCATTTTCTTGACGGTGTCCCAAGGGAACGTGGCGTCGGCGTCGAGCTTCGCCGCCACCGGCGCCACCTCCGTGGTGGCGAATTCGCGCACCATGTCGCGGACGGCGGCGTGCTGTTCTGTGAAGTACGGAAGGTCGCTCATGTGCGTGGTTGGGATGCAGGTGCGGTATCGGTGGCGAGCCGGATGACGGCGAGGAATCGTTCGCCGTACCGGTCGAGCTTGGTCGGCCCAACACCGTGCACGCCGGCGAGGGTGTCGAAGGAATCGGGGCGGCGGATGGCCATCTCGACCAACGTGCGGTCGGGGAAAATGCAGTACGACGGGATGCGCTCCTGCCGTGCGAGCTCGGTGCGCAACTGGCGCAGCGCACCGATGAGCGCGATTTCGCCGGGGCCGAGATCGGGCAGATCGGCGGCCTCGGAGCTGGCCGGCGGCCGATCGGCGTGGCGGACGACGGGCCGCGCGACCGGTGCCGGCGGCACCTGCCTAACTGTGTGCTCTGCACGCGGCGCCGGCTTGACGGTCGTGCGCCGCGTGCGCCGCACCACGGGAACGTCGGCAACTTCTGCGTCCGGCGTGTGCGTGCCGAGGCAGACGTCGCACCCATCGCACGTCGAGCGAGCTGCCGGGTCGCCGAAGTAGCGGAGCACGAATGCGCGTCGGCAACGTTTCGTGTACGCGTACATCTGCATGGCGTCGAGCTTGGACAGCTCCGCGCGCCGGCGGCGCTCGATGATTTCCCACTCGATGCGAAAGCGCGTGAGCGCGGCCGTGTGATCCATGAGGCGGATGCCGCCGCCGGTGCCGTGCCACACCACGAACTGGCGATCCTGGAGCTCGTCGAGCAACGCGCGTACGCCGCTCATGCCGCCGAAGCCGGGCGGGAGCATGTCGGGCGAGACCGGAATGCCGTCGTAGAAGCGCTTCCCCGCTCCGCGCCACAGCTCGCGCAACAGCCCGCGCGCGGCGGCGTCGCTTTCGCCTAACTCAGCGCGGATGCGCGCCGGCGTTGCCAGGAGACGCACCCAGAGGCTGGACATCGATACCGGCTCGGCCGCAATGGCTTTGGCGTGCGACAGCAGTCGCAGCGCGGACTCGGCTTCGCGCTCTTTGACGCCGCCATCGGAGCGCACCGCGATGGCCGCCGCGGTGAGCGGCGCGATGCCGGCGCGGTCCGCGGCGCGCTGCAACACGCCGTACACGCGCTCGACTAACGCACGCTCGGGATACGCGCTCTTGATGAAGTACTCGTGGGTGAAGCGGTCCTGAAATGCATGGAGCAGTACGCAGTCCGACGACAAACCATCGCGGCCGGCGCGACCGGCTTCCTGGTAGTACGCCTCGAGCGTGCCGGGCATCGCGTAGTGCACCACGAGCCTGACGTTGGGCTTGTCGATGCCCATGCCAAACGCGTTGGTGGCGACGATGGCGCGGGCGTCCTCGCGCATGAACGCTTCCTGCACGTCGTGGCGATGGGCATCGTCGAGCCCGGCGTGGTAGGCGATCGCGCCAACGCGAGCGCGGCGCAGCATCTGCGTGACGCGCTCCACCGCGCGGCGCGTCGACGCATAGACGATCGCCTGACCCTCGTGCTCGCGCAGCGCGCGGATGAGCGACTCGTCCTTGTCGCGATCGGTGCGCGTGCGCACGACGTGGTAGCGCAGGTTGCGGCGATCGAATCCGGTGATGACGATCTCGGGATGGTCGAGGCCCAACTGGCGCACGATGTCGCGCCGCACTTCGGGCGTGGCCGTGGCGGTGAGCGCGATGGTGGGCGGCGCGCCTAACCGCTCGCGCACTTGCCCAACGCGCAGGTAACTGGGACGGAAATCGTGGCCCCATTCGCTGATGCAATGGGCTTCGTCGACCGCGAGCAGCGACACGCCAATGCCCTTGAGTCGCTCGGCCGCGCGGCCGAAGTCGAACCGTTCCGGCGCCACGTAGAGGATCTTGAGCGTGCCGCGCTCGGCGCGCGCCAGACGGTCGGACACCTCGCCCGACGTGAGCGTGGAATTGATGAACGCCGCCGGCAGGCCGCGCGCCTCGAGCGCGTCGACCTGGTCCTTCATGAGCGAAATGAGCGGCGACACGACGAGCGTAAGACCCGGCAGCAGCAGCGCCGGTACTTGGTAGCAGAGCGACTTGCCACCGCCGGTGGGCAGCACGACGAGCGTGTCCCGCCGGGCCGCTACGGCGGCGACGGCGCGTTCCTGGCCCGGGCGGAACTCGGGGAAGCCGAAGTGCTGGCGAAGCGCGTCGCGCGCCTGGTCGGGCGAGAAGGAGTCGCTCACCGGAGCACGATCGCGCCATGCACGGGCGGCGGCATCATCATCGGTATGCGGGGCGCATCGATTACACGGCGCGCACGAAATGGCCGCGGGTGAAGCGCGTGCCGACGAGGGCGCGGATCTCGCCTAACGGGGGAGACGCGTCCTCGCGCAGCGCGTCGAGCGCGTCGCGGGTGCGCGCGACGAGGTCCCCCACCGGGTCGCCCGGGACATTGAAGAGCATGCGGTAGCCGCGGACGCCGGCGCGCCAGAGCTGCGGGAGAAACTCGGAGCCCTCGATGGGCCGCGAATGGAGCAGCCGGTTGCGACAGGCACTGTCGGTGGCCACCGGGAACGTGTAGCCTGCCGGGTCGGTGAGCTCGACCAAGGGGTGTTTCTTCACGCAGAGGTCGCGGCAGGTGGTCGGCTCACGGTCGAAAGCTGCCGAGAGAATGCAGTGCTCGATGGTCATGCCTTCAGGGCGGCCGTAGACGACGACGTCGAAGCCGCGACCCGACCATGGAGCCACGACGCTCGCGATCTCGCCGACGGTGAGCTCGACCGAGAGGACGATGCGCCGCGCGCCGCGCTCGAACAGCACGGACGCGCTATGCTGGTTGAAGCAGTTGGTGGCGTAGTCGGCTACGACGTCGCGGCCCTGGCCGCCGAGCGACGCGACGAGGCCCAGGTGTCCCGACAGGAGCGGGAGGCCGAGGTCGAGCCACCGGTTCATGTCGCGGCGTTCTTCGGGGCGGACGATAGTGGGTGTGCGGAGGCGGAAGGCGACGCCCTGCGCGGCGAGCTCCTCGCCTAACGCGACCAATCGCGCGCGCGGCGGTACCGGGTGTCGCAGGAACGCATCGAACGTGATCTCGGTGGCGCCGGATCCGGCCGCGGCGCGTGCGTCGTCCATGGTGTGCACGTCTGCGGCGAGCACGTAGGGCGCCGGCGGTGTCGTCTCCGGCGGCCTCACGGGCACGCGCGAGACGGCGGCATCGATCGCGGCGCGTCGGGCGACGAGCCGGGCGTCGAGCGCGGCGTCGCGACGTTGGAGGAGCTCCGCGGTTGCCCGGCGGCGCATATCGTTGAGCTCGCGCACCGGTACGAACAGGCCCGCGTCGAGCGCGCCGGTGTCGACGGCGCCGAGGGCGAAGGGCGTCTCGCCTAACCGGCCGAGCTGCTGGCGGAGCTGGGTGTCGTCCAGGGCATGCGCGCGCGCCGGCGCGAGCGGCGCGTCGCCGTGCACGGTGACACTGTCGGCGCCGGCGGTGAACGTGAGCTCGAGCGGCGCGCCGGCCTCACCGCGGGCGCGGACATCGAGACGCACCCGCCTGGCGTTCTGCCCCGGCGTCACGCCCGCGAAGCTCTCGCGCGCACGCGCGAGGAGCGCCGCGTGCGACGTGCGGAACACGCGCCAGCCCACCGGCGCGCGGCCGCGGAGCGGCGCCGCGACCGCCTGACGGATGATGCCGTCGCGGTGGGCGAGCGTCCGGACCTCTCCGACCGTGGCGCCGTTCGGCGCGCCCGGGCTTCCGTTAGGCGGCAGCAAGGCAATGCCGTCGCCGGCGGCGAGCGGCGCCGACACCTCCACCAGGTGCGCGGCGCGATCGTGGCCAACCACGACGCCCAGCTCCACGCCCTGGTTGTCGGGATGGTCGCGCGTCACGTAGTCGCGTCCCGCGCGGCCGCCGTACATCCCGCCCGTGAAGCCACGGCTGTAGATCTGCACCAGGTCGCGGCGCTCGTCGTCGTTAGGCAGGGATGGTTCGCCGCGTGACAACCGGTCGAGCGAGGACCGATAGCTCTGCGTGACGGTCGCCACGTACTCGGGGCGTTTCTTCCGCCCCTCGATCTTGAGCGTGTGAATCCCGGCGTGCGCGATGTCATCGAGATGCTCGTGCGCCGCCAGATCCCGCGCCGAGATGAGGTATCCGCGATCGAGCGTCTCGCCGCTCGCGGCATCGGTGAGCACGTAGTCCTTGCGGCAGGACTGCGCGCACGAGCCGCGATTCGCGCTCCGCTCGGAGATCATGCCCGACATGAGGCACTGCCCCGAGTACGAAATGCAGAGCGCGCCGTGGATGAACGATTCGAGCAGCAGACCCGGCACGGCCTCGTGAATGACGCCGATGTCCTCGAGCGTGTTCTCCCGGGCCAGCACCACGCGTTGCAAGCCCAACGCACAGAGCACGCCGGCGCCGTCGGGATCGTGCACCGTCAGCTGCGTCGAGCCGTGCAGCTCGACGCCCGGGTACACCTGCTGCGCCAATCGCACGAGTCCGAGGTCCTGCACGATCGCCGCGTGGATGCCGCGATCCAAGGCCTCGCCTAACAGAAGCAGCGCGTCTGCCAGCTCCGAGGGCTTGAGCAGCGTGTTGAGCGTGAGGTAGATGCGGCGGCCGCGCGACCGCGCGAGCCGGCACGCTTCGCCGAGATCGTCCAGCGTGAGCTGCGCACCTTCGTCCCGCGCGTTGAATCGCTCCGCTCCCAGATAGACGGCGTCGGCGCCGTTGGCCAGCGCGGCGCGTACGGCGTCGAGCGAGCCTGCGGGAGCGAGCAGCTCGGGTACGGGCTGAACGGGCATGCGAAGGAAACTAACTCGAAGGGAGCGGCCGTCGTACCGGTCCGCTCCCTGGAGCGCCACTGAGGCCGCGCGCCGGCGGCCGGCGCTTATGCCGCGGACAGGTCGCGAAGCGCCGCGCCAACCGCCCCGTGCCGGAGCCGACGCAACGCGCGGTCGCGCAGCTGTCGAACGCGCTCGCGCGTCACGCCCAGCATTTTCCCGATCTCGTCGAGCGTATGCTCACGGTCGCCCTGCAGACCGAAGTACAGCTCGAGAATCTTCGCGTCGCGCGCCGGCAGTGTGGAGAGCGCGCGCGCCAGCTCCGCGCGCCGGAACCGGTCGAGCACTTCCTGCTCGAGGTCGGGCATCTCGTCGGCCGCGAAGCGCTCGATGAGCGCGCGATCGCTGTCCTTGCCGACGGCGGCGTCGAGTCGCACGTCGGCCGTGTTCAAGGCCGTGAGCGCGCTCACGATCTCCGTCGGAATGTCGGTAATCTGCGCGATCTCATCGGGTGTCGGCTCGCGGCGCAGACGGTCGCGCAGCACGGCCGCGGCTTTGATCACGCGCGAAAGGTCCGCAGTGCGGTTGAGCGGGACGCGCACCGTGCGGCCCTGGCGTGCGAGCGACGCAAGGATCGCTTGGCGAATCCACCAGACCGCGTAGGAGATGAACTTGACGCCCTGGTCGGGATCGAACTTCCGGGCGGCCGTCATGAGGCCCACGTTGCCCTCACCGATCAGGTCGATCAGCGGGAGACCGCGGTTCTGATATTTCTTGGCCACGGAGACCACGAAACGAAGATTTCGCCGCACCAGCTCGTCGAGCGCCATGTCGTCGCCACGACGGATGCGACGGGCGAGCGTCTGCTCCTCGTCGACGCGGAGCAGAGCGTAGCGGCTCACTTCGGCGAAGTACTGATCGAGAATGTCGCGATCAGCTTCCGCCGGCGTGATGTCGGCGGGAGTCACACGCGGGCGACGGCGCTTCTCCTGGGGCATGTCTGCTCCTCCATTTGGACACAGCATTCAGCAACAACCGAACCGGACAACATGCCCGACCCCTTGGTGCTTCGGATCGCTTGTACCAACACGGGACGGGCCTAGCCAGTGCCAATACCCGCCTGCTTCGAGATCGTTTCGGCTGGTTCCTGGTGGTTCCGGACAATTTTGGCCGGACGGGACTCAGTCGTGAGAGAGTACATCCAGGAGCTCCGCAGCGCGGGCCAGCGTTGCGAGGTCGCGCTTGGGCAGCGTCCGCAGGCGACGCGACAGGATGCGCACGCGGCGGGCTCGTCCAGCGTCGAGGAGCGCCTTGCCGCGACGGGTGGCGGCAATGCGAGCGATGCGTCCGTCATCCGGATCGGCGACGCGGGTAACGAGCCCCATGCGTTCGAGAGCGCGCACGAGGTGCGTCATGGTGGGCGGCCGGACCTGCTCGGCGGCGGCGAGGGCGCCGAGGGTGATGGGTCCGGCGAAGACGACGACGGACAGGGCGGAGGCGCGGGGGCCGCTCAGGCCCATGCCCGGGTCCTCGCGCCGGACGCGGCGCAGGATGTGGATGGCGGCCGAGTGGATGCGGTCGGCGACGGCGTCGGGGTCGGGGCCGGGACTCTTGCGCGAACGGGGCGGCGTCGGCATAGTAGTTAGTAATACTAACTAACTGGCGCTCGGTCCGCTACTGCGGCGCGCCACCACCCCGGAGGTCCTATGCCGGCCACGAGCCCGACGCTCACGCTGTCCAAGATCGGCCAGATCCTCATCCCGGTCGAGGATCTCGCCCGCGCCACGGCCTTCTATCGGGACACCCTCGGCATGCGATTCCTGTTCGACGTGCCGCAGCGGATGGCGTTCTTCGACTGCGGCGGCATCCGGTTGATGTTAGGCGTGGCGGAGCCGAACGCGGAGCCGGTGGGCGCCGGCATGTTGTACTACAAGGTCGACGACATCCAGGCGGCTTCGCAGGCGCTCCTCGACCGCGGTGTGACGCAGATCAACGGGCCGCAGCTCATCGCGCGGATGAGTGATCACGATCTGTGGCTGGGCGAGTACCGCGACTCGGAGGGCAACCCGTTCGCGCTGATGTCCGAGGTGCACCGTTAGGCGCCCTCAGCGGCGCCGCATGATTTTGTCGACCCAGCGCAAGAGAAACGCGACGACCATGAACGCGATGCCCACGATCATGAGACTGTTGCGTCCCGTGCGCGCGCCGTAGCCCCAGATGGCAAGCGCCACGAGCACCAGGACCACTTTGAGCAAATCGATCGGCCTCACGGCGTGCGCCCCTCCCTGCCCTTCGCTTTGGCGTCGAGAAAGCGGCGCACGCCATCGCGGAACTCGGCGGTGTCGCGCGCGTCGACGTTGACGCGTGCGCCTAACGCAATCCCGTCGCCGAACGAGACGCCGTCGAGGGCGTAGAACAGCCGCTTGGTGAAGGCCATCGCGCCGGGCGGCGACGCGGCCACCGCTCGCACCATTTCGTCTGCGGCGGCGTCGAGCGTGCCGGCGGGTACAACGCGCGACACCAACCCCACACCGTGGGCTTCGCGGGCCGAGAGCACGCGGCCGGTGGCGACCAGGTCGAAGGCCTGCTTCTCGCCCACCGTACGGCGGAGCATCGTCATCACCATCGCCGGCACGAAGCCGACCTTTACCTCGGGGTAGCCGAAGCGCGCGTCCTCATCGGCAAGCACGATGTCGCAGGCGGTCGCGAGGCCAGCCCCTCCAGCCAGCGCGCGTCCGCGCACGGCGGCCACCACCGGAACCGGCAGTTCCCGTATCGCGAGGAAGACTTTGCCTAACGCCATCGCGTCGTCGTGCTGCGCCGTCGCGTCCGCGTCCACGAGGGCGGCCAACGCGGCGAGATCGGCGCCGGCGCAGAAATCGGGACCGTCGGCGGCGAGCAGCACAACGCGCACGGACGGGTCCATCCCGTAGCGCGCGAGAGCCTCGAGCAGCTCGTCCGCGGCCACGCGGTCGAGCGCGTTCTTCTTTTCGGGACGGGCCAGCGTGATGCGTCCTATCGCCTCAGCGGCCGCGACGCGAATGCGGTTCACCCTGAGGCGCCCGGCAGCGCGAGCCGCCGCGCCTCGGCGTCCGGTACGTCGAGCTCGAGGCGCAGCAACGCCGTGGAGAACACCTTGCCCTGTGCGTCGGTCTTGAGCGACAGCGTGCCGCCACCGCCTAACGCACCGTGCAGCAGGAAATTGAGCGCGCCCAGGTTGGGCAGCTCGTACCGCTCCACGCCGCCGGTGATCGCGCCGGCGAAATGGCGCGCCACGCGCTCGCGCGTGAGCTCGCGCGCGAGGAGCGGATACCACTGCGGCTGGAGCGCGATGACGCCGACGTTTGCCGTGTCGCCCTTGTCGCCGGAACGGGCGTGCGCGATGTCCAACAGCCGGATCTTCATGGCTCGTCCATCGTGACGACGGGCGTGACGACGCGCTTGTCCACCAGCGCCGGCCAGTAGGCCACCACTTCTTCCACCTTCGGGCGTCCGCCCGCGAATCCCGTCACACTCGGCGGACCGTTCAGGACCAACGGCGCAATCTCGCGCGTGAACCGTTCGACGGCCTTGCGCTCGGGGCCGCGAACGCCGATGCGCAGCTGGACTTCGGGCACGTCGCCCACCGCGCCGGCGAGCGGTCCGTGGGTGGCCGATGCGCCGAGGAATTCCGTGTGGATGGTCTCGAACTGTAAGCCGAGGCCGTCGAGCCGCTCGCGCACCACGCGGTCGGCCAGACGCGCCTTCTCGAGCGCGTCGGGCCAGGCGTACACGAGCGTGCCTAACGCCTTGAAGCCGGCGCGGTACGCGATCGACACCTTGAGCTTGTCGGTGGGCGGCCGGCCCGTGATGCCGAACACGCGGACGCGATCCGGGCCGGCGCCCTCGAGATGGATGGTGGTGAAGTCCGCGATCACGTCGGGCGTGATGTACGAGCGCGGATCGCCCATCTCGTACACGAGCTGTTCGGTCACGCTGTGCACGTCGATGCGTCCGCCCGTGTTCGGATGCTTGTAGATGACGAACGTCCCATCCTCGTGCCCTTCGACAATCGGATACCCGACGTTTGCGAGATCGGGAATCGTGCGCCAATCATAGAGGCAGTTGCCGCCCGAGCACTGCGCACCGCATTCGATGATGTGGCCGGCGACGATGCCGGACGCGAGCTTGTCCCAGTCATCGAGGCGCCACCCGAACGAGTGGAGCAAGGGCGCCATCGTCAGCGCCGTGTCCGTCGAGCGTCCGGTGACGACGACGTTGGCGCCGCGCGCCAGCGCCTCGACGATCGGCGGGGCGCCGAGGTAGGCGTTGGCCGACAGCACGCGGTCGCGGACGGTCGAGAGCGCCTCGCCGGTCTCCATGTTGGCCAGCGTGTGTCCCTCGGCCAGCAGGGCGTCGATGCGCGGCAGCAGGTCGTCGCCGGTGACGACGCCGATGCGAACGTTAGGCGACACACCCGCCGAGCGCGCCGCCTGGCGCACGGCGGTCGCGCACGCCATCGGATTCACGCCCCCTGCGTTGGCCACCACGCGCACGCCGCGTTGGGCAACGGCCGGAAACACGCTCTCCATCGCGCCGATGAAGTCGCGCGCGTAGCCTAACGACGGGTCGCGCTCCTTCTGCTTCTGGAGGATCGACATCGTCACCTCGGCCAGGTAGTCGAGCATGAGGTAGTCGACCGGTCCTCCCTCCACCTGTCGGCGCGGCGCCTCGAGCCAGTCGCCCCAGAATCCCTGCCCGCTCGCCACGCGTACGACGCGCGTCATGTCTGTTCTCCCAGGTGCGGCGGCAGCACGAACGCGCCCAGGTGCGGGCCCGGGTTGTTGAGCGCGGTGCGAAGCGCCATCGCGAGCACGTCTCGCGTCTCTTCGGGATAGATCACCGCGTCCACGTAGCCGCGGGCCGCGGCGAAGCGCGCATCGAGTTGGTGCTCGTAGTCGGCGCGCATCGCGTCGACCGCCGCGGTGAGCTCGGGGTCCCGGTCTTTCTTGCCACTCCGGGCGTCCTCGAGCGCCGGACCGTGCACCGCCTGCACCGCCGATTCGCCTTCCATTACCCCCATCCGCCCCGTGGGCCACGTGAAGATGAAATCCGGATCGAATCCCTGACCCGCCATCGCGTAGTATCCCGCCCCCGATGCGTGATTCACCGTTAGGACAATCTTCGGCACGGTCGCGGTGGCCATGGCTTCGACGAACTGAGCGCCGGCGCGGATGATGCCGCCGTGCTCGGCGTCGGGCCCAACCATGAAGCCCGACACGTCCTGCACGAACACCAACGGGATGCGCTCGCGGTCGCAGCGGTCGATGTAGTACGCGACTTTCTCCGCGCTCTCGGTGTAGATGATTCCGCCGAAGCGCGGGCGCTCGCCCTGACGGCCCTTGATCAACCCTCGGTGGTTGGC
>Ga0105240_10012241_pt1 | contig 11854 bp, 7 predicted proteins | sample KBSC54metaG_FD_80426 | JGI IMG/M metagenome (GOLD analysis project Ga0105240, IMG submission 80426) | Corn rhizosphere microbial communities from Kellogg Biological Station, Michigan, USA - KBS C5-4 metaG | ecosystem: Host-associated > Plants > Roots > Rhizosphere > Soil | place: Michigan, USA...
GCAAGCATCTGAAGACGCTAAACTAAACGGAGACTTGCCTGCATTCCCCGGTCGTCTAATGGTAGGACAGCGGCCTTTGGAGCCGTGAATCGTGGTTCGAATCCATGCCGGGGAGCCACACTGTTCCGCTATCAACTCCAGGCGGCGAAATCCTTGACAGCAAAGCCCTTCCGCCCGTCGAAGATATCCGCCACATTCCGCGTATTTTTGCAGTCCGCGGCCTCTCACCGGTTTGAGGTGAGATGTGCAGCAGGGGCGCGTTCAACCCCCACGGTTCAGACTGGAGGCCGAGGATTTCGCTGCGAACTCTCCGGTTTCTCCGGTTGACAGGGTGGCCTTTGTTGACGGCACTGTTCAGCGCGGCCTCCAAACCGAACCGACTTTGAAACTGGTCTTGGTTCTGCCTTTGCGAACTATCGCCCTAGCTCCACTCCGGCGCGCACGCCGCGCCATTGCCTGCGATAGCCAATAGCATGCGAGATTCCAGGTCGATGGTTCGCCGGACCAAGTCCGGCTCCCACTCGGCGGTCCAGTGTTCCACCTTGGCCCAGGGCAGGTGAATGAACTGGCATCGAAAATCGTCCGCAAGCCGAACGATTGGCCTCGGAGACTCGACCAGAACCGTTTCGGTCGGTAAGGAAATGACGACCGCCGACAACATTTTCGAAAGCCGGAATCTGCCAGGATGAGCCATTTCTACGATGGCCCTCGGATTCAGGGAACGATGGAAGCGATCAAATACCGGGGCACCCTTCCAGCCAAAGAACGCGTACCACAGTGCGCCGGACGTGAGCATTCCGTGCCAGGAGTGCACCGGTCGCAACTGATCGGCCGTCAGGCTCATGTTCCAGGAGTGTGGATCTTGAAAATCCAGCCAGAGTATTGAGGGGGTGCCCTCTTCGAACTGGTGCTCACGTGCTTTAATACTGCAGAGCCGGCTGATGGCATTTGTCGTCGTCGTGTCGCCTGGCTTCTCGGCATCCGGCTCTCCGAATGGAAAAACTTCAGTCATCCGGACGGCCATCACTGTCTGGCCGGGCGGTGCGACATTGAGCTTCTCTTGTAGCTCCTCGGCGAGTGCCTGATGGTGATCTTCGATCTGCTGGTCCGTCATGTGATCGAACTGCTTGGCGTGCACTTCGACCTGTGCGTTTGCGCTTCCGATTTGGACACTAAATTCTGGCGTTGGTTTTTGGCCGACCTTTACCGGAGACACCTGAATACCCGCCTCAAGAAGGGCACCATAGGATCGTATTTCTGACAGCGCGGAGGCAGGCTCAGCCAGATCGGCCGTTTGGACCAGCCGTGGTTTCAGCTTGTCGATCCAGGCCTTGTCTCGCAACATGACGTGCTTGAGCGCTCGGTCGGTGTTGACTGCAATTTGTCGGCACTCTTCCTCTTCACCGTCGAGCAAGTGCAAGACAGGATGGGGCTTTTTGCCCACCACCGCTTTCGAGATCGCGGATCTTTCATCTGTGGACAAAAGTTGCTGGAGTTGTGAATTTTGCATAAGCTCAGGCCCACTTCATCATCCGAACGAACTGACAGGTGGGCACGGTAGATACGACTACAGGTGGATCTCGTCGTCACTTGGTACCGAAGCCGCCTGCCTAGCCAATGCTGTGCAACGTGCAGCCTCCGCGTGCGCTGCGCGAAAATGCGGTTCGAGAGGACGGCCGTGAGCGTTGTGATCTGAGATGATCGCGTCCAGGCAACCATCAGTCAGGATTCCCGCGAAATAGAGCCAGCCCAGCAGGTGGGGGGTCGTTTGAACCCGCTTCTGCGGCAGGGTGCAACGCGCGAGTTTCCGCGCCTTCTGGTCGTCGGTGAGGAATGCCTGGTTCGTTCTCTTCGCGAACGCGATTGAAGATAGCTCCCCTTTGCTGAGGCGTTTTCTGTTTTCGAGGATCTCGACCTCCTGGAGATCCGCAATGTCAAGATGGTAAACGGTGATCTTGCCCTGCTGAACCTCATTTCGAAACCGCTGTTGAATCGCAACGTCGCCCGGCGTTGGAATGCCGCGGCGCTTATGGAGGCATTCGTACTCGACGAATTGCGTGCAACAGAGGGTGCACCCACCCGAGATAGCCGCACTGTAGAGAGCCGTCGACGACAATACGTTCCAGGCCGCGCAGCTGTCGGTTACATTCAGACGGCAAAAATCCGAGACATCAATCTGCATACGCCAACGCGAGGCTGTACAGTTCCGCGATCTCCCTCAACTCGGATTCGTCGGCAAGCAACATCTCCGCAAGCCGTCCTGACGATATGTGACCCTGGTAGCACGCATCGAAACAGAGCTTCACGTATGAATTGGAGAGTCCGCGCCATAAGAGGTGCTGTATCCGTTCTCGCGACTGGGGCGTGAGCGACGCAGGCATTTCGGGATCGACCTTGGAAGAACGCGGAAGCTTCAGGATCTTGAACTGCTCGCCCTGCTTATAGCGAAGCAATCTTGCGTGCCGAAGCGCGTAACAGAGCGGTTCGGGATTGACGCACAGTCTCTCGGCCCAATGCAGAATCTTCTCCTCCGTCCAGAGGTTCGGCTGCGGGATGGCGCGCAGGAAATCCGGCGGCATTAGGAATCTGGCGGCAAAGTTGTTCGCCCGGACTTCACACTGGCTCTTCTGATCCGCCGCGAACGAGACCACGAAACCCTGGTCATCATCGAGTAGCGCGTGTCCCAGTTCGTGGGCAACGGTGAACCGCTGCCGAAAAACATCCTCGCTGTGGTTCACCAAGATACATTTGCCCGCTGTGGGGTGCATCATAAACAAACCGGAGATGGTCGAGTTGCGCAGCCGCCTCCGGAAAACATGAATTCCGAACTGCCGAACCGCATCGAAAACGTTGATGCCGACCTCGTTGAAAGAGAGCATCAATTGCTCCCGGAACTTCTTGGCCGCGATCTCGGCCCGCTGGCGATCGGTAACATCGGTCTTGAACAACAGTCTCTTCGGTTTTGGAATCCCCTTAAGATCGAACAACTGCTGTTCGCATTCACAAAGAAACAGAAAATCCTGAATGGCCCTCCTGTCCTCCTTCGAAAATTCGTTGCCAAATCTCCGATATAGCGTTTCAGTTTCTTCAAAAGGTGCTGTGCGATCGTTTGAGATGAAAAACTTGTAGTCGCAGCGGAAGAAATCGCCCAGGATAAGGACCTCATCGCCTGTGGGTGTTGCAGTTGCGGCTTCCAAAGCCGTGAGGCGGGCAGTCGCGATTCCGGTATTCCCTGCCAACTCGGGGATGGAAACGTCGAGTTGCTCGCGGTACTTCTGTAGTTTGGTCGCGAACAGGTGCAAATCCAGCGACATAGGGGATCCTTAAGTATAGCGCCAGTCATTTGAGGTTCGCCCCGAAATGCTCGGCCGCGCTGTCTGCCGAAGCAGGCCCGGCTACAGAATGCGGCAAAGATGGCCGTTATGCCGGCCAGTCACGCGAAGAAGTGGCTATTCGCCCAGGAAGATCCGGCGGACGTCAAACCGTAGATTCATCGGTGCGCTGAAAAAGTTCGTATGGCTTCCCCTTGAAGAGGATAGGCGTAACGAGCGCGCCGAATTTGACGGGCTCGTCGGAGCTGTGTGAGAGGTCCACCAGACGGTAGGGCCGGCATCCTCCCTCCATCGCGAGCATTGTCACCCCGAGTTTTGGATTGTGAACCAGAGATCCCGCCTTCAGAGACGTGGTGTCGGATTCCTGCCCAAGAAAACTCTTGTTGCCAGCGATCTCGACATCCGCGATCAACTGTGCCAATTGCTGGAGGCGGCTTTCTGTACGGCTCATCTGCGCCGGCGGGACCGCGTCCCACGCCGGGAACCGCTTCTTGAGATTACCCTGGTCAGCCTGCGTGCAGTGGGCACGGACTTTCCATATGAAGCGCGCCGCGACCAGTTCGGCCGATGCGACCGCAATGCTCTCTGGGATTTCTTCCTTCCCTTCGCCGTTCGAATAGTAATGGACCATGTACGCCGCCGCCCACTTTACGGATGTCCAGAGGAAGGAGAGTCCCTTTGTGAGCGCATCGCCATCGAACCCTTCCCACGATGATTTCGCGACCTTGTCCAGGAACCCACCGGCCTTCTTGCTGCCCGCGAGCGCCCGGCACACCCTCAGAACGTAATTTGCAAAGCACCAGGGGCGTAGGCAGACAAACTCCTCGCCATCACTCGATTCGGTGATTCGGTTTGCAAGAAAAGCGCCAATGTGGGTCATCCAGATCTGGCGGGCGACTCCGTTGGGGGCCAGACTCTGGAGATCCTCGACATGCTCGAGTGACTTTTCGATCGACGCAGCCGCGCGGTCCAGTCGCCGCTCGAGGCGGCTGATCGCCTTTTCCAACTTCTCCCCAGACGTATCTGAATGCCGCTGTTTCTCCTCGCCAGTAGCGTTGCCCTTTTGAGCTTCGATCTGGCGGTGCTCGGCTTCTTCTTTTTCGAGAAGAGAGTCGTCGTACGTCTCGTCTTCATCTTTCAGGGTCTGGCCCCCGCCCACGGGCGAAAGCGGCTGAACGAGACTGGCGAGGATGTCGAGATCAATGCGGTCTCCGGTCCAGTGATGACCGTTGACCGCATCGGCCTTTGCATCCGTGTAAAAGAACTCGGCGGGCTGTTCCGTGGCACTTTTGTTTTGATCGACTTTTTCCTTTTCGGAGCCGGACCGCTTGCCCGATCCGATTTTGATCACTTCGAAGTCGCGAAACTGGTCCAGCAATTCGAACAATATTGTGCCAAGTACGGCCCCGTCCTGCATCGCGCCCACATAATCGCCTGCCCTGGTACCGGCGGAGCCGCCGGCTCTCCGTTGGCTTCCGACCGATGGCCAAGTGAGGCCGACGGGGTTAGAGAGGGCGTCGCCAGATTCGCTCGCAATCCAGCCGAACCGGAAAGTGTCGTCGATTTTCACCGAGTGCGCGACAAAGGAGTCGCCGTCGCGATGGATGGCGGTCGTGTCACTCGGCCGGGCCGTGCTCCGATCAGACAGAGCCAGACGGGAATTCTTCGGGGGCTCTCCCGATGCCAGCGACAATCGGTACCCGGATTCCATCGCGGCAACGGCTGATAGCAGGCACTTGAATTTGGACTCCGGTCGCTCGTCCGTGGCCGGCGGCCAGAGTTTCTCACCAAGTTCCTTCTCTACGGTGTTCGCCTTCAATGAAGCAGCCAGCCCCAGGTGCTTCACTATCTCGCCTTTGGACGCCGGCGGCAGAACGACCACGACTTCCGTATTTGTCGCGCCCAACGCCGGCGCGGAAGCGTTTGCCGAACCGAAAACACACGTTTCGGTGGTACCGTGGCCGAAAAGGAAGATCTTCGCGTGCTCCCGAACATCCTTTCGCTGGCGCTTTTCCGGAGGATAGGGATCGGCGAACGGGCGCCACACCACGGATGCCCCCAGTTTTCGGACGGCGCGGCCGTCCACCTCAATGTGATCGGGCTGGACGATGCAGACCGGCTTCGCCTTCGACAGCGGCAGAAGCTTCCGTATGCCGTTGAGCTCTCGATCGAAGGAAGAACTGCATATCACCAGATCATCCGCCTTCTTGGTTGGCAGGCATGCGGCGATTTGTGTCAAGAGTTCCAGCTTGCCTGGTCCACCGATCAGGATCTTTCGACCATCCTCCACCGGAGGCGAAGATAGCCAACGCGCCATTTGGCGGGCGCTCTTGATTTGTTTGCGCACCGTGTCGGAGGCTCGCTGACTGAGTTCCTCGACCAATCCGAACATCGCCGGAAACGCTACGTGGGGGCCGCTCGCCTTGTCAGCATCGAAGTCAAACAGGCCGAAGACCTCGGCATTCCGGATCAGTCCACCGATCGTTGTATTGCCGGATCCCACAAGGAGTCGTCCATGTCGAGGACCCAGTAACAGATACACCTTCGGATGGAATGCTCCGGCCTGCCAGATCGGTGTTACGGAATACTGCCTCCCGGCGTGGAGGGCGGCAGTCTGCGCCTGGATGTCCTGGATGTAACAGGAGAGATCGCAGAAAACGACTTGATTCCAGACGCCGGCTCGATTCAGCGCTCGACGGATCAGCCCGTCGTACAGTGGCAGCTCAAGGCCGTATGTGAGGATGATGCTGGATCGCAGGTCATAACCGGAATGCCCGAGCATATCGATCATGTCAAACATGGTGGGCCTCCAAGATTGCCTTCCCGATCTCGGAGATCTCCGCGCCAGCAGTCGTGCGACGAATGCAATGAACATCCTCCGCAACGCGAAATCCCTGCTTGACGCGCGGGGCCGTGTAGGTGGGCTTCGGCAATCGCTCAGCAACCAGAAGGAGACGCCCTTCCTCCGGTCGGTACTTATATGTCGAGACTCCCTGGTTGGCCAATTTCCGGGTGGCGACGCGTAAATGCCGGTAGATCACCCATTCGATGAGCAACTCTTCCAGGAATGCCGCAGTGCCCTCGGAGGATCGGCCTTCCGTCCGATCCCACCATCGGCGAAGGTGAACCTCGTGGTTTGAGGCCATCTCAACAGCGTTGGGGATCGGAGCGAATGGGTTCGAGCCACACCGTCCTCGATCTGTGGCGAGGCGTCCCAATAATCGTACGGCCAGAGCCGCAACAGCGGCCATGTCGCCGTCTTGAATTGCCGATTCGAGCCGGTCCGCCAGAGCCCACGTGCTCAACGGCCCCCAAGGGTCGCCACCTGGAGGAGTGTCGGGAAGTCGCGTGGCCGCGATCCAATCGGCGACTCTATTCGGCAGAGCCGGGAGAGCGGGCCGATTGGTATCGCCTGGTATAGCCGGCATCGCGCGATCCGCGAGGACCTTCACCAGTTCAGCGGGACGTCGCGGTTCTCGATCAATCTCCTGAAGGCTGGCATAGAACAGGCACTCCAGGCAGTAATTGAGAAGGTCGTTGCGTTGATATGCACCCCAAGCACCGGCTGCGTCTGAAAGTGCCTCGGGAACCGTCCAGGCGCGGCCGTCGGGAAGACAGTTGGCCATGCATGACCATCGAAACTCGTAAGCAAGGGAGTCGTCGACGACACCGGATTCCCGCAAAAACTGCAGCATCAGCAGGAGCGACGTCCGCCGCCAGTGTATGTGTTCGGATTGCTGTCCCTGGCACAGTCCCTGATCGTCGCCTAAGAAAAGCTGCCGAAGCAACTTAGCCTCTTCAGAGTCGGATTCTATCGCGGTAGGGTGAACCGACTTTCCTATCCGGCTCAGTTCATCAACACGTGCGCGGCCTTCGATTGCAGCGTCCTGCAGTTCCTCGAAGGCTTTCTTGTGATCGAGCGTTTCGGCGATCTTCCTGCCGGCATAGTTCGATAGTTGAACATCGGGCCAGTCGGCGGCGCCATGTTCGCGCAGGATGCCGAGCTCCCTGAGAGGCCCCTTGTAGTACTGGCCAAATCCACCTTCCGGATTCTTGAAATAGAATCCCGACTGCGGCACAGCGCCGGAATCTTCTACCGCCGAGAGGCTATGCAAATCGACTTTAGCTGAAGGAGGCTGACCCTTAACCAACAGGCTTGCCCGGTCCGCACCCACTACCGCGCTGCCGAGATCCTGGCCGAGTTCCTGTTCGTACGCCATGCAGGCGGCGGCATACGTGAAATCGAGCGCGCGAAACCAATTCCGCCACGCCGCCTTCGTGCGCAGTTTGGGGCCGCCCTGGGCATATCTGTGCACGGTCCACGGGTAGAACGAATAGTAGCGAGCCCGCTCAGTGACGTTGGTTATTCCTGGCAGCATCGCCTGGTACAGATTGACCGAGACCAGTTCTATGCCCAGGTGGTCCAGCCCGTCGATTACCTTCCGGTCGCGGAGAATCCAGTCGATATCGGTACGTGACTTGCCTTTGTCTTTTGCCATAAGACGGCTCCTGCTACAAAATCCGGCAGAAATGCCCGGTGTCCGCCAGTGATTCAAAAAAGCGGTTTACTCGTTCTGCAATTGCCGGCGACTGGAGCCGGAGTCCAACCTCAATGTTTCTTTCCTGGGCTGCCTCGGTGAAATTGGCCGATGAGACGAAGACCTCGAACCGATCAACCACGATGCACTTCGCGTGCAGGGCCGCGCATGCTTTTGAAGCGTTATCGAGGGACCTTGGATCGTAGAACACCTCCGGTAGGGGGCGCTCGGCCGGCCACTGCGTGTTGCGGAAGCGATGGACAAACCGCCCCACCAATTCGGATGCGGCGGAGGTATCACCCTGTCTGCGTTGAATATCCAGGAACATCCGGACTTTGAGGTTGCTCTGTTCCAACATCCGATCCGCCAGCGCCTGAAAGACCCGCTGGCCCTGGTAGACGGCATAACCAGCGACCAGAACCGATTCCTCGGCTTTATGGAACAGGTCGCGGACGACAACGCTCGTATCTCGGTTGGCAACGCCGCGAGCCTCCGGACCGGTCGTCACCAAGTCGATGACATCTTCGAGTGGCGGGCGGGACTCGCATGCCATCGCCAGCAACTCAAGTGTCTTGGCAATCGCCGCCGCGGGCATGCCGGAGGTGGCCAGTTCCTGGAGCCCGGCGGAGATCTCCGCGGCGACGGCGCCGCTCAGCATCCGTTGCACGCTCGCGGGTAGATAGGGCGGGCACAGCCGTCCGGTCCGCAGGGCGGAGACCAAGGCGCGCAGATCAGACGGCGCTAGCGCCAGCAGCGGTTCCGGCATCGGTCTGAACCTCCATGAAGAACTCTGCGGCGAGGTTCTGTACCGTCCGCACTACGAGCGCGCGGTCGAGAAAATCATTCTGTTGCTCGCAACTGGTCTCTGAAATCAGCAGGCAGCCATGGCAGGCCGCCCCGTGCAAGAACCGCCGTTCGTGGCTCGGCGGATCGTGCTGCGCGCACACTGGATCGTTCGAGCACAACACGCCGAGATCAATGGCGCTCCTCACCGACTCGTGAATGCGGCGGCCAACCTGCACCAGCCCGCCCAACGTGCCCTCGGCATCCGACGTCCCGGTGTACAGGAGGACGCCATAGCCAACATTGGGAATCGCGTAAATACGCTCCCGGATGGAGCTTGCCGGATACCCGCAACTCAGCGCCACGGACGTGATCAGGAGGTGTGAGAAGGAGTGCAGCATGAGGTACGGCAACCCTGGGAACTCGCGATTGCTACCCTGATGCTCCTTCTTCCAAGTCTCAAATCCTGCCGCCAATGCCAAGGCTCGCTTCTGCACGTCGGCGCGCGACAACCAATTCTGAATGGACTTCGCGCTGAACTGAATGAAGACGCCCTCGCCTTTGTTCTCAAACGCCGGAAGCCACGAGATCTCACGCCCCAGCGAGGCCCGCCGCACGCCCATGTCCAACTCGCCTTCGATGTCTGGTGCTGCCGACTCGAACCGGGTGAAGCCCACCTGCGCCACAACTTCGCGCAGGCGATGCACCAACACCACTCGCTCGACCGGGGCCATCCACGGCCGGTCCCACGCCGCCCGAGGCAGCGAGCGGGCGTAGAACACACCTTCCGGGCGGTCCTCCCCGACTTCATCCTTGGCAGTGACTAACGTCTCGAGCTCGGCCACCTTGACGGACTTCTCTGGCTTGGCGGCGCCGCCACGCCGCGCCTGGATTTCCGCGAAGACCTCATCGTCGCTGATGGATTCCAGAGCGTTCTTTACCGCGGCCCTACGGCGCTCGTACCGCAGTTGATCCATGTCCTCCACGATTTCCAGGAAGCTCCATACGGCATCCACGGCGCGCCGCACGGTCTCATCGCGGTCCGGAAGCGAGATGACGCTCATGAACTGTGGGAAATATGCGTTCGACGCCGAACGAATCAGCAACCGGCTGGGCTCACCGCAGGTCTCCTTTGTGAACGGACCAAGCCAAGGCCGGCCGCCGTCGCACGAGCCAAGCGCCCTGTTCGCCATGATGGCCGCCTGGGCCATGCTGCGCTCTGCCTTGCCGCACTCGCAGCGGACCCACACTTCGGTCAAATCGCCGCTTGTGCCGCGCTCATCGAGGTACAACTGCCGTTGCTGCTTGGCGCAGTCGGTAGGGCCGTTGTGCGCGAAGGCATACCAATCGACATCTCCAATGTGCCCCGCGCGGCAGGCGCGGACAAAACGCACAGGGACCACCGGCCGGCGCTTCTTGTCGCGGTCGATGAACTTGTTCCTCGTCAGTGCCTTCCGATGGACCAACAAACGTGAACGCACACCGGGGCGGCTCTCCTTTTCGAGGTCCTGCGTAATGAACCACTCCGGGAACTGGAAAGCCGTGATGCCCGTGGAAGGCGCAGCCGGATCATCGTCGGCCTGCGGCGGCGTTTTCAATTCCACGCTACCCACTCCGAGGACCTGAGCCAGCTTCCGACTGAGCCGCAGTTCGGAAACCGGATCTCCACCTAGCGACCAGAACTCCAGACCGGCAACCAGCACGGAGTGGTTCGGCAGATCCACCATGGAGCCGGGCCCGAACGTGGTAACGAGCTGACTCTGCCGGATCTCGCCCTGAGGTTTCTTGTCGGCGCTCATACCGTCTCATCCTCCAGTTCGGCGTTCTCCAGCGTTTTGACCCACAGGTTCACGTTCGGCTCCACGTCCCGAAGCGACCGGTTGGCGCGGAACTTCATGCGCCAGTTCCCGGGCGGGAGATTCTTCACCTCCGTGCTCAGAAAGTCATGCAGCAACTGCTTGGCGGCGCCTGTCTCGCTGGGATTGTATTGCAGCCCAACCCCGTCCTTCTGGTAATCCTGCGCCACCCTTGCCCACTCGTCCATCAGGTCGATGGCTCGCTCGCGCACGCGCTGCCTTAAGCGTTCGGCCTCGACCGGTGGCAGATCGGAATGGCCGTACGCTCGTTCGGCCAGAGCCGTGATGACGAACTCAAGCCGCGTCCGTTCGTTGAGGATCTCCATCGCCCCGCGAGCCGGCGTCATCGGCCGCAGTCCCTGCCGGGCCAACCCGACCAGCGTCGCCGCCAGTCCCTTATCAAGTGCGCGCGGCGAGAAGGGTGTCACGCTGGTCGCCTCCACACTGCGGTAGAACGTCTCGTGATAGGCCTCGAAGCGTTCGTAATGGGACCGGTCCCGCGGCTTGTGCACGTTGAAGATGGTCACCACCAGGCCGGGCCGGTCGGCATCGCGGCCCACACGGCTGGTGGCCTGGATGTACTCGGCGCTGGTTTTCGGTTGCCCGAAGACCACCATCAGGCCCAAACGTGTGATATCGAGACCCACGGAAATCATGTTCGTCGCAATTGCGACGTTCACACGGTCCGGATCGGTATATGCAAGAGCTAGGCGGCGCTTCGCATCGGCCACTTCCGCTGTGTTCACCCGGCTCGTGAGTTCCACGGGCTCATCGCCGACCTTGCCCAACTGGCGATCGTCAAACAGGCCTTCGGTTTCGCCGACCCGCTTCCGGGTGGAATAACCAGCCAGGCGGTTCCGGATTTCATCTTCGATCAATCGGCGGGCGCCGCCCAGCTCCCGGAGGCTGTTGTAGTACCCGAGCAGCGTCATGTAGGGGTCGACCGGGTTGAAAGGCTCGCCCTTCTTTTTCAATCGCGTGTGCCATCTCTGTGCGGCGCCAAGCAGCGCCAGGTACACACGGAGCATCGCCACCTTGGGGCTGCGTCCCTGCGCGGCAATGCCGACGTACAGGCGGGCGTTGCTCTCGCTCGACGGGAGTGTGCACGCGAAGAACGAATCGCGCCGGTCTGGGCCCGGTGGCGGGAAGATGTCCACCATCCGGCGGTTGAACAGCGCCCGGATCTGAGTCTCAGCCCGCCGCACCGTCGCGGTCGACGCAACGATTTTCGGCCTGATGCGGTCGCCTTCGCGATCTATGACGCAGAGTTCTTCGAGCGCAGTCTCGTACAGCCCGGCCATGGTCCCGAGCGGTCCCGAGATGAGATGCAACTCGTCCTGGATGA
>Ga0105240_10012245_pt1 | contig 11851 bp, 10 predicted proteins | sample KBSC54metaG_FD_80426 | JGI IMG/M metagenome (GOLD analysis project Ga0105240, IMG submission 80426) | Corn rhizosphere microbial communities from Kellogg Biological Station, Michigan, USA - KBS C5-4 metaG | ecosystem: Host-associated > Plants > Roots > Rhizosphere > Soil | place: Michigan, USA...
GCTTCGGTCAACAGGGATTGACCGATAGCGCCCAGGACCCCCATCGCCGCGAGCAGCCCCCAGTGCTGCGGGCGCACTGGCACCCATCCATCTACCGCCAGTAGCGCCGTACACATCGTCATCAACGCGATGGTCCAGAAAACAATACTCGCCGTGGTATCCGTACGCGTGACCACGCGCAAGGCAACCGCGCCCAGCGCATACGCGGTGGCCGAAAACAGCGCCGCAATTGCTCCAAGGGTCATCAGGCTCGATGCGGACGGCCGGAGCATCGTCAGCACGCCCACGAGCCCGATGACGATCACGAACCAGTTGCGCCCGTCGACATGCTCTTTCAACAGAGGCGCCGACAGCGCGGTGACGATCAGCGGGGCGGCCAGAAAAATCGAGTAGGCGTCCGCGAGCGACAGCGCGCGCACGGAATAGACGAAACCCCAAATGACTCCGACCGTGAGCAAGCCGCGCAGCAGGTGCAGACCGAATCGACGAGGTCGCAGCTCGCTGAGCCGACCGGTCAGCAGCAGCGGCGCCAGCAGAAACGGCAAAGAGGCGGCACCGCGCAGGGCGGCGACTTCCATTGCCGGGTACGCGGTCGAGAATACCTTCAGCAGAGCGTCCATGCCGGCAAAGGCCGCGACCGCGCCGACCATGCAGACAATGCCCTTGAAGGCGTGGCGCGGCCTGCCGCTGGAGCTCGACATGATCAGACTCGCGCCGGCCGCCGACGGTTGCCGCGAGTGGGCGCCAGGTCTCCTCTCATCGGTCACCCGAGGATCGAATGGACGCGGGGGCGTTAGGTCGACATGGGGTCAGAAGATGATCTCTCCACCCCTTCGAGGCCGGGGATAACCGCTCGCTGACGGGTCGACATGGGGTCAGAAGATGATCTCTCCGGAGAATCGGCCTCCGCGTGCCTCGGAGCCGCCGCCGTGGGGCGGTAGCTCGTCCCCAGCAGCCATGCCGGAAGGCGAAACGCGCTCACCAGCGAGACGAGCACCGCGGAAGCGTAGGGTACCGACTGGATCAGCAGCACGATGATCCAGGCAAGGCGATCCGGCCCTTCGGTGCCCCCGTGCGCATGCGCCACTCCCCATGCCGACAGCCACAGTCCCATCATCAACAGCATCTCCTCGCGTGCCGCACGGAGCGCCTGCAACAGCCGTTGCCCGCGACCGGTCTTGGGAGTTCGAAAGAACGGCTCGCGCCGCGTGAGCAGGCCCTTGACCACCGCAGTACCGATGGTATGCGTCAAGGCCAGCCCGGCAATGGCCGCGGCCACGGTCTGCCGGAAGTTGGCGCCGACCCGCGCGCGATACAGATGGACCAGCTTGGCGAGCTTGAAGGAGAACAATGACAAGGGCAGGACGGAGTAGACTACGAGGGGCGGATCGATCCGCTGCGGCGCGATCACCATGGCGGCCGACCAGGCGAGCGCGGCAACGTTGAACAGCATGTTGCATCCGTCGGCGACCCACGGTGCCCAGCCGGCGACAAAGTGATACCGCTGCCCGGCAGACAACGGACCGCCGTCGGTGAACAGCGAACCCGCATGGGACTTCAGGATCTGCATGGCGCCATACGCCCAGCGGAAGCGCTGCTTCTTGAAGTCGATGAAGGTATCGGGCATCAACCCACGGCCGTAGCTCACCGGAACGTAGTTGGCCATGTAACCGGCCTCGAACACCTTCAGCCCGAGCTCCGCGTCCTCGGTGATGCACCACTCCGCCCACTTCCCGGTGGCCTCGAGCAGCGAACGGCGCACCATCGTCATGGTGCCGTGCTGAATGATCGCGTTGCGCTCATTGCGCGTGATCATGCCGATATGGAAGAAGCCGCGGTACTCCGCATAGCACATCGCCTTGAAAGCGCTGGCCCGCTCGTCCCGATAGTCCTGCGGAGCCTGCACGATGCCGACGCGCGAGTCCGCGAAGCCTGGGGCCAGATCGCGTAGCCAGCCCGGCTCGACCACATAGTCACTGTCGATCACGGCGACGATCTGCGCATCGGGAGCCGTCCGCTCGAGCGCGAAGTTGAGCGCCCCCGCCTTGAAGCCCGCCAGCGGCGTCACGTGGAAAAAGCGGAACCGCGGCCCGAGCCGGGCGCAGTGCGCCTCGACGGGCCGCCAGACCGGCTCATCCTGGGTGTTGTTGTCGACGACCAGCACCTCAAAGCTCGGATACTCGAGGCGAGCCAACGCATCGAGTGTCTCGATCAGCATCTCGGGAGGCTCGTTGTAGGCCGGAACGTGGATGGAGACCTTGGCAGGGGACGTGCCGTCCGGGGACGGTGGGAGCCAGAGCCGCCGTCGTGAGGTGACCCAGTGCGCCTCGGCCCACTCATGCGGCTCGGCGAGCAGGATGAAAATGACCCCAAGCATCCCCAACAGCAGGAGCACTCCGGAGATGACGCTCGCGACCGTCATGTATTGCTGCGTGAAGTCGTAGAACGCCCACACCGTGAGGGTCGCCGCCGTGTACACCACGATGGCAAGAAAGCTGCGGCCACGATTGCGCAGCGTGCGGCTGTTGAAATACAACACGAACAGGACCAGGAGTGCGACGGCAACGGAGATGGCGGCCAGCGAGTGCCACCCGGGCACGCGTACGATCGGTGCCGTGAGCTCGAATTTCGGCCGCCGCTCGACGTCGTAGACTCCCCAGTACGACCCGGCCGCCCCCTCCTGAACCGCCTTCCAGGGCTGGTCGAAGGCTTCCATCAGGTAGTACATGATCTTGTCGTGCTCGGCGCGGATGAGGAATCGGCGCAGGAAGAGCGCTTCGTTCGCATCCGAGGCCACCGCGGATTCGCGTGCGGCCGTGGCTGGGCCAGCCGATCTCGGCGATGACGATCGGCTTGCGCGGAAAGGCCTTCTCCAGGCGGTGGAACTGCGCGAAGGAATAGTCGACAGCCACATCGACGGAGACACCCTCCCAGTAGGGCAACAGGTGCACTCCGATGAAGTCCACATGCTCGGCAAGCTCCGGATGCGCGAGCCAGACATGCCAGGGCTCTGCGGTGCTCACCGGCTGTCCGATCGACTCCCGCGCGCGATCGAGGTACCGCACCATCTCCCCGGACGTCAATTCGCCGCGCAAGACCACTTCATTGCCGATGAACACCCGCGTCACGTTCGGGTGGGTGCGCGCGATCTCGATGGCTCTCTGGAGCTCCCGGTCGTTCTTGTCCGTGTGATCGTCGATCCACGCGCCGAGCGCGACGTCGATGTCATGGCGGGCGGCGAGTTGCGGGACATCGGCCAGAGTGCCCGTGACGCTGTAGGTACGTACCGCCGTGGCCTTGCCCGTAAGCAACTTCAGATCGGAATCGATCTCCGCATCCGTCGGCATCTCGTTGCGTGTCGCGTCTTCGTTCGCCCGGAAGGGAGAGAACGCAAACCCCTGGATGCGCGCGGGCCACGGCGGCTCGGCGGCAGGGCGATTCAGGAATGCCCATGTCGCGAACGTCAACGTCGCGAACGCCGCCGCAATCAACAGTCCGGGCAAGGATTTCATTCAGCCACGCACCCGCAGGAGGCAGCGCATCATACGCCGCAACCTGAGCGCGGGCGTAGCTGTTCGGCCCGGCAACTACCCGGCAGGATCCCGGTGGGTGCCCCGCGGATCGGACAGGCTGGGTGTTATGCCCGTTGGGGACAGTACTGAATGGGTATCCAGCGGGCGCCGCTGCGCCTCACCAAACACCCACGTTGGGCATCGACTTCCAGGGCTCGGCCGGCGCCAGCGCGGCGCCGTTCTGCAACAGCTCGACGGAGATGTTGTCGGGCGAGCGCACGAAGGCCATCCGCCCGTCCCGCGGCGGACGGTTGATGGTCACCCCGTGATCCATCAGCCTCTGACAGGTCGCGTAGATGTCGTCGACGCCGTAGGCTACGTGGCCGAAGTTGCGCCCGCTCCCGTACGGCTCCGGGTCCCAGTTGTATGTCAGCTCGATCTGCGCCGATTCGTCTCCGGGAGCGGCGAGAAAAATCAAAGTGAAGCGGCCCTGCGGGACTTCGTGTCTCTTGACCTCTTTCAGTCCGAGCGCTTGCGTGTAGAAGCGCAGGGAAGCGTCGACGTCCGTGACGCGGACCATGGTGTGCAAATACTTCATTTCTCGCACCTGAGAGCTTTCGGGGGTGACAGAGAGTACCGGGAATGAGGTGGCGTTTGCCACGGGTGGGCGCAGCCACGCTATCGGAGGCGCGGCTGTGCCTGCTGCGCGCCTGATTGCCGCCGCCCGGAGGTCAGTCGTGCCGTTCCGCGTGCGCTCGCAGCCACTCCAGGACATCCGGCCAGCCACGGTGCTGCGCGCGGGTACTGTCGGTCAGCCCCGAGTGCGTCAGCCGGACAGTGGTAACACCATCCTTCTCCTGCAGCTCGAAGCGCACGAGCGTCTCCAGCTCGCCCTCCTGCCAACTGGGCAGCCACGTGAACGAGAGCACACGGGGCCGCTCGATCTCTCGATAGATGCCGCGGATGGTGAACGGCCTTCCGCCCACGCCGCTGCCGCTCATGAGCCAGTGCCCTCCCGGACGCAGGTCGGACTCCATGTGCTGCGCCTTGAACCTGCCCTCGGCGCCCCACCACCTCACCCGTTCCTCGGGGTTGGTCAGCGCGGCAAATACCCGCTCGGCAGGTGCCCGGATGCGGACTTCCAGTGTCAGAGAGTCGCCGCTCGAGAGGTTCATCGGTCTGCCTCGAGGTATTTTTTCAGGCCGCTCAGGGTTTGTTTCCAGTACGCCTCGTAGTCCCGCAGCCATTCATCGACAGCGCGCAGCGGCCGGGCATTCAGCTCGCAGATATTCGCCGTGCCCCGTTCATGCACGGTCACCAGTCCTGCCGATTTGAGGAGCCTGAGGTGTTTGGAAACGGCCGGGCGGCTCGTGTGGAAGTTGCTGGCGATCTCGCCAACCGCCAATGGACGCCGGCGCAACAGACTCAGGATCTCACGCCGGGTCGGATCGGCGATGGCGCGGAAGATGGCCTGGCTGCGCTGCGGCTTTATCGTAACCATACGGTTACATTAATGGTAACTGTCAGGTTACGCATTGGCAAGCGCCTCGCCCAGTCGCGCAGCTTAGGTTGCGAGGACTGCGGGACGTCGTGCGGACATGGCGGCGCGTGCGCACACTCGCGCGTCATCACCACGCATTCCACTCCGCTGCCGCTGCACACTCAGTTCCCACGCACTCTCCACGCCGCGCTCCCCTATCTGCGAGCCACGAGATATTTGCAGCAACCTATGGAGAAACGGGGAAATGAAAGGCGAAATCAGACTTCCAACCGAGGTGCACCGCTTCTATCATCGTCGCCGAACAAAGCACTCGTCAGAGAAGGAAGGCCTATGAGTGCCAGAGCGCTGGAGGAGAAGATGGCGGTCGAGGATCGGATTACAAAGCTGGAAGCGAATGTGGGACACCTCCGTTCCGATGTCACCGCAGTGAAAACGGACCTCAAGGAGCTCCGGTCCGAGCTGGGAGCGTTCAGAAAAGATCTGAGTGCCGAGATCAGTGCAATCAAGGCGGATCTGGCAGTCCAGAGGGCCGAGACGGGCGCCATCAGGGCCGAGACGGGTGCGATCAGGGCCGAGACCGGCGCCATCAAGGCAGATCTGGCTTCGTTCAAAGTGCAGATGGCGGCATTCCAGACCGACGTGGCGAAGGAGTTCGGGTCGGTGCGCGTCCAGCTCGAGAGAAACAAGCTCTGGATGCTGGTCACCGGGGTGGCTACCATCGTCTCCATGATTACGGCCGCAGCCACCCTCGTGCGGGTGCTGAAGCTCTGAGATGAATGCGCGGCGCCTGGATGGGTTCTTTTACGGCCTCTTCATGGACGTCGCCATGCTACGCCAGAGTGGCGCCACACCTTTTCGCAGCACTCCTCGCAGCGCTCTCTCTTCGCAGCGCTCGGCCCACCCTCGCAGTCGCGCGTCGCGGGCGAAATGTTTTGGCGTGGCGGCGCGTGTCGGGCGCCGCGCGCGGGCGTTAGCGCGCCTCGCCCCCTGAGGCGCTCGAGTCTCGCGACGACGTCACTTGCGAGGCGCGGTAGCCCGCGTGCGGGCACCCTGCCCCAGCAACTCGCTGGATGCAAACAGTGGCCCGGTGCCGTTCAAAGTAAGGTAGCGCTCGCGTGAACACGCAGGGCGCCCGACCCGCGACGCCACGCCAAAACATTTCGCCCGTGGCGCGCGACCCGCGACGCCGCGCCAAACATCCCGCCCGTGGCGCGCGCCAGCCGCACACAATCCCGACTAAAACATCTCCGAAGCACCCGGCGGCTTCACATCCACCTTGTGCCGCGAAGGGATAAAGTCCCCGGTGATCATGTTCTCGTACGGCTGTCCGGGCCCGACCATGGGATAAACCCCCGCATCCGGATCGATCATCACCTCGAGGAAGGCGGGCCCGTCGAACTTCATGAACTCCTCGATGACCCGCGGCACGTCCTGCTTGCGGTCCAGGCGCACGGCATAGGGGAAGCCGTCCGCCTGCGCGGTCTTGATGAAGTCCTTCTTGTGCAGCGAGCGATCGCTGGCGGACAGGCGGCCCTTGTGGAAGAGCTTCTGCCACTGCTTGACCATGCCGTCGCCGAAGTTGTTGAGCACGACGACCTTGATGGGCAGGGCGTATGTAGTGACGGTCTCCAGCTCGCCGATGTTCATGCGGATGCTGGAGTCGCCATCGATATCGATGACGAGCCGGCGCGGATTGGCGATCTGCGCGCCGATCGCCGCCGGCAGGCCGAATCCCATGGTGCCCATGCTGCCGGAGGTCAGCCAGCAGCGCGGGTGGCGGAAGTCACAGTACTGCGCGGCCCACATCTGGTGCTGGCCGACGCCGGTGCTGATGATGGCCTCGCCCTGGGCATGCCGGTTGATCTCTTCGATGACATAGTACGGTTGAATGAGCTCGCTGTTGCGGTCGTAGTTCATCGCATACACGCGCTTCAGCTCGGCCAGATGGGCGTGCCACAGGCCGAAGTCCGTACCGATCTGCTGGCGCCGGCCGTGATCGATGAGCGCCTGCAGGGCATCCGCGAGCACGCCCACATGACTCCACTGCACGCGCTTGACCTTGTTCACTTCGGCGCGATCGATATCGAAGTGCGCGATCCATTGGGCGTTCCTCGCAAACTTGGCGGGAACGCCGGCGACGCGATCGTCGAAGCGCGCGCCGACGGCGATCAGAAAATCGCAATCATCGACAGCGTAGTTGGCAAACGCGGCGCCATGCATGCCGAGCATGCGCATCGAGAGCGCCTGCGTCGTGTCGACGGCACCGATGCCCATCAACGTGGTGACCACCGGTATGCCGAAGGCAGCGGAGAAATCGCGCAGGGCACCTGCGGCGTTGGAGTTGATCACACCGCCGCCGGCGTAGATGAGCGGCCGCCTGGATTGCGTGAGCATCTCGAAGAACCGGCCGATCTCGTGCGGCTCGAGGACGCGGTCGGCCAGCTCGTTCATGCGGCGGCGGTAACCGGGGATGGGCAACATGCCCCCGCCCTGGAACACGCCTTCCCAGTTCTGCACGTCTTTCGGCACGTCGACCACCACCGGGCCCGGCCGGCCGCTTTTTGCGATCTCGAAGGCCGTGCGCAGGGTGGCTTCCAGCTTGGCCGGGTCGGTCACCAGGAAAATGTGCTTGGCGACCGCACCCATGATGGAGGGTACGGGCGCTTCCTGAAACGCGTCAGTGCCGATCGCCGCGGTCGCAACCTGGCCGCAGATCACGACGATGGGAATGGAGTCCGCCATGCAATCACGCACCGGCGTCACTGTGTTCGTGGCCCCGGGTCCGGAGGTCACCAGGCACACCCCGACACGGCCGGTGGCACGGGCGTAGCCCGCGGCCATGAAGGCTGCGCCCTGCTCGTTGGCAGGCACGATCAGCGGAATCTGCGGCTCGCCCGCGGCGTTCTGCTGCTCGTTGAACAGAAATACGGCGTCGTAGGTGGGCAGGATGGCGCCGCCGCTGTAGCCGAAGATGGCGGACACACCCTCATCGGCGAGCACCTGCATGATCATCCGCGCGCCCGTCATCCGCTGTCCGGCAAGCGGATGTCCCGCAGGACGGGGCTGGATCACCGTGTCGCTCATTGGGGGGTCGCTCTCAAAAAAAGGGGCTGGTAGCCCATGGAGACTAGCAGCTCGCGTCCGCGGTGCAAAATGACCCCAAGAACGCCCTCGGGGCCGGTTGCGCGAGGCCCCGGCCCCGCCCGGCCCCGGAATCCTTTATCCTCGCTCCAGTAGTGAAGTACTCAAGAGCTCCATGCGTCACATCATTGCGATTCTGCTGCAGAACGAGGCGGGTGCCCTGACCCGCGTCGCCGGACTGTTCTCCACTCGCGGCTACAACATCGAGTCACTTTCGGTGGCGGCCACCGACGACCCGACCGTATCGCGCCTGACGCTGGTCACCAAAGGCTCCGAAGGGGTCATTCAGCAGATTGCGAACCAGCTCAACAAGCTGGTGGATGTCGTCAGCATCGAGGACATGACACGCGGCGAGCACCTCGAGCGTGAGCTGGTTCTGCTGAAGCTCAAAGTGCGGCCCGACCGGACGGACGTGGTCCGAGGTTATGTCGTACGCACCGGCGGCCGGGTGCTCGATCCGGCGCTCGAGGGCTTCGTCGTGGAGTTGACCGCTAGCGAAGCCGAAGTCAACGCATTCATCGCAGACCTGGCGCAGCACGGTGAGCTGCTGGAAGTCGTACGCAGCGGTGCGCTGGGGATCGGTCGCAACGCCAGGCAGCTGCGCGTCGTACGCTGAAGAGCGCGGGCGCCTTCGCTGCCGTTGCCCGATCTCGGGCGCTCCCCTTAAAATGAACGGCAGAATAATACGGGTGGTCCATTGAGGTTGGCGGCTGACACTGAGCGTCGCCGGCCCCGACCCTTGTCGAACGGAATGGACCTTTGTCAATGACCCGTGCCCAGATCCTCATCGTCGACGATTTGCCTGAGAAGCGGCTGGTATACAGCAGCCTGCTGGAGGATGTCGATGCCGATCTGATCACCGCGAGCTCCGGCACCGAGGCCCTGAAGTGCGTGCTGCGCACCGAGTTCGCCGTCATCCTGCTCGACGTCAACATGCCGGACATCGACGGCTTGGAGACCGCGAGTCTGATCCGCAAGCACAAGAACGGCCGCAACACGCCCATCATCTTCATCACGGCCTACGCCGATGAGATGCAGACCGCCCGTGGCTACGAGCTGGGCGCCGTGGACTACATCCTCTCTCCGGTGGTTGCCCCGGTATTGCGCACCAAAGTGCGAGTGTTCGTGGAGTTGTTTCGCGCGCACGCCGCTCTGTCCCGCGCCAACCACGAGCTCGAGTCACGCGTCGCCGAGCGCACTCGCGAGCTGCAGAGCAGCAACGAGCGGCTCGAGGCGGAGATCGCCCAGCGCCGCCGTGCCCAGGCCGAGCGCGAAGAGACGCTCGAGCGCGAAAAAGTGCTGCGAGTGGAGGCCGAGGGCCTCAGCCGGCTGAAGGACGAATTCCTGGCGACCATGTCGCACGAGCTGCGCACGCCTCTCAACGCGATCTTCGGTTGGATCACGCTGCTGCGGACCCGACAGCTGGATGAGCCCACTCACGCGCGGGCGCTGGAGACCATCGAACGCAACGCGCGCGCGCAGAAGCGTCTGATCGAGGACCTGCTGGACGCCTCCCGTATCGTCACAGGCAAGGTCTCGCTGGAGCTGGTGAGCGTCGACCCGCGGCGAGTCATCGAGGCAGCGCTGGATGCCATGCTGCCGGCAGCACAGACCAAGGGACTGACGCTCGTGCCACGGCTCGATACGCAGACAGGGCTCGTGCACGGAGATTTCGCGCGCCTGCAGCAGGTTGTATGCAACCTGCTTTCCAACGCCATCAAATTCACGGCCTCCGGCGGTCAAGTCGAAGTCTCCCTGACGCGCACGGGCAAGATGGCGCAGATCAGCGTGCAGGACAGCGGTCAGGGCATCAAGGCGGAGTTCCTGCCGCATGTGTTCGACCGGTTCCGGCAGGAGGACGGCTCGATCAGCCGGCGCCACGGGGGCCTGGGTCTGGGCCTGGCGATCGTGCGGCACCTGGTCGAGCTGCACGCCGGTTCGGTCGAGGCCCATAGCGAGGGCGAAGGAGCCGGCGCGCGATTCGTGATCCATTTGCCCCTGCGCGCGGCATCGGTTGCCTCATCCATCATGGTCGATGCCCCGACAGGGCGCATTGTCGCGGCAACACTGGCGGGCGTCCGGATTCTCGTGGTCGATGACGAGCTCGAGGCGCGCGAGCTCATGAGCCGCATTCTCCAGGATTTCGGCGCGGAAGTGGCGCTTGCGGACAGCGGTCACTCGGCGCTGTCGCTGCTGTTCGAGCAGCGCCCGCACGTGCTGCTGGCCGACCTCGGAATGCCGGGCATGGATGGCTTTGCCCTGATCGAGCAAGTGCGCGCCCTCGACCCGGAGTTCGGCGGCCTGACCCCGGCGGTGGCCGTCACCGGATACACCTCGCCGCAGGATCGGCTGCGGGCCCTCCAGGCCGGCTACCAGAACCACATCGCGAAGCCGGTCGAGCCCGAAGAGCTCGCCATTGTGATCGCGAGCCTGGTTGGGCGCGTCGCTGTAGACCGGCGCGCGTGAGCTGGCCCTCGCCGGGCGCGTCGCTTCGAGCACCCTACGTGCCACTCACGGCACGAGCAGCGTCGACCCCGTCGTCCTGCGGCCTTCCAGGTCGCGATGCGCTTCGGCGGCCTCGGCAAGCGGATAGGTCTGCCCGATCCGAATGCGGACGGTCTTGTTCTTCACCACTCCGAACAACTCGCGTGCCGCGGCATCCAGATCCGCGCGCTGCGTGATGTAGTGGAACAGCGAGGGCCGCGTCAGGTAGAGCGAGCCGCGCTTGCCGAGCTCGAGGGGACTGACTGCCGGCGGCGGCCCGGAGGCGTTGCCGTAGGAGACCAGCATCCCCCGGGGACGCAGGCAATCCAATGACTCGACGAACGTGTCTTTACCCACGGCGTCGTAGACCACGGCGACACCCTGGCCTTTCGTCAGCTTGCGCACACTGGGGACCAACTCATCGCGCCCGAGGATCAGGACGTGCTTGCATCCGTGCTTGCGGGCAAGCTCCGCCTTCGCATCGCTCCCGACGACCCCGATGACCTTCGCCCCCAGGGCCTTAGCCCACTGGCAGAGCAGCAGGCCCACACCGCCGGCGGCGGCATGCACCAGAATGCTCTCGCCCCGCTCGACCTTGTAAGTGCGCCGCAGCAGGTATTGAGCCGTCAACCCTTTCAACATCAGGGCAGCGGCCTGCTCGTCGGAAATGCCCTTGGGTACTTTGACCAGCCGCTCGACCGGGACGTTGCGCAACTCGCTGTACGCGCCCGGCTTCGGATGCACGTACGCAACGCGGTCGCCAACCCGGAAACCTCGTGCTTTGCGACCGACCGCGGTGATCACTCCCGCGGCCTCCCGGCCCAGGCCGCTCGGCAGCTCGCCGGGATACAGCCCGGTCCGGTCGTAAACGTCGATGTAGTTGAGGCCTATGGCGGTGTGGCGGATCTGTGCCTCATCCGCAGCGGGCTTGCCGACTTCGACTTCCTCGAAGCGCAGCACTTCGGGACCGCCGTACTCATGGAAGCGGATCGCTTTCGTCATAGGCGCCATTATACGGGGCGCCCGCCCCCGGAACCTTCTTAACTATACGAAGGGGGTCGCGCGCAGCGCGATCCCCCTGAAGAGTTCGGGGCAGGGGCCCCGTATCAAAGGTCGGGGCAGGGCCCCCGTATCAAAGAGCGGCGTCGTCGGTCTCGCCCGTTCGAATACGAATCACGCGGTCGATATCGGTGATGAAGATCTTGCCGTCACC
>Ga0105240_10012247_pt1 | contig 11849 bp, 11 predicted proteins | sample KBSC54metaG_FD_80426 | JGI IMG/M metagenome (GOLD analysis project Ga0105240, IMG submission 80426) | Corn rhizosphere microbial communities from Kellogg Biological Station, Michigan, USA - KBS C5-4 metaG | ecosystem: Host-associated > Plants > Roots > Rhizosphere > Soil | place: Michigan, USA...
ACCGGCTCCTGCGACCATGCGATGAACACATCGATCCGCTATATGCGGCCGGATCTCGCGGAAGAGTTTACGAAGCAGCATGGCAAGACGCCGGGCGAGTTCTTCGGCACGTTCGAGTACACGCATAAGCGCTCGGGACGGAAAGTGTCGGCCGACGTGTTTCCGTTCCACAACTGGGCCTTCCAGGAAGGGCTGCTGCATGCCGAGAACATCGGCGGCGACATCGAGCTGATGCTCAACAAGCGTTGCCTGATCGGCGCCTTCCCCTGGCGCTACGAGGGGCTCGAGAGCTGCCCGTGCCGCATCGTCTGCTTCCTCGACGCCGGCGAGAAGGTTGAAGCAATGGGCGACGCCGCGAGAGCGATTCTGCCGCCGCGATAAAGTCGTCGAGGCATTCGGGCAATCTTTGCGCGCGCCAAAATGCTGGGCGTAGAGTGAAGCTGCCTCTATCGACCTTCGAATGGCTTTTCGCGATCGAGCCGATCCTTGGCTTCCCTGGCGATGCTCAGATCAAACAGCTCAGATTCGGGCACCTTTTTCTCGACCAGATGGAAATAATCGGCCCAGTAGTCCTGCTGCGCCATTACCGATTTCACGTTCGGGATACCGTCCTCGTTGCTGTAGGACCAATGAGGCGCAATAGCTCGGACCAGCTCCGGCTTTTGCAGGGCCGTGCGTTTGGCCAGAATGTCGACGATGTCCGGGTGCTTGTCCGGCGCGATGACGGCCGCGTCGAATTCCTTTACGCCTTGCAGGTAAGCCATCGCAAAGCGAACAAGCGCATCGCGATGTTGTTGGATGAACTGTTTGCGCGCAGCGTAGAGGCCAACCGCTCCATCGGGGTCAATCTCGTCGTCAACGGCGACAATCGGTCCCCACTTGTTATTCTGAGCGAAATAGCCGAACTGGTAGGCGAGGTCGGTCGCGTCGACCTGTTTCTGCCCGAGCATCTTCATCAGATCGGGTTGGGGGACGTTCGTGATCCATTGAACGTCCTTGCGCGGATCGAGCCCCGCCTTCTGCAGGCCGCGAGCAAACAGATATTGGTTGATGCTGCCGGTCGCGCCGAGACCGATCCGTTTTCCCTTCAGCTTGGCAAAGTCCGCCAATGACTTGACCCCGGCGTCATGCATGTCCTGGGTGACATTGATGGCGGTGTAGCCAAAGCCGCGTTTGTTGTTGCCTCGATCGAGGATGAACACGACCGGCGCGCCCTTGGCGATGCTGTTGAACAGCCCCGCATTGGGCGTCATGAAGGAGATGTCGAGTTCGCCCGAAATCAACGACGGTACAGCCATGGCGCCGTCGATGAACATCTTCGGCCGTACCTCGACGCCGAGCTTGGTGAAGTATCCCTTCGCCTCGGCGACATAATAGCCGCCGCCGGTGATGAACGGCCCTTCGCCCACACGGATCACATCGGCAGCCTGTGTTGCAACCGACGTGGCCGCAAGGATAGACATCGCGCAGAGAACCGTCAGCCTGATCCTTAGTGTCATGACATCACCTCTCAAGACGCCGTTCAGTGCTTTTCATCGGCCCATGGCGCGACAAGCCGATCCAACCGCTTTTGTACGTTGGTGAGTACAGCGCCAAACACCGCAAGCGCGATGAGGGCGGCAAAGACTTTCTCAGTTTGCATGACCTGGCCGGCGTGCACCAGCACGTAACCCACGCCGCTGTCGCTCGATCCGCCGATCATCTCCGCAGCCACCACCATAATGATCGTCACACCCATTCCGAGATGCAGACCGGAGAAGATGCCGGGCAACGACGCCGGGATGACAACTTTGATCTGCCGTTGATGGGGCGTCGCACCAAGGTCCTTTGCGGCCTTGATCAGCCCCGGGTCGACCTGGCGAATTGCGGCGAAGGTGCTGATGACGACCGGAAAGAAGGCGGTCACCGCGCTGATCACGATTTTGTACGATTCCCCGGTGCCGAGCCAGATGATCAAGAGCGGAATGAGCGAGATCTTAGGCAGCGGATACAGCGCGGCGATCCAGGGGTCGATAATCCGCGCGGCCAGCGGTGACATGCCCATCGCCACACCGACCAATATTCCGCTGGCGGCTGCGATCAGGAAGCCCGCCATGATCCGCATGAAGGTGATCGAGAGGTGATAGCTCAGGGAGCCATCCAGCAGCATCGCCACGAGATAGCGCAGAATCGAGCTTGGCGCCGGAAGATAGATCGGTTGAATGCCGTTCACGCGGACCAGCAGTTCCCATGCAAGCAAGACGGCGACGACGATGAGATACGGGAGCGTCGCATGCAGCAGCGCGACAGACCGACGGTGCTTGATTGCGGCAGGCTGCATGCTAATGCACAGCCTGATCTTGCTGGCGCATCGCGCTGAGGACTTCCTCACGGATGAGATGCAGAGCGCGATCGTAAAGGCGGCCGAATGCCGGGGTATTCACCATTTCCTGCGTACGCGGTCGCGGAAGGTCGACCGGAATGACGTCTTTGATGCGGCCCGGCCGGGCCGTCATCACAACGATCTCGTCGCCGAGAAGGATGGCTTCGTCGATCGCGTGCGTGACGAAGAGGATCGTCTTCTTCGAGCGCTCGTAAATGCGAATGAGCTCCTCTTGCATCACGATCTTCGTCTGGGCGTCCAGCGCAGCGAATGGCTCGTCCATCAGCAGGATCGGGCGTTCCATGACCAGCGCACGAGCAAGGGCAACACGCTGGCGCATACCGCCGGAAAGCTGCGCCGGCCGATGCTGCTCGAAGCCACGCAGGCCGACCGATGCGATCATCGCGCGGGCCCTGTCGTGGCGCTCCTTTCTCGCCATCCCGTGCATTTCGAGGCCGAAGGCGACATTGTCGACAACGGTGCGCCACGGAAACAGATTCAGGTTCTGCCAAACCATCACCGACTGCGATCCGAGCGGCCGGTTTCCGGAACCGCCGCTCTCGCTGATTGTCACATCGCCGCTCGTGCACGGTTCGATCCCGCCGATGATCTGGATCATCGTGCTCTTGCCGCAGCCGCTCGGCCCGAGGATGCAGGTCACTCGCTCGGCGGGGAAGCGATGCGTTACGCGGTCCAGGGCGAGGATCGTGTGGGGAGCGTCGCCGAATGCCTGTACAAGGTTATCAACGACAATCTCCATAACGTCACCTCATCCCGAAATTCGTCGGCGTCGCGAGAGCGTCGCAAGTGCAGGAGCGGGGAGTCATGCGACGACGGCGATCCCTTGGATCTCGATCATGATGGAAGGATCGGCGAAGCCGGACACCGTGATCGCCGCGCTGGCGGGAAAGTCTTTGCCGAATATCTCAGTGCGAATCTCGGTCATCCGGGTGGTGTGGCGGACATCGATCAGAAAAACGGTCATGGTGACGAGGTCGGCCAGCGTCGCGCCGGCTTCGGCCAATGTCCTCTCGATATTGCGGAAGGTCTGCCGACACTGAGATTCGAAATCGCCGGCAAATATGCGGCCGTCGTCCGCTTTTTGGCCGGTATGCCCTGCAACGTAGATGGTCCTGGCTGGCCCGCTGACGATGACGGCGGGCGAAAACGCCCGCTGCTTCTGCCAGGTCCCGCGGACGTAGGTCTTTTCCACGATCTTGCTCCCACGGCGGGGCGTCACCCCGCAAATCGGCTTTACGGGCCGCGACGGTCTGGTACAAGAAATCATGACATCGAGTATCTTAATGTCAAGACATCGTCCGGTAAGGAAATCATCGGCCCGGCGCGCGGCGAAGCCGTCCGAGGCGGTCGCGGACTCGATTGCTGTCTTGCTGGACGAATGGCGGCGCGAACGCCCCGACCTGGACCCGTCGCCTTTCGCGATTTTCGGGCGCATCTGGCGGCTCAGCGCCAATCTGTCGAACGAGATCGCAGGATGGTTGGCGCCGCTTGGGCTTAATTTCGAATCGTTCAGCGTGATTGTCACGCTGCGCAGGTCCGGCCCGCCCTACGAACTCAATCCGACAGCGCTCTACCGCGAATCTTTGATCTCTTCCGGGGCGATCACAAACCGGATCGATCGGGTGGAAGCGCTCGGCCTCGTAAAGCGGTTTCCCGATCCGAAAGATCGCCGGGGGACCATTGTTCGGCTTACGCCAAGAGGGCGTGCGCTAGCGGACAAGGCAATCGAGCTGCACTTTCAGAGACTGGCCGATTGCCTCTCTGGAATGAAGCCGGCGGATCAGGCCGGACTCGCGGCACTACTGGCCAACCTATTGCAATCCGTAGAGGTTCGAGAGAAATCGCCTGCCGTCCGTCAGAAGACGTGATGGTAGGATCCGCCGCATCCGCTTTGTCTTGGGTAGGGCGGTCCTACACGTGCCGATGGACATCGATGCGCGACTCGTTGGCGGGGCTGTATTTCATCAGACGCCTGCCAGCGCGCGCATGATGCGGTAGAGCGCTCCCTGTCCTTCGAATCCGATGCCGGGCCGGTCGGAGAGTGCGATGGTGCCGTTTTCGACGCGCGCATCGTCGGCGAAGCCGCCGAAATCGCCGAACACGCCGGGATACGATTCAGAACCGCCGAGCGAGAAACCGGCGGCGATGGCGAGCGACATCTGGTTGCCGCCGTGCGGGAACAGAGCCGTGCGCGGCCAGCCGTTCACCTCCAGCATCGCCACCATGCGCGCGTACGCGACGATGCCGTAGGCCTGCGGCGGATCGACCTGGATGATGTCGCGCTGTGCGCGCCAGCCGCCGAAGCGAATCAGGTTCTGCACGTCTTGCGTCGAGTAGAGGTTTTCGCCGGTGGCAAGCGGCGGCGCGTAGAGACTCGCAAGCTCGGCGAACAGCGCATAGTCGAGCGGGTCGCACGGCTCCTCGAACCAGCGCAGTCCGAACGGCGCCAGTGCTTTCGCGTATCGTAGCGCCTCGGCGCGATCGAACTTGGCATTGGCGTCGACGGCAAGCCGGTCGCCGGAGCCGACCACGTCGAGCACGGCTTCGAGCCGGCGCAGATCCTCGTCGAGCGGCAGGCCCCCGACCTTCATCTTCACCATCGTGTAGCCGGCGTCGAGATGGCGGCGCATCTCATCCTGCAAGTCCGCGATGGTCTGGCCTGGCCAGTACCAGCCGCCGCCGACGTAGCAGAAGACCTTTGTGGCAATCTCGCCCTGGTTGAAACGCTCGGCGAGCAACGCGTACAGCGGCTTGTCCGCGATCTTGGCGACGGCGTCCCAGATTGCGACCTCGATCGTGCCAATGGCGATCGAGCGCTCCGAATGCGCGCCGGCTTTCTCGCGCTTCATCATCACGGCGAGGATTTTTGCCGGGTCGAGATTGGCGCCGGTTGCGTCGAGCAAGCTCTCGGGCGCTGCGGCGAGGATGCGCGGAATGAATCGCGCGCGCATTTGCGCGCCGCAGGCGTAACGGCCGGTGGAGTTGAAAGCGAAGCCGCAGATCGGTCTGCCGTCGCGGACGACGTCGGTGATGACGGCGACCACGGACGTGGTCATCTCACTGAAGTCGAAGCTCGAATTGGCGAGATTTGATTTCAGCGGGACAGCGGTCTCGCGGATATCGACGATGCGCATGAGACGTGCCCCGGACGCGGCGCAGCACGGAGCCAAGCGAAGTGCTGCGACGCTGATCCGGGGCCCCGGTTAAGTGTTCAAGAAAGCGGGGTCCGGGGTCTGCAGCGCATCACTGACGTGTTGCGCTGCGCCCGCGACACAGAGACCCTACTTGATCTGCGGGATGTTGGCGTCCTTGATCACCTTGCCCCATTTGTCGACTTCTTTTTTGATGTAGGCACTGAATTCGACGGGCGTATCGGCGACCGGATCGAAGCCGAGCTGCGCGCATTTTTCCTTCACGTCCGGCATCGCCATGACCTTGACGATCTCCTTGTTCAGGAGTTCGACGATATCCTTCGGCGTCTTCGCCGGGGCGAACACGCCCTGCATCGTCTCGGATTCCTGCCCCTGGACGCCGGCTTCCGCGAGCGTCGGCACGTCGGGCAGCGCCGCCGAGCGTTTGGCCGAGGTGACGGCAAGGCCGCGCAGCGCACCGGCCTTCACCTGCGGCGAGGTCGGCGGCAAGGCGCTGAAAGCGATGGGCGTGTGGCCCGCGATCGCCGACTGGATGGCGGGCGCGGCGCCGCCGAACGGCACGCTGGTCGCCTCGAGCTTGAGGGCCAGCTTGAACAGCTCCGCGTGGAGCTGCGGCGTGGTGCCGATGCCGGGGTTGGCGATCGAATATTTGTTCGGCTCCTTCTTCAGGAGATCGATCAGCTCCTTCACCGTCTTCGCCGGGAAGTTCGCATTCACCACAAGGATGTTGGGCGAGGCGGCGGCGAGCGTGATCGGCGCGAAATCCTTGTACGGATCGTATGGCGCCTTGGCGTAGAGGCTCGGATTGACGACGAAGCTCGAGCTCGCGACCAGAAGCGTGTAGCCGTCGGGCGCGGCGCGCGCGGCTTCCGCCATACCGATGTTGCCGCCGGCGCCGGGGCGATTCTCGACGTAGAACTGTTGCTTGAGGTCTTCCGACATCTTCAAGGCGATCAGCCGCGCCATGACGTCGGTCGGGCCGCCGGCCGCGAACGGCACGATCACCTTGACCGGACGGTCGGGGTAGCCGGCGGCGGAGGCCACCGTGAGCCCGAGCGCGATGCTGGCCGCGGTCGCCGCGGCGAATAGACGAAGTCTCATCATTGGATATTCCCTCCACGTCTTGCGCCGGACCGTCACGTGCGGCCCGGTCGAATGTTGCTTCGAAGTCAGTGTTTGAGGCCGAGAATCTGCCGTGCCTCCCCGGCGGTAGCGAGTTCGCCGCCGATGTCGTCGAGAATCCGCACCGCCTTCTCGCACAAGGCGGCGTTGCTTGGCGTCAGCTTGCCTTTGCTCAGATAGACGTTGTCCTCCATGCCGACGCGCACGTGGCCGCCCAGCATCCAGGCGGTGGCGAGCATCGGGAATTCCCACCGGCCGATGGCGAAAGCCGCCCAGGTCGCATCCTGCGGCAGCAACGACTTCGCGTAAACCAGCGTCTCGACTGTCGATACGAAGCCGTAGCGCACGCCCATCACGATCTGGAAAAGGGGCGGGCGCTTAAGGATGCCCTGGTCGAGCAGAACGTGCGCGAGCTGGATGTCGCCGGAATCGAACACCTCAAGCTCGCACTTGGCGCCGGCGCTCTGGATCTCGTTCGCCATGATCGTGACGTTCTCGGGCGGATTGATCACCGCCGCGGCGCCGGACCACATCGTGTTGAGATCGAGCGTGGCGATATCGGGCTTGAGCGCGACGATGTGCTCGACTCGCTTCAAGGGATGCATCGCCGAGGTGCCGGGGCCGGCGATCCTGGGATCGTCCTTGCTCGGCACGAAGCGGCCGCCCGGCCCGGTCGTCAGGTTGATAATGAGGTCGGAATTCTTGTCGCGAATGCGCTCGACGACCTCGCGGTAATGCGCGAGCTCGGTGCTCGGTCGCCCGTCCGGATGGCGGACGTGGATGTGCGCGATCGCCGCGCCGATCTTGGCGGACTCCAGCGCGGCATTGGCGATCTGCTCCGGCGTGCAGGGCAGCGCGGGATTCTGCTGGACGGTGGTGAGATTGCCGGTGACGGCGACGGTGAGGATGGTCTTTTTCGTGGGGGCCATTGTCCGATTTCGTGCAATGATTGACTTCATAAACAAACGACTGTTTACATTGCGCGAGCGATGGAGGTGAGTCAAGCGTGCGTGCTGCCAGGACCAGCAAACCGCGACCCGGGGCGGCCTCGGTCAAACGACGCCCGCCGCGCGCAGGCAAGGCCGTGGCGGAGCGCGCGCAGCGGTCGGTGCGCGATCGCATCCTCGAAGTGGCGGAGCGGCTGTTCGCCGAGCACGGTATGTCAGGCGTCGGATTGCGTGCCATTTCTGCGGAAGCGAAAGTCAATCTCGCGTCGATCGCCTACCACTTCGGGTCTAAGGACGGCCTGCTCGAGGCTTTGTTCGCGCAACGCGCCGCACCGATCGCCGAGGAGCGGCTGCGGCTCTTGGCGCAATGCTATGCGATGGGCGACAAGCCGAAACTCGAGGACCTTCTCGACGCCTTTCTGCGGCCGGCGTTGGTGCTCGGCGTGCAGCCGCAATTCGGCGGCCCGGCCTTCGTTAAGCTTCGCGCGCGGCTCGCCACCGAGCCGAAGGTGCTGTCGCGCAAGATCCTGTCGAAGGCCTTCGACATCTCCAGCCGCAAATTCATCGACGCTTTCACGCAGGCGCTTCCGGAATTGCCCCGCGCCGAGGTCGAATGGCGGTTTCATTTCATGCTCGGCGCGATGTTCTACACGATGGCCGACTCGGGTCGTATCCAGGCGCTGACGAAAGGCCGCATCGACCCCGGCGACGTCAAGCGCGCCCTTAGTCACATGATTCCGTTTCTGGCCGCGGGCTTTCGCTCCGCGCCGGTGCCTTGAATTCAATCAACGAAAGAGGAAGCGAGAATGACCCGCAAACTCACGCGTCAAGACATGAAGACTGCCGCCGAAAAATACAAGAACTGGGGCAAATGGGGACCGGACGACGAGATCGGCACGCTCAACTACACCAGCGCCGACGACATCGTCGCCGCCACGCGCCTCGTCAAGAAGGGCAAGGTGATCTCGCTCGCACTCAACTTCGATCATCTCGGTCCGCAGGGCGCGAAGAGCAAATATCCCTCGATGGGCCGCACCAACCCGATCCACACCATGCTGCGGACCGGTACCGACGCCTATTCCGGCGTGCTCGACAAACGCGGCATCCGCGCGGCCGACGACATGGTGGTGATGCCCCTGCAGTGCGGCACGCAATGGGACGGGCTCGGCCACATCTTCTATGAGAACCATATGTGGAACGGCTACGACTGCCGTGAGGTCACTTCGGCGGGGGCGCAGAAATGCGGCATCGAGAAGACCAAGAACAAGATGGTCGGCCGCGGCGTGTTCCTCGACGTCGCCCGGTACAAGGGTGTCGACTCGCTTGACGACGGCTACGGCATCACCAACGACGATCTTTACGGCACGGCGAAGAAGCAGAAGGTCGAGCTCAAGCGCGGCGACTACGTCATCGTCCGCACCGGCATGATGGAGCGCTGCCAGAAGCTCGGCTCGTGGGACGGCTATCCGGGCGGCGATGCGCCGGGTTTTGCCTTCGAGACGCTCGATTTCGTCAAGAACACCGAGCTGGCAGCGCTTGCCAGCGACACATGGGGTTGCGAGGTGCGGCCGAATCCGGTCGCCGAGGGCGAGAACATCAACCAGCCCTGGCACTGGATCACGATCCCGATCATGGGCATGACCATGGGCGAGATCTTCGAGCTCAAGGAGCTCGCGGACGATTGCGAGCAGGACAAGACCTACGAATTTCTGTTCGTCGCGCCGGCAATCCCGATTACGGGTGCGGTTGGCTCGCCGGTCAACCCGCTGGCGATCAAGTGAGCAGGCAGGGGACGCATCGATGAGCAACGCAGGGCATAATGCCAAGCGGCTCGGCGCCGAAGTCATCGCCGACATGCTGGCGGGCTACGGCGTCAGCCATGTCTTCATGGTGCCGGCGGTGCTGCGCCGCACCTTCGCCGAGATGGAACGGCGCACCTCGATCGCCCGCATCCATTGCCATGGCGAGAAGTCGGCGGCCTATATGGCGGACGGTTATGCCCGCGCCTCCGGCAAGCCCGGCGTCTGCATGGCGCAGGTGATCGGTGCGCTCAACCTCGCCGCCGGCCTGCGCGACGCCTATCTGGCGCATTCGCCGGTCATCGCCATCACCGGCGGTCGCGATCCGAAGACCAAGTTCCGCAAGGTCTATCAGGAGATCGACGACATCCCGGCCTTCGAGCCGGTGACCAAGTTCAACGCCACGATCGACGACGTCACCCGCGCGCCTGACATGTTGCGCCAGGCGTTCCGCGTCGCGACGACCGGTGCGCCGGGGCCGGTGCATCTGCAATTCCGCGGCAATGAGGGCCAGCTCGACGCCGAGGAAGGCGAGATGGAGGCGCTGGTCGAGACGCAATTCTCGCATGTGCCGCCGTTCCGGCCGCAGCCGGAGGCCGAGCACGTCGAGGCGGCGCTGGCGTTGCTGCAGAAGTCCGAGCGCCCGATCGTCGTCGCCGGCGGCGGCGTACGCGCCTCTGGCGCCGGGCGCGAGCTCGTCGCGCTCGCCGAAGCCTTGCAGATCCCGGTCGCCACCTCGCTCAACGGCAAGGACACGATCCCGGGCGTGCATCCGCTGTCGGTCGGTGTCGTCGGCAGCTATTCGCGCGAGAGCGCCAATCGCGCCGTCAATCGCGCCGACCTCGTCTGCTTCATCGGCAGCGAGACCGGCGGCATGACCACGCATTTCTGGGCCGTGCCGAAGATCGGCACCCCGGCGATCCAGATCGACATCGAGCCGGAATCGCTTGGCCGCAATTATCCGCTGCAGGCCAGCGTGCTCGGCGACGCCAAGGCGGTGCTGGCTGCGATGGTGGCAATCGCCGACAGAGGCACGGCGGGCAAGCGCGCCGCCTGGATCCAGGAGATCGGCGCCCTCAAAGCTGAGTGGTACGCCAAGTACAAGCCGATGCTGGAGTCGGACGCGGTGCCGATCAATCCGGCGCGCATCTGCCACGAGCTGACGCAGCACGTGCCGGACGACGCCATCGTCATCGTCGACACCGGCCACGCCGGCATGTGGATGGGCGGCATGTACGACCTGCGCAAGGACACGCAGAGCTACATCCGCAGCGCCGGACATCTCGGCTGGGCCTTTTGCGCCGGCATCGGCGCCAAGGCGGCGTGTCCGGAGCGGCCGGTGGTCGTCTTCACCGGCGACGCCGGATTCTGGTATCACATCGGCGAGCTCGAGACGCAGGTGCGCTGGAACATCCCGTCGGTGACGCTCGTCAACAACAATGGCGGCGGCAACCAGTCGAAGCGCGGCTTCGACCGCGTCTACGGCGGCGAGGGCAACAACCGTTCGCGCGAACTGTGGACCTACAGGCCGATGAACTTCGCCAAGATCGCCGAGGATATCGGCGCGCTCGGCATCCGCGTCGAGAAGCCGTCGGAGATCGGCCCGGCGCTGGCCAAGGCGCTGGCGTCGGGGCGGCCCGCAGTCATCGATGTCGTCACCGATATCGAGGCGCTGGCGCCGACAGCGGTCGCGTGAGCGTCGCTGGATCGAGGTCGCGGCCGACAGGCCGCGACTTTTCCCCTGTGTAATGGGGGCGTGCTTGACGACCGGCTGCCGGTCGCCTGACCGCCCGGTGCAATGGAACGCGAATGCTCCCGCGGCGTTGCCTCGATCAGACAGTGGAGCTTTCGATGGAAACGATTCTCATAATTGTTCTTCTCGTTCTCTTGCTTGGCGGCGGCGGCTGGTATGGTCGCGGCCGTTGGTATGGCAGACGCCCGCTTTAGGCTTGCCGGCTCGGGCCGACCGGCCTCGAGCAGCCCGGTAGGTGCGTTTGCAGGCTCGCCCTGCTGACCGCCGGCTAGCCGGCTATCCGAGAATGGTGCCCTTTCCGCGCCCGTCTTTGCTCTGCTCGATCATCACCGTGTCGTACTTGAGCGCGAGTTCGCGGGTGAATTCGGCGTTCAGCAATTCCTCCTGCGTCAGCGCGTGCATCGCTGCAAACATGCCTTCGGTGCCGGCCGGGCTGTAGATCATCAGCATCCGCACTCCATCAGGCGATGTGACCTGATGCGGCACGCCCGGCGGGATGTGCACGCAGGATCCCTTCACGGCATGGAAATGTTCGTCGCCGACTTGAAAATCGGCGCTGCCCTCGAACACGTAGAACGTCTCGTACGCCTTGATGTGGTAGTGAGCGCGCGACTGAAAGCCGGCCTTGCAGTTTTCCTCGACGATTTCGAAAGTCTGATTGGTGTCGTCGCCGGTGACCTTGACGATCACCTC
>Ga0105240_10012248_pt1 | contig 11849 bp, 9 predicted proteins | sample KBSC54metaG_FD_80426 | JGI IMG/M metagenome (GOLD analysis project Ga0105240, IMG submission 80426) | Corn rhizosphere microbial communities from Kellogg Biological Station, Michigan, USA - KBS C5-4 metaG | ecosystem: Host-associated > Plants > Roots > Rhizosphere > Soil | place: Michigan, USA...
GGACTCATCGGACTCGTCGTTGCGCCACGGATCGCACCTGAATGAAATCCGTAATGCGCAAAATCGTCATGGTCGTGATCGTGGTCGCGTTGCTCGTCGCGATCGTGCCCGCCTTCCATTACTACAAATACTTCACCAGCCATGTCTCCACCGACGACGCCTACGTGGACGGCAGTATCGCACTGATTTCCAGTCGCATTCCCGGCACCGTCAGCCGGCTTTTCGTGATGGAAAACTGGCACGTCAACGCCGGCGACCCGCTGCTCGAACTCGATCCGCGCGACTACCAGGTCCGCGCCGATCAGGCCCAGGCCCAGCTCGAACGCGCGCGCCAGTCGGTCGATCAGAACTTCGCGCAGCTCGAAGCCGCGGTCGCCGGTGAACAACTCGCCGATTCGCAGCTCAATCAGGCCAAAATCGATTTCGAGCGCGCCACCGAATTGCGCAAGGAAGGCGTCGTCTCGCGCGAATACTACGACCAGGCCAACACCGCGATGGCGGTCGCGACCGCCGACCGCGCCCTCGCCGCTCATCAGGTTCAGCAGGCCCGCGCCGCACTCGGCGGAGACACTCCGACTGCCGCCGTCGATCACGCGCGCTATAATCGCCCGATCGTCGAGCAGGCGCGGGCCTCGCTCCAAGGCGCCAAGCTCGATCTCAGCTACACCACCCTGCGCGCCCCGCTCAACGGCATCATCACCCGCAAAAGCGTCCACGTCGGCAACCGCGTGCAACCGGGCGAACCCCTGATGGCGCTGGTGCCTACCGACCGCCTCTACATCACGGCCAATTTCAAGGAGACCCAGCTCACTGACGTCCGCGTCGGACAGCCCGCCGACGTCGAGGCCGATATCTACCCCGGTTACATCTACAAGGCCCACGTCGATTCCATCAGCGTCGGCACCGGCGCCGCCTTCGCCCTCCTGCCGCCCGAAAACGCGACCGGCAACTGGGTCAAAGTCGTCCAGCGGGTCCCGGTCAAGATCGTCCTCAACCAACGGCCGCCGGCCGACAAACCGCTGCGCATGGGCCTGTCGGTTGAGGTCACCATTGACATCACTGATACCCATGGCGCCCTGCTCACCTCGACCTTGCAGAACCTCTACAACCAGCACCATGACAAGGTGAACATGGAAGGTGCGCCCAACGGCTCGCAAGGCCAGATGCAGCCTGCCGCCCCCGGCGACGTGGTCAATCCCGAGGCACCGCAGGCTGCCGGCGAACCACCGTCAACGTCAGGACAGCCCGCCATGCAGCAGTGACAAGAAGCGAGGAGAGTAGTCGGAGAAGCCAAAACTCCAGTTTTCCGAAACCTCACATGGTGAGGTCGTCTGCACGACCTCTACGACCGTCACGTCACCCTGAGCACAATGAAGGATTTCGCGCAGTCCTTCTTCGGGCTAGATGAAAACCGTTCGTTCTTCGCTGCCCACGTATCCGTGGTTCCTGCTCAAAAGCGCCTCGTACGCCATCGTGGGTCTCAGCTATGCGATCCGCAGGATCAATCGTCTTATTGCTTCTCTCTTTTTAGAGGGCGTAACCCGCTCAAGGTTTCAGTAAACTTCAAGATTTGAGCTCCTCAACAACTCTCCCCGCACTCTCCCAACGCCTCGCCGATTACCTCGGCACTGGGATCATCGGCCTGCGCGTGCTCGACAGCGGATGGGAAACCACCATCTATGAATTCACCCTCGGCACGCGCTCGCCGCGCACGCCGGAACTCCCGATTGACGCGCCGCTGGTACTGCGCCTGTTCGACGGCGCCCGCGCCATCGATAAGGCCACGCGTGAGAGCCGCATGTTCTTCTACCTGGCCACCGCCGGCTATCCGGTACCGCACCCGTATCTTTGTGAGCACACGCGCGACGCCCTCGGCGCGCCGTTCCTTCTGATGGATCGGGTGGCGGGCGGTCCGCTCTTCTCCGCCACCAGCTTCCCCCTCGCCTTCAAGACCTTCTCGCTCGGCTTCATCGCATTTGTCCGCGCGCAAGTCCGGCTCCATCGGACCGACGCGAGCGGCGCCGCTGCCGCCGGCCTCCCGCGCGCCTGCTCCGACCCCACGACGCCACCGACTGCGGCGCTGCTGGATCGTATTCTCGCAGTCGTCGCCGAGCGCGTCGCGAGCGGCCCGCTGCCCGGACTTGCCGACGCGCTCGCGAGCCTGCACGAACGCGCCGCCCGCTTCCGCATCGCGCCCGAGGCGCTCGTGCACATGGACTACCATCCGCAAAACGTCATCGTGCGCGGCCTCCGCGTGACCGGCGTCATCGATTGGGTCAGCGCCGATCGCGGCGACCGCCATCTCGATGCCGCCACCACCTCGGCGATTCTCGCGACCTCCGCGATGGAACATCCGCGGTGGATGCGCGATAACGCCGCCGGCAACAGCTTGCGCGCGCTTTTCGCGGCACTCTACTTTCCCACCTATCACGCTCTTGCGCGGATGGACCTCGAACGGTTTCGTTACTGCCAGGCGGTCGCCGCGCTTTACCGCCTCTCGACTTTCGGCATGATGCTCGCGCGCGGCCCCGAGGCCGTCGGCTTTCGCGCCGCCGCGATCGCCAACGTGACTCCCGATGTGATGCGCCTGCTATCGCGCTACACCGCTCGCAAAGCGGGCGTCCCGGTCACGCTCGCGGCGCAAGATTGAAAAGGCGTCGATACGTTTTCACGCGGCGACGGCTGGTGGTTTAAAATCAGCCGAACGCTTGCCACCTTCTCCGCAATGCGCTCCAGTAATGATCAGCGGTGCGGGCCGGCCGCGCGCGGCGGCAGATGCCGTGCGCGATCGATCGCCGCAGTCGAAGAGCGATGCGGAGCGGGGGCGTTTTCTGGTAAACTGGAATCGATACGTCGATGCGGGGAGTGACCCAACTCGCAATGAAACAGGAACTGGAAAAGATTCTGCTGCAAGCCGCTGGTGATGACGGACACCGCGGCAATGGCGATGGCGCGGGCAATCGCAACGGCGGCGATACCGTCATCGAGCGGCGCACCAAAGAGCAGACCAAGACCAAGCGCCCGCCACTCTACAAATGTATTCTGCTCAACGACGACTACACCCCGATGGAGTTCGTCGTCGAAATTCTCAAGACCATTTTCCACAAGCAAAACGCCGAGGCCACGCGAATCATGCTCCACGTTCATCAGAACGGCATGGGCGTCGCGGGCGTGTATCCATTCGAGATCGCCGAAACCAAAATCAAGACCGTCGAGGAACTCGCGCAAGAGAGCCAGTATCCGCTCAAGTGCGTGATGGAGAAGGAGTAACCGGCATTGGTCGCGATTCGTATCGAAGTGCCGGCTCGCGCGGGCCGGAGAGGACGCTGAGACTGCCATGCCATCTTCAGGCGTGATGATCAGCCGGGAACTGCAGATTACCTTGCAGCTCGCGATGACCGAGGCGCTCAACCGGCGTCACGAATACGTGTGCCTCGAGCACGTGCTCTATGCGATGTTGCACGACGTCACAACCAGCAACGTCCTGCAGCATTGCGGCGCCGACCTCGAAGCACTGCGCAAGAAGCTGCAGAAATATCTCGACGAAGAAGTCGAGCGGCTCACCCGGGGCGGCACCTTCCAGCCGCACTACGCGGCCGGCGTGCAGCGCGCGTTGCAACGGGCGGCCCTGCATGCGCAATCGGCCGGCCGCACCGAGATCAATGGATCGCAGGTGCTGGTCGCGATGTTCCACGAGACCGAGTCGCACGCGATCTTCCTGCTGCAGGAGCAGGGCGTCACCCGCTTTGACGTAATCAATTTCATCTCGCACGGCGTCTCCAAGACCGGCGCCGACGACGATCGCGAGGTTCGCGGCGCGGGCGAAGAAGATCACGAAAGCGACGCCGAGGGCGATCCCGACGGCGAGGACGGCACGCCGAAAATTTCGCCGTCCAAGGCGCTGAAGACCTACGCCGTCAACCTCGCCGAGCGCGCCGCCAGCGGCAAGATCGATCCGCTCATCGGACGGCGTAACGAAATCGAACGTGCGGTCCACGTTCTGCTGCGGAGGCGCAAGAATAATCCGATCTTCGTCGGTGAAGCCGGCGTCGGCAAGACCGCGCTGGCCGAGGGACTCGCGCTGGCGGTGCACGAGGGCAAGGTGCCGGCGGCGCTGAAGGACGTGCAGATTTACGCGCTCGATATGGGCGCACTGCTCGCCGGCACGCGCTTTCGCGGCGACTTCGAGCAGCGCCTCAAGGCCGTCATCAAGGCGGCGACCGGTAACCCGCGTATCATCCTCTTCATCGACGAGATTCACACCATCGTCGGCGCGGGTTCGGCCTCGGGCTCGACCATGGATGCGTCGAATCTGCTCAAGCCGGCGCTCGCCTCAGGCGACCTCCGCTGTATCGGTTCGACCACCTACCAGGAGTACAAGCGATCGTTCGATCGCGACAAGGCGCTCGCGCGGCGCTTCCAGCGGATCGAGGTTGCCGAGCCCAGCCGCGAAGAGGCGGTGCAAATCCTGAACGGGCTCAAGAGCCATTACGAAAAGCATCATAACGTCCGCTACACCTCGGCCGCGCTGCGCTCGGCAGTGGAACTGTCGGCGCGTTACATCAACGATCGCTACCTGCCCGACAAGGCGATCGACGTGATGGACGAGGCGGGTGTCGCGGGCCATCTGCGTGCCAAGAATGCCGAGACCGTTACGGTCGGCGCGCGCGACTCGGAGCGCACCGTCGCGCGGATGGCTAAAATTCCTGAACGCACGGTCTCTTCGACCGACCGCGCGCGGCTGCAGGACCTCGATACCGAACTCAAGGGCGTCGTGTACGGACAGGATACGGCGATCGACGCGGTCTGCCGGGCGATCAAGCTCGCCCGCTCCGGCCTCGCGCATCCGGATCGTCCGGTGGGCGCATTTCTGTTCGCCGGGCCGACTGGCGTCGGCAAGACGGAAGTGGCGCGCCAACTCGCCAAGACCATGGGCGTCGAATTTCTGCGCTTCGACATGAGCGAGTACATGGAGCGTCATACGGTTTCGCGGCTGATCGGCGCCCCGCCGGGTTACGTCGGCTTCGACCAGGGCGGCCTGCTCACTGACGCCGTCAACAAGACGCCGCATTGCGTGTTGCTGCTCGATGAAATCGAAAAGGCCCATCCCGACCTCTTCAACATACTGCTCCAGGTGATGGATCACGCGACGCTGACCGACAATAACGGCCGCAAGGCGGACTTCCGCAACGTGATCCTGGTGATGACCACCAACGCGGGTGCGCAGGAGCTGGCGCGTGCGATGATCGGCTTCGGCGCCACCGTGCAGACGGGCTCGCCGCGCGCGATGATCGATCGCATGTTTGCGCCCGAGTTCCGCAACCGGCTCTCGGCGATTATCGAATTCGCACCGCTCCCGCCCGCCGTCATCGAACGGGTGGTGGACAAGTTCCTGCTCGAACTATCGGAGCGGCTCGAGGCCAACAAGGTCACGATGGAGGTCACTCCGGCGGCCAAGAAATGGCTGGCCGAGCGCGGCTACGATACTCGCTTCGGCGCGCGACCGCTTGGTCGCTTGATCGAGAACGAAATCGCCCGCGTGCTCGCCGACGACGTCCTGTTTGGGCGTCTCACCAAGGGTGGCCGGGTGATGGTCGATCTCGACGGCGACAAGCTCGCGTTCTCTTACGGCACCGCCGAAGCGACCGCGCCGCCGCCGACCGACTCCGCCGCCTGACACGGCGGCTCACGGGCCGATCGGTTTGAAGTAGATGATCGTCCCGGTCAGGCCGCCATGCGGTTTCAGGGCGTAGCCCGGGATTACACCCACCCGTTTATAGCCGAGGCGCTCATAGAGTCCCGCTGCGCCCTCTTCGACGGCGGTATCGAGCACGAGCAGCGTGCGCCCACGCGCTACCGCGATGCGCTCGGCCTCCGTCATCAAGCGTTGCGCGACGCCGCGACCGCGATAGTTGACGCGGGTCATCAGTTTGGCGATCTCGGCGCGATGCGGCTGGTTGGGGGGCGTGTCCATATCCAGCGTCACGGTACCGATCAGTTCGTCGCCTTCCCATGCGCCCAGCACCACGCGTTTGCCGGACGCGGCTTGGGCCAGCGAATTCTTCCAGAACTCGGTCGCGACCTCTCGCGCGAGCGGATGCATGAAGCTGACCGATCCGCCATGCGCGACGGTTTCTATCAGCATGTCGGACAGCGCCGCGATGACTTCGGCCTGGTCCGTGAGGGTCTTGAGGCGCATGACAGCGGGCAAATCTTCGCGGAATTTTCAGGGTGCCGACGCCGCGTTATGCGGGGCGTGCCGACGCCTCCGCCGGCATCGCGTCGTCGCGGCTGACGACCGTGTCATGGGGCGGCCGCGTGTCGTCGTGATCCGGATGGTCGATATTGTAGTTGAGGCCGCGCGATTCCTTGCGCATCATCGCGCATCGCACCACCAGTTCCGCCACCGTCACCAGGTTGCGCAGCTCGATCAGATCGGAATCGATCAGATGATCCCAGTAGTAGCTGTGGATCTCTTCCTTGAGCATCAGGATGCGCCGCAGCGCACGATCGAGCCGGCGATCGCTGCGCACGATACCGACGTAGTTCCACATCAGGCGCCGAATTTCTTCCCAGCTATGCGTGATCAGCACGCGCTGCTCGCTCTGGATCGCATCACCGGGGTCCCATTCCGGGAACGCGGGCGCGACGCCTTCGTCGTGCGTCAACTGTTCGCGCGCGGCCGCAAAAGCCCGCCTACCCATCACGGCCGCCTCCAGCAGCGAGTTTGAGGCCAGCCGGTTCGCGCCGTGCAGCCCCGTCATCGCGACTTCGCCCGCTGCGTACAGCCGCGGGATCGCGGTCCGCGCCATCAGGTCGGTCACCACGCCCCCGCACATATAGTGCGCCGCCGGCACCACCGGTATCGGGACCGCCGTCAGGTCGAAGCCATAGGTCAGACAACGCTTGTAGATATTCGGAAACCGCTCGCGGATGTAGGCGGAAGGATGATGGCTGATGTCGAGATAGACACAATCGAGTCCGAGCCGCTTCATCTCGGAATCAATCGCGCGGGCCACCACATCGCGCGGCGCGAGTTCCGCGTCGGGATGATAGCGCTTCATGAAGGGCGTGCCGTTCGGCAGTCGAAGAATCGCGCCTTCACCGCGCAAGGCCTCGGAAATCAGGAACGACTTGGCCATCGGATGGTACAGGCAGGTCGGATGGAACTGGTAGAACTCCATGTTGGCAATCGGCGCGCCCGCCCGATAAGCCATCGCGACACCGTCGCCCGAAGCGATATCGGGATTGGTCGTATAGAGATAGACCTTGCCCGCGCCGCCGGTTGCCAGCAGAGTCGCTCGCGCAACGATCTTGCAAACCGACATGGTTGCCTTGTCCAGCGCATAAACGCCCCAACAGGCGCGGGGCCGGCCGTCGGCCCCACGTTCGATCAGCAGATCAACCGCCACATGATTCTCGAGCACGCGAATATTCGGCAGCGCCTTGGCCGCCACGCCGAGCGCCCGCATGATTTCGCGGCCGGTCAGGTCCTGCGCATGCAGCACGCGCCGATGGCTATGGCCACCCTCGCGCCCCAGGTCGTATTCGTCTTCGCCGCCCTCCTCGACCCGTGTGAATTGCGTGCCAAGCGTGATCAGTTCGCGCACCGCCTCCGGGCCGTCGCGCACGATGCTCTCGACCGCCGCGCGAGCGCAGAGGCCCGCGCCGGCCTTGAGCGTGTCCTCGACGTGCGATTCGAAGGAATCGTCCACGCTCCAGACGCTCGCGATTCCACCTTGCGCATAGGCGGTGTTCGCTTCGTCGCTGGCCGCCTTGGTCAGCACTGTAACGCTGCCAAGGGTCGAGGCTTTGAGTGCGAAAATCATGCCGGCGATGCCGCCGCCAATCACCAGGAAATCGCTGTCGGTCGAGTTGTGGTCTTTCATGTTGTCAGCGTCGATGAGGCGCGATGCGCAACGCGGGTATATGTTGAGGCCGCCTGAAACGCGTCAGGCCGATGCAGCCCCGCGACAATCATGTCAGGCGGAAGCGGCCGCGTTCCAACTCCATCTAGACGCTAATTGAGCGCGATCGTAATAGTCAATCGATTTAGGCGCCCGTCGCGTGGCCTGACCGTCCTGCGACCGTATCGGGCGGCGAGTGGTGCGGATGCGAGTGCCCTCGATAGCCGCGCGAACGGCATCGAATTGCACCACTTGCGCGCATACCTTACAGTTGAATCATCCCGGGAAGCGCATCCGCAAGGGCGTTCAAATTCAATCGGCGAAGGTCTTCGGTGTGACGTTCACGGCTCCCAACGTCCTGACTTTCATGCGCATCGCTTCGGTGCCGCTGCTGGTCTATCTGCTGACTTTCGCGGGACCGCTGCCCTCCGCCATCGCCGCGGGCGTCTTCTTCCTCGCCACCATTACCGATTTCCTCGACGGCTACATCGCGCGTTCTTACGGCTCCGGCACCAATCTCGGCAAATTTCTCGATCCTCTGGCCGACAAGCTGGTCGTCACTGCCGTGCTGATCATGCTGGCCGCGATGCCGCGGATGCCGCGCGTGCCGGCCTGGATGGTAGTGGTGTTGGTCTCGCGCGAGATTCTGGTCACCGGGCTGCGCGCGGTTGCGGCCAGCCGCGGGCGTATCATCGGGGCGGAGGAACTCGGCAAGTACAAGATGGCGCTGCAGGCGATCGCACTGCACGGACTGCTGATCCATTACACCTATTTCCATGTGGACTTTTTCGCGACCGGCATGTTTCTGCTCTGGATCGCGACGGTGCTGACGGTGTGGTCCGGCATCGATTACTTCTATCGAGCGTGGAGCGTGATCATGCCGGGGCCGGGCTCGGCCGTCGCGCGTAGGGCAGCGATTTGACAAGTCTCGCGCCGACCAATAAATGATCTGGTTCTGACCAGCACGACTGGCGAGCGGGTGTAGCTCAGTTGGTAGAGCGTGTGCTTGCCAAGCACAAGGTCGTCGGTTCGAAACCGATCACCCGCTCCAGTTTTCCTCTCCTCTTTCTTCGACTCATAGTGAACCGTCGCGGCATCGCGAAGTCCGCAGGTGAAACGCGGGGTGATGCGCCGGCAGAGAGACGGCCGGATCCTCGGCGAAAACTCCTCCCATTGCATCCATTCGCTTAAGGCTTGGCCCTCTCACCATCGCGCGCACCGCGACCGATTAGGGGCTTCCAAGCTGCGAGTCTAGGGAAAATCGCTCGCCCTGTAGCATTCGCAGTGCAGGTTGAACCGTTCTTTGGAGAACGGTTTTGACGTTATTACTAGTATCGACAAATTGTAACTTCGCCTGCCTATAGCGGGCGTCGGCCTGCATGAATCTCCTTATCTGGCGCCCCTCTTCGCCGATCCGGCAGCCGCACCGGGGATGACAAATTTATCTACAAATTGATTTGGCGATCAAAATTATCCGATATCCGCCATTAGCAATAGCTGTTAGGTTTCGAAATGCGCCCGTGGGGAGTATTGGAAATGGCCAATTGTGCGGCTTGTGGTTGCTCGTCCGGCAAAAGATCCGATCATCGCCGGAGCGTCACCGATTCATTCTCGACCGGCGAGCAGGGCGCTGCGGCCGAAACCGTCCGGTGCGAGGCTTGCCTCGCACCACCGTCGCTCGGGCGAGCGTTGCACCGGCAACGCTCGCGTTGGTTGCACCTTACCGGCTACCAGCGGATGCGGCGGGTGCTCTTCTACGGCATTGCCCCCGTTATGTTGGCGGTACTCCCTTTTATGCTGGGTGCTTCAAGCGACTACCCCGCGGGCGCGTGCCCCGAGGAGACCACACCCACCACCGAGTCCGTTCCGGACCTGCTGGCGGACAGCGGCACGGTAGAGAAAATCGACCTGACCGATCAGTCTGCCATCAGCGTGACGATTTACTCCGATGACGAGAATCGCGGCGGGCAGGTGGATTTGCGAGAGCAGATGGGCCGGTTGATGCGGGGCCTCCATCAGGTCGCGCAATGCTTCCCGATGGTCAAGGTGATCCGCGCCGACCTTCTGGCGCCGGGCGAAGACCGCCACGATGAGCACGGTAACGCGCTTGCCCGTATCGAAGTGCCCATCGTCTCGCTCGCGATCAAAACCGATGATTTGCGAGCGTTCAAGCCGGATTTTGAATGGGAATCGTATCCGGTTTTTGCGGCCAACCGATACGCCCGCACAATCAACCTGAACTTGAACGACGTTTGGCATCGTGAACTGGAACGAGAAGAGGAGATCGGGAATTTCGTCGATTCACTGTGAGCCGCGCGTCTTACGGCGTCACTCGATCTTGTAGCGCCGGCGTTTGCGCCAAAGCGTTGAGACATTGATGCCGAGGGTTTCCGCGGCGTCCTCCAGGGTCGGTGATTCCGCCAGCACGCGCACAATCTGTTCGCGCTCCACCTCTTCAAGGCTGGCCGCATGCATTCCCGCCGCGGGCGCCACCGGGGCATCCTGGAAGAGCGCATCGGGCAAGTATTGCGGTGTGATCAGGTCGCCCTGCACCAGCACCGCCGCGCGTTCAATCGCGTTGCGCAGTTCCCGCACATTTCCCGGCCAACGATAGGCCGTCAGCGCAGCTTCGACTTCGGGTGACAGATGCAAAGTCTGCCGATGGTTGCGCGCGGCGGCCACGATCAACAGACGTTGCGCGAGGCGCACAATATCTTGTGGACGCTCACGCAAAGGTGGCACCCGCAGCGCGATCACGTTCAGCCGGTAAAACAGGTCCTCGCGAAAACGATGCGCGGCGACTTCGCTCATCAGGTCGCGATTGGAGGCCGCCACGATGCGCGTATCGACCTCGATCGTGTCATCGCCGCCCACCCGCTCGAAGCTCTGTTCCTGGACAAAGCGCAAGAACTTGGTCTGCAGCGGCGGACTCAGATCGGCGATTTCGTCGAGAAAGACCGTGCCCCGATGCGCGGCTTCGAGCCGGCCGGGCTTGTCCTTGACCGCCCCGGTGAACGATCCGCGAATGTGGCCGAACAACTCACTTTCGAGCAACGGTTCGGACAGCGTGGTGCAATTGACGACTACGAACGGCCTTTCGCCGCGCGGACTCCAGCGATGGATCTGGTGCGCGATGACGTTCTTGCCGGTGCCGCTCTCCCCCATCAGCAGAATCGTCGCTTCGCTGGCCGCTACCCGCCGCGCAGTCTCGAGCAATTGCTGCATCACTGGGCTCTGCGATTCGAGTAGCGGACGCTCCTCCAGGGTGTCGCGCAGCGCGCGGTTTTCGGCCCGCAGGCGTTGCGCCTCGAGCGCGCGATCGACCACATGCTGAACCTGGTCGAGCGTAAATGGCTTGGTCAGGTAGTCATAGGCGCCGGCCTTCATCGCGGCGACGGCGTTCTCGACTGTGGCGTACGCGGTCATCAAAATGACGGCCAGGTCAGGCGCCTCGCGATGCACCTGCTGCAGAAGTTCGAGGCCGTTCATCTCCGCCATTCGATAATCCGTGAGCATCAAATCGAAGCCGTGATCGCTCGAGAGCAGCGCGCGTGCCCGCTGGCCACTTTCCGCGGTCCACACCTGATGGCCACAGCTCTCGAAAAAAGTCGCGAGGTGGCTGCGAATATTTTTCTCGTCATCGACGATCAGGAGTTTGGCCATGGTTCAGCTCTGCGCAACGGCAATTCGACGGTGAAGCGGGTACCTTTGCCCTCGGTACTGTCAACGAAGATGCGCCCGCCATGCGCCTCGACGATCTCCTTGGCGATCGCGAGCCCGAGTCCCGCCGAGCCAGCTTCGACGCCATTGTCCCGCCACTGTGCATAACGCTCGAACAAGTGGTCGCGGATTTCCGGCGCCACTCCCGGCCCCGTGTCGCTGACCTCGATGCGCGCGACGTCACCGTCGGCCGCCGACGCAATCGTGATCGTTCCACCGCCC
>Ga0105240_10012249_pt1 | contig 11848 bp, 7 predicted proteins | sample KBSC54metaG_FD_80426 | JGI IMG/M metagenome (GOLD analysis project Ga0105240, IMG submission 80426) | Corn rhizosphere microbial communities from Kellogg Biological Station, Michigan, USA - KBS C5-4 metaG | ecosystem: Host-associated > Plants > Roots > Rhizosphere > Soil | place: Michigan, USA...
TGGAGCCCCGATTCGGGTCCTTTGAAAGGGGGCAGAATCGATGACGCCCAGGAGCAGAGTGGAAAAGCGGCCGCCGTCCTGATCCAGACGTTCCACGATGCGGTCGACCGTTTCGACATCGTAATACTCGAGGCCGCGGCCGATGGCGAACGTCATTAATTTTTCGGTTAAACAGCGATAAAAATCCCGCCGGTGCCTGGTGGCGAGGGCTGTTTTCACCTCACGCATGTCCTTAAAAGTCTCGCCCGTTATCAGTTTTCCGGCCGCGTCAATGGGCGCGCCTCGCTCTTCATCTCGCCACATACCGAGGGCGTTGAAATTCTCCAAGGCCAGGCCCAACGGATCCATGCGGTTGTGGCATGAGCTGCAAAGCGGCTTACCGCGGTGGATTTGGAGTGTCTCTCGTAGTGTGGGTGGATGGTCAGCCACCTCCTTTTCGCTGGCCTCGAGCGGAGGAATGTTGGCGGGCGGCGGCGGCGGAGGCATGCCCAGAATATTATCGAGGATGAAGAGGCCGCGTTTGACGGGGGAAGTGCGGGTCGGGTTTGAAGTGACGATCAGGACCGAGCCGTCGGTCAGGACGCCACCGCGCGGGCTGTCCGCCGGAAGGATCACGCGCCGCATTTCATTCCCGGTCACGTTGGTGATACCGTAGTGGTGCGCGAGTCGCTGGTTGAGGAAGGTGTAGTCACTTTCGATCAACTCCAGCACGCTGCGGTTCTCGCGCATCACGTACTCGAAATCCATTTGCGTTTCCTGCCGCATCGCTTGACGCAGCTCGTGGCTGAGCTCAAAGGTATCCTGGTTTTTAACTCGCCGCCGGCGCTCCTCGATGAACTTTTGATGCTCCTGCGCCTGCTCCGGGGTGCGGCGTTCGACGGGGATGGCATCAAGCTCCCGGAATCGGCGGATGCGGCGCTCGCGTTCCCGGTCTTCACCCCGATCCCGAGCCAGCACTACTTGCTCATTAATGTTGATGCCTTCCAGGTCGCGGACCTGGAGCCATTGGCCCACGAAGTTGTCCACCAGCGCTCGGGCCCGCGTATCCGCCTGCAGGCGCTTGATTTGAGACTCGAGCTGCTTGCGAAGTTCATGGCGGCTCGCCAGCCCGAGGAGTTCCTCGTCCGGCATGGTGGACCACAGGAAATAGGACAAACGAGAAGCCAGCGCATACTCATCGAGCAACGGAAATTTTCCTGGAGCCGGCCCAGGCTCGATCTCCTCGACGCGAAAGAGAAAGCGAGGGGAGGCCAGCAGGGGAATCATGGCTTCCGCGATGCCGTCGGCAAAGGATTTACCCTGGCGGGTGTACACGCTTTCGGCCAAGGCGACCAGGCGCTCAACCGTCTTGGGATTTGCCGGGCGGCGGTACGCCCGGGTGGCAAAGCGAGCCAGAACCTCACGCGCATAGGTCCGCCGCTCGTCCGGTTGGCTGGGCGGGTCCTTCCAAAAGAAGCGGTCGAAGTTTTTCGGCTTCGTGCGGTGTTCAAGTTCCAGCGGACCGATCACGCGGACCTGCTGAAGTCGGAGATCGAGGGAGTTGAGCTTCTTATCCGCCGGGGTGAGGGGCTGCAGCTCCAGCTGCAGTTCGTGTTCCCCGCTCTCCCATTTCTGATCGAGCTCAAAGCTGAATTTCTTGCCGTTCTGCCACCCAAATTCATGGCGCCAGAGCTCATGGTCATCGGCGCGGAAGGAGACCGCACAGCGGCCGGGATCAAATTCGAACTGCCCATGCACCTCGATATCCAGCGCAACTCGATAGGTTCCCCCAGCCTTCGCCCGGTATCGGTGCTGAAGCCGGCCGTTCTCATAGAAGCTGAGCTGTCTTCCGGTTCGGTCCCCGGACGCCGAGCGGAAATCGTCGCCGGGAATTGCTACCTCCGCCGGCGCGGCCAGGGTTCGTGGGACAGCTTCGGCGGTGATCTTTTCAGCCGCACGCATGTACTTTTCCAGGAGCAAAGGCGAGAGAGTGAGCACGTCGCCGATCGTATCGAACCCGTAACCGGTATCGTCCGGGGGCAATTCTTCCTCCACATGGAAGTCGTAACCGGTCAAATCGCGGATCGTATTACGATACTCGACCCGGTTGAGCCGGCGCAGCGTTACCTTTCCGGGATCGAGTTCACGGGGATCGATGTGGAAAACCGCCGCCTTGATCCAGCGTTCAAACACCCGCTGTTCCTCGGGGCTGGGGCGCGGCTTTTTCTCCGGAGGCATGATGCCCGCGCGCAGGTTCTTTATCGCGGCCATCCACAATTCCGGTTTCCCCAACATTTCCTCCCGAGAGCCGAACTGATCGAAGGAGACCTGGCCCTTCTCCATGCCCTCCCCGTGGCAATCGAAACAGTAGGTGCCCAGCATCTGCTCGACAGCCTTGGGGTATATTGGACTGGAAGCGGGTTGGGCGGCCAGGCCGGAACTGCGGCAGACCAGGGCGAGACCCAGAACCACGAGCCCCTGGGGCAGTCCCGGGAAGCGGCTGAAGCGCAGGGCCAATGGGTTCAGCGCGCGCTCCGCCGGAGCGGAGTAGGAACGGCAGAGCTCGCTGAGTTTCGGCCTGGCCATAAGGATTAGGCCATACCTTCGGGGTGGTGATAAGGCGCACGATAGGCACGCCGCAGGAGCTTGCTGGCCGCGGAATCGCCGACGATTTGTCGTTTCACGGGATCGTACGTCAACGGGCGGCCGCCGAGCTTCATCGACAGATTCGCGAGGATGCAACTGGCCGTCGAGATATGGCCCTGCTCAATGTCCGCCACGGGCCGGGACCGTTTCTCGATGGCGTTCAGGAAATCCAGCATGTGCTGCCGCGTAGCCGGAGCGGCGTGGAGTTCGATATCCTTTTCGGTGACGTCCTCCGGAAATTTCTCGCGCTCAAAGACGCAATCCTTGTGGATGCTGTCACCCTTGCCTTCGGGTATGAAGTCGTAGCGAGTAACACTTGCCTTGAGTGTGCCCTTGTCACCGTACAGGGTCAGCGCCCAAGGGTAGTCGGCATCCGGCGGAGTTCCCCAGGTACGATGCTGCCAGACCATGCTCAGGTCATCGTATTCGAACGTAGCGGTCTGTGTGTCGCTGATGTTCGATTTGCCGGCTTTATCGACAAAGATCCCGCCGGTGGAATTGACGCGCTTGGGCCAACCAAGACCGAGCATCCAGCGCGCGGTATCCAGCATGTGAACGCACATGTCACCCACGATGCCGTTCCCATACTCCATAAAGGTTCGCCACCAACGCACGTGGGGGATCATATCGTAGGGCCGAAGCGGCGCCGGCCCGGTCCAGGCCTCGTAATCGAAATAGTCGGGAACGGGGCTCAGCGGCGGATTGCCGTTGGCCCGCATATGATAATAGCAGCAAAGATCCACGTGGGCGACCTTCCCCAACAACCCCGCGTCAATAATGTTCTTCTTCGCCTCGATTAAGTGGGGCGTGCTCTTGCGTTGCGTGCCGACCTGCACGACCCGCTGGTGCTTGCGGGCCGCCGCCACCATCGCCTCGCCCTCCAGGATATCCACACTGATGGGCTTTTGAACATAGACGTCCGCGCCGGATTCCACCGCCGCGATCATTTGCAGGGCGTGCCAGTGATCCGGCGTCCCTATCAGAACGATATCCAGATCCTTTTCCTTGAGCAACTGACGATAATCCGTGTAGGTCCGCGGCGCCTTCCCGGATTTTTGCCGGCGGCTGACCCAATCGGCCGCCTCCGCAAGCTGGTGTTTGTCGACGTCGCATAGGGAAACCACCTCTACCGGGGCGACCTGGATGAGGCGGAAAAGGTCGCTCTTGCCGTACCAGCCCGTGCCGATGAGTCCCACTCGTTTTGGCTTTCCGTTGAGCAAATCCAAGGCGTCGACGCCCAAGGTCGACAACGCCAAGGAAGCGGAGGCCGTTTGCAGGAAATGCCGGCGACTGATATTAAAGCGGTGAAGCCGGGCGGGGGCCGCGGGATCGTTGATTTGCATGCAAGAGTTTCTAATTACAGGGGTTAGCTAAGGCCATGAGTAATCTTTTTTCTAGTCAGCCCGGGGCAAACTGTCAACGGCAAACGGACACCGCCTCGCCGCCTTCCCTTCACTCCGGCGCGGCAGGCAATGCACATAACGCCCTGCCGCTACGGTTTCGACCGTGCGCCCTCGGAAGCGGCGGGCGGGACGCCAGGCGGGACGCCGCCGCCACACTCTTAGGCACATTCGTGAGGACTTCCTGGATAGACGGGTTTCCAGTAGGGCGAATTCAAAGCCACTTGTTTCTCCTCATTGAGGAAAATGGATTCGCGATTCGAGGCCATTTGCTGAAGACGCTCGGCCCCGGCACTGTCCAGTGGTTTGAATTGCCGCGCGGCGAGCACGGTTTTCTCGAACAGGTCGACGAAGGAGGTGGGGATAACGGTGACCACCCCTTTCTGCGAAAGGGAAAAGCGCACGGCCAACTGGATTTCCTCCGGATGTTCGACCGAGCTGTACCACCATTCACGGGTCTTTTTGCCCTCCTTCGGCCACGTCCCCCAGGAAAGCGGTTTGATGCAAATGACCCCGACGCCTTGTTCGTTGGCCAGCGCGAGGACTTCTTTGCCGAAGCCACGGGTATAGTACTCCACGAAATTGATGGGGAACATGACCGTGTCAAAACGGTACCGGTTCATGGCGTCCAAGGCCGACTTGGTGGTATGAGCCGAAAAACCGAGGTGCCGGATCTTTCCCGCTTGCCTGGCCTCGAGGATGGTTTCCATGGCGCCGTCCGGTTCGAACACTTGTTTCACCTCGGCCGGCCGGACCAAATGGTGCAATTGGTAGAGGTCAAAGTGGTCGGTTTTGAGGCGCTGCAATGAGCGCTCCAACTCCAGCCGCGCTCCCTCCTTGTCTCGGTTATGGGTTTTGCAGGCCAGAAAGTATTTGCTTCGATCCAGGCCCTGCAAACCGACCCCCATTTTGATCTCAGCATCTCCATTCCCGTAATTCGGCGCGACATCGAAATAATTTACGCCACGGTCGAAGGCGGCATGCAACGCAGCCGTACCCTGGTCCTGGTCGCATTTGGTCAGGGCAAGCCCGGGGAAGCCGACCACGGAGAGGCTGGCTCCGGTCCGGCCCAAGGTGCGTTTGGGCAGGTCTCCTGTGGGGAGTGCCGAGTCGTCCGCGAACACGCCCGAACCGCCCAAGGCCGCCGCTCCGGCCACACCACCCACGGCTTTGAGGAAGACTCTTCTTTTCATAGCATGATTTGGAATTTGGGTTACCCAGTTAGTCTCCACCAAGCGCCGCCAGAGTGCAACCTCGCACGAGGGGGAAAGCCCGTAAGCCGGCTTTGGCCGGGTTGTGGGGCGGCTTTCGATTTCAAGGGATCGAGCCGCGGGGCGTTACGGCGGGTTTAATATCTCCGCGATGGCTCTCCGGCGATGCCCGGGGAGGCCTCGATGAGACGCTCGTCAATTCTGGCCGGGTCCAGGCTCCAACGAGCGGCCAGGAGCGGCACTTTTTCCACGTTGGTGGAAACCGCCTCGAGGCATTCAAAGAGGACGCCTTCGGCGGGATCAGTGTAATCGAAGCATTTCAGATCCAGGTCCTTTTCCGCCACCGTGCGGGGGCCCTGTTGCCACAACGTTCTGCCCGCCCAAGCATAGGCGCGCACCACCTTGCCACGATCGGCTCGCACCCAGGCGTGATGCTGCAAGACGCGGCTATAGCTAAACAACTGGACCTGGCCAAGTTTTCGGCTCACCTCCAGCATAAACCGAAAGCACGAGTCCACGTCATCGCTCGTATCCGGCACGCCGGAGCCCATAACCAGCACCCATCCTTTAACGGGCGGGGCGATAAAGAGCTTTTCCTCCCCCGCCAGAGCGCGCATCCAGGAACAGGGCTTGGGGTTATGGAGATCAAGGGCGGACTGGACCGCGCGCAAACTGCGGCTTTTAATGGCCAGCCAGCAACCCGGGCGGTGAAAGAGGCAAGTGCGCTCGAGAGGACAGGAGGCCGGAGGATCGAGGCTTGGTGTTGGGGGCGAGATGTGGCCGCGTGATCGACGGACCACCAGGACGATGATGCTGATCCCCACGCTGACCGCCACGCTTAAGAGCAGCAGGAGTAACACCGGCATTAATTCCCAAGCATTCACCCGTACTGCAATCTACGTAAGTGATTAGTGGGTTCAAATGGGAAATTCACCGCCTCTAATCGCTAAAAGGTAGGGCGGGCACTACCCTGCCGACGGGGCACAAACCGGCCCCAGGCAGAAGATGAGGAACGTGCTAATCTTAGGTGGGCAGGGGGGAATTCTGCCACCATTCCAGATAACGCGCATTACCACCGGAGATGCTGAGCACAATGAACTCCGGGGTGTCATAGGGATGTGCCGCGACCACCAATTTCTCGAGCGCTGCGAGGTTCCGCCGAGTGGTTTTCAGCAGGAGCAGCACCTCGGAACTTTTCTCAATTTTGCCCTGCCACCAGTAATGCGACTCGAGGCGAGGAACCAGGTTGGCGCAGGCGACGAGCCGTGCTTCCAAGGCCAAGCGGGCTAAACGCCGGGCGTGTCTGAGATTGGGGGTCGTGGCCAGCACGATTACGAATCGGTTGCTTCTATTTGGTTTCATGGCGCGAGGTCCTAAGGTCCAAGCCATCCTCAACGTGGCGTGAGCTTTGGCCAGGCCAGGGGCACGCCCTGCTCGCTGAGCAGGTTTTGGAACTCTTCAAGGGTTTTGCTCTCGTGGCGCACCGCGTGCGGATAGGTCCGGCGTGTCTGGCAGAAGGCGGCCAGGGCGCCGGCCGATTCGCCGATGTTCCATTCGACCGGGTGCAGTCGGTAACAACCGTTAGTAATGTGGGTGACGCCCAGGTTCTTGCAGGCGGGAAGGAGATTGCGCACTCGCACGGGCACTAAGGCCCCGAGCGGGATTTGGAACGGGAGAGAACTTATATCGATGGAATTATCGCCGCCGGTGCTTGGGTGCAGGTCGATGCGGTAACTGCCGATTCCTATGGAGTCGGAAAATGTTGCCGCGCGCACCTCATCATGGCTGGTTCCGGTCTCCTGAATGCGGTACTCGGTCGAAACGTGCTGCTCTAATATCGTAAACTCGGCCCGGATGCGCCGACTCTCGCGAACGTACGGGGACTTGGCCAGACCGTCCTCAGTGCCCACCACATCGGGCCGCAGACGCAGGCCTTTCCAACCGGTGCCCCCGTCCGGCCGGGGTGCGTCTGATTGAAGCCAGTAAAGCAAGGACAGGCTCAATTGTTTGGCCCGGGTCACGTGGCCGGCAGCCTCCTCAGCACTCACCTCACAGAGGTTGCCCAGCAAATAATCGTTTTGGGGCCAGTTAACCAAGGAAATGTCCCCCGCGTAGGTGCCCGGTGCGAATTGTGTCTTATCAGCGATTCGCCGGTAACTCCACAGCCCCACTCCGGTTTCCGGGTTCGTTTCCACTTTCCGCGGCTTGAGCGTTACCGGGTCGCAGGATTCCCACGAGAACAGCCGCCCGGTCCAAGCCGGCTTAATCTGGGGCACGAACTCTCGCCAAAAAGCATATTCAGACGGACGCTCGATGGTATGGTCCTCACCGGGGAGGTAATCCATGGCAAAGCAACAGGTGAACGCCTGCATGTTGTTCGGCGCGGCGACCGAGGGCGCATGAGGTTCTCCGGTGTCCTGCCGCGCTTCCGCCCCCGTTACGTATTCCGTTCGGGTTAACGGCAGCAAATCACCCAACTCCGTAGCGTCAATAAAAAGAGGGGCGTGCAGAGCCAGTTCATGGCCGGTCTCCAGATTCCGGACTCGCACGGCTTTGACCTCGTCGCCTTCCGTCATCGCCGTCGTTGCCTTGTGCTGGGTCAAGACCTGAATACGTTGACCTGCCACGAGAGGAGCAAACATTTCTTGGAGCGCGGCCAGCGCAACCCGTGGCTCATGACACAGGCGCGAGACCCAACCGTTTCCAGGGTTAAGGAAAGGCTTGGCGCGGGCTTCGGCGGTCAAGGGATAGTTTCTCAGGTAATAATCGCGAATGCGCTGGCGCAAGTTGAGGTAAGTGCGTGTGCCGCCGAACGACTCAACCCAGGGGTTTTCATCGGGTGGAACGGCTTGAGCCGTAAGTTGCCCGCCAATCCAATCGGTCTCCTCAGTCAGGACGACCCGCAGCCCCAGCCGAGCAGCGGCTAGCGCCGCCGCACATCCGCCGACGCCACCCCCAATGACGACCAGGTCCGCAGCGAGTTCTTTGGCCTGAAGATTCGGCGGGGACCCGGGCAGAGCCTTCGCGAGCGAACGTTCCTGCGACGGTGCGGTTGCCGGGGCGATAATCACCGGGGCGATCGCCCCGACGCATTTAAGAAACGACCGCCTTGGGATTCTTTCTCCAGGTTGCCGCGGTTTCATGGACTTGGTTGTAGCATAGCACTGCCGACGGATAAATCACTTACCGCGGAACTTGATCCGGCCGCTGATACTCAACCGCCCCGAAGGGGTCTGGGGCGATCCGACTTTCGCGGTTGAGGTCCGGCGGGATCGCTCTAGAGTATCGTCTTCATGAAACGACTATTTACCGGATCCCTGATGGCAGCCTTCGGTTTTGCGCTACTCCCCCTTGCGACAGCGGCGGCGGAAGGTCCATTCCAGCCGAACTGGGCCTCTCTCGACCAGCGCCCCTGCCCCCAGTGGTACCGGGACGCCAAATTTGGAATCTTCATTCACTGGGGTGTCTACTCCGTCCCGGCCTGGGGCGCGCCCAAGGAATATGCCGAATGGTACTGGAACCACATTGCCGACCAAAAGTCCACGAACCCGTGGTGGCAATTTCACGAGCGGAACTACGGGAAAGATTTTGAGTACAAGGATTTCGCGCCCATGTTCCGAGCCGAGTTGTTCGATGCTAACCAGTGGGCGGATATTTTTTATCGATCCGGGGCGAAGTATATTGTGCCGACCTCGAAGCATCACGAGGGTTTTTGCCTGTGGCCAAGCGAGGAGGCGAACCGGGACTGGGGACGTCCGTGGAATGCGATGGTGGTGGGTCCCAAACGAGATTTGCTGGGCGAACTGGGGACGGCGGTGCGCAAGCGGGGGTTAAAATACGGGTTCTACTATTCGCTCTATGAATGGTTCAATCCCTTGTGGCTGCACGATAAACCCGCGTACGTGACGCGGCACATGCTCCCGCAGTTCAAGGATGCGGTATCCAAGTACAGCCCGTCCATCATCTTTGCCGATGGCGAATGGGATCTGCCTTCCAAGGATTGGAAGAGCGAAGAGCTCCTGGCGTGGCTGTTCAATGAATCGCCCTGCCGGGAGGAGGTGGTGATAAACGACCGGTGGGGCAAGGAAACCCGGCATCACCATGGCGGCTATTACACAACGGAATACGGCGCGGGCCTGAAGGACGACAGCCATCCCTGGGAAGAGAGCCGCGGCATGGCCTACTCCTATGGCTATAACCGCGCCGAAAGCATTGACGATTACAAGACGAGCCGCGAACTGATCCTGGTTCTGGCCGACCTCGTGAGCCGGGGCGGTAATTTTCTGCTGGATATCGGGCCCACGGCTGACGGCCGCATTCCCGTGATTATGCAACAGCGGCTATTGGAAATTGGCGATTGGCTAAAGGTGAACGGCGAGGCCATTTATGGAACGCGTTTCTCCGGGCGGCCCTGCCAGTGGTCCAAGGGGAAGCGACCGGACCAGGAATACGGGGAGTTCCGCGTCAAATACAACTTGCTGGAGCAGATTGGCGAGAAGCCAAAGGACGGCAAGGCGGTGAAGCAGTTCTTTTTCACGCGCACACCGGAGGCGGTGTATGCGATCACAACCGGCTGGCTCGCGCCGGAAGTCACCATCAAAAAAGTGAAGGTGCCAACCGGCTGCCACGTGACCTTGCTGGGCCATGAGGGCGTTCTCGATTCGCGGGTGGAGGGAGAAAACCTGACGATCACCGTGCCGCGAATGGAGCCGAATCAATTACCCTGTTATCACTGCTATACCTTCAGGATTCCCGGCGCCGAATGGGCCGCGGAGTAATACGATCGTGGCGACGCGATGGGGGGTCCTGGTTAGCGGCTTAAACCACCACAGCGTTAGCCAGGTGCCTCACTTTACCGCGAGTCCCAAATGGTGCCGTTCGAGGATGGTACCGTCGGCAAAGGCGAGCTGCGCGAGGATCTTGTTATAGTCGGCCATGGCCTGGATCTCCGCAGTTCTCGCGGCCGTCAACGTTTCCTGGAGCTGAAGCACGAAGAAGCTAGTGGAGAGGCCGTTTTGGAGTTTCTTTTGCTCCGCGCTCAGGGCGGACTCCGCGTAAACACGAGCCTGGTGGGTGGAGCCGATCTGAGTGAAGCGGGACTGGACCCGGATTACAAAATCGGCGACCTGGACCAGCACATCCTGTTCGGCCTTTTTTAGCTGGAGATCCGCAATTTGGCGGTTCGCTTTGCTGGCCCGGTAGGTATTACGTTCAGTCGCATTGTCCAGGGGAAGACTCAGGACAACCCCGTAGAAGTACTCGGGATTGAGAAAGCTGTAGGCGTGGTTGACCGCTGTTCCCAAGCTTGGATCGATTCCCAACCCCCCGTATTGCCCGACTAAATCAAGGTTCGGAAAAAGCTGGTTTTTGCGGAAGCGAACGACGACCCCGCTCTTTTCCACCGCCAGGCGCGCTTCGACCAGGTCGGGCCGGTTTTTGAGCGCGTTGAGAAAGCTTTCCGAACGGTTCACCGCGGGCGGGATGGCCAGCAGCGGATCGGCGGCCACCAGATCCAAATCGACCCACTCGCTGAAGTTATCGGTCAGCAGGCTTTTGAGACCGTTCTGCTGAGTCGCCAGGAGGTCGCGGGCTGCCGCCAGCGCGGTAATTGTATTCTGGAGCTGCGTTTCAGCCTGGTCGGCATCCAGGGGAGGCAAGTCGCCGACTTCCACCCGGCGCTTGGTCTCGCGGACGAGCTGCTCGCGCAGCTTCAGCGCGAGCTCCTGAACACGCACGTCCTCGCGTGCTGCCGTTAAATCGGTATAACCGAGCTCGACGGCCAGCACCGTCTTCATGATCTGAAACCGCAGGGCTTGTTGGGAAATCTTAAGATCTTTGCGCCGGATGGAGATTTGCTCACGGTCGGCGTCGATCCAAAAGTCTTTCAGGAGATGCTGCTGCATCGTGAGCTGAGCATTCGCGTAGGAATTATTGGTATCGCGAATGCCGCCGGGGAAGGGACGGGCGACGTCGGGTGATTGCGAGAAATCCGTCTTGGCATTTTCCTTGGTGATCGACGTGCTCAAGTCGTAGCTAAAACCGGTCGGCAGCCGACCGCTTAAGCCGGAAGTGATGGTGTCGTCGTCCAACTGATAAGGAAAATCGGGTCCGCTTTTTTTGGGGTCGTAACTTCCGGGTTGATCGATATAGGTATGTTGCGCCCGGACCGAGAAAATCGGGCTGTACACTCCGTAGGCCCCGCTCAGGCTGTAGCCGGCGATATCGGTGGTGAGGTGTTCGATCTGCAGATCAAGATTCCGGCTTAAGGCCAGGTCAACGCATTCGCGCAGCGAAAGCGACCGAACGTTTGTCGTGAGGTTGTTGGTTTGACCCAGCGCAACCAAAGCGGCGCCCAGAACCAGTGCCAACAGAAGTCGAACTCGCATTCCGACAGTGTTACATTTCCTCGGAAAAAGGACCAATCCGCCAAGCGTTTCATCCCGAAGAGATACCTGAGAATAGCCCAACGCTTCAGCCGTCCCTTCGGGACTCGCCGGGTACGGTGCGTCAACCCAACGTTGAAACGTTGGGCTATTGTCGACTGTCCCTTCGGGACAAGGTCTCGCGACGGGACAAGGTCTCGCGACGGGACAAGGTCTCGCGACGGGACAA
>Ga0105240_10012251_pt1 | contig 11847 bp, 11 predicted proteins | sample KBSC54metaG_FD_80426 | JGI IMG/M metagenome (GOLD analysis project Ga0105240, IMG submission 80426) | Corn rhizosphere microbial communities from Kellogg Biological Station, Michigan, USA - KBS C5-4 metaG | ecosystem: Host-associated > Plants > Roots > Rhizosphere > Soil | place: Michigan, USA...
GGTTGCTCGCGAAAACGGCCGGTGAAATCAGTCGCATCGACGATCGCGATCAGCGGCGCGCGTCCCGCGATGCGCGCCGCAAGCGCGCCCACGAACGCGCCGTGGTTCTCGCGCTCGGGCGTCGCGCTCAGATTGAAGATGGCGACGACGCCGGCAAGCGGCGATGCGGAAAGATCGGGAAGTGCATCGTCGCCATACGCGACCGGCGGGTGCCACGCGACGTCGACCGGCGACTGGAGCACCCGCGTCATCAATGCCGCGAGCCCATTGCGATTCGCGGCGCCGATCGCGAAACTGTACGGCAGTGCGATGACATGCGCGGTCCCTTCGCCGCGAGCGCGCACGAGGCGCTGGAAATAGGGTGACTCGAGCACGACCGGAAATCGGCGCGTGAGCCGGCGCGCGCGCAGCCACGCAATGCCGGCCAGCGCAAGCCGTGGAGCGATCACGATCAGCAGCAGCGTCCCGGCATACAAATGAATCCACGGCGCCGCATTCTCGCCGGCGTCGCCGCCCGCGATCGTCCGCAGATGATCGGCAGGCGGGATCGCAATGCCAGTCAACCATGCGCCCGGCGCGAGCACGACATGCAGCAGGCCGGCGACGTCGCCGGCGCCGAGAAACGTGCTCTGCCAGCCGGCACGATATTCGAGCGCGATGCCGCGCAGATAAAGGCCGGCGATCGCGCCGATGGCGAGCATGGCGGCGCCGAAATGCAGCAGCCGCGCCGCGCGCTGCTGCCAAAGCGGCATCGCGAGCGTGGTCCAATCGGCCGTGAAACGTCCGAGCGCCGCGGCGAGCGGTCGCGACGCGATCGATTTTCGCAACGGACGCGACGCATCGCGCAACGCTGCGATGATCGTGTGCCGGATCGGTCCGGTTGCCGCTTTCCGACGCGAAAGGCGCTGCGGCGCGAGCGCGGCGACGGCGAGCGCGACGTAGACTGCGAGATTCCACACGAGCAATGCCAACACCGGCGGCGCGAGCAGGTTGATCCGATGCGCGGGGCCGATGTCGACGCCGGCAACGCCGACGACGAGCGCGACGATCGCCGCACCGGGTGCCAGCCAGCGCCGGGGCGATGGAACCCGCGATAGCGCCTGGACGCGCGGAAATCGCTCGGCAAGGCGCTCGAGGGCAAGCGTCGCGCGGCGACCAAGAAATGTGTCGTCCGCCGCGCTGTCACCGACGATTTCCGCTGTCATGCGCGTGGCCCACACGCGATCGGCGTCGCTCCAGATTTCGCGGCTGGCGTCGGCGGTCTCGATCGCGCGCACGAGCACGACGCCGCGCGCCGTTCGCTCATTCATCGGCAAACCTTCGGTATCATGGACTCACGATGAACCAGGCCTTGCCGCAGCGCCTGCGCGGTCTCGAGAAGTATCGGCTCGAGGCGCTGATCGACGGCATTTTCGCCGTCGCGCTGACGCTGCTCGTCCTCGATATCCGGCTGCCGGACAACATCGTCGTGGCGACCAACACGGATCTCCTCGACCGACTGCTCACGCTGGAGCGGCATTTCGTCATCTACGTCGTCAGCTTCATCGTGATCGGCATGTACTGGATCAACCATCATATCCAGTTTCATTTTGTGGCCCGGGTGAACCGCCGGTTGATCTGGATCAACCTCGGGTACCTGCTGCTCATCAGCTTCCTGCCCTTCGCGACGGACCTCATCGGCGATCACGAGCACCTTGTTCTGCCGTGCGAAATCTACGGCGGCACGCTGGTCGTTCTCAGCGGCTTCAGCTACCTGCACATGGAGTATCTCCGGCGGCATCCGGAGCTGGCATCGGGCGAGTTCACGCCGGTCGTCGCCGTGTTGATCCAGCGGCGTATCGCGCTTTTCGCCCTGGTGCCGATCGTCTCGATGGCCGTTGCGTTCTTCAGCACGCGCGCCGCGGTATACACCTACGTGCTGCTCGGCTTGATGCATTTCTTCCCGGGACCGGTCGATGATCGCATCGGGACGCCGGCACCGGAAAGCACATGACGGTGCGGATGCCTCCCGAACCGCCCGTCAAGGGTCGCGGCGCCACGTTCAATCCCGCGAACCGCTTTCGCGTCGATTCGCGCGAGCCCTGCGATGACGGGTGGCAGCCGGCGGCGGAGTCGGATGGCAATGCGCCACCGTCGCACAAGACGATCGTCACGATCCAGGCGTCGCGAACGATCATCGCGCGTAACGATTCGCCGGATATTCCGTTCACGCAGTCGATCAATCCCTACCAGGGCTGTGAGCACGGCTGCATCTACTGTTACGCGCGACCGTCGCACGCGTATCTCGACCTGTCGCCGGGCATCGATTTCGAGACGCGGCTCTTCGTAAAGCCGGACGCGGCGCGGCTGCTGCGCGCGGAGCTCGGCAAGCCGGGTTACCGCTGCGACCCGATCGCGCTCGGCACCAACACCGATCCCTACCAGCCGATCGAGCGCGAGTGGAAAGTGACGCGCTCGATCCTCGAAGTGCTGGCCGAGCACGAGCATCCGTTCACGATCGTCACCAAGTCCGCGTTGGTCGAGCGCGACATCGACGTGATCGCGCCGATGGCGGCCAGGCGGATGGCGCGCGTCTACCTGTCGATCACGACGCTCGACCGCGAACTGGCGCGAAAGATGGAGCCGCGCGCGGCTGCGCCGCAGCGCCGCCTGCAGGCGCTGAAAACGCTGTCTTCGGCAGGCATCCCCGTCGGCGTGATGGTCGCGCCGATCATCCCGCAACTCAACGACCGCGACCTCGAGGCGATTCTTGGCGCGGCTGCCGCGAATGGCGCGACGTCCGCCGGGTGGGTGCTCGTGCGCCTGCCGCGCGAAGTCGCACCGCTCTTTCGCGAGTGGCTCGATGCGCATTACCCGCTTCGCGCCGCCCACATCATGAGCCTCATCGGTCAGATGCGTGGCGGGCGCGACTACGACTCCACGTTCGGAGCGCGAATGCGCGGCACCGGCGAATTCGCGGCACTCCTCGAAAAGCGCTTCACGGTCGCATCGCGCAGGCTGGGGCTCGATCGCGGCCGCGAGCAGACGGGGCTCGACACGTCGCGATTCCGTCCGCCGGCGCCGTCGCGAGGCGACGACCGCCAAGGGGATCTGTTCGCGTAACCAATCGCGAGACATCGCGCGAGCTGTGGTGAAATAGCGCCTTCGTCCTGAGGAGTATTGCCGTGAGCGGAGCAAGACACGTTGCCATCTGGATTGCGTCGATCGTGTTCTTCGTGCTGGGCGCGATCTGGTACAGCGTCATGGCGGCACCGTGGATGGCCGCGATCGGCAAGACGATGGACGAGCTCACGCGCGAGCAAGGCGCGTCTCCGTTGCCATACATCGTCGGCTTCGCCGCGATTCTCGTCATGTGCTACACGCTCGCGTGGCTGATGCACCGATTGCAGACGGTCACGCTGGCAGCCGGCTTGCGCCTCGGCGCGATCATCGCGATCGGCTTCATCGCCGCGACGCTGGCGCTCAACTACGGCTTCGAGGCGCGCTCGGTCACGCTGTGGCTGATCAACTCGGCGTATGTCATCGTCGGCCTGGCACTCGCCGGTGCGATCATCGGCGGCTGGAAGCGCGCCGCGTGACCGTGGCGCAAGCGCCGACGAACGACACCGACGCGCTCACCGCGCGGCTGCGCGCCTGTTACACGGGCGCCGTGCACGACGTGTTGTGGAGCATGGGCATCGATCGCATCGCACTACCCCCGGCGATCAAGGCCATTGCGCCCGGTTCACGTCTCGCGGGACCGATCTGGACCGTCGACGGGCATATCGACCGGACGAGGACGCGCCACGAGTGCCTGCTCGGCTGGTGCACGCTGCTGTCGAAGGCCCCGACCGGTCACGTTGTCGTCTGCCAGCCTCACAACCACGAGATCGCGTTGATGGGCGAACTTTCCGCGCAGACGCTCGCCGCACGCGGCGTGCTCGGCTACGTCGTGGATGGCGGCTCGCGCGACACCGATCTCGTGCTCGCGCAGGGCTTTCCGGTGTTCTGCGCGTTCCTCACGCCGACCGACATTGTCGAGCGATGGATTCCGGATCGCTACGGTGAACCGGTGACGATCGGCGACGTGACGATCGCCACCGGCGACTATCTCCTCGGCGATCGTGACGGCGTCGTCATCATTCCGCGTGAGCGCGCCGCCGAAGCGGTCGCACGCACCGAGGAAGTGGTCACGACCGAAAGCGCGATGCGCCGTGCGCTGGTGGGCGGCATGGACCCGGTCGAGGCGTACAACCAGTTCGGCAAGTTCTAGGGCCTGTTCACACTATGCCCGCAAGTGCGAACGGGTGCCATGGCGCGCCAATCGAGCGCTTGACGAAGCAAAGACCGGGTGTCTTTGCGAGGAAAGCAACGGCGCCGGGATCAAGGGGAATCATGCGTGCGCCTGCGCGCCTTCGGCGATCTCCTCGACCAGCTTGCGGTTGAATGCCGGAATGTCATCCGGCTTGCGCGATGTGACGAGACCGCGGTCGACGACCACCTGCTCATCGGTCCAGCGCGCGCCGGCGTTGATCAGATCCTGTCGCAACGAAGGCCAGCTCGTCATCATCCGGCCTTGCGCGACGCCGGCATTGATCAGCGTCCACGGCCCGTGGCAGATGGCGCCGACAGGCTTGTTCTTGTCGAAGAACGCGCGCACGAACGCCACCGCATCCTGATCGGTGCGCAACTTGTCCGGATTCATCACGCCGCCGGGAAGCACCAGCGCATCGTAATCGTCGGGATTGGCCTGTCCGACCGTCCTGTCGACCGTGAACGTGTCACCCCAGTTCTTCTCCTTCCAACCGCGAATGGACCCCGCGCGCAGTGAGATGATTTCGGTCTTCGCCCCTGCCGCCTCGAGGGCGCGCCGGGGCTCGGCCAATTCGGACTGCTCGAATCCGTCGGTCGCGACGATCGCGACCCGTTTGCCTGCGAGATTGCCTGCCATGCGACCTCCGATGGAAAAATTGCCGATGGCGCGCCAGCCCGCGCGTGCGGCGCGCGCCTTCGGTTTGGAGTTCGGGGGCGGGAAGCGAGTTCGGGCGTCAGACGTGGGCGCCGACGCCGAGGTAACGTTGCACGACGTCCTGCGCCTGGTGCAGTTCCGCCGGCGTGCCCTCGTACACGATATGGCCGTTGTTGAGGACGTAGCAGCGGTGCGAGAACGAGAGTGCGGCAACGACGTTCTGCTCAACGACGACGATCGTGCGGCCCTGCTCCGCGAGTCCGCGGCACACGTCGACGAGATCGCGCACGATCACCGGCGCCAGACCCTCGAATGGCTCGTCCAGCAGGATGAGTTTCGGATCGCGGATCAGCGCGCGAGCAATCGCCAGCATCTGCTGCTCGCCGCCGGACAGGTCGGTGCCGCGACTGCTGCGCCGGTGCTTCAACCGGGGGAACATCTCGTAGACGCGCTCGAGCGGCCATCTTTTGGGCGCCGTCAACCCGGCCAGGATCAGGTTTTCCTCGACATCGAGGCTGCCGAAGATGCGGCGATCTTCGTGCACGAGCTGCATGCCTGCCTTCGCGATGGCATGGCTCTTTCTCCCGGCGATCTCGACACCGTCGAGCCTTACCGAGCCGGCACGCGGCGTCACCACGCCCATCAGGCTCTTCAGGGTCGTGCTCTTGCCGGCGCCGTTGCGCCCGAGGAGCGCGACCACCTCGTTGCGCTCCACGCGCAACGCGACGTCGAAGAGAATGTGCGAGTCGCCGTAGTAACTGTTGAGCCCGCTGACTTCGAGCAGGCTCCGATGATGTCTCTCCGCGCTGCTCGCAATGGGAACGAGGTCGGCGGCCCCGGGCGGCAGAGCGGCGCTCAATGTTGGACCCCCACGCTTGCGGCTATCGCCGCTGCGCTGCCCCCGGCGGGGGAGCTATTCGCACCTTGGGACGGCCCGGCGGTGCTCATTGGGTAACCTGCACCTCGTGCATGCCGCCCAGATAGGCTTCCTGCACTTGCGGATTGCGCTTGATTTCGTCCGGCTTGCCTTCGACCAGCACGCGGCCTTCCTGCAGCACGGTAATGCGCTCCGCGAGTTCGAACAGCGCATCCATGTCGTGGTCGATGATAATCATCGTGCGGCCCTGGCTGATCGACTTCAGCAGCTTCACCGTTTCGGCCCGTTCGCCGGGGCTCATGCCCGCGAGCGGCTCGTCGAGCAGCAACAGCGTCGGCGACGCTGCGAGCGCCAGGCCCACCTCGAGCCGCCGCTTCTCGCCATACGCGAGTTGCGAGACCGGGGTGTCGCGGCGCGCGGTGAGGTTGACGAGCTCGAGGGTGCGCTCGACCTGCTCGCGCAATCCGGAGATCTTCGACGGGCTTCTCAGCATGTCGAGCCTGAATTTGCCGCGCCGCTCGGCGAGCGCTGCGATGGTCACGTTCTCGCGCACCGTCAGACGATTGAAGAGCTGGTTGACCTGGTAGCTCTTGGTCAGGCCGAGCTGGCACACGTCGACGACATTCATGCCGGTGATGTCGCGGCCCTCGAACACGATCTTGCCGGATGTCGGCGGCACTTCGCAGGTCAGCATTTTGAAAAAGGTCGACTTTCCGGCGCCATTCGGGCCGATGATGCCGCGCAACTCGCCCTGATTCACCGTGAAGTCGATGTCGGCGTTGGCAATGACGCCGCCGTAATGCTTGGTGAGCCCGGTCGCCTGCAGGACAGGAACCGTAGCGTCGGTGCCCGCGTGATGCCTTGGGTTTATCGGTCGCGCCGCCGGGTTCCGGGCCCCCTCTGCGGCCGCCGCCGTCGGTTCATCGTCGGCGCCAAGCCCCGGCAGCGATGCCGATTCCTGCAGGTCGGCCGGCGTCCCGCGTGTGCTGCGCAGGTAGCGATAAAGATCCTTGAACCCGCCGATGATGCCGTTTCGCAGGAAGCAGATCAGCAGCACGAACACCAGTCCCAACACCAGCTTCCACGCAGCGCCGAGCCCCAGGGTCGCTTGCAGGAAGTCCTGCAGGAACAGCCAGACCGCGGCGCCGAGCAGCGGACCGAACAGCGTGCCGCGGCCGCCGATGGCGGTCTGGATCACGAGCTGTCCGGACGTATCGAACGTGAACGCCTCCGGCGGCATGAACGCCTGCAGCACGCCGAGCAGGCCGCCCGCGAAGCCCGCATACGCGGCGGCAACGACGAAGGCCGTGAGCTTGTAGGCGTGGATGTTATGCCCGAGGGCGGCAGCGCGCAGCGGATTTTCGCGGATTGCGCTGAAGATGGCGCCGACCGGCGAGCGCACGATGCGCAGCGCCAGCACGATGCCGATGAAGTAGCACAGCGCAAGGAACGGATAGAGCGACCAGCCGCTGGTGAAATGGATGGTGGTGAAACCGAGATAGAAACTAGGCGTCGGCACACCGGGCAATCCGTTCTCGCCGCCGGTCCATGCGGATAGCGGATTGAACTCGACGAAATAGAAGACTTCGGCGATGGCGACCGTGATCATCGCGAAATAAATGCCGGTGCGCCGCAGCGCGATCAGCCCGACGAGGCAGCCGACGATGGCGGCGGCGATCATGCCGATGATCAGCGCGAGTATCACGTGCGGGAAGCCGGCCCGCGTGAGCAGGTAGGCGGCGACGAATCCGCCGGTGCCATAGAGCGCCGATTGGCCGAACGAAAGCAGACCGGTATAGCCGAACAGGATATCGAAGCCGATCCCGAACAAGCCCCAGACCAGGATGCGGTTGACGGTATTGGGCGCCGAGCCGAGATACGGCAACACGAACGGCACCGCGATGAGACCGATCGCCGTCAGCGTCTCGATCAGGAAGCGTCGCTGGCCGAGCATCAGTGCACGCTCATTCTTGGGTCTCACTCACTCGCGACCCCGCGTGCCGAGCAGGCCGTGCGGCCGCACCACCAGCACGAGCGTCATCGCCGCGAACAGCATCACGTACGCGTAGCCGGGGTTGACCATCGACGTGAGGCTGATGATCTCGCCCGCGATGAGGCCACCGAGAACGGCGCCGGTGAACGATCCCACCCCGCCGATGACGACGACGACGAAGGTCTGCACGAGGATCGCCTCGCCCACGTCCGGCGTGAGCGAGACCACCGGTGCGTTCACGATCCCGGCGAAGCCCGCCGCCATCGCGCCGATGCCGAACACCACCATGAACACGCGGTAGACGTCGATGCCGAGCGAATCGACCATCAGCGAGTCCTCGATCCCGGCGCGCACGATCATGCCGAGCCGGGTTCGGTAGAGCACGATGAAAAGCGCCAGAAGCGCCAGCGCCACGATGCCGACGAGGGCCAGGCGATACGTCGGATAGACCATGATGCCGAGCGAGGTGATGCCCGTGAGCAGGCGCGGCGGCGGCACCGTCTTCGTCAGGCTCGAGAAGAAGAAGCGAACGACCTCGACGAAGCAGATGCCGAGACCGAACGTGACCAGGAGCTGATCCTCGGGTGGGCGGCTGTAGAAATGCCGGATGATGACCCGTTCCATCACCACGCCGACGATCCCCAGAAACAGCGTGCCGGCGATCACCGCCACGACGAACGACCCGCTTGCCTCGTACGCGACGTAGCCCGCATAGCCGCCGAGCATGAACATCGCGCCGTGCGCGAGATTGAGGACGCCGAGCGTGCCGTAGATGATCGTCAGCCCGGAGCTGATCAGCGCCAATAGCGCCCCCTGCGCCAGGCCGTTGAACAACTGCGACAGGAAATTGGGCCAGCTGATCATGCCGGTCGTTCAGCACTCGCGCAGCATCAAGGTGTACCGCCGCACACGCGGCGGCACTCAGGCGGCGCAGGCGGCGACACGCCGCCCGCGCCGCATACTGGCGTCACTGTTACGTGTAGTCGCCGAGTTGGCAACCAAACGCGTCGGGCTTCTGCATCAGAGGCGCGCCCGGCACGATTTCAGTCACCTCCCAGAAATCTTCCTTGTTTTTCATGTCGCTCGGTTTCTTGCCGCGGACGATGATTACCGGTCGAACGAGCTGATGGTCGGCGGCACGCCAGTACACTTCACCGACGAGCGAATTGACCTTGCGGCCGGCCTCGTACGACTTGATCACGTCCGGCGGATAGAAAGTGCCCGCATTCTCGACGGCCTCCGCCCACAGCGCGAATTCCATGTAAGCGTTCTCGGCGCCCCATTCGGGCCGGTAATTGTATTTCTTCTGGAATGCGTCGACGAACATCTTCGCGAGCGGATACTTGTCCTCGAGCGTCCACCAGAAGTCGGTGGCGGCGTAGACGCCTTCGGTGATGTCGGCGCCGACTTCCGGCGCGAGGAAGGGAATCTGATACGGAATCACCAGCTTCATCTTCGGCAGGATGCCGAACTGCTTCGCCTGCTGCGTCGAGAGCACGGCATCGTGCCCCCAGTTGACGTTGATGAGAAACTCGGCGCCCGAGTTGGCGATGTTCGTGAGGTACGAGCTGTAATCCGGCGCGCCGAGCGGCGAAACCTGGTTCGTCACCATCGTCCAGCCGCCGTTCTTGGTCAGGTAGTCGTTCATCGACTTCGTGACCGTGTGGCCGTACGTGTAGTCCGGCGTCATGTACGCCGCCTTGCGGTTCTTGCCGAACGCCTTCACGAGCACGGGGCCGATCGCGTTCGCCGCCGTCTCGCCGTAGAAGTCCTGGCGGAAGCCGTAGCGGACGCAGTCCTTGCCGGTGGTGTCGTTGGACCCGGAGATGCCCGCAACGTACAGCACCTTTTCGCGCTGCGCGAGCTTGTTGAGCGCCACGGCGACCGCGCTCGACGTCGAGCCGGTCAACAGGATCGCCTTGTTTTCGGTGATGAAGCGCTGCTGCGCCTGCACCGCGTCGTTGGGCTTCGCCGCGGAGTCGGCGACGCCGTACTTCACCTGCTTGCCGAGCACGCCCTTCTTGGTCTTTGGCGACATCGCCTTGATCAGCGGATGGCCTTCGTTGATGTGCTCGACGGCGAGCTCGTAGCCCTTGAGCTCGTCCTCGCCTTGCACCGCGTACGTGCCGGTGCGCGGCACCGCGATGCCGATGAAGACGCTGTCGCCCTGCGACCCGGCGGGCCAGGTGCCGATCGGCGGCTGGTCCGCCGCGAAGGCCCGCGACGCGAACCCCGCCGGCAGCGCGAGCGCACCCGCAACGCCCAGGCCCGTCTTCAGAAATGCGCGACGGTCGACACCGTCCCCGCCTTGATTCTCGTCTTTCATTGCGATCCTCCTCCACATCGATCGATGCTGACGAATCGCCGGCGAGTGCCGGCACGAATGACGCTATTCCGCCTTGCAGTCAAGGCGACCGCCCGCGAGCTCATGGCAGCCCCACCCAGCGGCGAATGATACGAGGTTTGGTGAATCCGGGGGCGGGCGGCCGACAATCTGCCCCTTGCCGCGTGCCGCGCCCGTGGTCCTGATGCACTGCTATGGTTTTCATAATTGTATCGGAGTACGATATATTGTCAACGGGCGGTGAGCCGGATCGCGTACCGCCAATCGGAAACGGGAATGTCGGCCGGACGACGGAAAAAATCGCCTGGGGCCGCTCCAATGCGCGGTCTCGACCCATCGGAGTACGCGATATTGTCCGCGTTCCGTTACACGTTGCGACACTTCCTGTCGTTCAGCGAAGCCGCGGCCGGCGAAGTTGGCCTCGCGCCGCAGCAATACCAGGCGCTGCTGGCGATCAAGGGGTGCGCGGGCCGGGAGTCGGTGACGATCAACGAGCTCGCGAACCAGCTCCTCATCAAGCACAACAGTGCGGTCGGGCTTGTCGACCGGCTCGAAGACGAAGGCCTCGTCACGCGCAAGACAGCGGTCGACGACCGGCGCAAGGTCAACGTGAGATTGACCGCGAAGGGATCGCGCATTTTCGGAAAACTCGCCGCCGCCCATCGCCTGGAACTGCAGCGCGTCGGTCCCGACCTGGCCCGCTTTCTGGCGTACTTCTCGCAGCCGCCGGGCGAAGCCACGCCGCCGCCCGATATCGGGAAATGACACCCTCATTCGGCTTGCGCGACCAGCATCCTTGAATGGGACACCAACATGGTTCCCGGTACGACGAATGGCGAATTTCGCCGGCTAACGACGATTGTCTTTCGAGCCGGAGATGCCTTCCGTCATGACGAGGTTAGACACGGCACAGCGCTTGCGCAAAGCGAGCGCCGGCGCATATGCAGCGGACGCGTACCAGGCTTTCAATTGCTCCATCGACGGAAATTCCACGATCACGAGGCGATTGGGATTCCAGCTTCCCTCGACCACCTCCGTTGTTCCGCCACGCGTCAGAAACCTGCCGCCAAATGCGGCGATCGATTCACCGACGGTTTTCCGGTACTCCGCGTAGCCGACAGCATCGGTTACCTGGATGTCGGCGACGAGATAGGCTGTCATGGGGTGGGCTCGCTTTCGTCGGTGAAATGCTCATTTCCGGGCTGAAACGAGATACGCAGGACGCACGGCAAAGTCAGGCGGCGGAATCGCGCCGCCATTCCTGAAATGTCGGTAACCCGTCACCGAAACGGACCCAAATCAGGTCGTGACTAAGCCACGAATGATGGGTCGGCGGGAAGGAATCGGGATCATCGAGGCTACAGGTCGTGACGTCGACGAAGCCGAAGGAATCCCTGTGCTCGTACGTCAAGGGAGTCCCACAGGTCGAACAAAAGGTGCGGCGCACGGGCTCCGATGAATGAAACTCGGTCGGATGCCCTTGAAACAGTTGAAATTGCGCTGTGGGGAACGTGACCCAGGCGACAACGGGTGACGCGGCAACTCGCCGGCAACTCTGGCAATGGCAAATCATGCTGTTGGTCGGTTCGCCACTTATGCGGTACCGAATCTCACCACACACGCAACCGCCCTCGGAAAACGTTGTCGACACTTTGCCTCCTTTTCGCCGCGAGGCTTGTCAGGTA
>Ga0105240_10012253_pt1 | contig 11847 bp, 9 predicted proteins | sample KBSC54metaG_FD_80426 | JGI IMG/M metagenome (GOLD analysis project Ga0105240, IMG submission 80426) | Corn rhizosphere microbial communities from Kellogg Biological Station, Michigan, USA - KBS C5-4 metaG | ecosystem: Host-associated > Plants > Roots > Rhizosphere > Soil | place: Michigan, USA...
CCCGATCAGCACATGATTCAAGTGCTTCAGCACCGTCGCCGGATCGTGCGACAGCTCGTTCCGCAGTGCCCCCACCAGCGTGCTCGAGTTCATCGCCGCCTGCAGCCCCTTGCCGCTCACATCTCCCACCACCACCAGCAGCGAATCATCCTTCAACGGCAGCACTTGGAAGAAATCTCCACCCACACCATTCACCGGCAGATAAGCGCTCTCCAGCATGAAGTTCTTGTTCGATGGCAGTTGCGTTGGAATCAGCAGCGCCTGCACGCTCCGCGCCGCCGAAATCTCCGCCGCCGACCGCTGCTCCTCCTGGCTGATATGCACAAACCGATACAAAATCACTGCAATCAAGCTCAGCAAAAACACAATGTACGCTATCGTCCCCGTCCCGTACTCGATAGGCCCGAAGTAAAACTTGTGAGACGCAAACGTCTCAGGCAGCCAATGCTTGTAAGCCATAAAGTCCAGCACTGAATCCGCCGAATCGGCCGTCGCCGCCAGAAAGAAAGGCAACACCATTACCCCGGCTTCTTTGCGTCCGCCGCGCCAAGCCTGATACAGCAGCACCGTCACCAGTGCACAGAACAGCACCTCTGCCGCAATGGAAACAACCTGATATATCTGCGGCACGTGAACGAAGTAGACAAACGGCAGCACCAAAACAGCAATCTGCACACCCCGCACAAATCGACGCGCCTTCGTTGCCGTGAAGTGAAGAATGAACTCCAGCGTGACCGCCATGAACACGCGACCGCTGAACACAGTAAAGATCCTGAACACCGGAAACGACATCACCCCAAGCCCAAACAACACATCTGCCGAGCCACTCGCCGCCACTGCAAGGCAGAGCAACGACAGCCATAGATATTCAGGGTGATGCCGCTGCGCCAGGTACAAAAACCCGCCAAGTACCGCGACACAGACAAACAGAAACGTCACGACCAGCGGAGATATAACCTGCTCGTCCCACTGCCGTCCGACGGCCATTCCCTGTCGTTGATTCAGTTCGCTCGCAGCCCCTGCATCAACCCTGCTCAGCAGTCCGCGCTTGATCGTGAACAACGGCCCAGCCCACGTCCGAATCGCGATTACCGTCGCTCCCGCTTGTGCTGGATTCAGCGGAATGACAAGCGGCGGGGAATGGTACTCAGCCGGCGCATCCGTCATCCCACGCGTATGACCGGACTCCAACCCGTTCACAAACACATCGATCTGTCCGACATCATTCCCCGTCACCAGCAGCGCAAGTTGCTGGCCCCCCGCCATCCTGCTCATCTCGGCTATCTGCGCCGGCTGCAGCTTGATCCGATACCAGCCATATCCCGTGTACGTGTCGAATCCCTGCTCCACCAGCGACTGGCTCAGGTTCGCAGTTGGCCAACTTGAATCATCCAGCGCCGGATCGGCCCACAGCGGATCATCGCCACTGCGAAACCTCCACTGCCCATCCAGATTCACAACACCATGAAGCCCACTCGAATTCTGACTAGAAGCCTGAGTGGTTGAACTCTGATTCAAAGGCGCGCTTACGGCTGCGACCGCCTGCTTAGCTGAAGCCTGCTGCGCGCCCACTGAGACCATCGATAGGGCCGCAAGCCAAAACGAGCAGAGAACCGCTCGCATAAAGAGCTGTCCCGCTGCTCGTCGAAGGATTCGCATGCGTGTCAATGAAATTAGAGCACGGCCGAACCGCGCCTCCCTTGCTTCCTCCAAGGACAAGACGGCCCTCGCGCCCGACCTCTCAGCATCTACGCGTTTGCAACCTGAACGGTTCCTACCGCCGGCCCCGAACCGCCTCTTTCGCCTCGGCATGTCCCGTTGCTGGAACCTCGGGCACCTCGGCCTTCACCGACGCAGCGCCGATACCCAGCTTCTTCCGGACCTCGCCATCCATCTTGGAAAAAATATCCCGGTTCTCCTTCAGGAAGTTCCGCGTGTTCTCGCGGCCCTGCCCGATGCGCTCGCCCGCGAAGCTGTACCACGCGCCCGACTTCTCCACGATGGTGTTAGCGACCCCCAAGTCCAGCACATCGCCCTCGCGGCTGATGCCTTCCCCGTAAAGAATGTCGAACTCGGCCTCCCGGAACGGCGCAGCGACCTTGTTCTTCACGATCTTCACCTTGGTCCGGTTGCCCACCACCGCGTCCCCTTCTTTAATCGCGGCAATCCGTCGGATATCCACTCGCACCGACGAGTAGAACTTCAGCGCGCGTCCGCCCGTTGTCGTCTCGGGATTCCCGAACATCACGCCAATCTTCTCGCGAATCTGGTTGATGAAAATCAGCGATGTGCGCGACTTCGAAACCGTCCCTGTCAGTTTCCGCAAGGCCTGCGACATCAAGCGTGCCTGCAGTCCCATATGCGATTCACCCATCTCGCCATCCAGTTCCGCCTTTGGAACCAGCGCGGCCACTGAGTCCACCACCAATACGTCAATCGCTCCCGAACGAACCAGAGCCTCCGTAATCTCCAGCGCCTGCTCGCCCGAGTCCGGCTGCGAAACCAGCAGGTTATCAACGTCTACCCCAAGCTTCTTGGCATACGCCGGATCGAGCGCGTGCTCCGCATCCACAAACGCCGCTAGCCCACCGTTCTTCTGCGCCTCGGCAATAATCTGCAGCGTAATCGTCGTCTTTCCTGACGACTCCGGCCCGAAAATCTCGATCACGCGACCACGCGGGACACCCCCCACCCCCAGTGCCGCGTCAAAGCTGATCGAACCTGTCGAGATCACTGAGATCGGAACCAGCGCCTCCCGCGACCCCAGGCGGACAATGGAACCCTTCCCAAACTGCTTTTCGATCTGGCTTAGGGCTAATTCAACGGCTTTAGCGCGCTCATCGGCGACTGGCATGGTGTTTCTCCTCTATAAATACTTGCCCTGCGCGACTGGTCGGGAATGTCAGAAAACACGCGTTTGGCTAGTTGATTTCGAACGGATTGTAGCAGTTTGCGACATCCCATTGATACCAAAAAAGCGAACAAAAGGTGAACAAAAAGGCACCCCTGTATCCTCCATCACGAATCCAGCGGAAAACCGGGTACAAAATCGACTCGATGAGACAGCCGTTCGAAACATCGTAGGAGCATATTGCACCATAGATTCATAATGCATCAAATTATAACTTGATGTAATATAGGGTCATGAGAACCAGCATTCAGCTTGAGGACCACATCCACGAATATGCGTCAGTATACGCAGCTGCGCGTGGAATCAGCCTCAGCGCAGCAATCAATGAACTCGTTCGCAGGGCGCAGACAGCCGTTCCTGATGAACCGGAGATTCTGCAAGGCCCCAGCGGGCTTCCCATGTTCCCTCCAAGCGGAAGAACCATCACGGCTGACACCGTGAAGAAATTGGAAGAGGAAGGATTTTGACCCGGAAACATCTGCTCGACGTAAATGTCATCCTCGCACTGGTTGAGCCTGGGCATCAGCACTTCTCGAAAGCCCAGAATTGGTTCAGCGCTTTCACCAGGGGGACTTGGTCCCTTTGTCCCCTCACAGAGGCTGCATTCCTGCGGATCACGACAAATCCTGCCTTCCAGCCCGGTCCACGTAGCATGAATCAGTCAATCGCCGTCCTTCAGATGATGAAGGGCCATCACCGGCACGCGTATTGGGAGATCGAAGACTCTTGGGTCAATGTGACGGCTCCATTCGCGCATCGAATTCTGGGCCACCAGCAAGTTACAGATGCCTACCTTCTCGGGCTCGCGATTAAACATGAGGGAGTTCTAGTCACATTCGATCGCGGGCTGAAGTATCTGGCAGGGTCCGAATTCAAGCACAATCTGCTTTTCCTGGAATGATCCCTTCTGGAACCAATTCATTTCGAAGATCCGTTCCACACCCCTCACACCGTGTATGCCCCCACCCGCGTCTCCTTCTCCGTCAATGCATCGCAAGTGCGATCCAGCTCCTCATATGCTGCATCGTGGTCTTTCCGGAAAGCCCGGAACGCTTCTTCGCTCACCCACCGGTCAATCGTCAGATACGCTCCAGGGGCATAGGCATCGCGCAACAGTTCGGTGCCGAGGTACTCCGCCGACCTCCGAAACAGCTGCGCCCAATTTCCCTCCGGCCCATACGCCGCCTCGAACTCACCAACCTTCTCCTCGGCAATCTCAAACCGCCACACCACAACGAACATGCGCCCCCCGATTTCTTTTCATGGTAGCTCACGCTCCGATCTCCAGCGCTACACTGCTTTCATGCCGACCGCGACCATCGACGAGCTCTTCGCGCAAACACTCAATGGAGACTACGACAACGAAAAAGCCTGGGATGCGATCCACTCACTCCGCGCCACCGGCTCGCGAGAGGTCTTCGACAAAGCCGTCTGCTGGTGCCGTTCCAGCGAACCTCTGAAGCGGGCTCGCGGTGCTGAAATCCTCGCCCAATTCGGCCACACTGCTGAAAATCAGACCACTCTCTTTGCGGACGAATCATTCACCCTGCTGTCCGGCATGCTCGAGTCCGAAACAGACCCCGTCCCCTTGAGCGCCGTTGTCACTGCTTTCGGTCACCTTGAAGATCCCTCCATCATCCCGCAAATCCTCCCCTTCAGTTATCATCCCGACACAGACGTCCGGTACGGTCTCGCATTTACACTCGGCTGTTTCGCCGATGACCAGCGCACCGTGTCGACGCTTATCAAGCTCATGAGTGACAAGGACAGTGAAGTACGCGACTGGGCTACCTTCGGCCTGGGCGGTCTCGGCGATTTCGACTCTCCAAAAATCCGCGAAGCTCTCTTCAAGAACCTCAGCGACGACGACGAAGACGTCCGTGAAGAAGCGGTAGTAGGCCTTGCCAAGCGGAAAGACCCTCGCTCAGTCTCCGAAGTGATCAGCGCGCTGCAAGACAAGGACCGCGCCGCACGAGCCGTCGAAGCGGCCAACTTTCTTCTCGATAGAACTAATGAACCCATTGAAGATCCATCCGCCTGCCTTGAAGCCCTGCGCAAGCACTTCCCGTCACAGGCATGACTACACCGCACCGGTAATGCCCGTGTAACTCCGACTGGAAGACCCGCGTCCAGGACGCTCCGCTATAATCCCCTCAACTCATAGGAAATCTCAACGCCTTGCCGTCCACCACCCGCCTGTCCAAAAACGGAACTCGACCCAACCTCTACGGCCTCTCCCCCGCCGATCTCCGCACACTGCGTGCCCTCAAAACCCCGGCGCAGATTCAGAAGTTCATCGACGCGATTCCCTACCAGTACGCCAACACTGCATGGTCACCTAAGCGTGTACTACGCGAACGCAAAGGACACTGCCTCGAAGGCGCCCTTGTCGCCGCCGCCGCACTTCGTGTCAATGGATTTCCGCCCTTACTCGTAGATCTCGAAGCCGTCCGCGATGACGACCATGTCCTTGCGGTCTATCGCCAGAACGGCCTCTGGGGCAGCATCGCCAAATCCAACTTTGCCGGACTTCGTTTTCGCGCACCTGTCTATCGCACCATGCGCGAACTCGCCCTGAGCTACGTGGACCACTACTACAATCTCCGCGGTGAGCGCACACTTCGCGCGTATTCACAGCCCGTGAATCTATCCCGCCTTGACAAGCAGCACTGGATGACCTCCGAAGAAGACGTTTGGTGCGTTCCAGAACTCCTCATCGCAGCCCGCCACTATCCGCTTTTCCCCCACAAGGTCGCCAGCACCCTTCCTCGCATGGACCGGCGCGCCTTCGAAGCCGGAATGCACGGCTGGACCAGACACTAGCCAGCTTTAGCAACTCAGCTCACACGCAACATGGCAGGTTGCACAATTCCCCTATCGGAGAATCCTGCTGCTTCCTTTTTGGTCCCTGCCTCACCCACATCCACAACCTCTCGCCAGCACTTCTGCAAAGTGCACCGCCTGCTTATGCCCCAGTTGCTCAATCTGCTCCCGGCAACTAAACCCATCCGCCACCAGCACCGTCATCGGACCAGCGCCATCCACCGCCGGCATCAGCCCATCCTGCGCAATCCTCTTCGACACGTCAAACTTGTCCGCCTCAAATCCAAACGGCCCCGCCATCCCGCAGCACCCTGCCTTGATAGCTTCAACATTCGCCCCAGCACGTTTCAGCAATGCAATCTCGCTGGTCGGGCCGCCAAACACTGCCTTATGGTGGCAATGCCCATGCAGCAGAACATGCGCGCCCTCGAGTCCTTCCGGTGTCCACTCTTGAGCTTTCGCAGCCAGCCAGTCCGCCAGTAGCCAGGTCTGCTCACTAAGTCGCCGGGCCCGCTCGTTCTTCGGGAAGAACTCCAGCAATTCGTCCTTGAAGACGCTCGCACAGCTCGGCTCCAGAAAGATCAGCGGCAACCCTGCATCGATCTGCCCACTCAGCTTCTCCATCACATCTTCGAGATACGACCGCGCCTGGTCCAGAAATCCGAAATCGTACAAAGGCCGACCGCAGCACAAATGCTCCCGCGGATTCTCTACCGCGAAGCCCGCCGTCTCCAGCACCTTCTCCGCCGCCATCAGCGTTTGCGGATGGTAGTAGTTGTTCCACGTATCCGGCCACAACAACACGCGCCGTCCCGATTGCCCGTTCTCTCCACCAGCAACCGATCGGTTGCCATTGGTTCTCATCTTCTGGAACGGCTTCCCCGCCAATTCCGGCAGCCTCCGCTCCCTCGCCACTCCCGAAAGCCTCTTCACCAGCCCGCTCGTCACCGATCCCGTCAGCACCGCATTCGTCATCCCCGGCGCAATCGAACCCATTCGCGCCAGCTTGTCCGCAAACCCAAACACGTAATGCTGCAGCGGATGGACCCGCCCCTTGTAGTGCTGCGCCAGGAACTCCGCCTTGTACGCGGCCATGTCCACCTGCACAGGACACTCCGTCTTGCACGCCTTACAGCTCAGGCACAGATCCAGTGCCTCATGCACCGCGTCGCTCTTGAACCCTTCCGGCCTTAGCGATCCCGCCAGCATCTCCCACAGCAGATGCGCCCGCCCGCGAGTAGAGTGTTTCTCCTCTCCCGTCCCGCGATAGCTGGGACACATCACTCCGCCCTCGATCTTCCTGCACGCACCCACCCCAACGCAACGTTCCGTCGCGCGCTCCATCGACCCGCCATCCTTGGCAAACGCAAAGTGCGTCTTGAATGCGTCGACACCTTCATGCGGCCGATCCGGCGACTCCGCTGGATGAATGCTCGACCTGCTCTGTATTCCGACCCTGATGTTCTCGATGGGGTCATACACCCGCACCGCATCGACCAGCTTCCCCGGATTCATCCGGTTATCCGGATCCCACAATCTTTTGAATTCTCGAAACGCCTCCATCAGTTTCGGCCCGAACATCTTCGGCAGCAGCGCCGCCCGCGACTGCCCATCGCCGTGCTCGCCGCTGAGCGATCCGCCAAACCTCAGCACCACATCTGTCGCGCGTTCCATGAACTCCCGAAACTTCCGCAGCCCCAACTCGCTGCGATAGTCGAAGTTCACCCGCATGTGCACGCAACCCTGCCCATAATGCCCATACAGCGGCGTGCTGTATCCGTACTCGCTCATCAATTCCTTGATCGCACGCAGATAGTCGCCCAGCTTCTCGGGGGGAACAGCCGAGTCTTCCCATCCTTCATGTCTATCCGGCTCGCCCGGCACAAACACCACAGCGCCCAGCGCCGACTCGCGCACATACCAGACGCTCGCCGCCTCTTCGGCCGAACAGATATGTGCCACCGGCTTCACCGGCCACTTCTGCAATGCCTCCGCAATCCGCCGCGCCTTCTGCTGCGCTTCCTCTTCCGAATCAGCCCCCATCTCCACCAGCAGAAACTTCTGTCCCAGCGGCAGCTTCTGCAACTGCGCGGATGCCAATCCCTTCCGCCGCATGAAATCCACCAGCATCTGGTCGAATCCCTCAAGCCCGATTGGCTTGTGCTCCAGCGCCGCCGGCACCGCGTCCGCCGCCGCAAACGCATCCGGAAACGCCAGCACCGTCAGCACCCGATGCTGCGGGCTTTCCGTCAGATTCAGCCGCGCCTCCAGCACCATCGCGCACGTGCCTTCCGTCCCCACCAGCGCCCGCGCCACATTGAAGCCGTTCTCCGGCAGCAGTTCGTCCAGGTTGTATCCCGAAACTCGTCGCGGAATCCGCGGAAACCGCGCCCTCACCAGATCCGAGTATCTGTCGCGAATACTCTTCAATCCCGCATAGATCTCGCCGCGCCGCCCGCCCTCGCGGATAATCCTTTCCAGATCCGCATCGCTTGTCTTTCCGACGGTCATTCGCGTGCCGTCATAGAGCGCCACGTCCAGGCTCTCCACGTTGTCCACAACCTTGCCGGCCATCAACCCGTGCACGCCGCAACTGTTGTTCCCGATCATCCCGCCGAGCGTGCACCGCGAATGTGTCGCCGGATCAGGCCCATACGTCAGCTCAAACTTCTCCGCCGCATCCCGCAGCCTGTCCAGCACAATTCCCGGCTGCACCACCGCCATCTTCGCCGCCGGATCGATCGACACTAGCCCTGTCATGTAGCGAGAAAAATCAAACACCACCGCCACATTGGCGCACTGCCCCGCAAGGCTCGTCCCGCCGCCTCGCGGCAACACCGCTGCCCCCAGCGCGCGACACTCCGCCAGCGCCATCTCCACATCCGCCGCATCGCGCGGCCGGATCACGCCAATCGGCAGTTGTCTGTAATTCGAAGCATCCGTCGCGTATAGCGCCCGCGACCCCGGGTCAAACTGCACATCACCGCGCAGCTTCGCCCTGAGCCGCGCCTCCAGCTCTCGCTGTGCGCCAAACCGCTCATGTTCCAAAGGAGGTTGATCCAGAATCGCAAAAACATCCACGCCAAGAATGTTAGCGCTTTTGTCGCAACTTCAGAGCAGCCTGCGCTACGCCAACGTGCGCGGGTGCCCCACTTGTCACGCCGAAGCCTGGGCGTAGGCGGATCGCTCACCGTTTGTGCGGTTAGGGTGGGATACGAAAAATGTGGGTACCCCATTCATCGAAGCATGGGTGCGAAGCGACCCTACCGCCCCGGCCACTCCTCCACCACAATCCCCAGATCGTTCAACTGCTGAATCGCCCTCTCCACATTCCGCCGCATCTTCGCGCGATCCTTCGCCGCCCCGCCCGGCATCTCGGCCACGGCCACCACACGGCCGTACTTCCACGCGCTCGCCGGCACCGCAACCATCGCCTCCGCCAACTCGCTCGGCCTGATCTGGATCTCCTGCCGCCGCGCCCCTTCCGGCCTCAGCATCGTCCCTTTACCGAGATCACTCGTATTCGCATCCGCATTGATAATGCGCAGCGTCATCGTATCCGGCCCAATCGCCAGAAACGGATTCGCCCACGCCGCCGGATCATGGATATCCACGTACATGCTCTTCGTCGGCAGCGAAATCTTCGCCAACTCCGCTCTCTGCTCGTCCTGCTTCGTCGCCCGCTGTTCCGCCGCCGCCCGCGCCTGCTGCTCCGCCGTCACCGCGCTCTTCGCCACACCCACGACCGCCTGCTCCTGCTGATGACAGGCAACCAGTGCCGTCGCAACCAGCCCCGCCACCGCCCAATACCGCACATTCTTCTTAGGGGAATTCACCCTTCTAGGATACAAGCTACCGACTCTGCCCTGACACAGCTAACGCGCGCGAAGCGCGCGCTAACTCCGCTTCCTCCCCCACTCCGCCCGTCTCTTCTCCAGAAACGCCCTCGTCCCCTCCGCCTTATCCGCCGAATCGCACAATTTCCCAAACGCCTCCGCCTCCAACGCCAGCGCCCTCTCCAACGGAAGATCCAGCCCCTCATCCACCACGCGAATCACCTCCGCCACCGCCCCCGGAGCCTGCGTCGCAATCTCCCCCGCCAGCGCCTCCGCCCGCGTCATCAACTCCGCCGCCGGAACCACCTCATCCACCAGCCCGATCCGCAACGCCTCCAGCGCATCGATCACCGCCCCTGTCAGCAGCATCTTCAAGGCTGCTCCCCGGCCCACCAGCCGCGGCAGTCGCTGCGATCCCCCATACCCCGGAATCACTCCAAGCTTCACCTCCGGCTGCCCGAACTTCGCATCCTCCGCCGCCAGCCGCAGCGTGCACGCCATGGCCAGCTCACAACCTCCGCCCAGCGCAAACCCGCGCACGCACGCAATCACCGGCTTCCCCAGCGTCTCAATTTTCCGGAACACCGCCTGCCCCCGCAGCGCAAACTTCTCTCCCTCCCCCGGCCCCACCGCATCCAGCTCGCGAATATCCGCTCCCGCCGCAAACGCCCGCTCCCCCGCGCCCGTCAGCAGCACCACCCGTACATCATCGTCGGCGCCGAGTTCCTCAAACGCCGCATCCAGCTCCGCAAACGTAGCCGCGTTCAGCGCATTCAACACCTTCGGCCGATCCAGCACGACCGTGGCAACCGCCCCCCGCTTCTCCACTCGAATCGTCTCGTAACTCATAACCACTCGAGCCTAGCAGTTCACCTTACTCCATCCAAACTTACCCACCCCCACGAGATCGCATCACACGTCGCATGAGATCCAGAAAGCACGCCCAGACCAGCCCTTCTCCCGTGCCGATTGCACTCTTGATCATCGACGTCCTCACCACCTTCCAGTTCCCCGATGGAGACGCGATCCTCCAGGGCGCCCTGAAAATCCGCGACGCCCTCGTCAAACTCAAAGCCCGCGCGCGCCAGTCCGGCATCCCCGTCCTCTACGTCAACGACAACTTCGGCGACTGGCGCAGCGAAAAGGAAGTACTGATGGGCCGCTGTCTCGAAGCCAAAGGCGGCCAATTCGTGCGCCCTCTGCTTCCCGATAGCGAAGACTACTTCGTCCTGAAGCCGATGCACTCCGCCTTCTACATGACCCCGCTCGAGGTCCTGCTCCAGCATCTTGAAGTCGAGACCCTCATACTCACCGGACTCACATCCAACAGCTGCATCACCGTTACAGCGCACGACGCCAACATGCGCGGCTTCGACATCTACATTCCCCCCGACTGCTCCTGCGCCCGCAACCCGGAAGAACACACCCAGGCCCTCGCGCAACTCAAAGCCATGGCCAGCGCCAACATCACCCGCTCCACCTCACTGAAACTCCCCACCCTCATCCGTGCCGCGCAATCCTCCCAACGCGGCGCAGTCTAGTTCCAAACCACCGAAAGCCCATCGGAAGCACTCCGCCAACACAGTCTCAAACGCCTCTTCAAACGGCGCGCTTCAAACTGACAGCTGACAACTGACAGCTGAAAACTGAAAACTGACCACTGAAAACTGACAACTGAGAGCTGAAGGCTCTCCCTCACTCCACCCGCAACGCCCTCACCGGATTCACCGCCGCCGCCCTCCGCGCCGGAACCACGCTCGCCACCAGCGCACAAATTCCCAGCGCCGCCACCGCCCCGCCCAGCACCATCGGATCCCACCCCTTCACCTCGTACAGCTTCGCCGCAATCAGCCGCGCGCACCCAATCGATGCCGGAACCCCAATCGCCAGCCCAATCAGAATCTGCACAAACGCGCCCTTCAGCACCATCCCCACCACGCTCGCCCGGTTGGCACCCAGCGCGATCCGCACTCCAATCTCCGCCGTCCGCCGCTCCACGCTGTATGCCGTCACGCCATACAGCCCCACCGCCGCCAGCACCAGCGCCAACAGTCCGAACAGCCCCGTCAACTGCGCCACCATCCTGTCCTGATCCAGCCGGTCCGCCACCTGCTGCTCCATCGGCCGAATTCCCACCAGCGTCAAATTCGGATCGACCTCTGAGAACGCGCGTTTCATCTGCGCTTCCAGCCCTTCCATCCCGCCCTGCACCTCCAGCACCGCCGCATCCAGAATGTGGCTTCGGTCATCGATCATCTGCACCATCTGCTTGTCGAA
>Ga0105240_10012259_pt1 | contig 11845 bp, 10 predicted proteins | sample KBSC54metaG_FD_80426 | JGI IMG/M metagenome (GOLD analysis project Ga0105240, IMG submission 80426) | Corn rhizosphere microbial communities from Kellogg Biological Station, Michigan, USA - KBS C5-4 metaG | ecosystem: Host-associated > Plants > Roots > Rhizosphere > Soil | place: Michigan, USA...
AGGATGCTGCAGTAGAAGGCTGTGACTACTGCTTAAGACCATCCAGCTAAGGAAACAATTGGTGTGTCCGGCTCCTGCTGTTTCCCGACAATTAATGCCAGAATAAGCATGTAGAAAGCTTTCGGGGATGATGTTTGGACAGGGGTTCGACTCCCCTCACCTCCACTTAAGGAGGAAATTGTAAAATTTCCTCCTTTTTTTTGATGCTAGCACTCCTCTTTCTTTCCTAATCAATGAATTGTGGGTGAATGCCTGAGGGATAAAAGGTGTTCCATAGACGTGTTCTTTATAATTTTTTTTAGCGGGCGATGCCCAGCACCTGACGCAGTGCTTCCTTATACTTGCTACCAATGGGAATCTTATGCCCGCCCACTGTCACCTGCCCTGCTTCGATCAAGCCAATATGACGGATGGCAATCACATATGATTTATGTACCCGGATAAAATCACCAGGAGGCACTAAGTCAAATACGCCGCTCATATTTTCCCGGATCAGGATATGACCGTCCCTGGTGCGAACCGTCATATAATTGCCGTCTTTTTTCAGATAAATAATATCGCTTAGCTTGACCGGATAAGTTTGCGGCCCGCTTTTCAATAGGACTGTAGGCGACTCCTCCGGAAGCCACATCTTAACTGCTTTATTAACCGCGATACTAAAGCGCTCGTAAGTCACCGGTTTTAATAAATAGTCAACCACATTCAGGTCATAGCTTTCCGCCGCATAATGACTATAAGCCGTCGTAAAGATCACCAGCGGGCCGGGCAACAGCGCCTTCGCCAGTTGCATCCCGCTGATTCCCGGCATATTTATGTCCGCAAACACCAGATCAACCTTTTTTGAATTTAAGTATTCAAAAGCCTTAAAAGGGTCTAAAAAACTGGCTTTAAGCATCAATTGTTCGCTTTTGCGGCAATAGCGATCGATCACTTCCAAAGCCATCGGTTCATCATCTATAGCAATACAAGTAATCATGACAAGTCGATTTGAAGGTTAACACGATAAATACTGTATTCTGCCCCGGCGCTTAGTTGGTGCTTGCCGGGATAGAGCAATTCCAACCGGCGGCTTATGTTTTCTAAACCGATACCTCCTTTTTCAGCCGCCGGTTTTTCAATATGGCTATAGTCCGTATTGTCGCAGGAAAAAATAAGTTTATTTTGCGCAATAGACAGCGCCAGGGAAATACGCGATGGCTGGCCAGGAGCAACGCCATGTTTAAAGGCATTTTCCAAAAAAGGAATAAACAGCATCGGTGCTATCTCTACATTTGGAACCAGTTCAGGATAGTAAAAATTAACCTCCACCAAATCACTCACAAACCGCAGCTCGTAAAGCGCGATGCAATCCTCCAAATAATGTATCTCCTGCACCAGCGGTACGCGTTCCGTATTGCTGTTATAGAGCATATAACGCATCATCCCCGAAAGCTGCGCGATCTTATCCGCCAGCTGCTCATTCCCGTCTTTCTGCGCCATCGAAAACAAATTGTTTAGTGTATTGAACAAAAAATGCGGGTTCACCTGCGAACGCAGAAACTTCAGCTCTGTAATCGCCTGGTACGCTTCCGCCTGCCTGCGCAGCAATTCTTTTCGTATGGATTCACCGATATAATAATATGCCGCCGCGATACCCATGATCAATAGGAAAATCAACGCCAGTATGGGTTGCAAGTTCCGCCAATTCTCCGTCGTAAACGCCGGCGGCGGAGGCAAACCTGGCAGCAGTCCTTTAGGGACCGCCATGACCGCACCTGCGGGTGCGGCCAGTAACCAAATAATCCAATAGTTCAGCACGTAACCCAGAACAAGCCAACTCGCTAACCACCCAACGCCCCGCGTTTTCCTGAACAACCAAAAACTGGCTGAATAAAAAAGTACCATCAGGAAAACGAGTACGATCCAGGCATAGGGAAAGGGCATGCGCCCGTCCTGGCTTACCACATTATCCCGGTCACGCGAAAACAGTTGAAAAGCATTTGCCGTCAGCTCCTTTAGTGCGTAGTACACCACCAGCCAAAAAAGGGCATGGGTCACAAACTCAATTAAATAACTGGTTTTACTGCGGCGCATAAACAAAGATAAGCACACGAAAGACTTATCATCAGCCCATGGGGTGAACGGGCGTTTTTTGTGATCCTGATTATAAACCGGGTCGCCGGATAACCAATCGGGGGAGTTCAGAACAAAAATTTAGAGTGGGCACCTACTATCGTCTAACCTTGTTCAAAAATAAGAAATTATGAAACGATTCTTTTTATTTAGCGCAGTGCTGCTGGCCGCAGCCTGCCGCGCCGGAGCGCAACAGCCCGATGCCGCCCAGGTCGTGGTCCATTACAAATTCGTGCATCTGCGCGACACCAATAACCCCACGCATCACTTTACGCAGGATATGATCCTGCAGGCCGGCAAGTGCGCCAGTGTCTATAAGCCAAAGCCAACGAGGAACAGTGACAACACGGCGCCCGCACTGCCCAGGCCCAAATTCGGCACCGAATATTACCTGTTTCTCGCCGAAAAGAAACTGATCCGCATCGAAGGGCTGTTCAATGCTTACCTCATCGATGAAACCATGCCCGCCATCGACTGGCGGTTTACGAGAGATACCGCCACCAGGGGCGGGTTAAAATGCCGGAAAGCCACGACGCATTTTAAAGGCCGGGACTATACCGCCTGGTTTTGTCCGGACCTGCCGCTACATGCAGGCCCCTGGAAATTGTGCGGCTTGCCGGGCCTGATCGTGGAGGCTTATGATGCTAAAAAAGAAGTACAGTTCCTGTTCGCCGGGTTGGAAAAAGCCACTGATGCTGACCTGATCAGCCTGCCCAAAGATGCGATTCAAACGACCGATACGGAATTCGAGCGCTTCAAAGAGCTTTCGCAAAAGAACCCTGAAGCCTTTTCTAAAGCACTGACCATGCAGAACGGCGGCATACCGGGCAAAAGCGGGCCGCAGATCGATATTAGGCCGGCACCAGCGCCCGTCATTAATAATCCCATCGAATTACCCGAAAAGAAATGAAACAGCTGATCTTATTCTTATGGGTGCTGCTGCCCCTGTGGGCTTTTAGCCAGGAAATCACCGGCACGGTGAAGGACACTACGGGCGCGGCAGTACCCTATGCCAGCGTTACCCTGAAAAAGACAATGGGCGATACCATTGTGGCCTTTACTACGACAGGCAATGATGGCAGCTATCACATCAGGCTCCCGACGAATGCCGGGGGCTTATACCTGGAAGTGCGCAGTATGGGCTACCGCGACCAAACCAAGGCAGCAGAGGGCCAAAAAATAGACTTCAGGCTAAATTTTTCTATTAGCCAGTTGCAGGATGTGGTGGTAACGAGCAAACGGCCGTATTTGAAAACCAGTGGCGACACGGTCAGTTACAAAGTTTCCGACTTTACAGACCCGCAGGATAGAGTCATTGGCGATGTCATCAAAAAGCTGCCCGGCATCGCCGTTGCTGCGGACGGTACCATTAGCTATAATAACAAGCCGATATCGGCGCTTTACCTCGGCGGCGACAACTTGCTCGACGACCGCTACAGCATCGCCGTCACCAGCATTCCGCAAGGCGTGGTGGGCCAGGTACAGGTTATCGACAATGACCAGCACATTAAAGTACTACAAGGCAAACTCGTCAGTAATGATGTAGCCCTCAACCTCGTCTTTAAAGATGCAGCTAAACTTAAGCTCTTTGGCCAGGAAAGTTTAGGTGCCGGTTTACCGGGTAACTACGACGCTATTCTCAACGCGATGCTGTTCAATGCCAAATACAAAGCGCTGAATGAAATCAAAGCTAACAATACCGGTTATGATCTCCTGCGCGAGCTGATTGCCCATAATGCCTCAGCCTACCAGCAGCGTATCGGCAGCGACCTGCCGGCCAGTTTGTTGTCCCTAGGTTCGGTGAATAACCCCGATTTAGCGCGCAGCCGTTACTTATTCAATCAGGCCGGCGCAGCAGACATCAACGATTTAATCAATTTAAGCAGCGGCTGGCAGCTCCGCGTCAATGCCTTTTATATGCATGATCGACAGCAACAGGATTGCCGCCAAAACACCAGCGTTTATTTGCCCGAAGATACCGTGATCTACACCGAAACACAGCACAACCGCCTTAGTCCGGACTTGCTGCACGCGCAGTTCAATCTGCAACTCAACCTGCCCAATACCTATCTCAACAATACGCTGGTAGTAGACGAAAATCACACCGCAGCCTTATCGGCTTTACAAACCAACGGTATGCAGGTGAACCAATCGCTCAGCGACCATCTGCAAAATTTCTCCAATGAGTTTAACCTCGTTAAATCGACCGCCGCAGGCCATATCATCCAGGCCTATACCTATATCAGCCACTTAGCCGAGCCGGAAAGCCGTACGATAGGGCCAAACTACCAGCCGAACCTGTTTAATCAAAATATACCTTATAATGAGCTGGTTCAGACGGTCAATGTCCCGACCTGGTACACGAATAATTATATGTCTTATAAAATTCCCGGCGACCTGCTGACCAAAAGTTTCCGCGCCGGTTTCAGCCTTCAATCGCAATCGCTCTATTCCAGTCTTACTCCCGGAACGGACAGCACCCAAAACCGTCTGGGCTGGAACAAACGAAAAGTATTCATAGAAGCCGCTTACGATATGCCCGGTAAACGCTGGCAAGTTAATCTGACCTTACCACTTTCGCTCCAGCAGATCGCTTACGGGGAAACCCTGACCCGCCTGTATTTTAACCCGCTGCTCCAGCTCAAATACAAAACCAGCACTGAGAATTATTTGTCGCTGCAATACAATTACCGCAACGAAGCCGGCACCATTGAAGATATTTACCAGGGCGGCATACTGAGAGATTACCGTACGCTCTATGCTAACAGCGCGGACCTAACCCTGCGGCAGCATCATTTCGCCACGGCAGGTTTTACCTATCGCAAAGCTTTAAAGCTGTTTTTCTGGAACATTGGTGTGTCTTATGACCATAGCGCGGCCAACAATATCTCCGCCAGCATTGTCAGTAATAACCTGCAAAAGCACATCGTCCTGCCTTATGCCAACAGCAGTACTTCCTGGACAGCCGGTGGCACCATCAGCAAATATGTCTTCCCTTTGAACACCACCTTCAGCAGCAGCCTGCAATGGCAAAGTAGTAGCCTTGTGACTTTACAAAATAACCTCCTGCTGCCTTTCCGCCAGCTTTCCGAAACAGCCGGATTCAGCGCCGATACCAAAGTCAGTAACCAGGTTAACTTCAGTTATAAAGCCAACCTGGTGCGGACCAATAGTTATGCCACCCGGATTGGCCAGTTGCAGCAGCAAGCCGTCATCAATTATATCCCGGCGGAACGCCTGCAATTCAAACTCTCTGGTGAACATTACGATACCTATAGCCAAAACAAACCCGGCCAAAAGTATTTTTTTGCCGACGCTTCAGTTAAATACCTTTTCAAGAAAATCAACACGAACCTGGAGCTTACCGCCAGTAATTTCCTGAACGTCAAAACCTACAACGCGCCTTACCTGACCGCCAATACATTGACCGCCAGTTTATATAGTTTGCCCGGCAGAGTTATATTATTAAAAATGTTATTTAATTTATAGACTGACGTAATACCATTAGAAATGGCAAGTGCGTACATGACTTAATTATTTGTAATGCCGCTTTTTTAAAACCGGCTCCGGTTTACTGGCGATTTCCGGGTAATAGCTCACTGGCAACAGTACGGCGACAAGTATATTGTCCGCTATTTTGATTTCTCCAATTAATCATGCCCACAAGGGTTGACGACCTTTTTTAGTCGGTACCGAATATGGCTAAAGTGGGCCAAGTGAGATCGAATTTACTCGCTCCGCAAAGCCTTTATAGGATTTGCCAATACGGTTTGGATGGTCTTGAAGCTGACGGTGAGAAGGGCGACGATCAAGGCTAGCACACCAGCAACGGCAAAGATCCACCAATGGATGGTAGTTCTATATTCGTACCCCTGTAACCAGCCGTTCATGGCCCACCAGGCGACAGGAAAGGCGATTAAACATGAGATGATAACCAATTGAAGAAGCTCTTTTGATAACAATCCCATCAGACCGCGGGTTGAGGCGCCCAATACTTTACGGATGCCAATCTCTTTCGCGCGACGCTCCGCGGTATAGGCGGTCAGTCCAAACAGACCCAGGCAGGAGATAAATACCGCCAGGGTGGCAAAGACACCGGCAAGTTTGCCGATAAGCGATTCAATAGCGAACAGTGCATCGAATTTCTCATCGGCAAAATGATATTCAAAGGGATAACCGGGATTTTCGGTGGTGACTACGGATTCGGTGGCGGCCAGCGCTTTGGCCAGGTCGGCGGTTGGCTTAAACCGAAGGGCCATAACCGTAGCGCCGCGAAGGTCGGGAAACAGGATCAGCGGAGTGCTGGGACCATAGATATCATTATACACAAAGTCTTTTATGATGCCGATCACTTGTGCGTGATAGGAGCCGTCGCTAAGGATGCTGCCGGTCTTTCCTTCTTTGCCCATTAGTTTCGCCATGCTTTCATTGATGATCACACTCAGGCTGTCCATGCCGAATGTTGGATAGAAGTCCCTGCCACTAAGGAGTTGCAGATGCATGGTTGAAATATACTCCGGGCTGACAGTGTTATAGTGCATGGGAACCTTCATGTTGAGGTCTTTGCCTCGCCACGTAATGTTGTTTCCAGCGCTATATATATGCAGAGCGTCATGCAGGGCCGTGGCGGCATTTTCTATATAACCAGTGGCGATGAGCCTGTTCCTCAGGACCTCGAAATTCTTTTTCATATTCCCCTGCAAATCCATGTAAACGAGTTTGTCCATCGGATAACCGATGTTGCGGTTTTTGATATGTTGCACCTGCTGATAGATGATAACTGTGCAAACAATGAGAATAACCGAGGCGGTGAACTGGGTGATGACCAGTCCCTTTCGGATGAAGACTACGCTGCCGCCGCTCTTTACTTTTAGCCCCTTCAACACTAAGATGGGGTTGAAGGAGGATAGGTAGAAAGCAGGGTAGCTGCCGGCAACGATACCTGCTACTATGGCGATTGCCAACAGGGCGGACCAGTGCGAGAATCGGAAGAGATGTATGGAGAGCTGTTTGCCGACCAGTGTATTATACGCGGGTAAGAGAAGGTATAGCAGGCCAATGGATAACAGCACGGCTAAGAAAGAGAGTACGACGGCTTCGCTGATAAATTTTCCAATGAGTCTACACCTGCCGGCGCCCATGACTTTTAGCACGCCTACTTCTTTGGCCCGTTGTTCAGATCGGGCGGTGGCGAGGTTCATAAAATTGATACAGGCGATGAGCAGGATGGCAATGGCAATGAGGGTGAAGAGACGAACATACCTGATAGTGCCGCCGGTTTGCACGCCATTTTCGAAATTGGCGCGGAGATGCCAGTCGTTCATGTTCCAAAGAAAAAGGGTGTTCGTTTGACCGTCGACCTTTTTGCTGAGGTAATGGGTCAATTGATTGTCGACGGCGCTCTTGGAGGCGGCGGGGTCGAGTTGGACGATGACTTCCGGCATGGGATTATCCCAGCGGTTTACCCAGGGATTGGCTGTTTCCCAGGCCCTGAAGGGTGAGACCCATTGAAAATGATAATTGCAGTTGGCAGGCAGGTCCTTGAAGACTCCTGTCACGGAATAAAGACCATCGGCAGCATAGCCTACATTGCCATTCATTTTTATCTTCTTACCCATAGGGTCCGTTTCGCCAAAGATTGCTTTGGCCATCGATTCACTGATGATGACGGACTGTACTTGTTGGAAGGCGGTTTTGGCGTTGCCCTGGATAAAAGGCAGAGTGTACATGGAAAGGACGGAGGGATCGGCATAAATGCCATTTATTTTAAACGATTTATCGCCTACGATGGCGAGTTCATCCATGGGCCAGCTGAGACGTCCACTATTTTTGATGCCGGGGATTTCGGATCTAACGGCGTCGGAGAGCGGGCCGGGGGTAGAGCCGCTGGTGGAGACGCCGAGGTTGCTCTTTTCGTTCCGCATAATATGATACAGGTGATCGCGGTTTACGAAATTGAAGTTGAAGGTAGTTTCGTCCTCCACCCAGAGGAAAATAAAAGCTGCACAGGTGATCCCTATAGATAAACCTATAATATTCAATAGAGTATATGTACCGTTTTTCCAAAGATTGCGGAAGGTGAGTGTAAAGTGACTTTTGAACATATGGATAAGTTTGCAGGTATCGTATAATGAATACTAGCAAAATGCGAAAGGGTTACAAAATGAGTACGGCTTTATTTGGCCAGTGGTTCGGCCCCCGCCCCCTCACCTCCACTTAAGGGGATTTTCTCACGAAAATCCCCTTTTTTATTGATTATAAGCAGGCCCTTCTGTCTCAATATTAATTCATTATGTGCCAGCTCCGGAATGAAGTAAGGGGTTCACACGCAAAGGTGAGGAAGCCGCCATACCGAAACAATAGAGGCATCAATGAGTCGTCTAAAATAATGCTACCGGAATATCAATAATTTGTTTACCTTTATGTTGAACGTTTTCTCAAGGTTTCATAAACCCACGCCCGGTGGAGGTTGCCAGTATTGGCACGGTGCCTTGAAGAAGCGTTATTTTTTTGTCCCTTCTATAGTAAAAGGCGAAGCCTTTTCCACTTTAAATCGATCTTCCTTCGTGTAAAGCCTCCCCAGACCATCGTCCTCATAGATATCCAGGATTTGCTCATAGTGGTGTTCCAGGGCGGTAAAATATCGTCGCTCCCCTTGCAGGATATACCGTTGTAGCGCCCATAAAAGATAGTCTACAACGCTTAGTTCCGGAAAATCCCGACTGCGCACAACAGCACATTTATAAGAAAGGTTACGGCCTTTGCTTTCTGTTGTCAATACTCTTTCAAAGGCCTGAGTGAACCGCTGCTCGGTATTACTTTGCCGCTGGCTGAGGAATAAATGGTAGTGCGTATCTTCCATCAGGGGGTGTAAGGCCAGCAGTTTATGGATCAGGTCGAAGTAAAACTCCGTGGCATAACCGTTGTGTCTACGGTTGAATATCTCAGGTATCTTTCTTCCGATCACGGCATGAAACCGGAATCCTTCGAGCCCGCACAGGAACTCAACTGTCTTTAAATTAATGTCCGAATGGACGCCGCGTGCATGGAGAAACCAGCCTGGTTGGCGTACCGAAAAAATGGAATTGAACAGAATATTGTCCAGGATCTGGTTCTGGAAATCAAACACTTTTTTCCGCAGTCGTTCCCGATCATCGGTTGTGATCATTCCCAGGCAAATGATTGGTACAAAGTTCGGCACAGTCCATAATGGGCGTTTCCGCCGGGCATAAAATTGGGGATTCCCCGACTCGTCAATAAAAATATATTGGTGCATAAAAAGCTCTTTTAAGAAATCTAAGAGCTTGGAGGGAGACAAGGATCATCGGCGTGGCGATTCAAAGGTATTAAAAAGAAACGCGCAAATAAAATGGAATATGTGACACAAAGAGGTCTTAAACTTGTCAAAGTTTATTTGTATTTGTTCCTTTTTTTGAGCCATAAATACAAGGACAGGACCCATGCCTATGACCGAAGTGTGCGTTCTGTGATCATCTAGGTTGAGAGGATTCTCAATTTCCAGATAGCGGAGAGTATATAAAGTATAGGTAGTAGGATACTGGATGTATTCGTAGATATCCTCCCACCTCCACTTAAGGAGATTTTATCACAGAATCACCCTTTTTATTGACCATATGCAGGTCATTCTATTTCATTATAACGCATTGTGGCAATAAAGGGAACTATCGAACACTATGCGCATGAGTTCCTGTTTCTTCGCCGTCGACGCGAAGGATATATAAATATTCTTTATGTCAGTCAGCTACTGATATTCCTTGCCAATAACTCGGTTTCTCCCTCAGTTGCTACATGTGCATTATATGTGACCTGGCTTACGTCGGAAGACATGACGCCGCCACTCAGCTGATCGAATCCTACAAAGAAAAAAAGAAAATATCCTTCGGTCTTTATGCCTGCCCGAAGACCAATAAAATCGAAGCGGACAAATTGCTCAAGTGCTGGAAGCGACACAAACCCCCGCCCCCTCACCCCCACGAATTAAAAAGCCGCTGTAAATCAGCGGCTTTTTTGTTGGTATTTTGGTGAAATCGAAAACACCAGGAAAAAAAGAATTAATCAAGCCGAACTCAATACCGATCCCTGCCTCGTCCAAATCCACCGCCGCCACGACGATCGTTACCTCCGCGGAAACCGCCACCGCCGCCACCGCCGCCCCTTGGCTTGTCTTCGGCGAGTTTGACAGTCAGAGTCCGTCCTTCGAGACTGCTACCGTTCAGGGCCTTGATCGCTGCCTCGCCGTCCGCATCGGTCGGAAATTCCACAAATCCGAACCCTCGGCTTTTCCCGGTTTCCCGATCCATAATAATCTTTGCAGAACCCACGGTTCCGTATGTCTCAAACATTTCCTGTAATTCCTGGTCATCGACACTAAAGGGAAGTCCACCTACAAATAGTTTCACGTTAATTATTTTTTGTGAAGATACGGTTCTGATAGCAGGTTGCAGAAATGGATTTTAAAAGTTTCTTAAATTGCTCATATTGAATCGTTTGCGCACAACAATCTCCCCTATCTTTTCGAAAATCTGCGCTCGATCAGCATCGTTTTCAGAACAGTAGTAGGCGGCAGGACAAATTGAGGGTCGCTGATCTTATTCAGAAGAAGGTGTGTAAGCTCCCCCAAAGTGGTCGACATCACTTCACGACTTTGGAATATATATAGTTCGTCTTGTTTTTATTTGGTCGACCCAAGCAGAGATATTTTTCTTCGATGACAAATGGCAGATAGGATTCTATACTCTTCAGATAACCCCAAAATTCGGTGCCTGCCGTTTGAAATGGGAACCAGAAATCCATCGAACAATTGTTCGACCGGCCAAGCCAAAATAGGATGGACGACCTGTTTTCCTGATGTGGCAATACGAGTTTCGTATCCGGGTCGATTAAGTGAAAGCGGTATATAAGCAATAGTTCTACCGGTCCAAATGCGGCTCGGAACCATGGTTGTCCCGCTATCAGGAAATCGAGTGCGTTGGGCAATTGATTAGCATTGATCTGCCATTCTGTGCGATCCGGATATCCGGCTGATATGGGCGATGTCTCGCCGGAACCAAAGCGTTCAATTAACTGAGCAATCGTCTTTTCCGCCCGCTCCGGCGTCTTATCCGTATGATACGGGCCGTAGGCCAACAAAGAACTGCTTGCCGAATGGAGTGGGTCTGCATCGGTGCAGGAAAGGAGAAAACGCTTTATGCTCTCCCAGGCTGCTTCTATTTTTTTGTCCTTTAGTGCCTGCGTGGTCCTACTTTTCGGCAAATTGTATAAGATAAACGGCGTCGATGCTATCATAATAGAAAGATAGGAAAATTTGATCTTTGCGCCCATTGCCCCGCCTTCCCCCAAAAAATCCCAAAATCAGATATTTAGCCCAATTTCAAAGATTTTTTAAAATATTCTTTCCGCTCGATCGTCTTCCTCACTGATACCCTCTTTGGTTATCACTTATACATATGGCTAAACGACTTCCGTTAATTCTTCTGATCTGGCTCGGTGCCGACCTGTATTTTTACCAGGCGGTCCAAACCATTTATAATTCCGCCTCCCTTTCATGGGTGTATTGGCTTATCGATCCATTGATAATGAGCGGTATTATTGCCGCAATTTTTATACGGCGCGGCTCCCGACTGCAGCAACACTTAATAGCCTGGATGATGGGGCTAATGCTGCTGGCGTTCATCCCGCGCCTGTTTTCATTCCCGATATTATTAATCGAAGA
>Ga0105240_10012260_pt1 | contig 11845 bp, 7 predicted proteins | sample KBSC54metaG_FD_80426 | JGI IMG/M metagenome (GOLD analysis project Ga0105240, IMG submission 80426) | Corn rhizosphere microbial communities from Kellogg Biological Station, Michigan, USA - KBS C5-4 metaG | ecosystem: Host-associated > Plants > Roots > Rhizosphere > Soil | place: Michigan, USA...
CGCGCCGGCGATGCGTCAAGTTTTGCTGCGGCGCTCACTCGCGCTTACCCTCTTGAGGCCGCTGAAGACAAGGAGGGAATCCGTCTGACCGCCGCGCCCCAATAGGAGCGCCGCTGCGGCAACTACTATCGGGCAGCAAACGCAACTGAGGTTTTTGCATCGCCCAACTGTCAGTACCTGTAGGAGATCTCATTTCAAAAGCTCCAACAGGGGGGACGATGTCCGACACAGTCGGCTGCCAGAAACTGCTGCGCTTGATCCTGGCGTTGTTCGCCATCGCCACGGTTAACGCCTACGCCCAGGCCACCGCGCACTTCGATCTACCGGCGCAACCGTTGGCCGACTCTCTCAAGGCTATCGCTAACCAGACTAGCACCAACGTTCTGTTCGATCTGAGGTTGGTCGAGGGCATGCAGGCGAGGCCGCTCAAGGCAGACCTGACGGCCGAAGGCGCTATCGAGCGCCTCTTGACCGGCACCGGCATCCGGCACGAGCTTGTAAACGAGCACACGATTGTCCTGGCGACGACGAAACCAACGGCCGTAGCCGCATCTAACCCGGCATCGATTCGGCTCGCGTCCAACAGCAGCGCCGCCGCGGGCACCGCCGACCCCAAGCCGGCCGCGGACTTCTGGCACGGGCTGCACCTTTCCCAGGCAACAGAGCCGGCTGCTGCCGCGCCGGGTCAGAGCGAGAGCCAACAGTCGGAAGCGCAGTTGCAGGAAGTTATTGTCACTGCGCAAAAACGCTCCGAGCGGTTGCAAGATGTCCCCATTTCGATATCCGTCCTCGGCGGCAAGGAGCTGGACAGTTCCAGGTTTGAGGGCATGACGGAGGCGCTGAGTGCGGTGCCCGGAGTTGCTGTAACGCCGGCGTTTCAAGGTGGTGGCACGCAGGTCACTGTGCGCGGAGTTTCCGCAGCCGGCCCATTGTTCGGCGGCGCGAGCCCGATTGGGTATTACCTCGACTCGGTGCCATTCGGCCTCATTCATACATCAATTGCGCCGGACGAAAGTGCTTACGATCTGCAGCGAGTCGAAGTTCTGCGCGGCCCGCAGGGCACACTTTACGGCGCGAGCGCCGAGAACGGCTTGGTGCGTGTGCTCACCAACGATGCGAATCTGAATGACTTCGAGTTGAAGGTGCGCACGTCAGCGTCGGGCACGGATGGCGGAGGCGCAAACTACCGGGGTGACATGGCCATCAATGTACCCCTCATTGAGGGCAAGCTGGCGGCGCGTGCTGTGGTTGGATATGAGAACTTGAGCGGATGGATAGATACACCGGTCAAGGACCGTACTAATGACGCGCAGCTGCGCAACTATCGCCTGAAGATCAACGCGCAACCCACGGACGACCTGTCGATCGGCTTGTCCGCGTGGAAATCGCGTGACGACTATGGCGCGCCCTCGACTGGACGGCGTGATGAGTCAAACACCTCAATCATCGGCCAGCCCATGTCCACCGGCTTCGACGCATACAGCCTCAAGGTTGGCTACCAGTTCCCTTGGTTTTCAATTTCGAGCGCAACGAGTTATCTGGACTACACCAATCGAGGCTATTTGGATCTCGCGCCGCTGGTGAATATACCGTTCGCGCTCTATACCGGTCTTGCCTCCAACGTCTTCTCCCAAGAGGTCAATCTAACATCCAGAAACGACGCCGGCTGGCGCTGGGCGGTCGGCGGGATTTATCGGCGCGTCACCGACGTTACCATCCAACAAGATTATCCCGCTCCCAATCCGTACAACGATCATCAACTCTCAAAGTCTGATGCCGTGTTCGGCGAATTGACCAAGTTGCTGCTTGATGGCCGACTGGAGTTAACCGGTGGATTGCGGCACTTTCACGACGACGCGTCGGATAACACAGAGGTATTCACCCCCGGAGCGCCCCCGGTCATCAAAAATGCCACCTTCGATGCAACTACACCGCGTGTGGTTCTGACATGGCATTCAAGTGAGCGCGCTACATTTTACGCGTCCTTTTCCGAAGGATTTCGCAGCGGCATCCTGCAGGGACCGCCCGTGCCGGCGAGCTTTCCGCCGACCCAGCCGGACAAGCTGAAGAACTATGAGGTGGGCGCGAAAGGCAATCTCCTAGACGGGCGCCTGAGTTACGAGTCAGCCGTTTACTACATGGATTGGGTCGGTGTGCAACAGCAACTTACATTGATTGGCGTTAACAACATACCCTTTTCCGCGGTCGTCAACGGTAAGTCTGCCAGCGGAATGGGCGTCGACTTCTCGCTAGCGGCTCACCCCATCGATGCGCTGACTTTGCGAGCTAGCGTGAGCTGGAACAATTTGGAAATGGACAGCCAGGTGATCTCCGGCGGGGCAATTCTCTACGACAAAGGCAGTCGGCTGGATTTCTCGCCCGAATATACCGGCAGCGTCTCCGCCGATTATGCCTTTCCTTTGGGCAGCGGCGGAGTCAAGGGAAAACTTTCGATTTCGGCAGCTTATACTTCAGTGCAGACCGATCGGTTGCTGGTTGGCGATAGCGTCAATGTGGGAACCGGCGACCCCATGTGGGTAGGGCGAACCAGCCTCGCTTTCGACTTCCCAAATCGTCTGAGCGGTACCCTATACATCGATAACTTTACTAATGACCGGGGTAGCCCCATCGCCTCGCCTTATGCGGTGTCCGGAGATTGGGACGTGCGCTTGCGCCCTCGCACTGTCGGTGCGCAGCTCGAATACCGATTCTGAGGCAGGGCAGGAAGAGGAGCGGCGCAGCTGAGCGGGCCTGGTCGCTCGGCGCAGATCAGTGCATGCTACGTGTTCCGAAAGGCGGTCTTTCCGAACCTTATTCCATAACGACGTAGCAGGCCGGTAAATGTTTGACTTAAAGAATCGAACCGCGCTGGTCACCGGCGCTGCCCAGGGTATTGGTTTCGGGATCGCGCTCGAATTGGCACGCGCCGGTAGCCGTGTAGTGATTGCTGACCGCAACCTGCAGCAGGCTCAGACAGCCGCCGCCGAGCTCGCCGGTGCGGGACATGAGGCGCTTGCCGTAGCACTGGATGTGACGGATGAAGAGTCGGTTCGCAACGGCGTGGCGGCTGCCATCGAGCGTTTTTCCCAGATCGACATTCTGGTTAACAACGCCGGGATCCATTGCGAAAAAGTCGATGAGCTGTCTACGGCGGCGCATTTCGATCGCTGTCTCGATGTAAATTTGGTGGGAGTGTGGCGCGTGACTCAGGCGCTGGTGCCGCACTTCAAAGCCCATCAGACCGGGAAAATCGTCAATATTGCCTCCATCAACGGACGCACGCCTTGGGCTGACACGCCGGCCTATTCCGCCTCCAAGGCCGCGGTGCTCAATCTAACGCGCTCGCTAGCTATCAAACTTGGTGCGGACAACATTAACGTCAATGCCGTGTGTCCCGGAGGAGTCATGACTCCGATGGCGGATGCTTTCACCCAGGACCGCAAGGCTTTCGAGGCCGGAATGATCGATTCGCGCTTACTGAAGCGTCCTTTGTTGCCCCAGGACATTGGGCACGCGGTGGTGTTCTTGGCCTCCACATATGCACACAACATCACCGGTCAGGCGCTCAACGTCGACGGCGGTACGGTGTTAAGTTAGTGCTCCGCCAGCGCTACATTCAGGCGGCACGACTCACCGCGCCGAAAATTGCCGCCGCGACGCCCGCTGCCGGGATCGACGGCTATTGGCTAAGCGATACGCTGTATTATTTTCTTGCAGAACGCATGGACTCCTCGCGTGGGCGCATGGTTGCCGTGCCTTCGATCGCGGACTGCAGCAGCGGTAAAGTGGTAGAGGTCATCCCTTTGCAATCGCTGCTAGCACTGCTAGCGGAGCATTCTGGAAAGTCACTCGATGTCGATGCGCTGTCACGCGCCGAACTCGACATGCGCGACAAGGATACTCTAACTGTCTCGATTGACGGAAAGGACTATCTCATTGATGTACGGACGCGCCGTGTAGTGTCGGCGACAGATTCTCTGGGGGTGCCGGCGCTTTATTCGCCTGATGGGCGCTACGCGTGCATTGTCAGGGGTTATGACCTATGGTTGAAGGAGCGGGACACAGGAGACGAACGGCCACTGACTTCTGACGGTGCGCCTCACTGTTGCTACGGCCAGGAGTCGGAAACGAATCTGTCGGCGGTGTCATACCGAAAACGGCCGCAGCCGGTCGGGTTGTGGTCTCCGGACTCACAATGGTTTCTCACGCAGCGCGTTGATGAGCGCTCGTTGCCCGAGATGGCGCTGGTCGAGAACGCGCCACCCGGCGGCGGCCGTCCAGTACTGCATCGCTATAAGTACGCCCTGCCGGGTGACCCTTTGCCCGTCGTAACGTATGTGGCGATTCACATTCCGACGGGCCGTGTTACTACGTTTGACGATTTCCCGGTTCCAATCGCCACCTTGTCGCCGTTCGGCACGGACCGAGTCTGGTTTGGCCATACGCAGACAGCTTGGTTCCTGCACCTAGATCGCTATTGTAAGCAGGCCAATCTGGTGATGTTGGATTTGCGCCGGGGCGCCGGCCGTGTCGTGTTGAGCGAGACCGCCGCCTCGGGCTATCTCGATCTCAGTCCCCGCCTTGCGGAAACGCCAAATGTCCGCACCTTGTCCGGATCCGAAGAGGCTATTTGGTTTTCCGAGCGCGATGGTTGGGGCCACCTTTACTTGTACGATACTTCGACGGGCAAGCTCAAAAATCAAATTACCCGCGGCGAGTGGTTGGTTACCGATATTGTGCACGTCGATGAGCAGCAGCGCCGCGTGCTATTTCTAGCGGCCGGCATCGAGACCAACGCCGAGCCTGCGCGCCGGGTCTTTTGTGCGGCAAACCTCGATGGCACCGGCTTTGAGGTATTGCTCAACCACGATGGCGACATCTTTGTCCGCGCAGCAGCAGAGTTCCGGCGTAGTCAGACTCGACCATTCCGCCCGCAAAACGCTCGGGTCGGTATCTCTCCTGACCTGCGCTTCGGCATTGTCCGATATGCGAGCGTACAGCGTGGAAACGTGACTGAGGTCGTCGATCTACGCACGAAGAGCGGTTTTGCTATAGCAGCCGTATTGCCCTCGGAGGGCGATGTGCAATCGCGGTACTTCACCTCGTTGGCCGCCGACGGCGTAACACAACTCCACGGTGTCATGTTTCTGCCGCCCGATTTCGATGAGAGCCGGCGCTATCCGCTCATCGACTACATCTACCCGGGACCGCAGGTCGTACAGCAGCCGCAAAGCTATAACGCGACGAATTCAGCACCCGCTAAAGCGCTGGCCGCATTGGGCTTTGTCACTATCATGCTCGATACTCGTGGCATGCCGATGAGGAGTTGGGCTCTTCATCAAGTTGGGTATGGTGAGCTATTGGAGCCGCAGCTTGCTGATCATGCCGCTGTCGTGCGCGCGCTATGCGCTCAACGCTCCTTCATCGATGCCGAGCGCGTCGGGATGATTGGTCACTCTGGAGGAGGCGCGGCCACGGCACGGGCGATGTTCGACTACGGCGACACCTTCAAGGTGGGCGTGTCGGTGTGTGGTAACCACAATTCGAGTCTGTATGCGACGCTTTGGTCAGACAAGTATCGTGGTGATCCCGGTACCCCACGGTCATGGCCCGACCAGGCCAACGGCGCTGTGGCTCACAAGCTTTCGGGCAAGCTGTTGCTCATCAGTGGAGACATGGACGAGAACGTACACGTCAGCCATACACTCGCGCTGGCGGATGCTTTGATTCGTGCCAACAAGGATTTTGATCTGCTGATTGTGCCAAATGCAGGTCATCTAGTGATGATGACGAGCGGCTACGCTCAGCGACGAATTTGGGACTACTTCGTGCGCAATCTCCTCCATGAAGAGCCACCGGCGAATTTCGAGCTCAAATTTGAGCCGTGGGAGCTGGATCGGTACGCCAAGCGTACGGAACCGTAGTGCGGCGATGACGGGGCGGTCCCGCCACAAGTAAAATACCTATTTTCGCCGGTTTGATCGGCCCGGTAATGGTTGGCCGAGCAGGCCGGCGTTGAGTTTTTCTATCGCAGCGATGAAGTTAAGGGCCTGCATACCGCGGGCGGATCTCGCCCGATTTGATGGTTTACCTACGCCTCGCGTCCGGCTACCGCGCCGGTGGACCCAACCAAGTGGTACCCGGAGTACCGCCGCAATATGCACCCGATAAGACAAAGACCTACGAGGTCGGCGCTAAAGGTGATGCGTTCGAGCACCTGATTTCCTTCGACGCATCCGTGTATTACATTGATTGGCAGGACATTCAACTGTCGTTGGTGAATCCTACAACGGGCCAGAATTACATCGGAAACGCGAGCGGAGCCAAGAGCGAGGGCGTGGAGTTATCGGTGGAAGTTAGACCGGCAACGGGGCTAACTCTCGCGGCTTGGGTGGCCTGGGATGAGGCGCAACTAACGGACGCTTTCCCGACGGGAGGAGCGGGCCAGATTTACGGAGCCGCGGGTGACAGGCTCCCGTACAGTGCGCGCTGGTCCGGCAACATAGCGGTGAACGAGGAATTTCCGCTCGGTGCCGGGCTAAGCGGGTTCGCCGGTGGTTCGGTGAGTTACGTTGGAGATCGCTTGGATAACTTTGCCTCGCCGCCGCCAAGCCCGCCGCAACGCCAAGATTTACCGGCATACGCCAAGACGGATCTGCGCGCTGGCGTGAAGTACGAGTCGTGGACCGGCAATCTGTACGTAACCAACGTCACGGATAGGCGCGGTTTGCTCGGCGGAGGTGTGGGAAATTTCATTCCCTATGCGTTTCAGTACATTCAGCCACGCACTGTGGGGCTTTCCGTTAGTAAAATCTTTTGAGTATGGACGACACACCCTCAGACTGGTTCGTCCGAGAGATTCTTCCGCATGAGGCGGCGCTGAGCCGCTATCTGCGGCGCCTCTGGCCCAACTCGGCCGATGTAGCGGATATTCGGCACGATACCTATATCCGCGTCTATGAGGCGGCAATGAAGGACCGTCCCCGCTCGCCGAAGTCGTTTCTCTTTGCTACCGCACGCCATCTCATGACAGACCGCGCGCGCCGGAACCGCATCGTCTCCATCGATTTGCTGGAGGATCTAGGCGCGCTGAATGTCATGGTAGATGAGGTATCGCCCGAGCGGCGGATCAGCGCACGTCAACAGCTCATGCGCATGACCGCCGCATTTAACCGTATCCCGGCCAAATGTCGTGAAGTGGTCTGGCTGCAACTCGATCAGTCCACCGCCCATAGGATCGTGTTTCTGCGCCTTGACTCGGCGTGGCAACAAGCGGCGCGCCTCAAAGCTGTCGGTGCCGGCATACCGCCGGGGAAGGTGCCATCGCCCAATGAGTTGCAGAGCGCTTCCTTCCTGAGCTCGAAACCCGCGGGCGCGTCGATCCCCGCTTCGCCCCCGACTTCGGTTCGCTCACGTTTGTTGCGAGTTGCGGTCGCCGCCAGCGTTGTGCTCGCGACATTGATTGCGGTGCTGGTCTATCGATTACCTCGAGGCTCCGCATATCACACACCGAAATTGGTGGCCTCGAAGCCGTTCCAATGCGCGACGGGCCGATGCGGTTGCCGAGTTCAACCGCTATAACGAAGACCAGGTCTTCCTGGAAGACCCCCAGCTCGCCGCCATGCATATCGATGGCAACTTTCGCTCCAACAATATCAGCGCCTTTGTGCGACTGTTGGAAAACGGCTTCCCGGTCATGGTTGAGCGCGACGGCAATCGCATCTTGGTACACGCACGCTGAGGCCGATTTCCGCTGGGCGGCGAATTCCACTAAGATGGGTGCCATGAATGAGCGGATCAAAGGCCTACGTGACGGCCTGAAAGAACAGCTCAGCTTTCTGCGGCGGCGCCTGCTTGCGAGGCGCCGTTCTCCCTCTCAAGAGGTGGATGAGCTCATTCAAGAAGCGTTTCTGCGGCTTTGTCGCTATCAGCAGGAGCAAAAAGCCCCCGTCCGTGATCCCGTGGCCTTTCTGGTGGAGGTCGCCGAGAACCTGCATATCGATCATGTGCGGCGCTCTGTGGTGACCGGCCAAATTTTCTCGGACCAGCCGGCGGAGGAGTTTGGATCGCTCATTAGCTCCGGGACTACCCCGGAGCAGGATGCAGAGGCGCAGGAACTCATCGAGCGGATCGAGCGGCGCTTTGCGGAGGCGCATCCGCATACGCGTCAGGCATTCTGGCTGCATCGCTTTGACGGCCTCACCTACCAGGAAATCGCGCAGCGGCTGCACATTTCGACCATGACCGTGAGGCGGCATATTGCCAAGGCGGTTTTGTTATATGACGAGGAGTTGCAGGCCAAATGAGCGGCGAGCAGCACCTCTCGAAAGAGCCGTTATCGCGCGAGATTCTCGCCGAGGCGGCTGCATGGATCGCGGAGCTTCATGATTCCGAACGCAATCCGAATGTGGAAGTGCGGGTGCATGCGTGGCTGAAGGAAGATGAGCGCCACCGCCAGGCGTTTGAGCGCATGACCCACGCCTGGGATACATCGGGCGCCTTACAGCCCCGCGGGCAGGTCACGGCTACTGTAGGCCGCTCGCCCGCACGGCGCCGAGGCTCTGTGTCTTGGGCTGCGGGGTTGGCCGCGGCAGCTGCTGTTGTAGCGTTCGCAGGTTGGTATTTTTTCCGTCAAGACGCCATTGCGACCGGAATTGGCCAGCAGCAATCTAGACTGTTGCGAGATGGTACGCGTGTGTTGCTGAACACCAACACGCGGATTGTTGTGCGCTATGACGAACATACGCGCCGGGTTCGACTGTTGAAAGGTGAAGCACTTTTCGATGTGTCCCAGCGACCGTCGTGGCCGTTTGTTGTCGAGGTGGATGGGCAAGAAATTCAGGCGCTGGGGACATCTTTTATCGTCCGACATGACGACTCTCAGGATTTGTCTATAACGCTCGTCGAAGGTAAGGTCAGCGTCACGGCTTCCAGCGCTGCGGCCTCGAGCCAAGCACAAGTTCTTTCCCCAGGCGATCGTCTGAGCGTCTCTCGGGATCGCTCGCTTGCCCTAGACCGGCCTGACCTCAATCGTATTACCGCGTGGGAGCGCGGCCGCATCGAGTTCGAAGATACGCGACTTGAAGACGCCGCGGTCGAGATGAACCGCTACAGCCCACGCCAAATTTCGATTGCAGACAAGGAGTTGGGTAAGCTGGCAATTACTGGAGTGTTTCGCGCGGGAGACCAGGAGGAGTTCCTGCAGGCCGTTACCGCCACCTTCAGGCTCCAGGCCACGCGTGACGGCAATACCATCTACCTCTCGAAGGGCTAAATTTCGAAAAGGGTGAACGCTTTCGAGCGCGACGTTCGTCCTCCCCATTTAGACAAATGGGAGATTCTAATGCGCCGAGGTTTGTGGGGTCCGCGCTGCGCTGAACGATTGATTTTAGTTGCGGCACTTGTGTTGAGCAGCTCTAGCGCCTTGGCACAGACCCGTGTCCATTTTGATCTTCCGGCTCAGCCGCTCGCCAAGGCGCTGCGTGCGATCGGAATCCAGACTAATACTGACATTATTGTCTCGGCACCGCGGGTGGCGGGTTTGCAGGCGCCGGCGCTGCAGGCGGACCTCACCGCTGAAGGCGCTCTAGAGCGTGTGTTGGCGGGATCGGGCCTTGAACCTAGGTATGTGAACGATCACACCATTGCGGTGGTAGATCCCAAAGATACTGCGAGTTCGGGCGGACCCATCTCCTCCATAGGACAGCCTGTAAGCCAACAACTGGGGCAGGCCGCCGGCCAACAGAAGGAGGGGAAGAGCGATTCTTCCGCGCCGTTTCGGTTGGCTCAAGCGAATCAGGGAAAAAATCCAGATGCTGCTTCCCTGACAGGTGCAGTTGCGGGCTCGCAGGACAGTTCCGCGGGACCGATCAAACTGGAAGAAGTTGTCGTCACTGCGCAAAAGCGCGCAGAGCGCCTGCAAGAGGTACCGGTGCCTGTGACTGCGTTGAGTGCCGACATGCTCCTCGAGCAGAACCAGCTGCGCCTGCAGGATTACTATGCCAGCGTGCCCGGATTGAGTTTGGCCTCCAACGGCCATGGCGATGCGAGTCTGTCGATTCGCGGCGTTACGACTGGTGGGCTGACCAACCCGACGGTTGGAATTACGATTGATGATGTGCCGTTCGGATCTACCACAGCGTTGGGTAGTCGGACGGCTGCGCCCGATCTCGATCCCAGTGATCTCGCCAGAATCGAAGTGCTGCGAGGGCCGCAAGGAACTCTCTATGGCGCCAGCAGCATGGGAGGCTTGCTCAAATATGTTACGGCCGATCCCTCCACTGCGGGGTGGAGCGGCCGAGTGCAGGGCGAGATCAATGGTGTCCATGACGGTGACGGCGTGGGATACGGAGTACGTGGGGCCGTAAATATTCCGGTGAGCGACACCCTCGCTGTTCGAATGAGTGCCTTCACCCGCCGAGATCCCGGCTATATCAATGACCCCACGCTGGAGGTGAATGGTATCAATCAGGTCAATGCCTCCGGAGGCCATGTTTCGGCCTTGTGGCGCCCGTCGGCCGACTGGTCGCTGAAGTTGAGCGCTTTACTACAAGATACCTCGAGTAACGGCGCTCCTTACTCCACACCACAGCCGGGATTGAGCGCTCTGGAGCAGATTCGGCTGAGCGGCACGGGGGAATTCAAACACGAAGTACGCGCTTACTCGGCGACCGTCACCGGCCGGCTGGGCGATGTGGATTTAGTGTTCATGAGCGGCTACGGCACCGACAAGTACACCGGCACCAATGATTTGACGGCGATCTACGGCATCACAGGTTTTCAGGTGACGAACGCGCTGTTCGGAGTGTCCGGCGCCACGGAGACTCAATATGCACAAACCAAAAAATTCACCGAAGAATTGCGGCTCTCCGGCTCGCTTCTGGAGCGGGTCGACTGGCTCGGTGGCCTGTTTTATACACACGAGGATACGCCGACACACGATCGGTACTATGCCGTGGACTCGACGACGTTGGCCGTTGCCGGGCTGATGCTCGATGACCCCTATCCAACTACGTACGAAGAATATGCGGCGTTCGGTGATCTCACCGTTCGCGTCACGGATCGCTTCGATATTCAATTTGGCGGTCGAGAAGGCGCGAATCGCCAAACCTACGTAGAGCCTCTCTCCGGCATTCTGGTCGGCGGCACACCCGTAAGTCCGCCCGAGGACACCAAGGATAATTCCTTCACTTACTTGCTGACGCCGCGCTTCAGATTTTCATCTGATCTGATGGCCTACGCCCGATTTGCTTCGGGCTATCGGCCCGGCGGTCCAAACCCCACCTGTAAGTTATATCCAGTGCCGTGCGAGTACGGCCCGGACAAGACCCGCAACTATGAGTTGGGTGTCAAGGGCGATACTGCCGATCACGTACTCTCCTACGACGCTTCGCTCTATTACATCGATTGGAAAGATATCCAGCTGCAGGTGGCCAACCCCGTCAACAGCTTTACCTACTACACGAATGCCAGCAAGGCGGCCAGCCGCGGCCTGGAACTCTCGGGTCAGGCGCGACCCTTGCAGGGCACCACTGTATCTGCATGGATCGCACTCAACGATGCGACTTTGAAATCAAGCCTGCCGACCGACAGTACGGTTTACGGTGCCGCCGGCGACCGGCTGCCTTACGCCAGCCGTGTCTCGGGCAATTTGTCTGTGAGACGGGACTTCCCGCTTACGGCCAACGTTAGCGGCTTCGCACAAGGGTCAATGTCTTATGTTGGCGATCGTAAAGAAATATTCGTAGCGCCTGGCCAGACGCGATTTAATTTACCCGGCTATATGCAGGCCAACTTGAGCGCGGGAGTCCGCTATAACTCCTGGGTGGCCAGCCTCTTTGTCAAC
>Ga0105240_10012262_pt1 | contig 11845 bp, 8 predicted proteins | sample KBSC54metaG_FD_80426 | JGI IMG/M metagenome (GOLD analysis project Ga0105240, IMG submission 80426) | Corn rhizosphere microbial communities from Kellogg Biological Station, Michigan, USA - KBS C5-4 metaG | ecosystem: Host-associated > Plants > Roots > Rhizosphere > Soil | place: Michigan, USA...
ACCTATCCGAGCTTCGAGGCCGATCACATGGGCGGACTTTCCGTGTGGCGCGGTAAGTTCGACAGCAGCTCGGGCACCGTCACCCTCGACAAGGCAAAGGGCACGGGCACGGTGGATATTACGGTCGACACTTCCTCGATCGACTTCGGCCATGCGAAGTTGAATGAGCACGCCAAGTCCGCCGATATGTTCGACGTCGCCAAGTTCCCGACGGCGACCTACAAGGGCACGCTGGCGAATTTCAAGGACGGCGCGCCGACGGAAGTGAAGGGCGAGCTGACCCTGCACGGGGTCACCAAGCCCGTCACGCTCAAGATCGACAAATTCCTCTGCAAGCCCAATCCGATGACCAAGAAAGAGGTTTGCGGAGCCGATGCCCACGCCCAGCTCAACCGCGGGGACTTTGGTATCAACTTCGGCCAGAACTTCGGCTTCAACCTGGAGACCCGGCTGGCCATCCAGGTCGAGGCCAGTCCCGAGGGCTGAAGGAGTTGCCAGATCAGCCAAGGGGGGCCGGATGGCCCCCCTTCTGCAATCCACAGCGCATAACGACATTGCCAGGAAGTCTGGCGCCGGAAGCCCATGCACGGTGCCGGCCGGGAGCCTTTGTGTAGACTCCCGCCATTGTTTGCCGCAGGCCGCCGCCGGCGACCCCGGGCGGCCAGCGCGTTTTGCCGAGATGCCCTGCGATGTCAGACCCCCTGGATTCCGATACCCGCCTCCTGGAGGCGATGGTGGCCGCCGCCCTGCAGGCGGGCCGCGCGATCGATGAGATCTATCGTCGCGGCTTCGACGTCGCGCACAAGCCCGACGCCAGCCCGGTAACGGACGCTGATCATGCGGCTGAAGCCATCATCCTCGAGCACCTGCAGCGCGCCGCGCGCGGTGTGCCGATCGTGGCAGAAGAGGAGGTCGCGGCGGGCAGGACTCCCACCGTCGGAATGGAGTTCTTTCTGGTGGACCCGCTCGATGGCACCCGGGAGTTCGTGCAAAGACGCGGAGACTTCACCGTGAATGTCGCCCTGGTGCGCTCCGGGTTGCCCGTCCTTGGTGTGGTTTACGCGCCGGCCAATTCGCAGTTGTTTGCAGGCAATGTGACGGCGGGGAGCGCCTTCAGAAGCGAGCAGGCGCCCACAGCCGGCACACGCGCGTCCAGGGTCCCGATAAGGGTGCGGCCGGCGCCCCAGGCGGGACTGACAGTAGTGGCTTCACGCTCGCACACCACACCGGAGACCGACACCTATCTGTCTCACTACACCGTTGCCGAGCGTGTGGCGGTCGGCTCGTCATTGAAGTTCTGCCTCCTGGCGGCGGGCTCCGCCGACTTGTATCCGCGCCTCGGGCCCACCATGGAGTGGGATACGGCCGCTGGGCACGCAGTGCTCGCAGCGGCGGGAGGGCGTGTTCTCGCTCCAGGCGGCGCGGCTCTACGCTACGGCAAGGCGGGATTTCGTAATCCGTCATTCATCGCCAGCGGCACGCTCGAGCCGCTGCCCCTGGCTGCCTCAAACCTCTCATGAGCGCTGTCATTCGTTCCCCCTCGTCCCAAGCTCTCTCGTTGCATCTGCAGCGCCTGGAGGCCGAGTCCATCGGCATCATGCGCGAGGTGGCCGCCGAGTTCCGCAATCCGGTGATGTTGTATTCCATCGGCAAGGACTCCGGGGTCATGCTGCACCTGGCGATGAAGGCGTTCTATCCTTCCAAGCCGCCCTTTCCGTTGCTGCACGTCGATACGCTCTGGAAGTTTCGCGACATGATCCGCCACCGCGACCGCATCGCGGAGCAGTATGGCGTGAAGCTCCTGGTGTATACCAACGCGGAGGGTGTGGCGCGCGGCATCAATCCCATCGCCTCCGGCTCGCAGCTGCATACCCAGGTGATGAAGACCGACGCACTGAAGCAAGCGCTGGACAAGTGGGGCTTCGATGCCGCTTTCGGCGGTGCGCGCCGCGACGAGGAGAAGAGCCGCGCCAAGGAGCGCATCTTCTCGTTCCGCTCCGCCGGTCACGTCTGGGATCCGCGCAACCAGCGCCCGGAGCTGTGGAACCTGTACAACACCCGGATTTCCAAGGGCGAAACCATCCGCGTATTCCCACTCTCGAACTGGACCGAGCTGGATATCTGGCAGTACACGCGGGCGCAGAACATTCCTGTCGTACCGCTGTACTTCGCCGCCCCCCGGCCGGTCGTCAAGCGCGATGGACTGCTGATCATGCGCGATGACGAGCGCATGCCGCTGCTGCCGGGGGAGGTCGAGGAGACGCGCATGGTGCGCTTTCGCTCTCTGGGCTGCTACCCGTTGTCGGCGGCGATCGAAAGTAACGCCACCTCACTGGATGACATCGTGGATGAGATGCTCGCGGCACGCACTTCCGAGCGCTCCGGGCGGCTGATCGACTCCGATGAGGCCGCCTCGATGGAAAAGAAGAAGCGCGAGGGCTACTTCTGATGATTGGCTACGCGCCTCGGCAAGTGACCGTCAGCTCCGCGGATGAGGGCCCGGTGCAACCCGGCCCTACGCAGTCGCTGCTGCGTTTCCTGACCTGCGGTTCCGTCGATGATGGCAAGTCCACCCTCATCGGGCGGCTGCTGTACGACACCAAGCTCATTCTCGAGGATCAGCTGGTCGCGCTCGAGCGGGACAGTCGCAAGCACGGCACGACCGGCGACGACATCGACTTCGCGCTGCTGGTGGACGGCCTGGAAGCCGAGCGCGAGCAGGGCATCACCATCGATGTCGCCTATCGGTTCTTCTCCACGCCGCGGCGCGCCTTCATCGTCGCGGACACCCCGGGGCACGAACAGTACACGCGCAACATGGCGACGGGAGCTTCCAACTCCGAGGCCGCGGTGATTCTCATCGACGCGCGCAAGGGCGTGCTCACCCAGACGCGCCGCCACAGCTATATCTGCTCACTGCTGGGGATCCGCCATGTGATCGTGGCGGTGAACAAGATCGACCTGGCGGACTACTCCGGCGAGCGCTTCCATCACATCGTGGCCGACTATCTGGCGTTCGCCCAGGCGCTCGAATTCACCTCCATCACGCCGATTCCGCTGTCGGCGCGCTTCGGTGACAACGTCACACGCCGCTCGGAGAAGATGCGCTGGTACGACGGCCCGACGCTGCTGGAGCACCTGGAAGGCCTGAGTGTCGAGCAGGACCTGGACGGCAAGCCGTTCCGTTTCCCGGTGCAGTGGGTCAACCGTCCGAACCTGGATTTCCGCGGATTCTCCGGGACCGTGGCCTCCGGGGTCGTCAAGCCCGGAGACCACCTGGCAGCGGCCGCCTCGGGCAAGGAAGCGACCCTGACGCGGATCGTGACGGCGGACGGCGATGTGCCGTTGGCGCGCGCCGGGGATGCGGTCACGCTGACACTCTCCGAGGAGATCGACGTGGCCCGTGGCGACGTGCTGGCGCACGCCGCAGCGCGTCCGGAGGTCGTTGACCAGTTCGCCGCGCACGTGCTGTGGATGGCCGAGGACGCCATGCTTCCCGGCCGCTCGTACCTGATGCGCATCGGCACGAAATACGTCCCGGCGCGTATCACAGCCTTGAAGCACAAAGTCGATGTCAACACCCTGGAGCACATCGCGGCCAAGACGCTCGGGTTGAATGAGATCGGCCTGTGTAACCTGTCGACGGCGACCCCCGTGGCACTGGATCCGTACGCCGAGAATCGCGCGACCGGCGCGTTCATCCTGATCGACCGCTTCACCAACGCCACCGCTGGCGCGGGCATGATCACCTTCGGGCTGCGGCGCGCGACCAACATTCATCGCCAGAGCCTGCTGGTGGATAAAGACTCCCGGTTGCGCATGAACGGCCACCGCCCGGCGATCCTGTGGTTCACGGGACTGTCCGGCTCGGGCAAGAGCACCGTCGCCAACGTGGTCGAGCGCGAGCTGCACAACCAGGGCGTGCATACCTACATGCTGGACGGCGACAACGTCCGTCACGGCTTGAACCGCGACCTGGGATTCACCGATGCCGATCGCGTCGAGAACATCCGCCGCGTCGGGGAAGTGGCGAAGCTGTTCGTCGACGCGGGCACGGTGGTGCTGTGCTCGTTCATCTCGCCGTTCCGGGCCGAGCGGCAGATGGTGCGCGAGCTGGTGGGCGCTGACGAGTTCATCGAGATCTTTGTCGATACGCCGATCGAGGTGTGCAAGCAGCGCGACCCGAAGGGCCTGTACGCGCGCGCCCTCGAGGGCAAGATCAAGAACTTCACCGGCATCGACTCGCCCTACGAGCCTCCTGACAACCCGGAGATCGTCGTCGACACCTCCAAGGCATCGGCGGAAGAGTCCGCGCAGCGCGTAATTCATTCGCTGCGCGAGCGCGGAATCATCGTGGAGGCGTTCCCGCTGTCAGGACTCTGATTTGAGGGAGCCGCAGCGATGGCTGCGGCAACGCGGTTAACGGATCAGGCCTGTTACGTAGTCGGCAATCGCGAGCGAGGCCGTGAGCCCGGGCGACTCGATGCCGAAGAGGTTCACCACGCCGGGCACGCCGTGCACCTCGGGGCCGTCGATGCGAAAGTCGGCTGCGGGTGCGTTCGGTGCCGAGATCTTGGGGCGTATACCGGCGTACGCCGGTTGCAAAGCGTTGTCGGCGAGCGCCGGCCAGTAGGTGCGGATGGCCGCGTAGAACTTCTGTGCACGCTGCGGATCGACCGTATAGTCGGGCGCATCCACCCACTGCACATCCGGACCGAAGCGCGCGCGCCCGGCGAGATCGAGTGTCAGGTGAACCCCCAGGCCGCCCGGCTCCGGAACGGGGTATACCAGGCGGCTGAAGGGCGAGCGGCCGCTCAACGTGAAGTAGTTTCCCTTGGCGAAGTAGGCACGCGGCACGTGCTCGGCCGGGAAGCCCTCGATCAGTCCAGCGATGCGCGGTGCCTCGATGCCGGCGCTGTTGATCAGTGCGCGCGCGCGCAAAGCCGGCTGTTCGCCGTCGATTGCGAGCACCACGCCATCTTTCTCCAGTCGCAGCCCTGTGACGGGACTCCCGCACACCAGTGTGGCTCCGTGCCTCTCCGCCTCGCCCAGCAAGGCGAGCATGTAGGAATGGGAGTCGATGATGCCCGTCAGGGGAGAGTGCAGTGCACCAACGCATCGTAACTGTGGCTCGAGCGCGTTAGCCCGCGCACCCTCCCAGAGCTCGAGGTCCACGCCATTGGCGCGCGCGGCTGCCTGAATCTTCTGCAGCTCGGTCAGCTGGCCGTCCGAGGTGGCTACGATGAGCTTGCCGCAACGGCGATGCGTTACACCGTGCTGCTCGCAGAAGCCGTAGAGGCGGTCGCGTCCGGCAACACAGAATCGGGCTTTCAACGAGCCGCGCGGATAATAGATTCCGGCATGGATGACTTCGCTGTTGCGCGAGCTGGTGCCGGTGCCGAAGCTCTCGGCCGCTTCGAGGACCAGGACTTCGCGGCCGGCCATGGCGAAAGCGCGCGCCACTGCCAGGCCCACGACACCTGCGCCGATCACCACGGTGTCAATGTTGTCCATACGCATCAGTTTAGAGAATATCTGCGCCGAACGAGGAGAATCGCGTGCCCGATGTGACCTATCGCCCCGTTTCCGACGTCGCGGTGCTGGAAATCGATCATCCGCCCGTCAATGCGCTGAGCATCCAGGTGCGCGAGGGCCTGGTGGAGGGGCTGCGCCGGGCGGCCTCCGAGCCGCTCGTCAAGGCCATCGTGATTGCCGGAGCGCGCGGCCTGTTTCCTGCCGGCGCGGACATCAACGAGATCATCTCCGGCCTGTCGCACAAGTCGCCCATCATTCGCGAAGTACAGGCGAGGATCGAGGCCTTGGACAAACCGGTCGTGGCCGCCATCGAAGGGACAGCGCTCGGAGGCGGATTCGAGCTGGCGTTGGCCTGTCACTGGCGCGTGTGCGCCCGTTCGGCGAAGGTCGGGCTGCCGGAAGTCAAGCTCGGGTTGATTCCGGGGGCGGGAGGCACGCAACGCCTCACGCGTTTGGCAGGCCCTGAGGTTGCACTGGAGACCATTACCTCGGGTGCGCACCTCGCGGCCGCACGGGCATTGGAGATCGGTGTGGTCGATGAGCTCGCGGACGACGCAGTGCCGGCGGCCATCGAGCTCGCGCGCCGCGTGGTGCGCGAGAAGCGCGAGCTGCGCCTGGCGAGCGCGGTCTCCGACCGCATTGCCCACATCGACCCGGGTGTGTTTACGGCGTTTCGCGCGCGAATCGCAGCCAAAGCCCGCGGCCAGCTCGCGCCCTGGAAAGCCATCGACGCCATCGAAGCCTGTTGCACTCGCTCGCGGGACGAGGCCTTCCGCCTGGAGCGCGAGTGGTTCAACGAATGCCGCGATAGCCCGCAGCGTGCGGCGCTGATGCATGTTTTTTTCGCCGAGCGCGAAGCACGCCGCATCCCTGACATGCCCCCGGACGTGCGTGCACTGCCGATCCGGAGCGTGGGGATCGTGGGCTGCGGCACCATGGGTGGCGGCATTGCAATGAGCTTTTCCGGCGCCGGCATTCCTGTGACGCTGGTCGATGTCTCCCAGGAGGCCGTGGAGCGCGGGCTTGGAACGATCCGTCGCCACTACGCGGGCTCCGTATCGCGCGGGAGCCTGGCACGTGAGCGCATGGATGAGCTGCTCGGCCGCATACACACAGCCACGGATTACGCGGCGCTGTCTCGCGCGGATCTGATCATCGAGGCGGCGGTCGAGGACCTGGAGGTCAAGCGCGACATTTTCCGCAAGCTCGATCAGGTCGCTGCGCCGCAGGCCGTTCTGGCGACCAACACGTCGACACTGGACATCGATGCCATTGCGGCCGCGACCGCGCGCCCCGAGAACGTCGTGGGTACGCATTTCTTCAGCCCCGCAAACGTGATGAAGCTGCTGGAGAACGTGCGAGGCAAGCGAAGCTCGCCCCAGGCAATCGCGACCGTGATGGAGCTGGGGAGACGGCTGGGCAAAGTGCCCGTGCTGGCCGGCAACAGCGACGGCTTCATCGGTAATCGCATGCTGCAGTTCTACTCGTACGAGGCCGAGTTCCTGCTGGAGGAGGGAGCCACGCCGGAGCAGATCGATGGGGTGATCGAGGACTTCGGGTTTGCCATGGGTCCCCTGGCAGTCCGCGACCTGGCCGGCAACGATGTCGGGCTGCTCATCCGCAAGACCCGCAAGCTGCCCGCCGATGAGCGCCGCTCGTCGATTCTGGAGAGGCTCGTCGCCGCCGGGCGGCTGGGGCAGAAGAGCGGCAAGGGCTTCTATCGTTACGAGGGCCGTGCTCGCCGCACCGATCCGCAGGTCCTGGAGCTGATCGAGGCCGTGGCGGCGGAGCAGGGGATCACACGGCGGCCTCTGACGGAGGCGGAAATCCTGGATCGCCTGCTGCATCCGCTGGTGAACGAGGGCGCGCGCGTACTCGAAGAGGGCATTGCGATGCGCGCGGGTGACATCGACGTGGTGTTCGTGAACGGGTACGGATTTCCGGCCTACAAGGGTGGCCCGATGTACTGGGCGGAGCAGGTCGGGCTCGACAGGGTCATCGCCACGATGCAACGGCTTGCCCCGACCCATGGCTCGCGCTGGCAGCCGGCACCGCTGCTGCTGCGGCTTGCCGAATCGGGGCACGGCTGGAAGAGTGTGGCTCCAAACGCAGCCCACCAAGGAGCCACGCATGACCGCCAAGGGCGTTGATTCCAGCACTGCATCCGCCGCAGGAACGATCACGCTCGGTACGGGCGTGACGGTGAACCGGTTGGGGTTCGGCGCCATGCGCATCACCGGCCCCGGGATCTGGGGTCCGCCCGCGGACGCACAGGAGGCGGTCCGCGTGCTCCGCAGAGCCGTCGAGCTGAACGTCAACTTCATCGACACGGCGGACTCGTATGGGCCGAGTGTCAGCGAAGAGCTCATCGCTCGGGCGCTGCACCCTTATCCCCCCGGACTGCTCATCGCCACCAAGGGCGGACTCACCCGTCCGGGCCCGGATGTCTGGAATCGCAACGGCCAGCCGCAGCATCTTCGCGAGGCTTGCGAGGGGAGCCTGCGGCGCCTGAAGCTGGAGCAGATCGGTCTGTACCAGCTGCACGCGCCCGATCCACGTGTCCCCTACGAGGCGTCCGTGGGCGAGCTGGTGCGTCTGAAGGAGGAGGGCAAGATCCGCATGATCGGCTTGTCCAACGTGAGCGTCGCGGAGATCAAGTTGGCCCAGACGCTCACGCCCATCGCCTCCGTCCAGAACCGCTACAACCTCGCCGACCGCGGTTCCGATCGGGTGTTGGATTACTGCCAGGAGCAGGGCATTGCGTTCATCCCTTGGGCGCCGCTGGGCTCGTCCCGGCTCGCGCAAGGCTCGGGCTCCGGCAAGGCACTGGGACGACTGGCTGCCCGGCGCGAGGTCAGCCCGGGGCAGACGGTGATTGCCTGGCTGTTGGCGCGCTCGCCGATGATTCTCCCTATCCCCGGGACATCCTCCGTCGCGCACCTGGAAGAGAACGTCGCCGCCGCCGGCATTCGGCTCACGCCCGAGGAGTTACGGGAGCTGCAGTAACGCCAGCTCGGGCCGAAGGCGAGCGATGGTCGGGGATTGCGGCGGCGCGAGGCGCTCTCGATGGACTACGGCGTGGGGCTCGCGGGGTCTGACTGTCTCTCGAGCGTAGCGTACGCGCGCCGTGCGTCCTGTTCGAGGTCTGCCGCATGGCGCAGTTGCCCGAACGCAGCCAGATTCCTCTCTGTGTCCCGATCGCGCAGGCCATTCGCGTAGGATTCCAGCGCGCTCTCCCACGTCAGGGTGGCGTTCACCAGATCCTCGTGCAGGTCGTAGCGAGCCGAGCTTTGCGCGGGCGTCGATTCGCCGACTTCGTTGCTGAGTGTGCGCCACTGCGGGATCAGCCACGTCTCCAGGCCGTCTGAAAACTCTACCTGCGACAGTGCCCCCAGCTGCAAAGCCGTGAGCGCCGTCGAGAATTGTGTCTTCAGGCCCTCGATCTGCGGTTCGATCCGTTCGAACTCCTGCAGACCACTGAAGATTTCCGGGTCTGGGGCTGCCGCGAGCTTCGCGGCCTCGTCCACGGCGCCCGGCGCAGCCGCCGCAACGGGAAGGACGGTGACCGCGCCTGCCGCCTGCAGTGTCCGCTCGCTCTGATGCAGAAATACGATACCGACCCCGACGAGCGCGGCGATCAGCGTTGCGGCGGCACCAAAGATCCAGACGCTCCTGTGGCGAGCGGGCGTTGCCGGCTCGCTGGGGACCGGAGCGTCGATCTCGACGGTGTTCGCGGTCGGCAGGAGCGCGACGATGGTGGCCGCGGTCTTCAGATCGGGCGGCCAGAACTGGAAGCTTTGCGGTCCCGCCGCGGTGTCCGTGAGCTCGACGTGCACAGCGCCGCCTTCGCGGTAGACGTTGCGGATCTCCGCAGACGTGAAGAAGCGGCGCTCGCGCCTGTTGAAGCCCATCCAGCCGCGGCGCCGCGCCGATACCAACACGCCATGCGCGCCGATGTGCAGCGTGGCCCATCCGATCCAGCGGAAACTGTTGGCCGGCAGCTCCGCTGCGGGGTCATTCTCAGGTGTGAAGCGAACGTGGAATTGCGGGTCGTCAGGCGCCGCGCCCACGCCTACGTATGCGAGGGTACCCGAGCGATGGGTTGTCGAGGTGCTCATCCGTGTAAGACCCGATAACGCCCGAAGGCGTCTGGTGAGGAACCTCCTCCGGAACCAGTATCACCAGCTTCCCTGAAGCGGACCTGGGAAGCAAGTCGCCTGGCTCGCTTCCCGCTCACACGGGAAGCCGCGTCGTGAGCTTCTTCGTGCTCAGGACAAAGCTCGTGTTCACCGAGCGCACGGCGCGAACTTGCAGAATGTGTGCCGACAGGAACCGCTCGTACGCTTCCATGCTCGGCGCGACGATGCGCAGCAGGTAATCGTTGGGCCCGCTCATCGAGTGGCACTCGAGCACCTCGGGCCGCTCGTTCACGATCTGGTCGAACTGCCGGACCGTCTCGGGGTGATGATTCTCCAGAGACACCAGGGCATAAGCCTGGATGGGAAGTCCGATGGCCGCTGCATCGAGCAATGTCACATAACCGCGGATGAAGCCGTCGGCCTCGAGCTGGCGCAGCCGCCGCCAGCACGGCGCCGCCGACAATCCCACTCGCTTGGCGAGCTCCTGGTTGGAGATGCGCGCATCGCTCTGCAGCTCCGCGAGGATGCGCCGATCGAGCCGATCGAGGGCCTTGGTCATGGGAGGGGCCTGCCTCAAGCAAGGATATTGCCGATATGAGCACGGAATGAGCAATATGAGCAAGATAATTGCGCGATCGGGGGCATACGCTGTGCTCAGATTCACGCTTCCAGGAAGATGCGCATGGCCCTAGCTTCGTTCCAGAGCGCCCGCAGAGCGGTGCATGCGTGGCAGCCGGACTGGAGGCAGGTTGCGTATCTCCTGCACCTGTCACGCACGCTCGATGACATCGAGGAGTCGAAGCTGCTGCCCGAGCGCAAGGTGCTCTACCAGTTCTGCGCACGAGGACACGACTTCGCGCAGATCGTGCTCGCTCAGCACCTGAAGGACGCTCGCGACGGCGTGAGTGTCTACTATCGCTCACGGCCGCTCATGCTGGCCCTTGGCGCCGGACTGGAGGACGTGGCAGCGGGTCCGCTGGCACGCGCCGGGTCCTGCAGCGACGGGCGCGACATTGGTGTTGTATTCAACTTGCCGGCACAGGGAGGCCCCACGGTGCTGCCGGCGTGCGGCGGGGTCGGAGCGCAGTACACACCCGCCGCAGGTTGGGCTCAGGCCATCCGCTATCGCAGCGAAGTGCTGCGGGATGCAAGCTACGATCGCAGCATCGCGGTCGTTCTCGGTGGGGACGCTTCGGTGGCGACCAATGGGTTCTGGTCCTCCCTCACCATCGCCACCACGTTGTGCTTGCCGATGCTCTTCTATATCGAGGACAACGGCTTCGGCATCTCGGTGCCGGCTGAAATGCAGACTCCAGGCGGCAACATTGCCGCCAACCTGCGCGCGTTCGCCGGGCTCACCGTGCTCGAGGGCGATGGCACGAACCCCCAGGAGACCGCCAGACTCACCGAGAGCGCAGTAGGGCTCGTGCGTGAGCGGCGTGCACCAGTCCTGCTGCGCTTGACGGTACCGCGCCTGTCAGGACACTCGGGGCAGGACACGCAGGCGTACAAATCTGCCGATGTTGTCGCCGCGGAACGCGCGCGCGACCCGCTTGATAAGCTGCATCGCTTCATGGTGCCGGCTGTCGTGAACGAAGCTGAGTGGCTGCGCATCGCCGCGCAGGCCCGCCATGATGCGGCAGCGGCGATTGCCAACGCGCTCGCACGGCCGCATCCGGATCCGGGACAGGTGACCCGCTACGTGTTCTCGGAAACGGGCCTGGACGGTGCGCCGGAGGTGCAGCGACAGGGCGGCCTTGCCGCCGAGGGGTATCGACACGCGCCCACCCGCACCACGCCATCACCGGAAGCAGCCCGAATCAACATGCAGACTGCCATTCGTCGCACGCTGGACGTCGAGCTGGCCTGCAACCCGCGCATGGTCGTGTTCGGAGAGGACGTGGGCCGCAAGGGCGGAGTCCATGGCGCGACACTAGGGTTGCAGGAGAAATACGGCGACGCCCGGGTGTTCGATACGAGCCTGTCCGAAGAGGGCATCATCGGCCGTGCCGTGGGCATGGCCCTTGCCGGGCTGCTACCGGTGGCGGAAATCCAGTTTCGCAAGTACGCCGATCCCGCGACCGAGCAGCTCAATGATTGCGGAACGATGCGTTGGCGCACCCACAACCGCTTCGCCGCCCCGCTGGTGGTCCGCATGCCGGGCGGCTTCT
>Ga0105240_10012270_pt1 | contig 11841 bp, 12 predicted proteins | sample KBSC54metaG_FD_80426 | JGI IMG/M metagenome (GOLD analysis project Ga0105240, IMG submission 80426) | Corn rhizosphere microbial communities from Kellogg Biological Station, Michigan, USA - KBS C5-4 metaG | ecosystem: Host-associated > Plants > Roots > Rhizosphere > Soil | place: Michigan, USA...
AGGTCGGCCTCGCGGACGCGCTCTCGCTGCTCTTCGTGATCCGTGAGGACAAGCCGGTGCTCTACGACAAGGCGGCCGTGCGCTGGTTCGCGAGGTACGCGGCCGAAGACCGTTACCTGCTCCTGCGGGACGCCCGGGAGCTGATCGACCTCCTCGACGGGATCGGCCGGCACGACCGGGTCGCGGTCGTCCGGCTCGAGCGGTGGCTGCGCGCCCGGGGCTACGACGATGAGGCGGATCGGGTCGCCTGACGGTTCCCGAACCAACCGGGCGTCGGCGTCGTCTAACCGCGTAGTTGTCACGACTGTCACAACGTGGGTTCGGTGCCGGCTTCGTCGCCGGGGTGGTCGTCGTCGGCCTGGTCTGGCTCGGAAGCTCCGGCCTTCTCAGCACGTCGTCCGGACAGATCAACGCTGGTTATGACCAGATCCGGTCGATCCATCTCCAGCCCGTGCCCGAGGGGCCGACCGGCCCACTGTTCGTCCCCCGACCGCGGCGCGCGGATGAGCTGCCGCTGGCGCTCGTTCGCGATTTCGTGCGCACGCCGCTGCCCGCCCCGCTCCACCAGCCGCACAGCTGCGGTAGCAGCGGAGATCTCATCGTCGTTCTCAAGGATGGTCGCACGATCACGTACGGGCCGTGCCGCTGGCCATGGCAGATCTCGGAGCTTTGGGGGGCGATGATCACGTCCTCGGAGGCCGTCGGCTGTGCTGCTCACCCCGACAGGCGCGACCACATGTGCCAGGGGATGCACGTCGCCCGCCGTCGACAGTTCAAGACGGCGTCCTGAGCCGAGACGTCGTGCTAGAGCGGCCGGAACAACCTGAACACGGCCTCGAGGACGGCGCCCGGGATGTCGCTGATCCGGGGCGGCGGGTCGGTCTTCGGCGGGAACATCCGCTCGAGCCGCGCCGCCGCCCTCTCGGTCTTCGGCTGCCAGCACTCCGCGCAGCACTCGTCGGACGTCGTGCGCGTCTCGCGGTTGCAGTGCGCGCACGCTGACGGCGGCAGGAACCGGGGCGACGTCACGTGCGTCCGTCGCGGTTTGCCTCAGCGACCACAGGACAGATTATCCTCGTATGCCTGGGCGGTGAGACTGCTCGCCCCGGAGCGCCGGATGAGATCATCCCGCCCGATGCCCCGGCACCCGTACTCGACCCCGGCATCGTGTGGGTGCGACGCGACTGCCTCCGCTGGGGCGACCGCGGCCCGTACCACCGGACGGCCGAATGCATCGACGGACGCGCGCTCGTCGAGGTCGATCGCCGCGAGGCGGAGGCGATGCGGAACCTGCGTCCCTGCAAGTCTGGACGTCGCGCACCCGCAAGCTCAGGGGCCGGGCAGCCCCGGCGCGGTGCCTGCCCCGGTCGTAGCCAGCGTCATCTCGGCGAATCGCTGCGCGTCGGCGGCGGCGAGCGTGCGGCATGTCGCGGGCCCCGCCCGCCAGAGGATCTGGTCGGAGTACCCGGGATTCGGCATCTCGAGGCCGATCACGCACCACCTGAGGCCCGGCCGGCCGAGGAAGGCGACGCGACAGTCGTAGGCGCTTGAGCCGATCCCGCCGCTCGTGACCAGGGTCTGCACGCCCGGCGGCCGCGGAAACCGGGCCGATGACGCGACGCAGCGGGCGTGGTCGACCCCCGTGACCGACGTCCGCAGCCAGTCCCCGGCCGCGCCCGCCGAGCCGACCGGTTGCTGCCCGGCGCCCATGACGCCGCTCGCGCCGACCGGATGCTGGCCCTCGCCGAAGAGCCCGAGGTCGGCGCGGTACTGCCAGCCGCTCGCAATCAGGACGGCGACGAGCACGACCAGGAACGAGAGCGGACGCATGCTTCGAGTGTCCACGTCCCCGCGCCGAGCGCAACAGCTGCGGATTGGTGAACGGCTGGCCGCGGCTGGGGTCCGGATGACCGGGCGACGTCCCGCCCACCGCGCGGCCGGGTCTGTCCGGGACCGGCCACACGCCCCCGGCGCGCCGCACTTGCCGCTGCCTCCTGTCACGTACGGGGTCGCAACGAGCAGGCGGGGAACGCGAACGCCTCAGGCCGAGGCCTCGGCCGCGACCCGCTCGAGCGCCACCTCGGCCTGGCGGGCGAACCCGGCCGCCTCCCGCTCCCTGCTGTCGGCGAGCGCCCGCCGCAGCAGCGCCTCCGCGGCCCGGCGCTCTCCGGCCGCCTCGTAGCCGGCGGCGGCGTCGAGCCGGGCATGGAACTCGATGCCGGGGTAGTCGATGTCGGCCACGATCGCGACGATCTCGTCGGCCAGCGCCCGGCAGTCCGCCCGGCGGCCCTCGGCCGCGCACACGCGTGCCGCGGCGCCGCGCCACAGGAGCGCCGACCAGCGGTCCGAGGGCGAGGTGACCGCGCGCGCCTCGGCGCTGCGGCGGGCGGCGGCGTCCATGTGGCCGGCGAGCGCGAGGGCGCGGGCGAGGAGCCCGAGGATCGAGGATGCCGACCCGACGTCCCCCCGCTCGCCCGCGTTCGCCGCCGCCCGCTCGAGCGGCTCGATCGCCCCCGCCGGGCGACCTGCGTCGACCAGGACGGAGCCCTTCACCCACTCGGCCACGTACGTCTTGTACCCGAGCTCCTGGACGACGGCCGTCAGGTCCTCGAGCGTGGCGCTCGCCGCGTCGGCCTCGCCGCGCTGCGCGAGCAGGGCGGCGGCGTCGGCCAGGTAGTCGGCGCGGATCGTGCGCCCGAACCGCGCCGAGGCCTCGTCGCCCGCGACGAGGAGATCGGGTATCCGGCCGCGTCCGCGCAGCAGGAACATCAGGGAGGCGACGGAGCCGAACGTGCGCAGCCAGGGTGACCCCACCTGCTCCCCGAGCTCGAGCGTGCGCTCCGCGGCCGCCCGGGCGGTGGCGCAGCGCAGGAGCGTCGTTCCCTCCCACACCGACGTGAGGTACCAGAGCCGGGCGGCCTCGCCCGGCCGCCCCTCCCGCTCGGCCTCCTCGGCGCCTGCGCGGGCCGCGTCGAGCGCGGCCTGCTCCTCCCCCGCGGCGACATCCGGCCGCGTGGAGATGTCGATCAGCCGGCCGAGCGACCCGCAGACGAGCCCGGCCACCCGGTCGCCGCTCGCCCCCGCGGCCGCGGCGGCGGCCCGGGAGAGCCCCGCCGCGGCGTCGACGTGGCCGGCGGTGAAGAGCCAGCCGGCGCAGTCGGCGATCGCGATCGGCCGGCCGGGATCCTCGGCCGGGAGGAGCACGGCCACCCGGCGCAGCAGCCCGGCCGCGGCGACGAAGTCGCCCTGCGCCGCGGCGCGGTCGGCGGCGCCCCGGAAGAGGCTCGCCGCCCGGCGCGCCAGCTCGCGCGTGTCCGCGCCGGCGTCGCCGATCTCGGTCCGGTAACGGGCGGCCTCGCCGAGGTGGTGCCCGAGCAGCTCCTCGTGCTCGCCCGCTCGCTCGCCGACGACCCGCTCGAGCCAGCCGGCGAACGCCGCGTGCCAGCGGGCGCGCGCCTCCTTCGAGACGCGCTCGTACGCCGCCTCCCGGATCAGCACGTGGCGGAACCGATAGGCGTCCTGGCCCGGTAGCACCGCCTGGTCGGCGCGGAAGAGCTGCTTGCGCTGGAGCGCCCGCACCGTCGCCAGGAGCTCGTCGGGATCGGCGCCGAGGGCCGCCAGCGCCCCCAGGTGGAACACCTGGCCTTCGATCGAGGCCCGCTCGACCACGCCGCGCTCCGCCGCCGAGAGCCGGTCGAGCCGCGCGGTCAGCAACGCCTGGATGGTGGGCGGGAGGTCGAACCGGTCGATCGCGCCTGCGACCTCAACGCCTCCGTCGACCCGGCGCAGGAGGCCGTCGTCCAGGAGCACCGCGACGAGCTCCTCGGCGAACAACGGGTTGCCCTCGGCCGCGGCCACGATCCGGTCTGCCACGTCGTCGGGCAGATCGGCGCCGAGCAGCGCGCGCACGAGCACGTCGCCGTCGGTCGCCGAGAGCGGCTCGAGGAGCAGGGTGCTCGCGTTCAGCTTCCCGCCGGCCCAGCCCGGCCGCACGTCGAGCAGCTCGGGCCGCGCCATGCAGAGGAGCAGCACGGGGACGTCGGGGAGCCAGTCGGCGAGATCGTCGATCAGGTCGAGCAGCGGCGGCTCGGCCCAGTGGATGTCGTCGAACGTCACGACCAGCGGCCGTTCCGCGGCGATCGCCGCGAGCAGCTGCCGCAACGCCACCCGCGCGTCCTCGACCCGGGCGCTCGCGCCGGCCAGGCCGAGCAGCGAGCCGACGCCCTCGGCCACCTCGCCGGCGATCGCCGGGTCGACCAGCGCGCCGAGCTTCCCGCGCACGTCATCGGAGGAGTCGTCCTCGTCGACCCCGGCCAGCGACCTCACCGCCTCGGCCAGCGCCCAGTAGGTGACGCCCTCGCCGTAGGAGAGGCAGCGCCCTGCGCAGATCGTCGCCGTCGCCTCGATGTCCTCCAGGAACTCGGCCACCAGCCGCGACTTGCCGACGCCGGCGGTGCCGAGCACGGTGACGAGCTGGCATGAACGCTCCTCGACCGCTCGGTCGAAGGCGTCGTGCAGCATCCGCCGTTCGCGCGCTCGCCCGACGAGGGCCGTCGCCGCCGGGCGCAGCCGCCGGGCGGGGTCGTCGTCCACCGCGACCACCCGGAACGCGGCGACGGGGTCGGCCTTCCCGCGCAGGTCGAGCGGCTCGACCTGCTCGGCGATGACGGACTCGTGCACCAACCGGTGCGTGGGCGCCCCGATCAGGATCTCGCCGACCGGCGCTGCCTGCTGGAGCCGCGCGGCCGTGTTCATCGTGTCGCCGGTGGCGATGGTGCGGGCCGCGGGAGACGCGCCGACGACCACCTCGCCCGTGGCGATGCCGATGCGGACTCCGAGCCGCACGCCGAGCCGTGCGTGCAGATCCTCGCCGAGCAGGCGCACGGCCTCGCGGGCCTCGACCGCCGCCCGGACGCCGCGCAGGGCGTCGTCCTCGTGCGCCGCCGGCACCCCGAAGAGCGCGACGACCGCGTCGCCGATGAACTTCTCGACGTGGCCGCCGTGGCGCTCGAGTGCGGCGGACACCGCGCCGAAGTAGCGGTTCATCACCCCCCGCACGGCTTCGGCGTCGAGCTGCTCGCCGAGCTGCGTCGACCCGGCCACGTCCGAGAAGAACACCGTCACCACCCGGCGGGAGGCGGCCGGCTCGTCCGCGCGCTCCACCGGCGCCGCGCAGGCGGGGCAGAAACGGGCGCGCCCGGGCAGTGGCTCGCCGCACCTCGTGCACGTCGCGTCCACGCGGGCAGCATGGCCCCGCCCCCGGCCCGGTGTCAAGAACAGCCGGTCGCGACCGGCGCGCCCGCCTGCCCGAGGAACGCGGCGTCGGCGGCGCGATCTTCGCGCTGGCGCTCGGGCCCTCGAGGAGGTTCCAGCCGTGCAGCGTGCCCGGGATCAGAACGGCGCGCGCGGCGCGCGCGTGGCGGACCAGGGCGGCGGCCGCGACCCGGCCGATCAGCGGATCGGCGCGGCTGCCCATGACGAGCAGCGGCGCCCGGATGCGGCGCTGTACGGCACGGCGTAGAGCGGCGGCACGCCCTGGCCGTAGCTGTGCAGGTCGGTGTCGCCGCTCCGCCGAGGGACGCGCCCATCGCCACGACGTGCTGCGCTCCGAGTGCGGACGCCTCCTGCACGGCCGCGGCGACGTCGAGATCGAGGCGGTCACCCTGCTGGCGCTCGTCGAAGAGAAGCACGCGGTAGCCCGACTGCGCCGGCTCGGCCGCGTACGGGAACCAGCCGCACAGCGAGCCCGGATACTCGTGGTCGAGGACGACCGTCGACGGCCCGCTCCCCAGCACGTCGCCGTGGAGCGCGACGCCGTCGCCGGCGGCGAAGGCGATCGGCCGGGCCGAGCCCGTCCCGGCGACGGCGCTGCCGCACTCCTCCACGGCCGGCTAGGTCGAGGTCGCTCTCGTTGGCGAGCACGACGCCGGTCGGGCCGCGCCCCAGGATCGCCGCCTGGAACCGCTCGCCGCCGGCGCGCACCTTCACGAGCTCCGTCGATGTGCCGCGGCGGACGCAGCCGTCGAGCGCCGGGGCGGCCCGGTGCGCGTGCGTGCTCGAGCCAGACGACCCCGAGCACGCGGCCGCCAGCGCGACGAGCACGAGCGCCGGTGCCCGGTTCGTGCTCCTGGGGAACCCGCGATCGGCGAAACTGCGTGGGTGGCGACCTCCTCGAACGGCGAACGTCCTGGAGCGCGGGCGTGGGCGGACGAGGCGGTGCGCCGGATCGAGGCCGACGCCAACCGGTCGACCGACACGCACCTGCACGCCTTCCCGCTGCCCGAGGCGTGGGGCATCGACATGTACCTCAAAGACGAGTCGGTGCATCCGACCGGGTCGCTGAAGCACCGGCTGGCCCGCTCGCTCTTCCTCTATGGCCTCTGCAACGGCTGGATCCTCGAGGGCACGACCATCGTCGAGGCCTCGAGCGGCTCGACGGCCGTCTCGGAGGCCTACTTCGCCCGGTTCCTCGGGCTGCCCTTCATCGCCGTCATGCCGGCGTCCACGAGCCCGGAGAAGATCGCGCTCATCGAGGCCCAGGGCGGGATCTGCCGGCTCGTCGCCGACCCGGCGACCGTCTACGACGAGGCGCAGCGGGTCGCGGCCGAGACGGGCGGCTTCTACCTCGACCAGTTCACGTTCGCCGAGCGCGCGACCGACTGGCGGGGAAACAACAACATCGCCGAGTCGATCTTCAGCCAGATGACGCTCGAGCGACACCCGGTGCCCGCGTGGATCGTGGTGGGCGCCGGGACGGGCGGGACGAGCGCGACGATCGGCCGCTACGCCCGCTTCGGCCGGCACCCGACGCAGCTCTGCGTGGTCGATCCCGAGCACTCGATCTTCTATGCGTCCTGGGCGGGCGACCCGACCCTGTCCACCGGCCTGCCGTCCCGCATCGAGGGGATCGGCCGCCAGCGGCTCGAGCCGTCGTTCCTGCCCGACATCATCGACCGCATGATCCAGGTGCCGGACGCCGCCTCGATCGCCACGATGCGGCTCGTCCACGAGCGCACCGGCCGAAGCGTGGGCGGCTCGACCGGGACCAACGTCTGGGGCGCGTTCCGGCTCGTCTCCGAGATGCGGTCGCGGGGCGAGCACGGCAGCATCGTCACACTGATCTGCGACGGCGGCGAGCGCTACGCCGACACCTACTACAACGACGAGTGGGTGGCCGCGCAGGGCCTCGACCTCGAGCCGCACGCGGAGGCGCTCCGCACGTTCCTCGAGTTCGGGGCGTTCCCCGGCGCCGGCGTGGAGGTCTCTCCCTAGATCTCGGTGATGACCTGCTGGATCTGCTCGACGACCTCGGGCGGGACCTCATCCATCCCGTGCGCGTCGCGCGCGTGTGCCTGGATGTCCTGGAAGAGCACGCCCTCGTCGTCGTTGCGCGCGACCCACTCGCAGCCGAGCACCACGTCGCCGCACCTGAACTGCTTCATGCCGTCCTCCTGAGCCTGTTTCGAGGCATCATCCCAGAGCCCCGGAAGTAGGATCAGCGCGTGTGTCGCATCCTGGCCTACCTGGGTGAGCCGCTGCCGGTGCAGCACCTCCTGTACGACACGGACAACAGCCTGGTGAGGCAGTCCTACCGGCCCCGGATGATGAACACGTTCCTCAACCTGGCCGGGTTCGGGATGAAGGCGTGGGACCCGGCGTCGCTCCGGCCTGACGACCCGTTCAGCTACCGCGCCACCACGCTGCCGTCGTTCGACCGCAACCTGCGCTTCCTCGCGGCGAAGGTGGCGCCGACCTGCCTCGTCGCTCACGTGCGCGGGGTGACCTACTCCGACGAGGCGGTCGTGGCGGAGACGAACCTGCACCCTTTTCACTTCCCGGGCGCCCGGGTCGTCCTCGCCCACAACGGGCACCTGCGCGAGTTCCGGCGCATGCGCTACGCGCTCGTCGAGCACGTCCGGCCCGAACTCGCGCAGCGCATCGAGGGGACGACCGACTCCGAGTGGATCTACGCGCTCGTCCTCTCCCAGCTCGACGACCCGTTCGGGCTGCCGGAGACCGGCGAGCTGGCGGACGCCGTCGCCGCGGCGCTGCGCATCCTGCGGACGCTTCGCGTCGAGCGCGGCATCGCCACCTCGTCGCCCGTGAACCTCTGCGTCAGCTCCGGCCGAAACCTGGTCGCCACCCGCTTCTCGTTCGACTACGGCTGGTACCCGCCGGAGGACGAGATGCTCGAGACCGACCTGCCGTACGTCAGCCTCTGGTACGCGGTCGGCGGCGAATACGGGGAGGCCGGTGACGGCTGGACGATGACCGGCGACGATCCGCCGAGGTCGGTCATCATCGCGTCGGAGCCGCTCACCGTCGACCACTCCGGGTGGCTCGAGGTGCCCGAGTACTCGATGCTCACCGCCGAGCTGACGGCCGCCGGCCTCGAGTTCGAGACGCGCGACCTGGATGTCTGAGCTCGCCGCCGGCTTCCTCGGCACCGTCGCGCTCTTCGCCGGGCGCGACGAGGGCGGCCTGGCGGAGGTCGCCGCGATGCTGCGCCGGCGCACCATCGCCCGCGGGGAGGTGGTCTGGAACCAGGGCGACGACGCCCGTGAGCTCCTGATCGTCGTCGACGGCGCGCTCTCGGCGTCCCTCCAGGTGCCGGGCGACCGCGTCGTCGAGATCGGGACTGCAGGGCCCGGCGACACGGTCGGCGAGATCGGGCTGCTCGACGGCGGCCCGCACACGATGAGCGTCCGCGCGGTGGACGCGACGACGGTGCTCGCGCTCGGCCGGGTCGAGCTCGCCGCGCTGCTCGCCCCGCAGGACGCGGCCGCATTCGGCCTTCGGCGCCGCCTGGCGGCGCTGCTGACGGCGCGGCATCGCAACCAGCTCGCGCGCCTGTCGGACTCGCTGGGCGGCGAACCGTCAGGCCCGTCGGCCGGCGACGCCGACCGGGCGTTCGCCGAGCTCGAGCGCTGCGGCCCGCCCGACAGCCGCTATGTGCGCCGGATGGCGACGTTCCACGATCTCGACTCGCTGGCGCTGTGGGGCTTCCTCACGTCGGGCAGCTACGCCCGCTGCCAACGCGGCCGCACGCTCGTCGCCGAGGGCGCGCCGTCGACGGCCTGCTACCTGACGATCAACGGCGCGGTCGAGCAGGTGCTGGCGCGTGGCGGCCGCCGCATCCGCGTCGGCCTGGCCGGGCCGGGGAAGGCGTTCGGCTACGAGAGCCTCGTGGACGGCGGCCCTTCGCCGGTGACCGCGGTGACGCGCGAGCGGGCGCTCCTGCTCGTCCTGCCGCACGACCGGTTCACCCAGCTCTTCCACGGCGAGGACGCGGTCTCGCGCGTGTTCCTCGACGTCATCCAGCGCGAGCTCGTGGCCACGCTGCGCCAGACGCTGCGGCCGCACGCCCGCCTGGCGGCGAGCCTCTAGACCGCGACGGACTAGTGTGCCGCCGCGATGGTCGCACAGACGATCACCCTCGGCGACACCGAGGTCAAGCGCCTCGGGATGGGCTCGAACCGCCTCGAGCACACGCCGCAGAACATCGAGTTCGTGCGCGCCGCGGTGGCGGCCGGCCTGACCCACATCGACACCGCATACCTGTACACGTCGGGCGAGAGCGAGCAGACCGTCGGCTCGGCCCTCGACCTGCCCCGCGACGGGCTCGTGGTCGCCACGAAGGGCGGCTACCGCGAGGGCGAGGGCAAGCCCGACGTCCTGCGGGCGCAGATCGACGAGAGCCTGCGCCGCCTGCAGACCGATGTCATCGACCTCTACTACCTGCACCGCGTCCATCCGGACACGCCGCTCGAAGATTCGATGGCCGTGATCGCGGAGGCCCGCGACGCCGGGAAGGTCCGCCACGTCGGCATCTCCGAGGTCGACGTGGGCCAGATCGAGCGCGCCCGGGCGGTCGTCCCGATTGCCGCCGTCCAGAACCTCTACAACCTGGCCCAGCGCGACCACGACGACGTCATCGACCACTGCACCCAGCAGGGCATCGTCTTCGTCCCGTACTTCCCGCTCCGCGGCAAGGATGCGCCGGCGGTCGCCGAGATCGCCCGGCGCCGCGGCAGGACGGCGAGCCAGATCGTCCTCGCCTGGCTGCTGCATCGCTCGCCGGCGGTGCTGCCGATCCCCGGCACGCTCTCGCTCGACCACCTGCGCGACAACCTGGCGACGGTCGAGATCGAGCTCGAGCAGGCCGAGCTCGACGCGCTCGGCGCGCGCTGAGCGAGGCCGCCTGGGCTAGTCCCCGCTCATCCGGGCGGCGTCGATACCCGCCGTGAGGTCGTCGTACACCGGGAGCGCGTCGGCCAGGCGCACCAGGTCGGCCAGGCGCCGGGCGACCGACCCCGGCGGCGCGACCACGGACACCGCCGACCCGGCTTCGGCGCCCTCGAGCAGCGCCCCGATGATCGCGCTGTCCACGAACCCTGCCCCGGACAGGTCGACCACGATCCGCCCGCCCGCGGCGCGGACGTGCCCGAGCTGCTCGCGCAGGCTCGGCTGGGTGGCGATGTCGTGCTCGCCATGGAGCGAGAGCAGCCACACCCCGGCGCGGCTCTCGACGTCGATACGGCTGTCCGGGAGATCCGGCGCGCCGGGTTCGCTCATGGGACCATCCTTGTTCCGTCCCCATCTCGAACTGCGCGTGCTGTGCCGGCCGGGGCACCGGGTTGGTGACGAGGACCTGGGCGGGCCGGCGACCGGGGCAGCGTAGCAGCGTGAGCCCGATCACATCCCGCTCGGAAAGGGGTACGCTGGCGGACATGAGCGACACTGCGATCGCCTGCAGGTTCCCCGGCTGTGAGCGGGAGGCCGTGGTGCCGGTGCTGCCGACCGGCGAGGAGGGGCTCGCCCTCTGCCCGGAGCACCGCGCGCTGCTCCTCGACGATGCCGAGGAGTTCCGCCGGCTGTGGGGCGCGCTCGACCCGCGCCCGCGCCACCGGCGTCCGCCCTACCTGCAGGACCCCGCCGCCGACTGATCCGTGCCGCGGGTTTCGCGGGGCGCAAGCGTCGCGGACGCGCGCCTGCGCGTGCGCCGCTGGTGCGAGCGGACGGGCGTCTGCGAGCGCACCCGCGACGACCTGCTCATCGGCCGCATGTTCCCGGGTTCACGCTCGTCGGGACGGAGCCCGGAACGCGCCTCACCATCCGCGCGCCGGCCGCCTGAACCGCGCCCGGGGCGGTGAAGATTGACGGTTTCTGCGATGATGCCGCCGTGGAGCACGAGCGGGAGCAGGAGCGTGAGCTGCGGCGCTGGGCCGTCGGGCTCGCCGGCGCCCGGGAGCCCGATCGCCGGGCGACGGGCAAGGCCATCCTGATGCTGCTCGAGCGGATCGACTCGTTGCGGGCCGAGCTCGAGCGGCGGCCGGTCGAGGTGGCCGTCCCCGAGGCGGAGCCCGAGCCGGCCGCCGGGGCCGAGCCGGAGCCTGCAGAGACCGATCCCGACGAGGACACGATGGTCGTCGGCCTGCGCGAGCGGCTGCGGGCGGTCACCCACAGAAGCCACGACTGAGCTGGTGGCTCCGAGCGACCCACGCGCCGCCCGGAGCCCAGTCGCGCCGAGTCCCTTGCGTGGCAATCCTGTGCTCGGCTGCGCACATCGAGCGAGCCCCCTCCGGCGGGCAACCGCGGCTCCCTCGACGAAGGCCGGATTCCCACCGGCGTCCGGTTTCTAACGCGCGGCGGGACTTTCGCCCGTGCCGCCTGACCGGACGATCGTGTGCCTGGCCGGCGTCGGCGGCTCCCCGTCGGAGTGGGACGCCGCCGCGCCGCTCCTCGGGCGCCTTGGTCGGGTCGCGACGACACCGCCAACCGACGGCCGGATGGTGCTCGTCGGGCACTCCCAGGGCGGCGTGCGCGCACTCCGGACCGCCG
>Ga0105240_10012272_pt1 | contig 11839 bp, 9 predicted proteins | sample KBSC54metaG_FD_80426 | JGI IMG/M metagenome (GOLD analysis project Ga0105240, IMG submission 80426) | Corn rhizosphere microbial communities from Kellogg Biological Station, Michigan, USA - KBS C5-4 metaG | ecosystem: Host-associated > Plants > Roots > Rhizosphere > Soil | place: Michigan, USA...
CTCGATGGCGGCGGCCAGAGGCGCGCCTCCTGATCGCGATGGCCTGCGTGCCACAGTTGATGTACTTCGCGGACCAGCTTCCACTTTGGATGATCCCGCGCGCCCGTCGAGAATCCATAGTCCTCAGCGCGGTCAGCATGCTTGCCTGGGCCGCGGCGCTCATCACCGCCACGAAAGCTGGCCGCCAACCTCCCTTCAGCTCCGAATTGTTCGTGCTTGCGGGGGTCTATCTGCCTGCGCTCATCATGGTGTTGCGGCGACCCAACGAAGGTGATGTGCCCGCGACCATCGAACGACTCTTGGTCAACGCTCCACGCTGGTTGCGCGGTCGGCGAACGGGGGAAGAGATTCGATCTATGATGGACGGATCTTTGCACGGGTAATATTGTTGCGCGCCATCCTAGCCTCCTCGCTCACCGCACAGTGCCATACGAACAGTTGCTCTATCCACCGACGCTGGTGGCCGGTCGAGCCTCAGTCGGCCCGGCGTTCGTCAGCGCGATACGCGAATCGCGCACATTTCGGCTCGCGGTCTGTCTTCAGTTGCTCGCATCCGCGGTCATCTGCGCCCTGGCCCATCGACCGATGCTCATCGGGCTAGTCGATTCATATGAAACATTTCTGAGCGCTGCGGTGGTCTTCGGGAGCATGGCGCTCGCAGTCGCGGTGTTTCGAGAGAGGGCTCGTACGCCCGCACGGCTACCAGCGACAGCAGCCTATCGCGACGCTTGGAAATTGCTGCGCGCGGAATTACTGACGGCGGAGTATGTGGTCAATGTTGCGATCGTCTTCGCGGTCGCACCTATCGCCATCTCGGCCTTTTCCGCGGCAAAGCAGGCAATTCCCTTCGTGCATCCATTCACTTGGGACGCGCGAATCGCGGCATTGGGCGTTCGGCTGCACGGGGTCGCGCCGATGTGGGCGCTGATGCAACCATTCCTGGGCCATCCGAATCTTACCATCGCGATGGACTGGTTCTATCACCGATTTTGGACCGCCGCAATGTTGGGGTCCTTCGTCGGAGGCGCCCTGCTGCGTCCTTCACCGCTGCGCCGGCAGTATTTGTTGTCCGTCGTATTGCTCTTCCTGATCGTCGGGACGCTTGGCGCGTTCTTTTTTGCTTCCGCAGGGCCGGCTTATTACGGGAGCGTCGTCGGTGGATCGCCCAATCCATACGCGCCACTATTTCAATATTTGCGTGGGGTCGACCTTCAGGCCGGCCTGATGTCCTTGCGTGGGGAACAGACTCTTTGGTTTGCCTATACGCATCGGATCGAGGGGTTCGGTCTCGGAGTTTCAGCAATGCCGAGTATGCACGTTGCCTCCGCCGCACTGACGGCGCTGTTCGGTTTTGCTGTTCGGCGATGGCTTGGTTTGTTGCTGACCCTAGTCACGATCGCCATGTGGATCGCGTCAGTGAACCTCGGATGGCACTACTCGCTAGACGGCTGCGTTGGGATATTCCTCGCGGCCATTACCTGGTGGCTTGCAGGCCGCATAGCAGCGCTCGATAGCGCGACTGCTTGATCTCGGCAACGTCACGCTGCCTCGGCGGGTCGTCCCCAAAGCCAGGTCGAGTGCGAGCTGGAACCCGTTCCAGTCAGGGTAGCAGCCCCCTTCGTTTCGGCGTTCGAGCGAGCCAAGGGCTGCAAAATTAGAACGCCTGGAAATCGCAGCGGTCTTCCAGGCAAGAGAATCCAGCGGCGCACCGACCCTTATGGCTGCGGCTTGAGACTCGCCAACATTTCCTCACAAGCTTCCGCCTGAGTAGCGACGTTGGAGCGCATGAGCACCGCTGCCAAGCATGGGAAGTAATAGCAGGCGAGAATAATTGGTGCGTTCCAGCCGAACAAGATGGTTCGGTCAGCGGACGCGGGGTGCAACGCCAGCGCTGCGATCGGCGCTACCCAACTACATAGCGCCATCGCCAACGCCTGTCGACGTGTCCGAGCGATCACGAGCAGCGGCAGTTGGTCATAGTACAGCATTGTCTGCGGTAGGCAGGCCATGACGAGCAGCAACCGCGCGTCCTGGCGTTTCCAGCGCAATGCCGCGCTCAGAAGGAGAAACCCGCCAACGAGCAGCACCGGGACATGATAATAAGTCCCGGGTACAATGTCGTGTAAATCATGGAACCATTGCATTGGCCACCATGGCCAGATGACAATAGAAACGACCACCACGCCGGCGGCGAGCGCGACATAACGGAGCGACAAGTTGTAGGCGAATCCGGCCGTTGCGAGAGTGAACTTCATCGGGGCAAGCCAACCGAGAGCAGGCAGGAGAATCGCAGCGACGACGAGTGGCACGACCTGACCGCCCATCGCGCCGTAAACGAGCGGCGCGGACGCAACGAACGGCAAGCGCCACCATCCCTCAACCGTGAGGGCATAGACGAACAGCGCGATCGACAGACCGACGAAGATCGGCATTGCCGTTTGCATGGGCAGGAATGCGAACGGCTCAAGTATCACAGCCGTTGGCAGCATCCAGAAATACCCGCCATTGAACGGGTATTGCTTCGAGATAGCGTTGATGACGAGATAGGGGCTATAGCCGCGACGAAGGGCATCACCCGCCCACCAATGCGGGGTAAAGTCTAAGGCGAGTGCGTACGGGCCTGCGGCGCGCAACTTGAGCGCCGCGATGGCCCAAAACGCCAAACCACAGATCACGGCAACGGCAATCCGGTTTCGCTTAGTCGGGAGCATTAAGGCACGCTGGCACCTGGTGGCTGAATGACAAGGCAACTTCAATCCTTCAGGACCGATCGCCGAGAGGTCGTCGTTCAAACTCTGGTTTATACCCAATCGCGAAGAGGTTCCCTGCCGGCAGCGGAACTGCCAGCCGCCCAACGCGTGATGAATGCATGAGTGAAAGCACCCCGCGTTTCAACGCACCTGGGAGGGGCAACAGCTTGGCCCAATAGCGAATCGGGTAGCGATTGAAAATCGAGCCGACCTCCACTCGGGCAAAGCCGGCGGCCGTCACCATGTGTCGTACGCTCGCCAGCGAAAAGAGTTGAAGATGCTCGATGTCGAAGATCGGTGACTTTCTTCCTAGAATTCGCGCTGACGCCGCTCGTCGGTTGTGGCCGACGAACAGCACGGCCCCGCCAGGCTTCAGTAGATGAAAGGCGTCTCGGCACATCGATAGCGGGTCAAACAGGTGTTCAAACGTCTGGAAACACGTGATCAGTTGAAGGCTCTCCGGCCGATAGGCTTCGACTCGGAAAATGTCGTTACGAATTAATGCGCGAACGCCCGAAGCGGCAGCAGCTATCGGGGCGGCCGAAGGCTCGACACCCATGACATTCGTAAATCCGGCGTCGAGCAGCTGCTCCAAGAAACACCCATCACCCGTTCCAATATCGAGCGCGCCATCGAGATCGACGAGCCTTTTCTTAATTCGAGGGAGCAAGGCGGCGTACGTCGCGGCCGCGTAACGTGCTTCCGTTTGACTGTCGAAGGCGGCCTGCTCGTATGCCTCGCCGAGCGACCGCGGTGCGGGGGCAGGCGACGCATAGACCAGATCGCACCGCCGGCACTCGAGCAATCGCCAGTGCATGTATTCAGGCAATTTGCGCGAAGCGAACGCGAACGCATCCAGCCGCGCCAAATCGATGTTCGATTCGGCCAACGTGAACGAGTCATCGGATGAAGCACACAATGGGCAGCGTCGGTCCACCATCGTGAACGCCATTTTGCTCATGACCGCTCCTCGCCTGGCGGACCGGTGAAGGAGCCCAACGCGTTCGTGCTGCCCCCGGCACTGCTCGCGTGGCTGACGACGCCGGTTCGACGCGCCAACATCGTGTATCCAAGGCAGTCGTCTCCGCCACGCCCCCGAGCGGAGATGTTCGCAACGGCCGCAAGCGCCAGGAGAATTGGACTAAGCGCGAGCCCCGCCACGCCGCACGCGTACCGTAGAAGAACGGATCGCCTCGGAGTGAGCAGCAGCGGCAGTATCAACGCCATGGTCTTGTAACATGCCACCGTCACAGCATTTCCACGCGCGTATACGGCGACGTCATGGAAATGCGACGACGAGAAGACCCGTTTCAGGCTCGCAGGCGTAAACCGCCAGTAGTCGTGTGGGATGAAATGATATCGGGCGGAAAAGGGCACTGTAAGAATCAACTCGCCCCCGGGGCGCAGCACCCTCGCGATTTCCGAGACGAATCCCGGTGTGTCGGGAACGTGCTCGATCGTTTCAGTACACAGGACGACGTCGACCGAGGCATCTCCAACGGGCCAGCGGCTCCCGTGGAAATAGATGGTGCCGGGAATCTCGTAGCCAAAACGCGCTGTGGCGTCAACGGTGTCGATGCCGAGGTACTTCGCTCGCGAATTCAGGAGCGCGCGGTACGGTTGTGCGCCGGACCCCACGTCGAGGATCACTCCGTCGCGCCCAGGGAGCAAGGCGCTCAAGTCCCGCCAAATCGTCCCCGCTTGGAGATCGAAGAATCGCCGCAATGCGGCAATGACGCGTTGGGCTCGCGTCGATGGAAGAGCGAACAGCGGTGGTCGCCACGCCTCGCCCTCGCGTTTGGTCATGTCAGCGCGTCTGCCCAGCGCCGCTGCGGAAGGCCTACTTCCTTTCGGCGGCTGAGCGTCATTTAGTTCGCGCATCGTGTCCGCCTTGGCGAGCTCAGAGTGGAGGGAGGCAGGTTCGCCAGTCGTGTTCAACTAATTGTCGAGCGAGGCGTGCCCTGCCGCCGGGCGAACCTCCCCATTCCGAATGATGCTTCGCCGAATGAACAGTGGCCGGCGCTTCACTTCCTCGAACACCTTCGCCATGTATTCGCCGATCACGCCGACGGCGAACAGGTTGAGCGCACCAAATAGCATTACGGTCAACAGCAACGTTGTAATGCCGGGCGGCACCAAACGCGGCGCAACGATGCGGAGGATGATCTGCGCTGTCATGAGTAAGAGCGTCACAATAAACATGGCCGCGCCGACGGCGCTCAAGACGTCCAAAGGCACGCGGCTGTATGCCAGAATCCCCTTCTTCGCCCAACCAAGGTTTTTCAACAGGCTATTTGTAGTGACCCCGAACATGCGTTCTGGGCGCGTGTAATCGACTCCAGTCTGACGGAAGCCGGCGAACGCGCGCACGCCTCTCAGAAATAAGTCGCGCTCCGGGAACCGAAGGATTGCTTCGACGACGCGGCGATCAAGGAGCGAGAAATCGCCCGCGTCATGCGGAATTCGCACGAACGAGAAAAAGTCGAAGATCCGGTAGAAGGCTTTGTATGCGAGTTGCATCACCAATGAGGCCCTTCGCTTCACTCGACGTCCGTATACGACGTCGAACCCTTCTCGCCACTGCGCGACGAACTCCTCGATCAACTCCGGCGGGTCTTGCAGGTCTCCGTCGAGCAGCACGACGGAGTTCTTGGTCGCGATCTCCATCCCACTGCGGAAAGCGGCCTGCGAGCCGAAGTTCCTCGAGTGAGAAACCCCGATGACGCTACGGTCAATGCTCGAGATTTCACGTATGATTTCCTCTGAATCATCGGGACTGCAGTCGTTGACGAAGATGATCTCGTAGTCGACTCGCAGCTTCGTGAAGGTCGACCGCAGCCGCTCGTACATGACGGGAATTGCCTGATTGTCCTTATAGCACGCGATGACTGCCGTCACACTGTGCTTGAGGTCGAGCGCGTACTGTTTGGAACTTCGCTCGTAATTGAGCTTGTCGGGCAACCCAGAGTACCACGCCAACGTGCGCGCAAAACCTTCGCCGAAGGTCACACGTGGGCGCCAGCCGAATCGAAGAGCTGCTCGCGTCGCATCTGCGTACCATCCAGTCACATCCCACTTGCGCGCCGGCATGTCGAACGTGGGCGGCTCCGCGATGGTAAATATGCCCTGCGCCGTTGCGGCAACATCGCCGATCGTCGTCTTCATGCCCGTACCGATGTTGAACGATTCTCCGTAGTCCTGCTCCGTCAAACTCAGAGCCGCGAGAATGAACGCCTCGCACGCGTCATCGACGTAAACGAAATCGCGCGAGACGTTGGGATTGACGAATGGCGGGTATCTGCCTTCACTCCCCCGGCGAATCACGTTTGGAATCAGCCGAGACGAGTCCTCCATCGGGCCGTACACGGAATAGAGCCGCAAATTGCAGCACGGAAATTTCTTTCTTTTGCCCCAGTAGTACAGCAGGTTGGCGGCGGCCACCTTCGAGACTGCGTACTCGCTGTTCGGGGCTGTCGGGTCCGTCTCCTTCGGGCCAGAGGCATTGTCGCCGTATTCCGAAGAACTCCCGGCGTGGACATAGCAGAACACGCCGCGATCGGCGAGGCGCTCCACGAGTCGCGCCACAAACCCGAAATTCGTTTCGTAAATTCGCCGGGCGTCGACTTCGAACGAATAGGCGCCATACGCAACGCAATCGAACACAACTCTCGGCCGCACATCGTCGAGCAAGGCGTCAACGTTCGGATCGACGAGAAGGTCAACAGTGCGAACGTTCTTGGAGTCCACGCCATCCAAGCGCCACGCTGGCGTGCGGCTGGTTGTGCCAACAACATCCGACCTGGCGGCCAGGATATGGTGAAAGAGCTGGGCTCCAACGAAGCCACTCGCACCAAGCACGAGAATCGGTCCCTGTAATTTTCGGATTCTCGCCTCGAAACTCGGGTCGAGATTCGATGAGATTTGCGGTTCGCTTACCATTTATCGCTCGTCCGTGACGACCTCAGTCTTGGCATGCAACCGTCAACACGGAAGACGGATCAAGCCCGCATTCTCTTCGATGAAACTTCTGTGACCCGTACAGGCTGGACGGATAGCCCCGAGCGGCCAGGTGTGAGAATCGGAACGGGGCGAAGCGGTGGCTAAGGAGCTTGTGCGCAATCATGCTCCCGGCACCGCCGTGCTCGACGTGTTCTTCAACGACGACCAAATGACCCGATTTGGTCACATCGTCAACAAACGGCTGCGGCAGCTCGGCGATCGGCAATTCACTAAGCAGCCAAACGCTTGGCCGACGCTCCGACGAGATGTTTCTCGCGGCTTCGACAATTCCTCCGACGAGAGGACCGACGGCAAGTATCGTCGCGCGGCCGCTGACCCCTCGCTCCAGCAATTGCCGCCACGCGCCGTAAGGCGGTATGGCGAGATCCTTCGGCTCCTCCGAGAGGCCAAGGCGGAGATATGCGGGACACTCCGTGTGGGCCAAAAGGCGCAACATTGGGCGGAGGTCGCCGTCGAATGCGGGTATGTACGCCCGGATATGCGGAAGAGTGAGTATCACGCCGTAGTCTTCGATTGCGTGATGCGTCGCGCCCATCACCCCGTAGCCATAACCTCCCCCGTTCCCCACAAGCACGACCGGGAGTCTATGCAGACAGACATCATTGCGAATTTGTTCAAACGGGCGTGCGTATATAAATGGTGCGATGCTGTATGCCCACGGCCGCATACCTGCACGCGCCAGCCCGGCCGCGAGCGAGACCATGTTCTGCTCTGCGACGCCGACGTTGATAAATCGCTTGCCCAGCGCATCGCGAACCGGCTCGAGAGCTTTGAATCCGAGATCGCCCGTTAAGAACACGAAATCCGCACTCGCCGCCGCCTCCACCATGAGCGCGCAGAAAGGCGCCCTCACTCGCGGCCATCCTTCTGCCGCGAACTGACTAGGTCAGCCTCGAGCTCCACGTCGCGAACAGCTTGATCGTACTGGGTCCTGTCCAGAGGTAGATAGTGCGAATCCATGCGTCCTTCCATGAAGGAGACGCCGTTGCCTTTGATCGTCTTGGCGACAATGACGGAAGGAACACCGATGCTCGGGCATTGGGACAAGGCTGAGGTCAGCGCAACCAGATCGTGGCCGTTTACCTCTTGAACGTACCAACCAAACGCGCGGAATTTCTCGGTGAGCGCGGCAACATTAGAAAAAAAATTGGTGGTGCCGAACCCCTGCAATCCGTTGAGGTCGACGATCAACGTGAGATTCGAGAGGCCGTGGTGCTTCGCGAAAATCAGGGCCTCCCAACACGACCCTTCATTCCACTCTCCATCCGAGGTCAGGCAATACACTCGGCCCGGCTCGCCTCGCAAGCGTTTCGCGAGTGCCATTCCGGAGGAGAGGCTTGGGCCATGTCCCAAACTGCCTGTGGCGAAGAGGATCGCGGGAATGCCGCTGCACGGGGGGTGGCCACTCAGACGCGATGCGTCGCGATGAAAAGTCTCGAGGTCGGCGTCGGTGAGTCCTCCCTTTGACCACAATGTAACGTACAGCGCGCCGGCTGAGTGACCCTTCGACAGAACGAATGCATCGTCGGGCCCGAGCACCTGGTGGTATAAGCACATGAGAATATCCAACGACGACAAGTTGCCGCCGATGTGACCAACCCCAGCCTCGAAATGCATGCGAAGCAAGCGAAGCTTAGTGGCTAGGAGCAGATCGGAGCTCAGTTCGCGCTTTATCATTGGTTTGTTCACCGAAATCGCCGAAGCTCTATGTCACGTTCTGAGTGTTTAGGATTGGGCCCCCTGTCAAGAGCAGACCGCACTGCATGCGAAGCTGCCTCCGCCAGATGAGCGGCGAGATCCGCGTTGCGAAGAGAAAGTTGTACGTTTGCTGAGCCGAGTGTGTCCGGCGAAGGCGCGGATAATTGACTGCACAGCAATCTATGCGTGGGCGTTCAGTTGAGCTTACTCGGGGAAAAAGCATTGTCCAGCGGCGTGGTCGCGTGCTGGTTTTCCAGCAAGCACAATGGATGTCAGCGCCCCCGTCGCCCCAGCCGTTGCGATCGCGGCCAACATACGGATCCGAAGTGGCTGCGCGCGAGTTGGCACGCTCATGACCGCCAACGAACCTCGAATGTTCCGATGACAGCTTTCTGTACGAACAGAGTTTCAAGCGAGTCGTACAGTGCCGGCGGCATCGCACCCGAGAAGCGCGGTGCTTTATTGATCACGACAACCTCCACATTGCGATCTCGAATCGTTGAGAGCACGCGATTCGTCCGGTCGAGCGGATCATCGAAGAAATCGAACAGAGTCCGCGTCGGATTCTCGCGACGGGCGAGAAAGTACACCTCCGGTGCATCGGGCGACACGTAGATAAACGATGAACGCGAATGCACTTGAATCGTCGCCACCAGGCGAACGTATTCGTTTCGCTCGTCTTTGAGAACGACCAGCCCTCCGCGGTCAATGTCAAGCGTCGCGCCAGGCTGACCAGATTTCAGAACGACGTGTGAACCGCCGCCGGCGACGAACACGGGCCGAAGCATCAGCGCAAGCGCTATGAACGCGACCAACGACGGGAGCGCAATGATCGGGGACAATGTCCCTCGGTTGACCGCGAGCGCGGTGAGAAGGAAGACGAAAAGCGGCAGGACGTAGAGAAAGTACTGATACGAGGCCGTCGGGAATTGGACGAGCGCGCACCAAGCCGCTGCTGCTGCGAACAGACAAAGCTGGTTTCGCCTTAGGGCGGAACCGTCCCCGACTCGAGGCCGGCGCATGAGAATCACGGCGCCGGCAGCAATAGCTAACGGGCCGCTCATTCGAATCATGCCCCAGAGCGACGCGGCCAACATCAAGTTGAATTCCGACCAGGCAACGAGGGCGACCTCCGCCGAAATAATGAGGAGACTGTCATACCACCGAAGCTGGCCAGTCGACAATCTGCGAGACAGCGTCAGATAGAGAACCGGGACTCCGAGAAACAGCCCTGAGATCGGCGGGGCCGGTTCGGAAGCCCATTCTACACGTTTCTGCGGCAGCACTATCACGCCTCGGAACAAAGCCACGAGCGCGTGACTATCAGCGTATGGAACGACGAAGCATGCCAATGGGATACCGACGCCAAGAGCGAGCGGCCAGGCAATCGACGCGAGCTGCTTCAGCGAGGGTGACCCACTCTGCCGCGCGGCTGCGCGCCAAACTTCGACGCCAACCGCAACGCAAATTATGAGAATTGGAACCGCAAGCTCAATGAGCTCGCTCGCGTGCTTCGACGAACGCCCGACTATCCAGCACGGAGCCATGGCGAATGCAGCGATCGCGGTCAACGAGATCATTCGTGCCGCGCGACTCCCGCTCGACGAGGCCTTGGCAGCCGGTCCGCCGCCCGAGAAGGAGTGAAAAATCAAAAAAACGGTGGCCGCAGCAACAAAGAACAACCCTACGATCTTCACCAAGATCGAAAGCCCGCCACACACGCCGGCGGCGAAGATCCAACGCTTCGTTCCAACTTCCAAATACCTCAGCAGTGCCGCGCAACCAATCAGCGCCAGAATGAGGTTATACCACGAAGGCATTCCCGCAGGGTAGCTTGGAAAGCTCGCGAACAACGCGGCGATCGATATTCCGGCGGCGACGATCGGCGGCGCGAACCGTGATGCGATGTAGTAACACGCAGGAACGGCAACGAGAATGGCGGCGAAGAGCACCACTCGTAGTGATACGAGGTCTTCTCCCAGAATTCGAAACGCAGCCGCATGCAAGAAGCTCAATCCGCCGGTATAGACCTCGTCGAAGTCTCTATGCGGTAACTGACCGAGAAGGATTCGATGCGCGCTCTGGGCGAGAGTTCCTTCATCGAACGGAACCCAGCCGGTGCGCATCATCGGACCCAAATAGGCCGCTGTGAGTGACATCACGCCCGCCAGCGCGATCGCATGGATGCGGGCTCCACCCGCCGTGAAGACGCGAGTGATCGAATCCCGGTCGAATGCAGCTGCGGGCAATGCCATGCTACCGGTGGCTCGTCACCGCGCGCGAGCCTTGCAATACACCATGTTCCACAGCACCACGCCACCAACGCCCAGCGAGTATGGCTCGAACCGGACAACGTCGAGCGCTTCCGAAAAGAGCTCCCGCCACTCAGCCAGCGGTCGAGGGGAATCCCCGCGGTCGGCTCGGGCCAAGACTCCGCCGATCGACCATCGATCGTGCGGCATCACCAGATCTAAAATATGGATGTGGCCGTCTGCGGGGAGCAGCGTCGAGAGATGCGCCAACAGCCGGCGGACGCCGCCGGTGTCGATGTGGTGCAACAAACTATTTACGAAGATGAAGTCAAACTTCCCTTCATCCTGCGCCGAGTATTCCGTGACATCGACGGCGAGAAACCGGCGACCAAATCGCTTTCGCGCGTTTTCGATGTAGGCTGGGTTGATATCGACTCCGAGGTAGTCGGCGCCTTCGAAATGCGGCGCATTCGTACCAGGACCGCAACCGACATCCAGTACTCGGCGCGCGCGCGTGATGTCGTCCCCGCGCAAAATCGGCGCGAGCTTTCGCTCCGCGAATGGCAGTTGCCACAAACGGTAGACGAGGGAGTGTTCGAGGAGCCGGCTAGCAATCGTCACGTCGCAACTTGATCCGGGAATCGCGTGGGTGCAGCCCGTAGAGGGTGTTATCCAGACTGAGCGCCGTCTAGCGTCGTAACGCATATTGCTGCGTGCCCGATTGGGTATGGCATTCTGCCTGGGAGTCTCACCCCGATGAATTTATCCAGCGTTCCGCCCGAGCCCGAGCTCGGCATCGTCATTCCGGCGTACAATGAAGAAGAAAACATTCCCGTTCTCATCCGAGAGCTGTCCGACGTCTTGGACGCGGCGAACTGCACGTTCGAGGTAGTCTTCGTTGATGACGGAAGCACCGACCGGACGGCCGCCCTTGTTCGCAGCCTTGCGCGCACGGATCCACGGGTTCGCGGCCTCGTGCTCACGAGAAATTTTGGACACCAAGCAGCCATTTCAATTGGACTTGCACACGTACGTGGTGGCGCTGTCGCCATCATGGATGCGGATCTTCAAGACCGGCCCTCTGATGCGCTCACGCTGTACCGCGAGTGCAGAGCTGCA
>Ga0105240_10012274_pt1 | contig 11838 bp, 8 predicted proteins | sample KBSC54metaG_FD_80426 | JGI IMG/M metagenome (GOLD analysis project Ga0105240, IMG submission 80426) | Corn rhizosphere microbial communities from Kellogg Biological Station, Michigan, USA - KBS C5-4 metaG | ecosystem: Host-associated > Plants > Roots > Rhizosphere > Soil | place: Michigan, USA...
AAATGCTCGAAATAGCCAAGAATCTCGTCGATTGGGATGCGTGGAAGAGCAAGCAAAAGGACGCCGCCGCCGAAGGCCGCATGATCGGGCTCGGTATTGGCACCACGCTCGATTCCGGCACCAATAATTTCGGGCAGTCGCAGATCGTCAATCCCTACGCGCCCTTTTCCGGCAACTCGCAAGGCGCCAACGTCAAGCTCGATATTTACGGAGAGATCGTGGTGGCGGTCGGCTCCTGTCCCCAGGGCCAGGGACATGAAACGACGGCGGCGCAGATTGTGGCTGACGTGCTCAACGTCACCCCCGACCTGATCACGGTGCGTACCGGCTTCGATACCGAGCGCAACGTGCACACCGGCTTTTCCGGGACCTACGCCAGCCAGTTTGCGGTGTCAGGGCTATCGGCGGTGCACGGCGCCGCGCAAAAGCTCAAGAAAGAAATGCAGCGCCTGGCTGCGTTCACTTTGAATGCGAAGGAAGAGGAATTGGAGTTTGGCATGGGCGCGCAAGGCCCGGAGGTGAGGGTGCGCGGCACAGGTCGCAGCATTCCCTATGGCGGCCTGGCCAACATTGTCAACGTGAACAGTGCGGTGCTGCCGGAAGAGCTGTACGAAGTCACTCTGAACTGCCGCTACATCTGGCGTGCTCCCTTTCATGTGCCCGACAGGGCCAAGAAATACGGCAACCTCACGCTGACCTACGCTTCGCAGTTGCACATTGCTGTAGTGGAGGTGGACCGCGATACCTATGTGCCACGCATCCTCGACTACGTGGCCGTGGACGACTGCGGCACCGTCATCAATCCGCCCATCGTGGAAGGGCAAGTTTATGGAGCGACGGCGCACGGCATTGGCGCGGCTCTGATGGAGGGCTGCTTCTACGACGAAGTGGGCAACATGCTGACTTCCACCTTCAGCGACTACACGCCGATCACGGCGGTGAACATGCCGAACGTGAAGTTTGGCGACATTCAGACGCCCTCGCCGCACAGCTTCAACGGCGCCAAGGGCATGGGAGAAGGCGGGGCAGCGCCGATACATACGCTTTCGGCCGCTTTGCAGGATGCGCTGTTCGACAAGGGCGTCATTATTGACGATTCGTTCAACAACGGCGACCGCGTGTACCACCTGATGCAGCAGGCGGGCAAAAGCAAGAAGCCGGCTCGGGTGAAGCCGCGCGCCGTGCCGGCGTAGAGCCAGCCCAAAGCCAGCAGCCAGGAGCCAGAAGCTATCCAGCGCGTCTGCATCATCGGTTGTGGCGCCATCGGCAGCCTGTATGCCGCGCACCTGGCGCGGGTAGCCGAGGTTTACGCATTCGTGCGGCGGCGCGACCATGCCGAAGCCCTAAACCGCCATGGCTTAAAGGTGACCAGTACTTCGCCGGCTCACAATTTCACGGCGAAGTTGAGGGCCAGCGCAAATCCGCGCCAGCTGCCGCAATTCGATTTGGGCATTGTGGCCTGCAAGGCTACGCAGACGGAAGAGGCTTTCGCGCCCGTGGGATCATTGTTCGACAACGGCGCGGTCATTTCCGCACAGAACGGGCTGGGCAGCGAAGAGATTATTGCCGCCCATACTCGCGGCTGGGTGATTCGCGGCACGACTTTTATGAGCGGCACGCGCCACAGCGACACGCACGTGCAGTACGAACTCGATACCGCCACTTGGATTGGGCCGTTTGAGCCGCGGGGAACGCCCTTCAGCGTGGTCCAGCAGGCGGCCGAGCTAATCGTGGCCGGCGGGCTGAAGGCGGAGGCGCTGGAGGATGCGCGTCCGGCGCAGTGGTCGAAGCTGATTTTCAATTCTTCGGTGAATGCCGCGTCGGCGCTGACCGAGTTGCCGCACTCGCCGCATTTTTCGGCGGAAGGCGCATTCTCCGACCTGGGCCACCTGCTGCATGCGCTCATCGAAGAGGGCAAGACCGTGGCCGCGGCCGCAGGCGTCGAACTGCACGGGGACCCTTGGGAGATGAACAAGATTGGGGCGCAGACCAATCATCCGCCCTCCATGCTCTATGACATCCGGCACCATCTGCCCACCGAGATTGATTTTCTTTGCGGCGCGATTGCTCGTGAAGCGCAGCGCGCCGGGCTGCCCGCGCCCCTGCACACCGCCATGTACCGGCTGATCAAAGCGAAAGAAGCTTCGTGGAATTTTACTGAGGAGAACCGCGCGGTCGCTGCAACTAAGGTTCCAGCAAGTAACTGAAAGGGAGGACACATGAAGTCGACTCCGCTGCGTTTCGCAGGGCTGTTGCTGATGGCCGGGGCCATTTCTGCCGGAGCGCAGAGCAAAACCTCGGCGCAACATTTCGCGGGAATCTGGAATGCGGAATTCCAGGGCAAAACGTTTGCCACGCTGACGCTCAAAGAAAAGGACAACCAGCTGACCGGTTCCATGACCGGCGCAAATATTAATCTAGATAAGGATGGCAATCTGACGTCAGCCGAGAAATCGGGCAGCGAAAGCGAGATCACCGATGCAAAACTCGCCGGCGATACTCTTTCGTTTGATACGAAAGATCAGGATTCCGGTGAAGTGATGAACTGGAAGATGCAGGTCAGTAGCAATAGCGACGGCGAGTTGCTCCTGGTCATTCCCGGACGGCACGTCGGCATTCCCACTCCCCGGCCCTGGAAGATCGTGCGCGAGGTGCCTCATCCCTGAACATGCCTTACCCGATTGACAAGCCGAAGCTCGACCGCATGCGCACGCTGCTGAAAGAGCGCGGCCTGAGCGCGCTGGTGGTGCGCGCGCCCGATAACGTTCTCTACCTCACGAATTACTGGGGCATGAAGGGCTATGACGCGGTGGTGTTTCCGCAAGAAGGCGAGCCCACGCTGATCGCCTTGGAGCCGCAGCAGGCCGATGCCGAGCGCAATTCCTGGACCCGCGACCTGCGGCTTTTCAAAGGCTATGACGAGCGCGACCCGCGTCCCCCGCAATACCGCGCCCTGGATATTGCCCTGCAGGTGATCCGGGAACGCGGGCTGGGCGATAAGGTCGGCCTGGAACTGAACATGGGCACGCAGAGCGCCGACCGCATGGTGGGCGAGCCCACCACGCCCACGCAGACGTTTTTCGACGCCTTCAAGAAAGTAGCCCGCGAAGTCGTGGATGGCACGCCTGTGCTGGTGGAGGCCCGCGCCATCAAGACGGCGCAGGAGATCGAGCGCATGCGCCTGGCCAACGAACTGGCGGCGTTGGCCATGGAATTCACCCGCGAGCACATGCGTCCCGGCATGAAGGAAAGTGAAGTGGGCGCCATGTACGAGGGCTATGTGCACAGCATTGGCGTCGGCTATCAGGGCAAGGTGGAGATGGCGCGCGCTTTCACCCTGGTGTGGTCGGGGCCGGGGATTCGCACCTTTACCGCTACCGGCGACCGTCCCATCCAGAAAAATGAACCCACGCTGTTCGAAATCTGGGTGTGCGCCGACGGCTACTGGACCGATTTGACCAAAAACGCGTGTCCCGGCGAGCTGACCAGCGAATATCAGAAGCTGCTCGAGCTGTTGCTGAAAGTGTTTAATGAGGCGGTCGGGTACGCGCGCGACGGCGCCGACTTTCCTGGCCTGGACCGGTTGATTCGCGCGCGCATCGCCGAGGGCGGGTATCCCGGGCAACCCTCGCATCCCATTTGCCATGGCGTGGGGGCGCGCGCGCACGAGCCGCCCTATGCGCACCAGGCGGGCACGGGGACTATGCGCAAGGGCATGGTGCTGGCCATCGAGCCGGGCATTTACTGGCCGCAGGACGGCGGCTTGCGCCTGGAAGACAATTTCCTGATCACCGAAACAGGAAACGAGAAGTTGTGCACCTATCCGGATGACTTCCGGCTGGCAGGGGCTCGGGTTTAAAACAGCTTCGTTCGCCGCAGGTTGGCGCGGATGAACGCTGAATTCCTTTTTAAATCGTCTGCGCCCCCGGAGCAGTTTTGTCCTGAGCGCCATAGGCGCGGGATGATAAAGCCCAGGACGGAAGTCCTGGGTTTGAATGTGAATAAAATCGCGAGTCCCTACGGGGCGGCACCTGGAAGCCATTGCCCTGGCAAAACCGTTTCGAGAGAAATTGCAGCCAGTCAGCTAGCCAGCTATACTGCAACCCGCTTCTCGACTGACACCAATCGCATGGCCGCCCCGCAAAAGAAAGAATCGGGCCTTCCCGCCCAGCTGGCTGAACGCATTGTGGCCGAGGTGGACGAGCCGCAGATTGTTTCCATGTGCTGCGACGTCATCAACATTCCCAGCCCCACCGGGGAAGAAGGCAAGATGGCCGAGTACATGAAGGCCGCTCTGGAAGCGCTCGGCCTGAACGTTACCTGGCAGGAGGTGGAGGAGGGCCGCGCCAACGTGATTGCGCGCTGGGACGGAGAGGGCGAAGGCAAGAGCCTGATGTTCAACGGCCACATGGATACTTCCAACACTGGCGACGAGCCCTTCCTGACCGGGTTGGGCTACAAGCCCAAAGCGGTGATCAAGAACGGGATGATTTACGGCCTGGGCATCTACAACATGAAAGGCGCGCTGGTGTGCTACACCCATGCCGTGCGCGCGCTCAAACGCGCCGGGGTGAAGCTGGAAGGCGACATCATTATCGGCGCGGTAGCCGGCGAGATCGAAAAGACGCAGTGGGGCGAGTACAAGGGCAAACAGTACCGCGGCTACGGCGTGGGGACGCATTACATGGTGAACCACGGCGTGCTGCCCGATATGTGCATTTTGGGCGAGCCCACAGACATGAACGTGGTGCTGGAGCACTTCGGGTCGCTTTGGGTGCGGATTTCCACCCACGGCATTTACGTGCACAGCGCCTTCGCTGAAGGCCGGGCGCAGAAGACTTCCACGCGCCGCCTCAAGGATGTGCTGGACGCGGTGGTGAAGTGGACGGAGCAATGGGAGAAGAAAACCGCGTATGGCGGGCACCAGGGCGTGGCTAACATTGGGTGCCTGCAGGCGGGGCATCCGTGGCGGGTGAGCCGCACCCCGGACCGCGCCGATCTGTTTCTGGACCTGCGGGTGCCGCCCACGATGACGCTGCAGCAGGCCCGGCGCGAAGCGCGCGCCCTGTTCCGCGACTTGGAGAAGAAATATCCCGACTACGGGCTGGAATTCGAAACTTTTGTTTCCGTGCCCGGCGCAACGATTGCCGCCGACCATCCCATGGTGAAGGCGATTGAAGCCAACCATCAGCGGATTACGGGCAAGCTGGCGGGACACGACACGGTTCTGTGGTGCTCGGACGCGTCGGTGATGACGCGCTTTGCCATTGATACCGTGAACTATGGTCCCTCCAGCGGCCCACGCGATGCCGAAGGCGAGAAGGTGGACATCAAGACGCTGGTGGAGATCACCAAAATCTATGCTCTGACTGCCGCCGAGCTGTGCGGCGCGCATTGGTGACTTCATCGTCGCGTTTATTGCAGCGCTAAAGCGCTGCTCCAGCCAAAGTCGTGCAAAGTGGTTGTTACGGGAGGCTTCTTAGTTTGCGGGCTGGCTATCCGCGGTTTGTATCAGGGCACGGCTTCAGCCGTGCCGTATGGAAGCAGCAACAAGGCGGCTTTAGCCGCTGAGGGAACACTTGCCGAGTCAAAAGGAAATCGCTCGCCGTTATGCCGCGCTGCGCGCCGCCATGCAGGCGGAGGGCCTGGACGCGCTCATCGTCTGCGGCAACCAGTATGCCGGCTTCGAAGGCGCGGTGCTCTACACCTCCGGCTTTGAAATCGTGCACCGCTATGTTTATGTGCTGCTGCCGCTGAAGGGCGAGCCCACGCTGGTGTTTCCCGCGGAGGCACGCTGGATCGGCGACAAGGCTAAGCCCTGGGTGCGCGACCAGGTGTGGCCGGCTGTGCCCGGCCAATGGCTGCGCGAGCGGGCGCAGGACCACGGCTGGAAGCGTGTAGGCGTCTATGGGATGAACTTCATCATGGCGGTGCGCGACTACCGCGAACTGGCGCAGGGGCCGTTTGAGCTGGTTCCCTTCGATTTTCAGTTCGACATGGCGCGCGCGGTCAAAAGCGAAGAAGAGCTGGCCGAAGTCCGCGATGCCATGGACATCATCCTGGACGGCTTCTGGGCGCTGGTGGAGGCTTACCGGCCAGGCAAGACCGAAGCCGAGATCATGGCGCCGGCGGTGGAGCGTTTCTTTGCCCGCGGCGCCGGACCGCGCATGATGAACATTCTGCTTTCCGGCGAGCATGGGGAGGCGGAAGCGTCGTTCAAGGTGCCGGGGCACCGCGTGGTGCGCGCCGACGATCTCCTGCTCTATTCTCTGGAGATAACCGGCGCGGGCGGCTACTGGGTGGAGTTTTCGCGGGCGCTCATCAGCGGCAACCCCAGCCCGCGCACGCAGGCCATGGCTGACGCGTATCCGGAGGCTCTGGAGGCGGCGCGCAAGTTGATGCGCGATGGCGAGCTGGCCAGCACCGTACACCGCGCCGTGGCCGATACTTTCGCCCGGCATGGTTTCGCCCTCGGGCACCTTTCCGGGCACTCCATCGGCGCAACCATGATTGAGCATCCGGCCATCGGCGCCAAGGCTGAGGTTCCGCTGCGCGAGAACATGATATTTTCGCTGCACCCCCAGGTGGTGGATAAAGACGGCAAGGTATGCCTCTACACGCAAGATACGTACCGCATCGGCAAGACCGAAGGCGAGTGCCTGGCGAATGTGCCGTGGAAGTTTTTTAGCGGGAAGGAAATGCGTAGTGAAGTTGCCGCGAACAGGTAGTTGGTTGGTAGGTGTAGTTGGCAGTTGGAAACAACCAGCGGCCACGATCAACACTAACTGCTAACTACCAGCTACTTCTGAGAAGAACCGGGAACTGGATGAAAATTTGCGTTGTAGGTTGCGGCGCGGTGGGCAGCTTGTTTGCCGCGCATCTGGCGCGCTCCGGCCAGCACGAGATCTGGGCGTATGACGTGTGGAAGCCGCACGTGGAGGCTATCCGCCAGCGCGGGTTGCGGCTTTCCGGCGCCGCGGATTTCACCGCCCGCCTGAATGCGACCAGCGATGCATCCGAAATACCGCGCTGCGACTACGGCATTGTCGCTACCAAGAGCATTCACACCCGCTCAGCCATCGCCCAGGCGGCGCGCGCCTTCGATGAGAACAGCGCGGTGTGCTCGGTGCAAAATGGAGTAGGCAATGAGGAGATCATCGCCGAGCACATCAAGTACGTGATCCGCGGCACGACTTTTCCCGCCGGCCATCCCATTGAGCCCGGGCACATCGGCTACGACATTAAGGGCGATACCTGGATCGGCCCTTTCGAGCCCACGAACACGCCGATGCAGCGGGTGGAGGAGCTGGCGGCCATGCTCACCGCCTCGGGTATGAATACAATTCCGCTGAAAGACGCTCGCGGCGCGCAGTGGACCAAGCTGATCTTCAACGCATCCACCAATCCGGTGGGCGCGCTCACGCTGCTGCACCATGGTGCAGCCACCTTTCTGCCTCCGACTGGCCAGCTTTTCAAGGACCTGATCGAGGAAGGAAAGGCGGTGGCCAAGGCGCTGGGCATCACGCTGCACGGCGAACCCTGGGATATGGTGATGAAGGGTGCCAATGCGCCCGGCAAGCACAAAGCCAGCATGCTGCAGGATGTTCTGGGCAAGCGGCAGACGGAAGTGGACTTCATGAATGGCGCCATCGTGCAGTGGGGCGAAAAGACGGGCGTGCCGACGCCGCTGAATAAAGCCATGTGGGCACTGATTAAGGGCCTGGAGCGGTCGTGGGAAGAGGAACGGGAGTCGGCAGTGGGGAATCGGTAGCTGTCCGATGGGCGCCCGCGCTACAAAATCGGTCAAGAGCGGCGTGGCGTTGATTGGCGCATAAGCCCTTGCTCATCAATAAAATATATCTTGTCTGTGAGTGTCCAGAATATGGGGTCAAATTGCTATTCTGATAATAGAAGGGAAGAGCGAAGCGCATGAGTGTCCCATTCCGCATTGGGGTGTTGCAGCTGAGCATGGAGCCGCTGGAGGAGACCGTGGGCATGGCCAAGGCCTGCGACGCCGCCGGGTTTGACGCCTTCTGGCTGGCGGAAGCCTATCCCTGGTGGCGCAAGCACTCCATGGAGGCGCGCTCCTCCACCGCGGTGACCGCCATTATCGCGCGCGAGACCAAGCACATTCCCATCGGCTGGGGCATCATTTCACCGTACACCCGGCACCCGGTGCAGATCGCGATGGAAGCACGAGTGATGCAGGAGGCCGCGGGCGAGGGCCGCTTCCTGCTCGGCCTGGGGGCTTCGAAAATTTTCATGAAGGAGATCGGGGAAGGGGAAAAGGGCAAAGAGGCGTCGCCCGCGGTGGTGATGCGCGAAAGCATCGAGATCATCAAAGCGGTGCTGGCGGGCAAGGCGCTTGACTACAAGGGGCAGGCCTTCACCGCGCTGGTGCCGCCGCTGAAGGAGGATGCGGACACGCCGCGCTGGATGCCGCCCACATTTATCGGCGCGACCGGGCCGGTGCTGCAGCGCCTGGCGGGCACGCACTATGACGGATTGCTGACCGCCAGCATCACCACGCCGGGGTTTGTGCGCTACTCGCGGCAGAACCTGGACGAAGGCGCGAAGAAGGCGGGTCGTGATCCGGAAACGCTGGAATTGGGCTCGGTGGTGGTGGGCAGCATCGCCAAGGACCGGCAGAAGGGCAGGGAAGGGGCGCGCGAAATGGCGGCCATGTACCTGGCCAACAAGGTGCAGAACATTCGGGGCTCGGCTGACATGATCCTGCAGAACGCGGGGCTGACCTTTGAGGAAATCCAGCCGATTGCCGACGGCATGGAGCGCTGGGGCCGCAAGGCCGCCGCCCGGGCGGTGACCGACGACATTCTGCGCAAGGTATGCCCGATTGCGGGGACGCCGGATGATTGCATCGCCGCCATCGAGCAGTACCGGGCGGCTGGGTGCACCCACATCCTGCTGGAGGTTTGGGGAGAGAATCGCGAGGCGCAGGCCAAGCTCTTCGGCGAAGCCGTGTTGCCTCATTTCAAGGGCGTGGCCGCGGCGGCCAGAGAATAGTTCACCACAAACACAAGAGACGCCGGGGCTAAAGCCCCGAATGGTTCACGCACATACTCGCCCGGCTGAAGCCGGGCGCTTCCACGGCGGGACAAAATTGCTGCGGCGAATTGGTCCCTGCGGGATTGGGTTGGAATGTTCAGCCTGCCCGCCTGAATGGCTCCCGGCGGGAGTTGGGGGGTGGAATGTTCAGCTTTCCCGCTGCTGAAGTGGTGGGCTACTTTCACTACGCCCGCGGTGCTGTCGGAAACAATGCATAGATCCTTCGTTCGGATGGGCTCTGTGTGCCCGTCCTCGTTCAGGATGACATTCTTATATTCAGCTACGCTTTTGATTTAGCTACGCTGATTTTCGCGACGATCTCGCGGAATTCGGCGTCGGTGAGCAGGCCGCGCTGCGCGATGGCGCGCTTTTTTAATTCAGCGAGGATGGCGGGGCGGGCGTCGGCGGGAACATCTAATCCCAGCTCGCGGGCTTTCAAATCAATGCTGTCCAGCCCGCTCTTTTTCCCAAGCACAATGCGGCGTTCGGCGCCGACCAGGGATGCAGAGTAGGGTTCGATGGCCTCTGGGATGTGGAACTGGCTGGCCACGGCGCCGCTTTCACGCGTAAAGAGGTTCTCGCCCACCAGCGGCTTCCAGGCCTCAAGCTGGTAGCCAGCGGCCCGGCAAACGGCTTCGGAAACGTCGCGAACTTTGGCCAGATCCATGGCCACGGGCACATCGTAGAGACAGCGCAAAGCCAGGGCAATTTCGCAGATGTCGGCGTTGCCGGCGCGCTCCCCCATGCCGTTGATGGTGCCCTGCACCCAGGTGGCGCCGCCGCGCACCGCAGCAATGGCGGAGGCGGTGCCCAAGCCGAAATCGTTATGCCCATGCCAGTGCACTGGCACGTTGGGGCCTGCCCATTGACAAACTTTGCGGGTGAGAAATTCAGCGGCTTCCGGGCCGCAGGCGCCGATGGTGTCCACCACCACCAGTTCGGCGGCGCCGGCTTCGAGCGCGGCCAGGTACACCTGCTGGAGAAATTCCAGCCCGGTGCGGGTGCCGTCCACGGCGAAGAAGGCGACGGTGATCCCGTTCTGGCGGGCAAAGCTGATGGCCTCGCGCACCCGGCCCAGCACCTCGTCGCGGGAAATGCCGTAGGCTTTGAGTTTGATGTCGCTGGTGGGAGCTTCAATGATGGTGGCGCGCACGCCCAAACGCACCAGTTCTTCCAGATCGGCCTTGACGGCTCGGGAAAAACCCCAGAGTTCGGCTTTGAGGCTGGCGCGGGACATCAGGCGAATGGCTTCGGCGTCATCGGCGGAAACACGGGGGAAGCCGGCCTCGATGCGGCTGACGCCCAGCTCGTCGAGCTTGCGCGCAATTTCCAGCTTCTGCTGGGGCGAGAGGACCACGCCCACGGTTTGCTCGCCATCGCGCAAGGTTGTGTCGTAGAAGCGGATGGGTTGGTTGCGGGCGAAGGCGCCGCGAATTTCCGGTCGCGAGTTCAACGCGCTGACCCAGACTTGGCCGTGAAGATTGTTTTCAGGCATAAGTCAGGCGCTTTCGCGGATGGCCATCGCCGGCTTATTGCCGTAGGCCTCCTCCCAGGAGATGACGGGATTGCGCAACACGCCGATGCGCTCGATCTCGCATTCCATTACGTCGCCGGGCTTGAGATACCAGGCTTTGGGATCGCCGCTGAAGGCAGCCACGCCGGAAACGGTGCCGGTAGAGAGCACGTCGCCAGCGCTGTAACCCATGGCGGAGTAGTGGGCGATGATTTCCGGAATCTTCACCGACATCTTGCCGGAATGTGACACCTGGCGACGCTCGCCGTTCACGCGCAGCTCCATGGCGAGATTGTGCGGGTCGGGGATTTCGTCCGCGGTCACGATGTGCGGCCCCAGTGGGCAGAAGCTGTCAATGGCCTTGCAGTAGCTGAATACGCCCGACTTCATCTCCTCCCGCTGAATGTCGCGGGCGGTAATGTCGTTGAAGATGATGTAGCCGCCGATGTAGTCACCGGCTTGGGAGGCGGAGAAGTGCTTGCCCGCTTTCTTGAGCACGACCGCGAGTTCCAGTTCGTAGTCGAGTTCCTGAGTGAGGTGCTCGGGGTAGATAACCGGCTCGTCCGGGCCGATGATGGCGTCCACGTTCTGGAAGAATACGATCCACGGGCGCACGGGATGGGAAAACTTGGCGCGCACGGCCTCTTCGTGATGCTCGCGGAAGTTCCCCGCGGTATGAAAGAACTTCTTGGGGATGATAGGGGCCTTGAGCTTCACCTCCTCACGGGCATAGATGACCGGCTCGCCATTCACGCCGCGCACCTCGCCACTCAACGTGAGAGCGTGGTCGAGCGACTTGTGGGCCGCCTCCAGACCGGTATCGCCGCCGCCGAAGAGTTCGCGCATGTTGGGCGGGACCAGGGCTCGGGCCAGGCGCACGTAGGCTGATTCGCGTTCGGAATCGCGCAGGTAAAGAGCGCAGGCGGAATTGAGATCAACAATGGCGCCGTCAGGAGTGAGCGCGCCAATCCGGGTTTCACCCCAGCTGCTGGAAAAGGTGACGAGTTTCATAGCCTTCAGGGTACGGCAAGAGTGTAGTGACAGGGCGCGAGCCTTGTCCACACGACTCAGACCGGGCGTGAACTCATCAAAGCAAGCCCTGGCCACTCGGGGGGAGTATGGCCAGGGCACGCAAGCATCGCTTCCAGCGATGAGCGCGATGGATCCTGTTTTCGAGGCGGCACGGTACAATGTTGCGCGGAAGGTTGTCAACAGTTTCGAATCTTTGCTTTTGATTGCTATTGGGACAGGCAAAAGCT
>Ga0105240_10012276_pt1 | contig 11835 bp, 5 predicted proteins | sample KBSC54metaG_FD_80426 | JGI IMG/M metagenome (GOLD analysis project Ga0105240, IMG submission 80426) | Corn rhizosphere microbial communities from Kellogg Biological Station, Michigan, USA - KBS C5-4 metaG | ecosystem: Host-associated > Plants > Roots > Rhizosphere > Soil | place: Michigan, USA...
AAATGTCGAGGTTAGCCACCGGCTGCTGGAAGCGCGCGCCGGATTGCACAGTGGGAACTCCGATTTTCTTTAAATCATCGGTGAACGCGTCCATGGAAACGAACAGATACTGGGTGTCACCATCGGCGGCCTGAACCTCGAGGAAGTACGCGACGCGATCGAACGGCCGGTTCACCTTCGAGCAATTATCCGTCTCGTACGCGAAGTTGGGTCCGAGTTTAGCCAGGTCAAGATCGTAGACCAGTTGGTAATCCCGCGCCTTAGGCACCTTCAGCACCAGCAGGTCCCGTTTGGGGACGATTCCGGCCCGGAACGCGCCGGCAGGCAGGCCCGCGCCATTCACCAGGTTCGGCTCGGCCAGCATACTCCAGGCAAATCGCATGGCGACCGGATGTTTCACGTCGGGCGCCGAGAGCACAAGGGCGGTGCCTTCAATGCGCGCGTTAGCTTTGACGTACCCGCCCTCGTCAGCGTCGATAATCTCAAACCAGTCGAGCGGTTGGCCGTTACGGCTGGCCAGGCCGGCGGACGTTTTCGGATCGAAACTCACGCGGAGTTTATCGCCTTCGAGTTGCATGGCCTGGAATATCGGGCCGGCAGCCACGACGTTCTCTTTCCCATACGTCCGAGCCAGGGCCAGCAACGCCAGGCGCCGGCCCACTTCCTGTTTGTTGGCCGGATGGATATCTTTGAGGTTGCCGATATCGTTGACCACCGCCATGCCGGCGTTGGGAATGGTTTGAGCCGCGGAGGCCTGCGCTTCCCAAAGCTCCGGTTCGCGCTCCGGATTACCGCCGTAGTTATACGGGGCGATCTGCACGAAATAGAATGGGAAATCGCCTTCTCCCCAGATTTGCCGCCAGCCTCCCACCAGGGCTTTCATGTGCTCAGAATAGAGCATGCCTTCTCCGAGGTTGGACTCGCCTTGATACCAAATGGCGCCGCGAATGGCGAAGGGACATAGCGGCTGGATCATGCCGTTAAACAACGCCGTGGCATTCTGCACGTCGTGCGGCGGCAGAAGATCCGCCGGGTAGGTGGGCATCTCTGGGACTAAAGCGCGGTCCGTCGTCGCCTTCCGGGCCGCCGCGATCCATTGCTCGGTGTCGGCCAGGACCTTTTCCAGTCGTTGCTGGTGCGGGCTCGTCCGGGGATCGCCCAATTGGACCAGATCATATTCCCGCTTGAGCGCGGGGACTGAGGCAAATCCCTCGGGCGGTGTCCAGGACTCAATCCGCGTTCCGCCCCAGGTCGCATCAATGAGTCCCACCGCCACTCCGAGCTGTTTGTGTAGCTCACGTCCAAAAAAATAGCCGGCGGCGGAAAAACCATTCCAGCCGCTATCAGCCACCGATTGCGGGGTGCAGACTTTCCATGCCGCTTCGATATCGCTCTGCGGCTGAGGGGTCCAGCGGTTGGGGACCATGAGCAGGCGGATTCCGGGATAATTGGCTTCGGCGATTTCCTGCTTTCCGTTCTGCACCCCTCCGATACCCATTTCCATGTTTGATTGGCCCGAACAAAGCCAGACCTCGCCCACCATCACATCTTCGAATTGCACCGTGTTGGCTCCTGCGACGTTGAGGGTCAACGGTCCACCCGCTTTCATCGCCGGCAGAACCAACTTCCACTCGCCTCGATCATTGGCCTTTGTTTCGCGAGTGGCGTCCGCCAGGCGTACGGACACACTTTCACCCGGCTGCGCCCAACCCCAAATGGTTAGCGGCACATCCCGCTGCAGCACCATGTGGCTGGAAAACACTTTGGGCAACCGCACCTCGGCCCGGCCCGGCTCCGGAGTTAAGCTGCTCAGAGCCACACACGCGAGGAGGAACGAGTCGCGGAAGGACAATTTTGTGCCACACATAATTTGGTGCCGGGAGCGTATCCCGGTTTTTGAGCGATTGGCAAGGCGCCATCAGCCTCGGCGCTGGACGCCTGCCGCCCAAAGCCAAATGTATGTGGACGGCGAGATGCTCGATAACGATTTCCCATTTGGCTATCCGCACTGGAGCGAAAACGCGCAGTGGAAGCTCGACCCCGAGTTGGTTAAACGCGCGGCGCTCTATCTTCCCGGGATCAAGCCCACAAAACGACTGACGCAACCCGCCGATACCATGTCCGGAATTCAATATTGGACCCCGCGCGGACACAACAATTGGGTGGGCGATGTTGAAACCATTTATTATCAGGGGCGCTACCACGTTTTTTATCTGTATGACCGGCGACATCACCAGAGCAAGTTTGGGTGCGGCGCGCACTACTTCGAGCACCTCTCCACCACGGATTTCAAAACTTGGACCGAGCACGAAGCCGCGACGCCCCTGGAACAACAATGGGAATGCATCGGCACCGGCGTTCCCTTCGTCTACTCCAACCAACTCTGCCTCAGCTACGGTTTGCACACGACGCGCGTTTATCCGGAGGCGAAAACCACCCTACCCCGGCAGTGGGAGTACCTGAAACGGAACGGACACACCGGAACATTCAAGGAGGATACTACCCCTGGCGTCCCCGCGGGCGCGACTTATGCCTTGAGCACGGATGGCATATCAAACTTCAGTAAGTCGCACGTGATGTTCCATCCGTGTCAGAACCCTAGCGTCTTCACCGCTCCGGGTGGCAAACTCCTGATGATAGCCAACTATGGCTCGAAGGGCCTTTGGGAATCGGAATCACTGGACGGCGGCTGGCGTTGTATGAATCCCGATTTTCCACCCGGAGGCGATTGCACCATTTTCTTCCGATGGGGCCGGTTCGATTATATTATCGGAGGTTTGACGGGCCTGTGGTCCAAGCCAGCCGACGCCCCCGACACGGCCTATGAGGACCTCGCGCGCAGGGGACTCGACTTCTACGACGGCTCCAATGTCCCCGCCCTGACTGAAATCCCCGGTGGACGGGTTCTGATGGCGGCCTGGATACCCATCCGCGGCTGGGGCGGCACGCTGCTAATCCGCGAACTCACTCAACTACCCGACGGCCGCATCGGCTCTAAATGGATGAAGGGTATCATGCCCGAAACGGCGAAACCATCGGAGCTGGCGTCCCGGGTCGCCGACGCCGCCAACTTCCCAACTCGCGCCCAATCATTCCTGCTCACCTTCAACGTCCGACCCAGAGACTCGAAAAATGGGAGGTTCCGCGTCTGCTTCCAGCCGGAGAGCCCGGAGCAACATGGGTGCGAATTTCAGATCGATTTAGGCAAGCAGCGCGCGCAATTTGCCTCTGGAGTACCGGACCAGTTCGCGACGCCGCAGAAATCGCTGCGCGAAGGCGGAGCCCCGCACCAGGTCGGCAACTATTCGATCGAACACCTCCTGGGCGTGGAGAAGCCTTTTTCGATGCGAGTGTTGGTCAAGCGCGACGAAAAGATCGGCGGCACAATCATCGATGCTGAAATAGCGGGGCAACGCACGATCATTACTTACCGCCCAGATTTGTCGGTCGACAAGTTGATGTTCGCCACGGGAGGGCTGGAGTTGCACGATCTGCGGCTCAGCCAACTCCTGCCAGACCAGCCGCGGCCCTGACCCACTGACTTCTCCACCGCGGATGCGAAATCGGTCCCGCGGCCCGTCAACTGGGAATTGGCCCGATGTCCAATTATCAACCTGGTTTGGACCATGGGTGGACATTGAGGTAGTTTCCGCCACTTTGAGGCCCTGCTTGGCCCCCACGGGGCATAAAAGCTGCTTGCTCACCGTTGAAGAAGGACCTGTTGGCAGGCCTTCTATATTACTGCTGAGTTTTAACAACGGCCGGTCCTTTGCGCGGTAAGGACTATGGGTATGCTTTGGCTGACTTTACGACAATTAAAATCCGGCACTGCGGGCGCTCGCAAGAAAGCTGCGAAGGAGCTTTGGCGAGAGCCCGATCCGCGGGCGTTAGGGGCACTGGCAGCAGCAGTGCTCGAAGACCCGGACCCAGAGGTTCGGCAGATCTCCGCCTCCGCGCTCGGCCGGTCATCGGACCCGAGTCGTTACGAACCTCTCCTCAAAGGTCTACGAGATACTCACCCGGAAGTGATCCGTTCCGCCATGCTGGGCCTAAGAAGATCCAGCGACCAAAGGGTGATCCCGGCGCTGGTGCCATTACTGCGGCACCCGAATTTCAGCGTGCGGGCCACCGCGGGGCAAACGATCGATACGATTCCCTGGATTCCCAAGGAACGAGACGAGCGCATTGCTTTTTATGTCGCCAAGGGGTGGTTTGAGCGCGCCGCCGGGTGCGGTCCGGACGCGGTACCGTCGCTGCAACTGACGGTTGAAACGGCGCCTGTATCGACGGGAGTGAGGGCTGTAGAGGCCCTGGGGCTGATCTCGGATCCGCGCGTGGTGAAGTTGTTAAGCGGGGCGCTGCGCTCCCCCGAGCCGGCGCTCTGCATCGCCGCCGCGGATGCGTTGGGAAAGATCGGCGGCCGTGAAGCTGTGGAAGCGCTCCAAGGCTGTCTCACCAGCCACTTGGGCCAGGTCCGGGCGGCTTCAGTGCAAGCCCTCGGCGGACTCGGGGCTGCGGAAGCGACGGGTTTGATCTGCAAAATGCTCCTCGATAAAGAGTGGGAGGTCCGGCGAGAAGCGGCCTCGGCGTTGGGTAAGCTGAAAAACCTCGAAGCCCTGGAACCGCTGGCAACAGCGCTGGATGATCCCGATTCCGATGTTCGGGATGCCGCGGCCCTGGCGCTGGGGAAAATCGGCAATCGCCGGGCCATTGGCGCACTCGTGCTAGCCCTCAAAGATGAGGTCACCAGCGTGCGGCGTATCGCGGCCGCAAGTCTCTCCCGCATTGATCCGGACTGGGTTTCGCTGCCCGAAACACACAGCGCCGCCGAACAGCTGAAGCTCGCCATCCAGGATGCGGAGCCCGCGGTGCGGTTCTTTGTGTCGCAGCTGTTGGTGAATTTGGGTGAGCTTTCCCCGGACGCTATGGCTGGGCTCGCGCCCGAAGATCAGCTCGCTTCGCCCGGGATCAAACGCCGGCGTATGGCCACCCATTTGTTTGTGGGAATGCTCGACGACTGGGACCGCGACGTACGCCAGGCCGCGGCGGAAGCCCTCGGACGCCTGGGTGGTGATCGCGCGCGGCAAGCGCTCACTCGAGCCGCCGGCGATGCCGACGGCGATGTGGCCGCCGCCACACAAATGGCGCTGCAAGCGCTGGCCGCAGAAAGCGAGAACTAGCCCACATGGAACAGGAAAACACCAGGCGGAAACAGTTCCTGCTCGTTGATGACGACGTGGATTGTCTGGCCACCGTCACGGCGCTGCTCAAACAACTGTCCAAAGGACAATGGGCGATTCGCACCGCCACGAATCATTTCCAAGCGCTCGAGCAGTTAAAGGAGCAACCGGTGGACGCGGTGGTGCTGGACGTGGAAATGCCGGTGATGGATGGCATCGAGTTCCTGCGCTTGCTCGGCCGCACCCACCCCGGCCAACAAGTGGTGATGCTCACCGGCCGGGTGGATGAAATCACGCGCAAGACCGCGTTGGATTTGGGCGCGACTCTATTCCTGGAAAAGCCCACAACGGCCGCTGGATTTGAAGCCCTCTTTGGCGCGCTCGATGCCCTCGCCGGAGCGGGGCCTCAATCGGGTTTTCGCGGGGTCATGCAGAGAGTGGAGTTGCAAGACGTGCTCCAAATGGAGTGCCTGGCCCGCAAATCTTCCATCCTGGTCGTCTCGACGGGCGAGCGACAAGGCCAGATTTATATTTTTGAAGGAGAGATCATCCACGCGCAATCCGGGCCGCTGAGCGGCGAGATGGCGCTGTATGGATTGCTCGCCCTGACGGGCGGACAGTTTACCTTGCAGCCCTTTTCCGAACCGCCACGCCGCTCGCTTTCAGGCCAATACCAGTTCTTGTTAATGGAAGCGGCCCGGCTGCGGGATGAGGGTGGATCGCAGCCGGGCGCCAAACGCGGCAGCTCGGATCGCTCCCTGGCCTTCAGCGGAATGTCAATCGACACGCTGACGCGCACGGAGGCACGGGGAATGCAGATCGAGGAGGTGTTGCTTAGCTCGAGCGCCGGGGAAGTGCTTTATCAGTGGAAATGCGAGTCGATCGAGAATCGTCTGGATCTGTTCAAGAAGATCGAACAGCGCGCGATGCAAGCTGCCAAAGGCACGCCCAGCGGCCGGTTTCATCGCGTGTCGATGGAAACCGGTGGGAGCCGCCTGATGGTGCAAATCCAACCGGCCTTCAAACTCCTGGTGAGAAGTACCTTGCCAGAACTCCCTCCAAACAATGACTGAGATACCTGGCAATTTCGTTTCGTCGCGCCTCCCGATTGTCGGGTTGGTTGGGTATACCGTGCATTCCGAGGACCGGGTGCTGGAGGCCGAATGCCTGAGCAAATCCCTGTATCCTACCAGCAGCGAGCACCTGCTGACCACCCTGGTGCAGAGCGGCCGAGCCCTCCTGCCGACCGGCGAATCCGCGGCGCAATACTGCTGGATCTTCGAATGTGTGCGGGGTTACGTCGCTGCGCGCGCGGACGGCGCCTGCCTGGCTTTGCTCGTGGAAAACAACCCGGGTGTCCAGATGCTGCGGATCCAGGAAACACTCCGCGACTTTGTTGAAATGGCAAAGGCCGAGTAGGCGCCACCTTTTCGCCGAGCCGAATCAGGCGCCCATCACGTAGCGGTCGAATCCTCGAGCAACACCGCAGCGGTTGCCTACTCGCCACCCACCGCCGGCGCGGAGGCATGCTCCACCGGCGCAGGGTCGTCCGCCGCGTCGAAGAAGCCAATGAACATTTCGTCCCAGGACTGCAAACCGAACCGCACCCGTTTGCGCGCGTCCGGATTGGCTGGGTTCTCGGGCGAATTATCGAACGCACCGGTAACCAGCAACCAGGCACCGGCCGGAACGTGGCGCGGCGTCTCCAACTGGTAGCCGAGCTGCCAATTGAAATCGTAACGCGGCACGTTGAGCAGGGTCTCCTTCTGGCCGTCGGGCAACAGCAATTCGTATCGCATCCATTTCCCGCGAAAATGCATGTGCGGCATGAGCCCATAAATGGTGGCCGGCTGACGGAAAGCATAGGTGGCAACCTGCCTGGATTCATCGCTGCCCGGTGGGATGTCCAGGTCAAGCTCGAGTGCGCGACGGATTTCGGCGTGCCGCGGTTGCGGTCCAGGGGCGAGATACAAGGCGATCTGGCTCTGGTCGGTCTGGGGCGAGCCGCAGGTGGTATAATGAACCTCGGCGGTCAGTTCCGCGCCAGCGGGCAGGTGGCGAGCGACGCCTTCAGGATAATGTGTGGGAGGAAACCCGGGAGCCCAACCGCAGAGATGAACACCTCGGCCAGTGCCATCATCCGGGCAACCCGGCCATTTAGCATAGACAATGACGTGATGCACCACTCGGCGGTTCCCGGGTTTGATGTCTGTGCCGGCAATCCAGACGTCGTTGGTGAAAGGTGAGTCGAGATGGATATAGCGATACTCCAGTACGCCAGTGGCGGGGATCGATTCCACCTCAGGCAAGCGCACGACGACCTCGGGTTTGCCCAGCGGCCATTCGGGGATGGGCGGAAGGGGTTCTGTCAGCGGGTCGGCACCCTCATCCCGCGGAGCGCCGGCCTGAACCCAGTGCAGGAGAGTTTGGGCCTCCTCGGCCTTCAACACATGTACGTTCGCAAATCTGCCAAAATCCGGGTCCGCGTCCCACGGTGGCATGCGGCGGGTTAGGACGACTTCCTCGATCATCCGCGCGTAGCGCCGAACCCGGGCGTAATCACTCATTGCCCATGGGGCGATGCCTTCGGATCGGTGGCATTCCACGCAATGCTGGCGCAAGAGTGGGGCAACCTCTTTGGTATAGGAGGGCACGCCGCCGGCGCCGGCGAAGGTGAACAAACAGCCTCGCGTTTTGGTGATGGGAGTCGTCACGGTTTTCAGGTCCAAAAACTCGCGCAACGCCACCTCCAGGTAAGCGTTTTGAGCCTTGGCCCGTTCCGCCCCCTCGCCGAACTGGTCGTCAATGGCGCCGCGATAAAAGACCTGCCAGTTCTTCGTGTTGAGAGCGACCACTTCCGCGGTGCGTTGAACGCGGAACGCCAGCGCGACATTTTGTTTGGTGTCACGCAGGTAGGTCATGCGCCACAATCCCAATTCGTCGCATTCCTTTCGGATATCCTCGAGTGTATCCTCGGCGTAGCTGTTGATGATCCAAAAGGACACACCCTCCGAACTAAAACGATTCTGGAGATCGCGCAGTTTTGGCATGCTCTTGCGCGCAATCGGACAACCCGTGCCCGTGAAAAAAAGCACCACGGCACGTCCGCCGGCGCGCTGGAGTTCGCGGTTATGGCCGCGCAGGTCCAACAGGTTAAAGTTGGGCATCTCAACAGCGGAGTCCCTGAGCGAGACGCTTTCCGCCTCCGTCGAGGATCCAGCCTCGGGCGCGGTAACGGCTGAGGCCGGGGCCGTTTGGTCTGCGTTGGTGGGAGCATTGGAACCACCAGAGTTCAGGCTTGAGGGTGCCGCACCAGAGGGGCGAACGAGCGCACTTTCCGACGGCTGGCCTTGGGCTGTCGACAGCGCCAACAGAACCACCGCGCCAGCCATCAAGCCCAATGCCGTGAGTCGCCGCCGGCCCCCCGGATAATCGGTCATCAAATGCTCTGATCTCATCATTGTCGATTCAACGTCCTGGTTTTGCGGATTGCCCGTCACTATAGCATCGATGCCGACACGCGTCATTTGGGAACGGACAGAAAGCGAGGATAGGGACGTCGCAATGACCATCACCCTGGAGGTCATGTCATTACATTACCCACAATCCTCTCAACAAACAAAACTTGAGGCTCATTAACCGCGTGTTGCTGCCGGGTGACACCAAACGCAGGACAGCCGAATCTTGAAACTCCGTTTCGGGGTAACCTGTTTATAGTATGGCACCCACCCACGACGCAGGCCAAAACCCCATGGGGGTGACCTGTCGAGGTCCGGAGCAAACGGGGTCGCTTCCTTGATTGACCGATAACATTCGGAGACTATCGTGGTCGCTGAACATGATTCCTATGCCCAGGCTTTTTTGGCGATCCAACGCGTTCGTGGTGGTGGGGTCGATGCTCCTGCCCATGCTGGTGTTTGCCTCTGACCGCGCAGATTGGCAGTCGCGGATGCAACCGATTGCACCAAGGACGTACGTCTGCCGGCATGCGCCGGCCCCGATCGTCATCGACGGTAAGCTCGATGATTCAGCTTGGGCCGGCGCGCCCTGGACCGAGGATTTCCTGGATATCGAAGCCACGGCTAAACCCCTGCCCCGTTTCCGCACCCGAGCCAAAATGCTATGGGATGACGATTTCCTTTACATCGCCGCCGAATTGGATGAACCGCATGTCTGGGCGACGCTGACGAATCATGACGCAGTCATCTTTCGCGACCCGGACTTCGAGGTCTTTATCGATCCTAAGGGCGAAACGGAGCCCTATTACGAATTTGAGATGAACGCGCTCAACACCACCTGGGATCTGCGCTTGGACAAACCGTATATGGACGGCGGCAAACCGCACGACGAATGGGAGATGCCTGGGGCGAAAACCGCCGCGCAAATTCGGGGCACGATCAATCAGTCGGCCGACACCGATCGGGGCTGGACCGTGGAGTTGGCATTTCCGTGGAAAGCTCTAGCGGAGTATGCCCGGCACGCCGGGGCGCCCACCGAAGGAGAACAGTGGCGAATCGATTTCTCTCGAGTGGAATGGGAGATTACGACCACCAACGGCCTCTACCAGAAGGTGCCTAATCGTCCGGAATATAACTGGGTTTGGTCGCCGACCGGGGTTGTGGATATGCACCGGCCGGAGATGTGGGGCGTGCTCCAGTTTACCACCCGGCCAGCCTCGGAGACGATTGCCGTGGCGCCGATTCCCGGCCGCAGCGCGCGTGACCTGGCCCTGAACATCTATTACGCACAGCGTGATTTTTGGAAGGACCACCAGCGCTGGGCCACCAACCTGGACGACTTGGGCTGGAGTGCGAGCAACTCTCCGGGCGTCGAGTTGCCGGTCTTGAAAGCATCGCCGGACGGTTATACGTGTTCCGTTGCCTTCAAGGAAAATGAGTCACAGCACACCTGGCGGATTCGCCACGATCGGCTGATCACTCTCGACGAAGCGTTACCACTGGAAAGCGACGCATTTATCAATCAGGCCGCCGCTCGATACGGCGAGGCAGGGCGCCGAGCCGCCTATTTCCTCGTGGATAACATGCCGGCCGGGGACCGGGCGACCTTGAGCCGCGATTTCCTGATGGAAAACCTGGACCTGGCACTCCAAGCGCGGAAGCGTTTCCCCTGGGCCAGCGCGGTGCCGGAACGAATGTTTCTGAATGACGTGCTGCCCTACGCTTCCCTGGACGAGCCGCGCGATCGGTGGCGGCCGCAGTTTTTCACGCTGGCTGCCGAAATCGTCCGCGACTGCAAAACCGTCACCGAAGCCGCCCAAGCTCTGAATCGTGAATTGTTTAACCGGATCAAGGTTCATTACAACCTGGGCCGCAAGCGCAACAATCAGAGTCCGTCGGAGTCCATCGACCAGGGAAAGGCCACCTGCACGGGGTTGGCAATCATTTTGGCCGACGCCTGCCGCGCCGTTGGTGTTCCGGCGCGCATCGCGGGCGTTCCGTTGTGGGATGACAAAGAGGGAAATCACACTTGGGTTGAAATCTGGGATGGCGATTGGTTTTTTACCGGCGCCGATGAATACGACGCGAAGGGCATGAATCGCGGCTGGTTCAACAATGACGCCGCTCGCACGGCCCGGAGCCAGAACCCGCTGAACCAGGTTTACGCTTCAAGCTGGCGGCGCACCGGCCAGTACTTTCCCCTGGCTTGGGACCTGGCCTCGCGCGACGTACCCGCTGTGAATGTGTCCGCCCGTTACGCCGCGCTGACCTCCACAACCACGAACTCCTCCGCCACAGTCGTCCATGTACGGCTGCGCAACGGGAGCGCCGGTCAGCGCTTGGCGGCCGAGGTGCAACTGTTTTCCTCCACGGGTGAGTTGCTCGCCCAGGATAAAACCCGCGCGTGGACGGCCGATTTGAATGACATGCCGAATTTCACCTTGCCCAAGGACGCCGCGGAGGTCACGTTTCGCTTCCTGAGTGGCGGTGACGCGCGCGAGAAGATCGTACCTTGCGCCTCCTGTGCCAACACGCACACGCTCGACTTTGAGTGGACCGAGCTGAGTCCGGTGCCCGCCTCGATCTTGCAGGCAGAGACTTGGCTGGCGAAGCCGGCGGGCCAGCGTGGCGCCCCGCCCCAAGTTGCCATTTCCGCGAAAGAGACGCCGCGCCTCGTCGCCCTCATCTGGAGTGACCTTTGCAGAGCACGCACCAACTCGGCCTCGGAGGAACTCTCGGCCAAGGAAATTCTGATTGGCGATAAGAAGCTCAAATGGATGGAAAAATCGTTCGGCGATGCGCCCGGGGGAAAGCACAGCCTCTGGATCACACTGCATGGCGGTGGTCAGGGGACCGAAGCAGAAAATGACCAGAATTGGAAGGGGTATTACGGCCGGTATGAATTTCCACCCGGCAGCATCAACGTGGCTCCACGAGCACCGGCGAACACGTGGGACATGTGGCACGTCAAGTGGGTGGACGAATTGTTCGACCGGCTGATCGCGGACATGGTCCTAGTGCGAGGTGTCGATCCAAATCGAATTTACCTTATCGGCTACTCGGCTGGAGGAGACGGTGTGTATCAACTGGCGCCACGAATGGCTGACCGTTTCGCAGCCGCGACCATGTGTGCCGGCCATCCCAACAGCGTCACTCCCGATGGGCTGCGCAACCTGCCCTTTTTCCTCTATATGGGC